>JAAIGF010089486.1_pt1 | contig 19753 bp, 17 predicted proteins | sample 6487441 | NCBI WGS metagenome assembly JAAIGF01 (sample SAMN13974129, study PRJNA590717) | phyllosphere metagenome | biome: pepper field; feature: multiple bacterial spot infested pepper fields; material: pepper leaves; isolation source: leaves from pepper fields | host: Capsicum annuum ... | reverse complement strand
TTTTCGTCGAGGAATTTGTTGGTCGGCGAGATCTTGCCCCGGGCAATCCCCGTCAGGTCGCTGACCAGACATTCGACTTCGGTGATCTTGCGTTCTTTCAACCAGCTGGAGAGCTGGTCCAATTTGGTGCTCATAGAGACCTCAGGTTTTTTTGAAACCGGCATCCTCGGCCGGCTCGACATGCCCCGCATCCTGAGAGACTTGGCAGGCCTGCCAGGCGGATGCGGAATAATCCAGGGTGTCACAGGGCTGCGGGCAAGTGCCCGAGCGACCCTCCAGGCACTGGCGGCAGAGCGCTGCGCGTGCCCAGCGGTGCTTCACCGCCGTGCACCGACTGTAACCGACCTTTGTTGCACTCGACAGCGCCAGATGCCTTTGCAACATGTGCGCCGTCGTCGACGCCACGACAAGACTCGCGGTTGGCGCCACGACTGAACGCATCGAGGCGGCGCGATGCTCGGGAGGCAAAAACGTCTGGCAGGCTAGAGGAGTGTGCAGATTTTCGAGCGAACGAAGAGGCCGGAGATACGGCAACACGCTGCGCTGCAGTGCGCACCCGGATGGCCGCGCAAGAGGTTCGAGCAACCTCGGCCACAGCCGGCAACGCCGCGCACTGGGGGAGGTTGGCAATGACGCCGGATAGCGACATGCAGCTCATGAAACACCCGTATTGTTGGATTATGTGGGGGTTTAATCGAGCTTATCCTCGTTCGTTTTTTTATACAACCTGTTCATATTGGCGATCCAACGTCGCCCGCTCCAGGCCGGAAACGCTGCACTGCCCTTTTGTGGAAATGCCCTGAAACGCCCTAAAAATGGCCATCAAGCCCTTGTTTAGGGCAGCATCGAGCTGTCTTGACAGCATCTGGCGTTTGGGATTGACTCGCGGTGTGTCAGCAATTGATTGATATTTTTAACAACATAGGTGTTGCATCATGTCGGTACCCCCGCGTGCCGTTCAGCTCAATGAAGCGAACGCATTCCTCAAGGAACACCCTGAGGTTCAGTTCGTCGACCTTCTGATTGCAGATATGAATGGTGTCGTGCGCGGCAAGCGCATCGAGCGTGCCAGCCTCCACAAGGTCTATGAAAAAGGCATCAACCTGCCGGCCTCGCTGTTCGCCCTGGACATCAATGGCGCCACCGTCGAAAGCACAGGCCTGGGCCTGGACATCGGCGACGCCGACCGTATCTGCTTCCCCATCCCCAATACCCTGTGCAAGGAACCGTGGCAGAAGCGCCCCACCGCGCAACTGTTGATGACCATGCACGAACTGGACGGCAGCCCCTTCTTTGCCGACCCACGCGAGGTATTGCGTCAGGTGGTGCAGAAGTTCGACGAACTCGGCCTGACCATCTGCGCAGCCTTCGAACTGGAGTTCTACCTGATCGACCAGGAGAACGTGAATGGCCGTCCGCAGCCGCCACGCTCGCCGATCTCCGGCAAGCGCCCACACTCGACCCAGGTGTACCTGATCGACGACCTCGACGAGTACGTCGACTGCCTGCAGGACATGCTCGAAGCCGCCAAGGAGCAGGACCTGCCGGCCGACGCCATCGTCAAGGAAAGCGCCCCGGCGCAGTTCGAGGTCAACCTGCACCATACCAAGGATGCGCTCAAGGCCTGCGACCATGCGCTGCTGCTCAAGCGCCTGATCAAGAACATCGCCTACGACCACGAGATGGATTCCACCTTCATGGCCAAGCCCTATCCGGGCCAGGCGGGCAACGGTCTGCACGTGCACATCTCGCTGCTCGATAAGAAGACCGGGCAGAACATCTTCGCCACCGATGATCCGGAGCAGCACGCACCGCTGCGCCATGCCATCGCCGGTATCCTCGATACCATGCCGGCGTCGATGGCGTTCCTGTGCCCGAACGTCAACTCCTACCGCCGTTTCGGTGCGCAGTTCTATGTACCGAACGCGCCAAGCTGGGGCCTGGACAACCGTACCGTGGCGGTACGCGTACCGACCGGCAGCAGCGACGCGATTCGCATCGAGCACCGCGTGGCCGGCGCCGACGCCAACCCGTACCTGATGATGGCCTCGATCCTCGCCGGTATTCACCACGGTCTGACCAACAAGCTGGATCCCGGCGAGCCGATCGAGGGCAACTCCTACGAGCAGCTCGAGCAGAGCCTGCCGAACAACCTGCGTGACGCCCTGCGCGAGCTGGACGACAGCGAGGTGCTCAACAAGTACATCAGCCCGGACTACATCGACATCTTCGTTGCCTGCAAGGAAGCCGAGCTACAGGAGTTCGAGACGACCATTTCCGATCTCGAGTACAACTGGTACCTGCACACCGTGTAACCCCGAGACGCCGGCACCAGCCGGCGTTTTCACAGGCGAGGCCGGCCAGACCGGGCAAGTCGCGCCTGGCGCGCCAGCTCAATTGTTACCATTGCTATCAGGATGACCGCCATGATCCGACGTCTCGCCCTGCTGCTACCTCTCGCCCCGGCATCCGCAATGGCTGCAGCCGGCGACAGCATCCGGGTCTACAACTGGAATGACTACATCGCTCCCGAGGTGCTGGAACGCTTTCAGAAGGAAACCGGTATCACGGTGGACTACCGCACCTTCAGCACAGCCGAAGAGCTCGACGCGGTAATGGCCAATGACGAGCCTATAGATATCGCGGTGGTCTCGCACAACACGCTGCCTCAGCTGATCAGCGACGGCAAACTGCAACCCCTGGATTTGCCGCAACTGAGCAATCGCGCTCATCTGGATCAGGATCTGCTGAAAAAGCTCGCCGCCGTTGATGCCGGTAACCGCCATGCCATTCCGTACCTGTGGGGTGCGGTCGGCCTGGCGATCAATCAGCCCAAGGCGCAAGCGGCCTACGGCGGGCCACTGCCGCATAGCTGGAGCCTGCTCTTCGACCCGGCCCAGAGCGCGCGCCTGACGAGTTGTGGCATCAGTACCCTGGATGCACCAGCGGAAGTGCTATCGGTGCTGTTCAACTACCAGGGCCGCAGCCTGGCACGTGCCGCCCCGGCACGAATCAAGCGCGCAGGCGAATTGCTGATGCAGGTCAGACCAAACCTGCGCTATGTGGACAGCGAGCGCTATATAGACGACCTCGACAATGGCCGCCTGTGCATGGCGCTAGCCTGGGTGGGTGACGCCCTCAGCGCTGCCAGAAAGGGTCAGCCGGTAACCTTCGTGATCCCTGACGAGGGCTCGGTGCTGTTTATCGATAACCTGGTAATCCCGAGCAACGCCCCGCGTGCGGACCTGGCCCACCGCTTCATCGACTACCTGATGCAACCCGAGGTGGCGGCCCAGATCACCAGCGAAACCCTGTACCCCAGCGGCAATGCCGACGCCAGGCAGTTTCTCGACAAGAGTTTGAGCAGCGAGCCCGCTCTGTATCCCGACGCCGAGCTGAAACGCCGCCTGCATATGCTGGAAACCTTGCCCGCCAAACAGGCCGAAGTTCGCGACGCAGTCTGGAAACGCTTTCGTGAGGGCGCCTGATTGACCACCCGAAAACCCCGCGCCAGCAGCCAGGCCCGTATCGACCAGATCCTCGGCGCAGCCCGCACCCTGCTGGCCGAGCAGGGCGTGGCGGCGCTGTCGATCTACACCGTGGCCGAGCGCGCCGCTATCGCACCGTCGTCGATCTACCATTTCTTTCCCAGCGTGCCCGCTCTGCTGCAGGCGCTTACCAGCGATGTGCACCGCGCCTTTCGCGCCTGCCTGCAGGAGCCCATCGATGCCGAGCGGCTGCACGGCTGGCGCGACCTCGCTCGCCTCATCGAGCAACGCATGTTGAGCATCTATGCCGGTGATGCCGCGGCCCGGCAGCTGATCCTCGCCCAACATGGCCTCGCCGAGGTGGCACAGGCCGACCGCCAGCACGATATCGAACTCAGCCAACAGAACCGCGCGCTGTTCGGTCACTATTTCGAGCTACCCGCCCTGCCGGATGATATCGACGTATTTGCACTGGGCATGGAGCTGGCTGATCGCGTCTACGCCCGCTCGATTCAGCAGCACGGTGAAATCACGCCGCGTTATGCAGAAGAAGGCTTGCGGGTGTTCGAAGCCTATCTGGGCTTGTACCTGCCACCCTTCCTGCGCAAACGCGCATCACCTTGATGGGCGCGCAGCATTGATGACATGCGTGCACGCTAGACACCACGATCAGAGCAGTCACGAATTACAAATATTTATCCGCGATTGTTGTTTTATTTTTTGGTATCCATGGGTTGAATCCCTTTTAAAGCCGATATATATCGACTATAAGAATGCAATCAGGTGAGCATTCTTGTCCTTGCCCGCTTTAGGCGCTAGCACTGCCGATGCAGCGCCACGATCCCTTCTCTGGAGGCCATTCATGTCTCGTACCTTTGGCGTGGCGACCATTCGAATGGCCTGCGCTTCGGATACCGTGATCGCCATCGGCAGCCAGACCTATAGCGTCGGCATCCTTGCGCGCAACCATCGGCAACCCGTATTAAAGGGCCATGCTGCTTTCGCTGACCCGACGCCGCTGATTGCCAGCAAACGCATTGGCGTGGAGATGGGCCGCGCCTGGGAAGATTCCGGAATCAGCGCCCAGACCTGCCTACGCCATTAAAAAACCCGGATGGCACACCTGCCGCCTGACCCCACAACCTTGCGCAACGGAGCACGCCCATGACCACGCTGACCTCGACCCCCCGCGCCGACGGCTTTCGCATGCCGGCCGAATGGGAACCCCATGGCCAGACCTGGATGGTGTGGCCGGAACGCCCGGACAACTGGCGCCTGGGCGCCAAGCCTGCGCAAAACGCATTCACGGCGGTCGCCAGGGCGATCGCCGAGTTCGAAGCGGTGACCGTCTGTGCCTCGGCCGCCCAGTACGAAAATGCCTGCGCCCACCTGCAGAACGAGCGCATCCGGGTCGTCGAAATGACCACTGACGATGCCTGGGTGCGCGATACCGGCCCTACCTTCGTGACCAATGCCAAAGGCGAACTGCGCGGCGTGGACTGGGGCTTCAATGCCTGGGGCGGTTTCGAAGGCGGCCTGTATTTCCCGTGGCTGCGTGATGACCAGGTGGCCAGCAAGATCCTCAACATCGAAGGCTGCGACCGTTACCGCACCGAGGGTTTCGTCCTCGAGGGCGGCTCGATCCACGTCGACGGCGAAGGCACCCTGATCACCACCGAGGAATGCCTGCTCAACCACAACCGCAACCCGCATCTGAACCGCGAACAGATCGAAGCGGTGCTGGCCGATCACCTGGCCATCGACACCGTGATCTGGCTGCCTCACGGGCTCTATAACGACGAAACCGACGGGCACGTCGACAACTTCTGCTGCTACGTGCGCCCGGGCGAGGTGCTGCTGGCCTGGACCGACGACCCGCAGAACCCCAACTACAGCCGTTGCCAGGAGGCCATGGAGGTACTGGAAAGCGCGCGTGACGCCAAGGGCCGCAAGCTGACCGTGCACAAGATGCCGATTCCGGGCCCTCTGCATGCCACCGAGGAAGAATGCGCTGGCGTCGACCGCGTGCTCGGCAGCCAGGAGCGCAGCCCGGAAGTCCGCCTGGCCGGCTCCTACGTCAACTTCCTGATCGTCAACGGCGGCATCGTCGCGCCCAGCTTCGACGATCCCAAGGACCAGGAAGCCAAGGCCATTCTCGAGCGCCTGTTCCCGGAGCATCGCGTGGTGATGGTGCCGGGCCGGGAAATCCTGCTCGGTGGCGGCAATATCCATTGCATCACCCAGCAGCAGCCAGCGGCCACCGCCAGCTGATAACAACCCTGCAGAAACGCAAAAGCCCGGAACCAGTCCGGGCTTTTGCATTCAGGCGGGCCGCACTTGGTGCGGCTCGGCCCTCTAGTTACAGCAGCGGGATGCTGTAGCTGACGATCAGGCGGTTCTGGTCAGCGTCAGCGTTGGCGACTTCCGAACGCATCGACGCGTTACGCCAGGCGAAGCCCAGACCTTTGGCAGCACCTTCCTGTACCACGTAGCTGATGGTCAGGTCGCGTTCCCACTCTTTCAAATCGCCAGTAGCCGACTTGATGTTGTCGCCCTTCATGTACAGCACGTTGGCGGTCAGCCCAGGCACGCCGATCTTGCCGAAATCGTAGCCATACTGGGTGATCCAGGTACGCTCGCCGGCACGCCCGAAGTTGCTGATCTGGCGGTCAGTGATCAGGTAGGTGGTAGCACCGCCCTGGCCCGGGATAGAACTCTGGTTCAGCTGGGTGAAGTTGCTGTCACCGGAGACCTGCTGGTAGCCGGCACTCAACGCATGGCCTTCCAGGCTATAAGTGAAGAACGCACTCCAGGTACGGTTGTCCACTTCGCCGAAATTGGAGTTGGCGCTGCCACCATTCCAAAAGCCTGAACCACGATAGCCGTCGGCACGACCGGCAGCGCTGCCGTTCTTGCCATCGGAACTGGTATCAAAGTAACGCAGGTCGGATTTCAGCGAGCCGGCACCCAGCGCCAGGGTATGGGTCAGGCCCAGGAAGTGCTGCTTGTAGAAATCATCCAGGTTGCCGTAGTAGTACTGAACCAGCAGATCCTTGTTGATCTTGTAGTCAGCACCACCGTAATAGAACTTGTTGCTGTCCGCACCAACGCCGGCACCGGCAATGGCCAGCGAATCGGCATCGCTGGAGGTACGGCCTTTGGCGTGTTCCAGCTGACCGGCAACCAGGGTCAGGTTGTCGATTTCATTGGAGGTGATCTGCGCGCCTTCGAAGGTCTGCGGGATCAGGCGACCATCGTTGAAGGTGACCACCGGCAGTTTCGGCTGCAGGGTACCGACCTGGGCAACGGTCTTGGAGAAACGGATCTTGCCGGTCAAGCCCAGGCTGCTGAACTCGTCACGGGCGCTGCCATCGCTTTCCAGGGGAAACAGAGCGCTCGGGTTACGATCCTGCCCAACTTTGCCAGCACGGCCGCCACCGTCCAGACGTACGCCCAGCAGGCCCAGAGCATCGACGCCCACGCCCACGGTGCCTTCGGTAAAGCCCGACTGCAGGTTCAGCTGGAATGCCTGGCCCCACTCGCGTACCTGGCCGTTGTGAGCATTGGCAACACCAACATCACCCTGGCTTTCACGGTTGTCTTGGTCAAAATAGAAGTTACGCAGGTCCAGCTTGGCCGTGCTGTCTTCGATAAAGGCGGCATTGGCCACGTGGCTCAGGGTCAGACCCAGAGTACCGGCGGCTACAGCGAGCGCCAGGGAAGCTTTTTTCATCGTGATCTCTCCAGTGTTCTGTTCTTTTATGGTGTTGCACATCGGTCTGGAAGGTGCCGCCTCCAAGGCGTGCAGCCAGCCGAATTCGGGTACGACCGTCAGGTAGCAGGCAGCCGAAAGGCACCACAGCTACGCGACGGCAATACGAAAACTTAAGGGTGAAAATGAAGCAGGTTGGTCTGGCTGCGGCGACAGGCAAAGGGCATCGTCAGATTCTCGGCATTATTATTGTCGGCCTGAGGCCGTTGCTGTTGAATTTAGCACAGCAGAATACGTGCCATGGACGACCAAAGTCGCATAACAGCCAACCTTCCAATATGTTACTGGCAAAATGACAGGAAGTGGCGGTCGCTCATCGACAAAAATGAGCGATTATCCGCCGAACAGCAGAGGGAACGAGGCGATTTTCCGCCAAGTCAGCTGGTGACGATCTGATTCTTGCCTTGCCGCTTGGCCTGGTACATGGCCGCATCGGCACGCGCGTAGAGTACGTCGAGGCCTGGGTCACCACCGCGCAGGGACGTCAGCCCCTGGCTGACCGTGACCCCGAAGGTCGTCCCTTCATGGGTGAACGACAGGCGCTGGATCTCTCGCTGCAGACGCTGGGCGATCTGCGAGGCCAGCTCCGGCTCACATCCCGGGAACAGCGCCGCGAACTCTTCGCCGCCGATGCGTCCGAACAGATCACCACGGCGCAACACCGAGCTGGCACAGTTGGCCAGTTGTTGCAGCACCTGGTCGCCCACCTGATGGCCGTAGGTATCGTTGATGTGCTTGAAGTCATCCAGATCCAGGAGCAGAAAGGCCAGAGGCTGCCCATGGGTACGCGCCAGCTCGAATTCACTCTGCGCGCACTCGAAAAAGTGACGACGGTTGCTGCTCTGGGTCAGTACGTCGGTGGTCGCCAGGCGATGCAGCTCGCCTTCGAGTTGCTTCTTCTCGGTAATGTCCTCGGCAATACCAAAGATGATGGGCGAAGCGTGGCTCTCACTCTGCCTGCCGATAAAGCACTTGTCACTGAGCCAGCGGATTTCGCCATCGGCGCGGATGATCCGATACTCTCGCGCTTCCACGGCGCCGGTCTCCAACACCTTGGCCATACTTTCGGCGGCGTATTCCAGATCGTCCGGATAGATGCTGTTGCGCCACTCGCCATAGTCGGCCAGCAACAAGCCGGCCGAGCGGCCGAAAACCAGTTCGTAGGCCGGGCTGACATAGATGATCTGCTGGGCCTCCCAGTCGAAGGCCCACAGCACAGCGTTCACACTGCCCAATAATGTACTGAACAACTGCTCACGCTCGCGCAGCCGGGTGCCCTCGGCACGGCTGTGCAGCAAAGCCAGGGTCAGCTCTTCCAGGTCGATAGCAGCGAGTTCATCCATATACCGATGCAGAACATTGCCCTTTAGTTTGCGGTGAGGGTCGCCAACGGGATCGAAAAAGCCCGCCGAATGGCGGGCTTTTATGTAGCAACCAGGTCAAAACTATGACCATGGCGGCGGAGGGCGGTTCACCGCCCATCCAGCTTTGTGCGCTACGTCACGCTGCGACGGGCCGCAACGAGTAGGTCTTCAACTGCTCGGCGAAATCACGCAGGGATTGAATGCCACTCGCCTCGGCATCGTGCACCCACTGTTTGATCGCCTCGAGCATGTCATGACCATTGGCACTGGTGCGCGCCCAGATCAGTTGCAGCGCCAGACGCTTCTCGTAGATCACCTTGAGCGCCTGGCTGTGCGCCAGCATGGCGTCGATATGCACCTGCTGCGTGTCCTGCAGCAGGCTCGGCTCGCGAGAGAGCAACCGCTTGGCGCGGCGGAACTGGTGGCGAACCGACTCGTCGGCCTTGGCCAGCTCCTGGGTGACCAGGGGCGCGATCACCAGCTTGCGATACTGGGCCATGATCTGGAAGCGGTTGTTGAGAATGGCCATGGCAGTGTCCATGTCCAGGATACCCTTGCCCGGTACCCGATGAGCGATTGGCGCAACGCGCTGAACCTTGGCCAGGCGCAGAAAACTGAACAGGCGGATCCACGCCCAGCCCATGTCGAACTCCCAGGGCTTGACCGACAGCTTGGCAGAGTTGGGATAGGTGTGGTGATTGTTGTGCAGCTCCTCACCGCCAATGATGATGCCCCAGGGCACCAGGTTGGTGGCCGCGTCGCGGCATTCGAAGTTGCGATAACCGACGGCGTGACCCAGCCCGTTGATGACCCCGGCAGCCCAGAAGGGGATCCAGATCATCTGCACGGCCCATACGGTAAGGCCCAGTGCGCCGAACAGCAGCACATCGATGATCAGCATCAGCGACACACCGCCAAGCGGGAAGCGCGAATAGACATTGCGCTCGATCCAGTCATCGGGGCAATTCTTGCCGTAGATGCGCAGGGTGTCCTCGTTCTTCGCCTCGTCGGCATACAGTTCGGCACCTTTGCGCATCACCGTACCGAGCCCTTTCACTACCGGGCTGTGCGGGTCGTCGGCGGTTTCACATTTGGCGTGGTGCTTGCGGTGGATGGCCGTCCACTCGCGGGTGTTCATGCCTGTGGTCATCCACAGCCAGAATCGGAAGAAGTGCTTGAGTGCCGGATTCAGCTCCAGGGAGCGGTGGGCAGAGTAACGATGCAGATAGACCGTTACGGCCACGATGGTGATGTGCGTGAGCACCAGGGTGACGATGATGAGCTGCCAGACGGGCAGATCGAGAAAACCGTTGTACCACATGGGCAGGGGTACCTCTTGCAGAGAAAAAGCGATGCGGACAAAGTGCCGCACCTCCATTATCAACATCAGCTGCTGGAAAACCACTTGGTCTTTTGGCTAAGGATGTTACAAAGAGGCCCCCACGGATGATCTTTTCTCGCGACAACGAAGCCACTCGTTACCCATGAACAGTCATCAAGGCGCGCTGCGCCTGACTTTGAACTACCTGATAGGCGCCGGTCTGTGGATCGTGTTCAGCGACCTGCTGCTGGCCTCCCTCGACCTAACGGCCCGACAGACGGAGCAAGCTCAGGTCTGGAAGGGCCTGGTATTCGTGCTGCTGACCAGTAGCCTGCTGTATATGACGATCAGCCGCCACCTGCGCCGCCAGGCGCGAATCGGCACGGCGCTGCGCGCCAGTGAGGAACGATTCAGCCTGGCCCTCTCGGCCACCGAAGATGGTCTCTGGGACTGGGATCTGCGCCGCCAGAGCCTGTATTACTCACCCGGTTACCACGCACTGCTGGGCCTCGAGGATGGCGAGCTGGGCAACGACCGTGACCAGTGGCAGCAATTGCTGCATCCCGAGGATCGCCCCGCCTACCAGCGCGCCCTCGATGAAGTGATGCAGGCGAGCGAAGACACCGCCTACGAAAACAGCTACCGCCTGCGCCACCGTGACGGCAGCTACCGCTGGGTGCTGTCGCGCGGGCGCCTGCAACTCGATGACCAGGGACGACCGGCGCGCTTCATCGGCACGGTCAAGGATGTCACCCAACGCCGCGCCGATGCCGACAGCCTGCGCCAGGCCGCAGCGGTATTCGAATCGACTCAGGAGGGCGTACTGGTCACCGATGCGCAGCAGACCATCGTGCACATCAACCCGGCATTCAGTCGAATCACCGGCTACAGCGAAGCGGAAATCCTCGGCAAACACCCCACACTGCTGAAATCCGGCCGCCATGACGCCGCGTTCTACCAGCATCTCTGGCACAGGTTGCAGACCCAGGGCACCTGGAGCGGTGAGGTGTGGAACCGCCGCAAGGATGGCGAAATCTACCCGCAATGGCAGTGCATTCGCACTATCCGCGACGACCACGGCCTGCCCAGCCATTACGTTGCGGTGTTTTCCGACATCAGCGTGCTCAAGCATTCCCAGCACGAGCTCGATCACCTCGCCCACCACGATCCGCTGAGCGGCCTGCCCAACCGCCTGCTGTTCAGCGAGCGCGTCGAACATGCCCTGCAGCGCGCCCAGCGCGACGCGGAGCCTGGCGCCGTGCTGGTGGTGGACCTGGATCACTTCAAGCACATCAACGAAAGCCTTGGCCACAACGTCGGCGATCTGCTGTTAAAGGCCACCGGCGAACGGCTTGCCAACCTGCTCGGCCGTACCACAACCCTGGCGCGTCTGGGTGGCGATGAGTTCGCGGTGCTAAGCGAAGACTGCTCGCACGCCGAACAGGCGGCGCAGCTGGCACAGGCGTTGATCGACTGCCTGGACGCGCCGTTCCTGCTCGATGGTCAGGAGCTGTTCATCTCGGCCAGCATCGGCATCTGTCGCTACCCGGACGACGCGCAGACCGTCGAGGCGGTATTGCGCAACGTCGACTCGGCGCTGTTCAAGGCCAAGAACAGCGGCCGGGGCGGCTTCGCCTTCTACGATCAGGAGCAGACCGAGTATGCCCGCCAGCGGGTGGAATTGATCGCCGGCATGCGTCACGCCATCGACAATGACCAACTGCGGGTGCATTACCAGCCGCTGCACAGCCTCGCCGACAACTGCCTGATCGGCGTCGAGGCACTGGTACGCTGGCAACATCCGCAACGGGGGCTGGTACCGCCTGGCGAATTCATCCCGATTGCCGAAGACAGCGGCATGATCAGCGCCATCGACGCCTGGGTGCTCGAGCAGGCATGCCGCCAGATGGTTGCCTGGCGCAACGCCGGACATGCCCTGCAATTCGTGGCCGTGAATATTTCCAGCCGCTTGTTCAGCCGCGGCGAGCTGGACCAGCGCGTCGCTCAGGTACTGGCCAGCACCGGCCTGCCGGCAGGTTGCCTGGAGCTGGAGGTGACGGAAAGCGCGGTGATGGACGACCCGGACCAGGCCCAGGCCCTGCTCGAACGCTTGTGCAGCCTGGGCGTACGCCTGGCGATCGACGACTTCGGCACCGGCTACAGCTCGCTGGCACGCCTGAAACGCCTGCCGGTGCACAAACTCAAGCTCGACCAGAGCTTCGTCGCCGGCCTGCCCCATGACAAGGACGACCTGGCGATCACCCGCGCAGTCATTGCCCTGGCCCACAGCATGGAGATGAAGGTGCTCGCCGAAGGGGTGGAGCGTGGCGAGCAACTGGAGCGCCTGCGCCAGCTGGGTTGCGACTACGTTCAGGGGTATTTCATTGGCCGGCCGGTGCCGGCGCAGGATCTGAAACTGGCGTGACCGGCGCCACGCCAGTGGCCCGCGTCAGAACAGCGTCTTGCGCACGTCACTGGTCAGCACCTCATCCGGGCGCTGACCGATGGCTTCGGCAACCTGGTAGGCGCGCTGCACCGCCGAACGGTTGCCCATGCGCGCCAGCCAGGCCGCCATATTCGGGAAATCCTCCAGGCGCTGGCGCTGCAGTTCCCAGCCCTTGGCCCAGGGGTAAATGGCCATGTCGGCAATCGAATAGTCACCGGCCACGTACTCGCGCCCTTCGAGCTGACGATCCAGCACGCCATACAGCCGCGCGGTTTCCTTCACGTAGCGATCGATGGCATAGGGAATCTGCTCCGGCGCGAAGCGCACGAAGTGGTGGTTCTGCCCGGCCATCGGGCCCAAGCCACCCATCTGCCAGTGCAGCCATTGCTGAACCTGCACGCGCAAACGCGGCTGCAGCGGCATGAAGCGGCCGATCTTGTCGGCCAGGTATTCGAGAATCGCCCCGGACTCGAACACCGAGATCGGCTCGCCGCCGTCGCTGGGGTTGTTGTCGACGATGGCCGGAATCCGGTTGTTCGGCGAGATCTTCAGGAAGGCCGGCTCGAACTGCTGGCCCGTGCCGATATTGACCGGGTGCACGTCGTAATCCAGCCCACTCTCTTCGAGAAAGATGCTGATCTTGTGGCCATTGGGGGTCGTCCAGTAATGGAGGTCGATCATGGGGCGCTCCTGTCGAGGGTGACGGCCGCCTGACGGCGCCGCGGGCGATGGGTAAAATCTTGGAGCCAGGCGCCGCGCGCAGAGTTCAGCTGCGCTGACGCGCCGGCAGAGGCGGCGTCCAGGGTTGGCTGCGGGAACCGCGCAACCGTCAATGAAAGCGCCTCTCGCACTGAACGATGCAGGCAAGGCACAATCGAAACGCCGCTGAACTGCGTGTCAGTCATTCTCCCGCTAAAGGTCGCGATCCGGATGCCGTCTTCCTCCTTGCGCCACTCGCTGCGCCGCCTCTGGGCGCTGGACAAGTTCAGCTACAGCCTGCGGGTGTTCATCGCCCTGGGCGGCAGCCTGGCGCTGTGCTGGCATCAGGGCTGGATGCACAGCCTGATCCCGCTGTTTCTCGGCGTGATCGCCAGCGCCCTGGCGGAAACCGATGACAGCTGGCAGGGCCGCCTCACCGCGCTACTGGTCACCCTGGGGTGCTTCAGCGCCGCGGCCTATACGGTCGAATTCCTGTTCCCGTACCCCTGGCTGTTCGTCAGCGCTCTGGCACTGTCGGCCTTTGCCCTGACCATGCTCGGTGCCCTCGGCGAACGCTTCGCCACGCTCGGTTCGGCCACGCTGATTCTCGCGGTGTACAGCATGATCGGCGTGGAGCAGCGCGGCGGCGTCGCCGGGCTGTGGCTCGAGCCGCTGCTGCTGGTGGCGGGCGCCGCCTGGTACGGCCTGCTCTCGGTGCTCTGGCATGCCCTGTTCGCTCACCAGCCGGTGCAACACAGCCTGGCCCGGCTGTTTCGCGAGCTGGGGCTGTACCTCAAGCTCAAGGCAGCGCTGTTCGAGCCGCTGCGCCAGCTGGATGTGGAAGCACGGCGTCTGGACCTGGCCAAGCAGAATGGCCGAGTGGTGGCAGCGCTCAACGCGACCAAGGAAATCATCCTGCACCGGGTCGGCAACGGGCGGCCCGGCCCCAAGGTCAGCCGCTACCTGAAACTGTATTTTCTCGCCCAGGACATTCACGAGCGCGCCAGTTCCTCGCACTATCCCTACAACGCCCTGGCCGAAGCCTTCTTCCACAGCGACGTGATGTTCCGCTGCCAGCGCCTGCTGCGCCTGCACGGCAAGGCCTGTCATGCCCTGGCCCAGGCCATCGAGCTGCGTCAGCCATTCGAATACGGCGAGCAGTACAGCCAGGCCCAGGCCGACCTGCAGGCGTCCCTGGAGCACCTGCGCATCCAGAGCAACCCGGCCTGGAAACATCTGCTGCGCTCGCTTGGCGCCCTGGCCGGCAACCTCGGTACGCTCGACCGCCTACTCGGCAGCGCCAGCAACCCTGACGCCCTGGCCGAGGAGCAGGACAGCTCGCTGCTCGACCGCGAACCGCAGTCGCTGCGCGATGTGTGGGAGCGCATCCGCCTGCAGCTCACCCCGACCTCGCTGCTGTTCCGCCACGCCCTGCGCCTGTCCATCGCCCTGGCCGCCGGGTATGGCGTGCTGCACTGGATCCACCCGACCCAGGGCTACTGGATCCTGCTGACCACCCTGTTCGTCTGCCAACCCAACTACGGCGCCACGCGCATGAAGCTGGTACAGCGCATCATCGGCACCGTACTCGGGCTATTGCTGGGCTGGGCACTGATCGACCTGTTCCCGGCGCAGCTGATCCAGGCCTTTTTCGCCGTGGCGGCGGGCGTGGTGTTCTTCGCCACCCGCTCCAGCCGCTACACCGTGGCCACCGCGGCAATCACCCTGCTGGTGCTGTTCTGCTTCAACCAGGTGGGCGATGGCTACGGGCTGATCCTGCCGCGCCTGTTCGATACCCTGCTCGGCAGCCTGATCGCCGGCCTGGCGGTATTCCTGATCCTGCCGGACTGGCAGGGTCGGCGGCTGAATCGCGTGGTGGCCAATACCCTGAGCTGCAACAGCACCTACCTGCGGCAGATCATGCGCCAGTACGCCGAGGGCAAACGCGACGACCTCGCCTATCGCCTGGCCCGGCGTAACGCCCACAACGCCGACGCCGCGCTGTCGACCACCCTGGGGAACATGTTGATGGAGCCTGGGCACTTTCGTAAGGAAGCGGATATCGGCTTTCGCTTCCTGGTGCTCTCGCACACCCTGCTCAGCTACCTGTCGGGGCTCGGTGCACACCGCGGCGAAGCGTTGCTGGCCGATGAGCAAGGCGAGCTGCCGGCCAGTGCCCAGCGCCTGGCCGATAGCCTCGACGAAATCGCCCGCGGTCTCAACGAGTTGACCCCGGTAGCCATCCAGAGCGACAGCGAAGAGCAACTTGCCGGCGCCCTGGAGCAGATACCCGAAGAGCTCGACGATGCGCAGCGCCTGGTGCAGACCCAACTCTCGCTGATCGCCCGACAGCTCGGCCCGCTACGCACGCTGGCCGCTCACCTCCTGAAAAACCGCACCAAGGCGGCCACCTGATGGACAAGCAATCCATCGTCCAGCAGGTCATCGGGCACCTGACCGGCGACCTGTCTGCCGCCGAGCAGGCCGCCCGGGTCGCCCATGAGACCGCGACCCACGAAGAGAACATCGCCGAGAACAAATACGACACCCTGGGCCTGGAGGCCGCCTACCTGGCTGCTGGCCAGGCACGCCGTGTAGAGGAAATCGGCCTGACGTTACGGGCCTGGCGGCAGCTGCAACTACGCCCTTTCGATGCAGCCCTGGGCATCCGCCTCACCGCACTGGTGTTGCTGGCTGACGAAAATGGCCGGGAGCAATGGCTGTTCCTCGGCCCGGACGGCGCAGCCATCAAGGTGCAGGCCCAGCAGCGGGAAATTCTCGTGCTCAGCCCCAATGCGCCACTCGGCCGGCGCCTGCTGGGCCGTCAGCCTGGCGATGAAGTCGAGTTGAAGATCGCGGGCCGAATGCAGCATCACGAGATCATCGAGGCGTACTGAACGGCGTCTGCGACATCACGTCGGCGCGTTCGACTGCAGGTCACGCCAGGTCAGGTACAGGCGCAGGTCGAACTCCAACTGCGCGTAATCGGGCAGCATGTATTCGCAAAGCTTGTAGAACGCCTTGTTGTGGTCGCTTTCCTTGAGGTGCGCCAGCTCGTGCACCACGATCATCTGCAGGAACTGCGGCGCCGCCTCGCGAAACAGCGAAGCGACGCGAATCTCCTTCTTGGCCTTGAGTTTGCCACCCTGCACCCGCGAGATGGTGGTGTGCAGGCCGAGGGCGCGGTGGGTCAGGTCGAGGCGACTGTCGAACAGCACCTTGTCGATGGCCGGCGCATTCTTCAGGTGTTCCTGCTTGAGCGCCATCACGTAGGCATACAGCGCCTTGTCACTCTGCACCGCATGGCGGTCTCCGTAGCGCTGCGCCAGGTAGTCACCCAGGCGCTCGCCGGCGATCATCTGGCGCACTTGCTCCTGGAGCGAGGCGGGATAACCCTGGAGGTATTTGAGCGGTGTCATGAGGGTTCACGCTGGAAGAGCTGGCGACAGATTATGCCTGAACCTGGGGTCTGTTACCGTTTCAACGCGAGCCGCGTTGCCGTGCGTGAAACAGCAACAGACCCTAGAGCGGCACGACCCGCAACAGCTTGCCGTCTTCGCTGTCGGTCAACAGATACAGCGCACCATCCGGGCCGTCGTAGACACCGCGGATGCGCTCCTCGAGCTCTTGGAAAAGGATGTCTTCTCCGGCCAGCCGGCCCTTGTCGAGCCGTACCCGGCGCACGCTCTTTTCCGCCAGGGTGGAGACGAACAGGTCACCCTTCCAGTGCGGGAAACGTTCACCGGTATAGAGCGCCAAGCCGGACGGCGCCACCGAAGGCGTCCAGTGCAGCTCCGGCGCCAGGTAGCCGGGCAGTTCGGTAAAGGGCGTGACCATCGCCCCCGTGTAGTCGACGCCAAAGGAGGTCAGCGGCCAGCCATAGTTGCCACCAGGCTGCAGCAGGTTCAGCTCGTCGCCGCCCTTGGGACCGTGCTCGTGGCTGTACAGGCGCTTGCGCTGGCGATCGTAGACGATGCCCTGCACGTTTCGGTGCCCCAGGCTGTAGATTTCCTCGGCGGCGCCCGGCTGGCCGCGCAGCGGGTTGTCCTGCGGGATGCTGCCGTCGCGGTTCAGGCGCACCGTCTTGCCCAGGTGATTGGCAAGGTTCTGCGCCTGCTCGCGCCAGTCGAACCCATCACCCAGGGTCAGCACCAGGGTGTCGTCAGGCAAAAAGGCAATGCGCCCGCCATAGTGTGAGGCGCCTGCCTTGGCCGGCTGGGCGGTGAACAGCACCTGGAAGTCGCGCAGCTCGCCGTCGACCAGGCGGGCCCGGGCCAGCCGGGTGTTGTTGGCGTCAAGCTCGCCATGGGCGTAGCTCAGGTAGATCCACGGGTCGCTGGCGAAGTGTGGATCCAGCACCACGTCCATCAACCCTGCCTGGGTTGCCACGAAGGGCGTTGGCATGCCGCGGATGGGCTTGGCCTGCAGCTTGCCCTGGGCATCGATCAGGCGCAGTTGCCCCGTGCGCTCGGTGACCAGCATGCGACCATCGGGAAGGAACGCCATGGACCAGGGATGGGCCAGGCCGCCGGTGACGGTTTCGATACGGTAATCGGCCTGGGCCAATGCGCCCGCGCACAGCGCTCCTGCCAGCAATACGGCTTTCAACATCACATCCTTGATCAGAGAAAAAACCATCAGCCTGCAGCGGCGCTGAAACGTGCGAATACCAGGCTCCCCAGGCTGCCACAGAGCATCAGTGCCAGGGTGCCGGCCAGCGTGCGATTGGCGCCGATCAGCGTCGGCATCGGCGCTACGGCATTGGCCGCGGTCAACGCCAGCCACACCGCCAAGGCGCCAGCGAGCAGGAATATCAGCCAGCGCAGCACACCCTGGGCGGGCGCCAGCCAGGCGGTCAGCGGCAAGGCCACGATGAAGGCGGCGATCACCAGGGCGGCGAACGTCGGGCTGAAACCCAGCAGGTCGTGCGTTGTGGCCTGCAGGCGAATGTCCGCGGGAATGGAGGCGCCCAACTGTTGCAGTGCGGCGAGATTGAACTGGGTCTGAACGATGCTGCCGAGCACGGTAGCAACGAACACGGCCAAGCCGAATGGCAGCCAGAGGCGAGAGTTTTGAGGCATGGGAGCCGACATCCTGAAACGCGTGGCGGCAGTATGGCGCAGCATCCGAGGGGCAGCGGAACAGGAGTTTTACATGGTTTTTCGTAAGCCGGTAAATACCCGCAGTAGCCGCGGTGGCGGCAAACACCTCATGCTGAAAACTACCCCAGCCCAGATGCACGAAAGCCGCCTGCCCATCACGGGCAGGCGGCTCTCAGGCTACGCGCTAAGGGTCTGTTCCCGTTTCAGCGCGAGCCGCGTTGCCGCGAGAAATGGCCTCCGGTTAGGCGCAGGACGCAGGGAATGGTCGCTCCCTTGCCAAGTCCTGCAACGACAACGGAGGTCATTTCCCGCGCAACCCGAAGGGCCGGGCCGGTTTTTGCGCGATGCGGCGTTACTCGATGGCTCATTTGGCCCGCCAAACTTCGCATCTCGTGTCTTGCCTCGCGCAAAAACTGGCTCCGGCGCGGCCGTGCGTGAAACGGGAACAGACCCTGGGCGCTGCGATCAGTTGATCTTGGCGGCCAGTTCACCCTTGGCGTAACGCTGGAACATACCTTCCAGGGAGATCGGTTTGATCTTCGAGGCATTGCCGGCAGTGCCGAACGCTTCGTAGCGGGCGATGCAGATATCGCGCATGGCGGTGATGGTATGCGCGAAGTATTTACGCGGGTCGAACTCGCTTGGGTGCTCGGCCAGGAAGCGGCGGATGGCACCGGTGGAAGCCAGTCGCAGGTCGGTGTCGATGTTGACCTTGCGCACGCCGTACTTGATACCTTCGACGATTTCGTCGACCGGCACGCCGTAGGTTTCCTTGATCTCGCCACCATGCTCGTTGATGATCGCCAGCCAATCCTGCGGTACCGAGCTGGAACCGTGCATCACCAGGTGAGTGTTGGGGATGCGTTTGTGGATCGCCTTGATGCGCTCGATCGACAGCACGTCGCCGGTAGGCGGTTTGGTGAATTTGTAAGCGCCGTGGCTGGTGCCGATGGCGATGGCCAGGGCATCGACCTGGGTCTTCTTGACGAAGTCAGCGGCTTCTTCCGGGTCGGTCAGCAGTTGGCTGTGATCGAGCACGCCCTCTGCGCCAACGCCGTCTTCTTCACCGGCCATGCCGGTTTCCAGGCTACCCAGGCAGCCCAGCTCACCTTCAACCGACACGCCGCAGGCGTGGGCGAAGGCAACGGTCTGCTGGGTAACACGCACGTTGTATTCGTAGTCGGCCGGGGTTTTGCCGTCTTCTTTCAGCGAGCCATCCATCATTACCGAGCTAAAGCCCAGTTGAATGGAGCGCTGGCAGATGTCCGGGCTGGTGCCATGGTCCTGGTGCATGCACACCGGAATGTGCGGGAATTCTTCGATGGCAGCGAGGATCAGGTGACGCAGGAACGGCGCGCCAGCATATTTGCGAGCACCAGCGGAGGCCTGGACGATGACCGGCGAATCGGTCTTGTCGGCGGCTTCCATGATGGCGCGCATCTGCTCGAGGTTGTTGACGTTGAAGGCCGGCACGCCGTAGCCGAATTCGGCGGCGTGGTCGAGCATCTGGCGCATGCTGATAAGTGCCATGTTTTGCTATCTCCCGATAGGGCTCGTTGAT
>JAAIGF010263247.1_pt1 | contig 19762 bp, 16 predicted proteins | sample 6487441 | NCBI WGS metagenome assembly JAAIGF01 (sample SAMN13974129, study PRJNA590717) | phyllosphere metagenome | biome: pepper field; feature: multiple bacterial spot infested pepper fields; material: pepper leaves; isolation source: leaves from pepper fields | host: Capsicum annuum ... | reverse complement strand
TCTGCATCAGCAGCACGCTGTCACGGGCGATCAGCCTTGCCTGAATCAGATGCAATGGTTCGGCAACGCCCTGAGCGTGTTGCAATGGCGCAGTGAGTCGTGGATTCGGTTTCGGGACATGCCCCATGTGGTGATGGAAGTGCCTCCCCAGCCCAGACGAGGAATATGGCGCAAACTGCTGGAAGCCTTGAGCGGCAAGCGGCTGGTGATGTGAAAGGCGATTGACCTTCGTGCCCGGCAGGCTTTTGGCAAAGGTCTGCCGGGTTCTGACCCTTTTTTTCAGCCCCCTCCAGTCCCTTTTAAAATCAATGACTTATAAAAGCCTCGAAAAAAAAGGGTAAAACAGCGCTCTGGCCATGTTTTTGCTTTTAAAACGAGGGGTTATTGGGCAGAGTGTCTACTTCACTGCCGTGTAGGCAGCTCAGAAATGTTGAGCGATTCGCCTGCCCGCACTCCTTGCCTTCACTGCCGTGTAGGCAGCTCAGAAAATCCAGCGCTTCTATCTGCGCCTGCAGGTCGTCTTCACTGCCGTGTAGGCAGCTCAGAAAACACACTCAAGAACGAAATCCCCGTCAATCTCCTTCACTGCCGTGTAGGCAGCTCAGAAATACATGATGCGCGCCTCTGAGAAGCTGCGAGCCTTCACTGCCGCATAGGCAGCTCAAAAAACGAATTGCTCCAGAACCTGAAATTCCCAACCCCACTCTTTTCCCCCTCCCTATATAACCCTCCGGAACCGAACAGGTAAGATAACGCTCATATGGTTCACTGATGTGGCCGAGCGTAGAGGACGTGTGCGTGAGCGATAGTAAAGTCCGGGTGGACAATCTGGTAACGGGTGATATCTCTCATCCACAAAAAGACATCTTTTTCGCAGCCGTCGAAACCACCCGGATGCCGATGATCTTCACGGACCCCAACCGTGAAGATAATCCGATCATCTTCGCCAACAATGCCTTCCTGGAGATGACGGGCTATTCGTCCGATGAAATTGTGGGCCGCAATTGCCGCTTTCTGCAGGGCCCCGATACGGATCGCGAAGTGGTCGCCGCCTTGCGCAAGGCCATCGAGAACCGGGAAGACATCGCGACGGAGATCCTGAACTACAAGAAGGACGGCTCGTCGTTCTGGAACGCGCTGTTCATGTCGCCGGTGTTCAATGACAACGGCGATCTCGTTTACTTTTTCGCCTCCCAACTGGATGTCAGCCGTCGGCGCGACGCCGAAGATGCCTTGCGTCAGGCGCAGAAAATGGAAGCCCTGGGTCAGTTGACCGGCGGGATTGCCCATGACTTCAATAACCTGCTGCAAGTCATGGGAGGCTATATCGGCCTGATCGATTCTGCGACCGACAAAACCAGCATTGATGTGCCCCGCATCAAACGAAGCGTCGAGCACGCCAAGTCGGCCGTTGACCGCGCCAGCACCCTGACCAAACAGCTCCTGGCCTTTGCCCGCAAGCAGAAGCTGCAAGGCCGGGTGTTGAACCTCAATCAGGTGATCACTGGCATGGAGGCGTTGATCGAGCGTACTTTCGGCGCAGAAGTGCCGGTCGAATACGATCTTGAACCCGCCCTTTACAATTGCCGCCTCGACCCCAGTCAGGCCGAGGTGGCGCTGCTGAACATCCTGATCAACGCACGGGATGCACTGATTGGCAGACAAGGCCGTCGGGTGTTCATTGAAACGCGAAATATCATCGTGAAGGACCTGGCCAGCGTCTCTTATGACGGTCTGCTGCCGGGCAGTTATGTGAGCATTGCGATCACCGACAATGGCATCGGCATGCCTGCCAGCATTCGCGAACGCGTCATGGACCCGTTCTTCACGACCAAGGAAGAAGGCCAGGGCACCGGGCTGGGCCTGTCGATGGTGTATGGCTTTGCCAAACAGTCGGGCGGAGCTGCGCGGATCTACTCCGAGGAAGATGTCGGGACCACCTTGCGCCTGTACTTCCCGGTGGATGATGCCAGCATCAGCGTTCATGACCACGCCAAACCGGCAGCCGGCAAATCCGGCACCGAGCGCATTCTGATCGTCGAAGATCGCCCCGATGTCGCGGAACTGGCAAAGATGGTGCTGGAAGATTACGGCTACGCCACCGACATGGTGCTCAATGCCCGCGAAGCGCTGAAGCGTTTTGAAAGCGGCGAAACCTATGACCTGCTCTTCACCGACCTGATCATGCCGGGCGGAATGAACGGTGTGATGCTGGCCAGGGAAGTGAAACGGCGTTACCCGAAAATCAAGGTGCTGCTGACCACGGGTTATGCCGAAAGCTCTATCGAGCGCACCGACCTGGGCGGCACCGAGTTTGAAGTGGTGTCCAAGCCCTGCATGCCCCACGATCTGGCCAGAAAAGTACGCCAGGTGCTCGACGGTCCCAACGGGATAGCCTGAGAGACAGTGCCTGTTGCTAGGCTCTGTACGAAATGTTTTCGAGCGAAGGTGAGGCAAGGCAAAAACAGGCGAGGAACGGTCGGAGTCGCGCCCGACTTTACTGGTGTAAATGAGCATTCCGAGCCTGTTTTTAACGCAGCATCATCGAGCGCAGATACATTTCGTACAAAGCCTACAAGCAACAGGCACCCAATATCCCTTGCATGACTTGCTCATATCACGTGCCAAGGGTACAGCCTTATCAAAATAATTTGCTGGCCATTATTTTGATGTTAATCTCTGCGCGTTTTTCAGTGGGTCATTATCTGCCCCGGGAAATTTCAATATTTCCGATCCACTTCGAAAGACTCGCAACAGAAAATCAAAATAAAAAAAATCTGCCAGGTTTTCATATATGCGCCCTCAAGAACCTACTGCACTGCCGCTCCTGTCACTCTTGCTCTGCCGTTCCCTCCGAGCATTCCGATTAGGCTAGAAAAATCCATGCGAGTTACGTATTGCACGTAACACAGGCATTGATAGGCACTTCGCTTTTTAAAGTGCCGACGGTATATCTGTGCCTTTAAAAACTTGATGGATTTGCATCAACCTGAAGCACTGCATCGTTTGATATGCAAGGCCTTGTGCGTTGCCGTTCAAACAATGCCTATAAACAATAAAAAAGGTGCAAAGCACCACAGGGATGTCACACATGACCACAGCTATAAAACAAAGTACCGAATCCGTTATCTCTCTCGCTCATCAGGAAGTCAAAACGTTCAGCTTTGATGTTCAGCAGTCAAAACTGCTGCATGGGTTCTGCGAAGAGTTGGCGGCCATGGGCGGGCCGCAGGCGGCGGGTGCAAGGGCCAAGGCTTCCGTCGCGGCCACCGAGTTGAAGTTCTCGATGTCGAAAGAGCAATCAGAACTTCTGCTTGCCTACTCCGATGGCCTTATCTCGCTGCTGATATTCGAAGGCCTGCAAAAGATCAGCAATGATTGCCCTCCCGATGAACTGCCGGAGCTGGCAGCGCTGGAAGATCGGTACGACGTGCTGTGCATGGCCGCCCGTAACCAGATCCTGCTGAAACTGGTGGATAACAGTTCCTTTGCCTATGACATGGACAACGAAGGAAAACTGGTTCGTCTGGTCGCAAACTTCAAAGGCGGTGGCCTGACCAGAATCGCAGCCGAGCCAGAGGTCAAGGAGCTGAGTTCCCATTCGGGTCTGGCGCTAGGGCCTCATACCGAAGCCCCTTACTGGTGTGCCGTGAACGCTCGGGACGGGCATTCGCCCTCGCCGTCTTCGCTGATCCTTTCGGCCCTGTGGAACCCGAGCCAGGAGCCGACTACCGTTATTCCACTCCCGCCTGTACTGGACAAGATCGGCGTCACCAATTGCCTGGCACTGACGACCGGCAGCTTCCAGTTCACCCGCAGTGACTCTTTTGTCAGTGGCAAAGGCGAAGACGGTCGCGGGGTATCGATTCTGGAATTCGACAATAAAGTCGGCTTCGCAGCCCGCTTCAACTCGTATCGTTTTTCAGTCAATGAAAACGCTTCGCCCTTCGTGAAAAAGGCCTACTCCGCACTGTGCGAAGGCATTAAAGAAGCCAAGCCTCATGAGTATGTACTGACTCAGGAATCGGCAATGGTCATCAATAACATTCGGGCCTTGCATTGTCGGGATGTCATCAAGGACAACCGACGAGTATTGGTGCGGATATTTGGCATGTCCAAGTTCTCTGCTCCTCTGGTCATTTCAGAAGACCCGCTGTTGTTACGTGGTTGATTGCGTTGCACCCGGTTTTGTCGAGTGTCTTGAACGGCCAGCCATGCAGATGGCTGGCCTGTATGGGTAATGAGGAAATGTAATGGCCTGGGATTTGATTGGCATGTTGGCGCTTGTGGCTTTTTGCGCCGGTTTTTTCGATGCGATTGCCGGAGGTGGCGGGCTGATCACTTTGCCGGCCCTGTTTCTCGCGGGTGTCGACCCTATCAGTGCAATTGCCACGAACAAGTTTCAGGCCGCCTCGGCCACCGTTTCGGCAACGATCACTTTTGCCCGCAAAGGCATGATTGAATGGCGGGAAGGTCGCTTTCTGGTGCTCTGTGGGTTTATCGGCGGTGCCAGTGGTGCATTGCTGGTCAGTTCTATCGACAAACGCTATCTGGAAGTCTGCGTGCCGGTGATGCTGATTCTGGTTGCGCTTTATTTTGCATTCTCGCCAAAGATCGGCAATGAAGATCGCCGCAAACGAATCGGCATTCTGTTGTTCTCTTTTACCGTGGCACCTGCCCTGGGTTTTTACGACGGTATATTTGGCCCCGGTGTCGGTTCGTTCTTTATTGTCGGTTTCGTATTGCTCTGCGGGCTGGGCATGATGCGGGCCATGAGTTTTACCAAACTGGCGAATGCGTCCTGCAACCTGGGCTCCTTGTCGGTCTTCATCACCAAAGGCGTGATTGTCTGGCCGATAGCGATTGCCATGGCATTGGCCGCTTTTGCTGGCGCGCAACTGGGCGCGCGGGCCGCTGTGCGGGTCGGGCCACGATTGATCAAACCCATGTTGGTGGTGGTGTGCTGCGCGCTGGCCATTAAACTGTTGAGCGTGGAAACCAACCCGTTGCGACTTGCCTTCATGCACACACTGGCTTCGTTATGATCAATCTGTCGGCGTTATCCAACAGCTCTCGAGTTCGCTCCCGGTTGCAGTTCGATGAAACGCCGACAGGTCCTGCCCGCTATTTTTCCCAAGCCTTCGAGGGTTATGAACTTGAAGGCCGACTTCTCGAAAACTCCACATCGCCAGATGCATTCCCAAAGGTGCTGGCCATTCATGGTGCCCGCTCGGACTACAGCAAACTGAATGGCATTCTCTATCCTTTGCAGGCGTCGGGCGTTGCCAGCCTGAGCTTCAATCTTTCGGGGCATAACACGACAGCCGATATCCCGCTGGCAGACACTTCCCTGGGCAATAACCTGCAAGAAGCCCTGCGCTTTGCCAGTTGCCTGGGCACACATCTCGACACGGTGATCGGCCACAGCCTGGGCGGAGCACTGGCCCTGAAAGTGGCTGAAGCACACAAAGCCAGCGTCAGAAAGATCATACTTTTCTGTCCGGCCCTGTATTCGGATGCCGCTTATCAACAGCCATTTGGCGAGCCGTTCAAAAGCGCCATTTCAGTTCCGTATAACTTTCTCGATTCGTCGTCCCTTGAATTCCTGAATAAGTTCGAGGGAGAACTGATGCTGGTTATCGGAGAGTTCGATGGGCTTGAATCCACAGCCTTGGGCAAAGTGGCGGGAACATCAGCCGGAACAGTAACAATAGATAGGGGCACACCGCACGAGCGCATCATCAATAGCCCGATTCCTTATGAAGTGATCGAGGCTATCGAGAAAAACCTGCGCCCTCACGCTTTCAGAAAGCATGTACTGCCCGGATGCGATCATGCTGTTTCGGCCTGGTTTCGCCATAACCCGGAATATGCGCGGGAACTGGCACAGCAGATTGCAGGTTTCATCCGTGGTTGAACATCCGGACAAAACGCCCACTCGTTATTCCTGGCTGGTCTATCGTTGAACCTGATCGCCCCATGAAGGGACGGCCGTTCAGAAAATGGAGAAGTCTATGAAGAAGCTAGTGATGGCGACATTCGCTGCAACGCTGTTGTTGGGCAGCTTCGCAAGCCCGGTTCTTGCGGAAAACGAACTGGAAAAAGGCGTCCGGCACGACAATCGTGAACTGGACAAGGGCGTCGAGCATGACGCCAAGGAAGCCGATAAAGGCCTCAAGCACGACGCCAAGGAAGTTGATAAAGGCCTCAAGCACGATGATGAGGAGCGCCACAAGGCGGACAAGCATGTGGACAAGGAAGTGAAGAAAGATCTTTAACCCACAACGAATATCCAGAGCCTGGTCGTCAGCAAGCATCTGACGATCAGGATGCCTCACCTCAACGACGCCTCAAGAAATCCCACCAACGCCTGCATTCGCGCACTGCGGTGTTTGCGTGACGGCACCAGCAACAGAATCGGTGCGCTCTCGAACGACCAGTCGGCAAGGACCCGGACCAGGGCACCGCTCTGAATGGCGTCGCTCACATCCCACTCGGATCGCAGGACCAGCCCTTGATCCTGCTCGGCCCAGCGCCGGGCAACGCTGCCATCGTTGCAGAGCATGACGGGCTCGATGCGCACGGTATGCCGGGCGCTCTGTTTGCGCAGGTGCCAGAGCGTGACGTCTTCTTCGTTCTCGCGAATACAGATGCAGCGATGATTCGCCAGTTCACCCGGGCTCTGGGGCACGCCATGGGTTTTCAGGTACTGCGGGCTGGCACACAGCCAACGTTCGTTTTGCACCAGCGTGCGGGCCAGCCATGAGCTGTCACTGATGCTGCCAATGTGAATCACGGCATCGCTGTCATGACGATCCGGCCAAGGTGTTTCACGCAGATCCAGGTGCAGGCGCAACCCCGGATGCAGTTTCGCAAAACGGGCCAGCAGGGGCGCAATGCGTTGGCGGCCGTAACCGAAAGGTGCGGCGAGTCGCAGGGTGCCGGTCAGTTGATCGTCAGGCTGCTTGAAAGACTCGGGCAACGCTTCCAGACGCTCCAGCAAGGCCGCACTTTCCCGGGCAAAACGTTCGCCTTCCGCCGTCAGGCTCAGGCGTCGGGCATCCCGGCTGGCCAAGGCGGAACCCAGCAAGGCCTCCAGCTTGCGCAGGCGCATGGACAACGCAGGCGGCGAAACATTGAGGGCTCTGGCGGCTGCGCTCAGGGATTCGGAGCGTGCCAGGGTCACGGCCAGACGCAGGTCTTCGATGGTGATCATTCAATTTTACTTAATCATAAATGACATCCGATTTAACCATGGATTTACGATCGATCAGTAGAGTGAGGACCATCAGCCGCCATTCGAGAATCGGTCATGCCCAACACCCTCCCCACCCTGGAAACACCTGCCGCGATCATCGATGTGGCCAGAATGCAGCGCAATATCCAGCGCATGCAGCAACGCATGGACTGCCTGGGCGTTCGTCTGCGCCCGCATGTCAAAACCAGCAAATGCCTGCCGGTTATCGAGGCGCAGATCGCGGCGGGTGCCCAAGGTGTCACGGTGTCGACCCTGAAAGAAGCCGAGCACTGCTTTGCAGCCGGGATCAGCGACATTCTCTACGCCGTCGCCATGGCACCCGGCAAGCTGCCACAGGCCCTGACACTCAAACGTCAGGGCTGCGAGCTGAGCATCATCACCGACAGCGTCGCCGGTGCCCGGGCCATCGTCGCCTTTGGCCAGGAACAGGGTGAAGCGCTGGATGTGTGGATCGAGGTCGACTGTGATGGTCATCGCTCGGGGATCAAATACGACGACGATGCGCTGATCGAGGTTGCGCAGGTGCTGCATGAGGGCGGTATGCGGCTCGCCGGCGTCATGACCCACGCAGGCTCCAGTTATGAGCTGAACACCGCCGAAGCCCTGCAACGTCTGGCCGAGCAAGAGCGTTACCAATGCGTCGCCGCTGCCGAGCGGATTCGGGCGGCGGGTCTGCCGTGTCCGCAAGTAAGCATCGGCTCGACGCCCACAGCGCTGTCAGCTATCGACCTGCAGGGTGTCACCGAAGTACGTGCCGGGGTGTATGTGTTCTTCGATCTGGTGATGCAGAACGTGGGCGTGTGTCAGGCCGATGAGCTGGCCTTGAGTGTACTGACCACGGTTATCGGCCATCAACTGGAGAAGGGCTGGATCATTACCGATTCGGGCTGGATGGCCATGAGCCGCGATCGCGGTACCCAACGCCAGCAACAGGATTTCGCCTATGGCCAGGTATGTACTGAAGACGGTCAATGGATCGACGGTGCCCTGTTGCAAAGCGCCAACCAGGAACACGGCATCGTCACCCTGCAAACAGCAGGCGGCGACCTGACCGCCCTCTTCCCGATTGGCAGCCGCCTGCGGATTTTGCCTAACCACGCCTGCGCAACGGGTGCGCAGTTTCCCCACTACCACGCCCTTGATGCCGATGGCGAAACGCAAATCTGGAGTCGCCTGCATGGCTGGTAAACCGATTGTCCCGATCCATACCCCGAACGCCGCATCACCGGGCGGGCATTACTCACAAGCCGTGCGCCATCAAGGCCTGCTGTGGGTGTCCGGCCAGTTACCGGTGCGCGCCGATGGCAGCCACAGTGTCACTGAGCCTTTCGAGGTCCAGGCCGCCATTGCCCTGAGCAACCTGATGGCGATTCTTGAAAAGGCCGGCAGCGGTGTCGATGACCTGTTGAAGGTCACCGTCTATATCGTCGGCATCGAACACTGGCCCGCATTCGATCAGCTCTACGCCCGTTGCCTGGGCCAGCATCGCCCGGCCCGCGCCGTGGTGCCCGTACCGGTCTTGCATCATGGGTATCTGCTCGAAATCGAGGCGGTTGCGAGGTGTGAAGGCTGACCTCAGCGCAGGAAACCTGCCCAAGCCGATACCAGCAGCAACAACGCCATGCCACGGTTAAATCGCTGCATGGCCTGCCCGGACTTGAGCAACCGCGCCGATCCCCGGCCCAGCAATGCCCAGCAGGCCATGCACGGCAGCGATACCAGGAAGAACACCAGCGCCAGATCGACCACCGTGCCCTGGCTGAAGACGCTGACGACCGCCAGCGCCATCATCCATGTCTTGGGGTTGACCACTTGCAAGCCTGCCGCGCCGATAAAGCCGAGCCGGTTCTGCTTGTCGTCCTCTTCGATGGTGCTGGCGCTGTTGAAAATCTTCCATGCCAGCCAGGTCAGCCAGAGTACGCCGACGGTTGCCATCACCTGATGGGCACCCGGTATCTGCATCAGAGAACGCCCCACACCGGTTCCCACCAGCCACACCAGAACTGCGGCCCCCATGCAGCCCCCGAAAATGATCGGCAAGCTGGCGCGCAGACCGTACCGGGCACTGTTGCTCAGCACCAGAATATTGGTCGGGCCGGGTGTAATCGAAGACACAAAGGCAAACAACAGGAAGGACAACATGAGCGCAACTCCAGAAGCGGGATGCCCTCATGCTCGCCCGACACAGGGCTTTAGTCTGGAAGATCCGTGCAGCGGTTGCGGTAGGCCGAAGGGGTCATGCCGTTGGCACGCAGAAACCAGCGTCCCAGATGACTCTGATCGGCAAAACCCAGGTCGCTGGCGACCTGAACGGGCAATGCGCCTGCGGCCAGCATTCTGCGGGCCTGAGCCAGACGCAGTTGCACCAGATACGCATGGGGTGGCAGGCCGAATGCCGACTTGAAGGCACGACTCAGACGAAAGCGATCCACACCGCAGACCTGGGCCAGTTCATCCAGCCCCAGGTCGCGTCGAAAGTGAGCATGCAGATAGTCGCGGGCGCGCAAGGCCACCTGTGGCAGGCGCGGGTCCTGACTCTGCCGAAGCCGCCAGCGCAGATTGCTGGTCAGCCGCTCCAGCAACCCATCGAGAGCGCTTTGCCGGAACAATCGGGTTTCCTGCCCGTGCAGTGCGGAAAATGCAAAGAGAGTGGCATTGGTCAGTCGTGAGTCGCTGGTCAGCGTATCGGTGAACCCCAGTTGATAGCCATCCGGTGCCTCTTCAAACAGCGAGGGCAATTCGCGGGCGATCCAGTGCGGGTCGAGGTACAGCATCCGATACGTGAAACCATCGGCGCTGGGCGCATCCCCATCATGAATCTCCCCCGGCTCCAGCATGAACACCTGACCCGGCGTGCTGGCATAACGTTGCTGCCGGCAATGAAACTGCTGAACCCCCTGCTCCGTGACACCCACCAGATAACTGTCATGCCAGTGGGGATCATAGACATGGGCATTCCCCTCGAAATGCGCATGCAGCGTCTCGATACCGGTATCGCGGTCCTGAGCAAGATTGATCCAGTTGCTCTGAGTCATGGCAGGCTTATGGGCAAACAAGGGGATATGGACGAGTGTTATCGCGCATGGGGGATGAGAAGTCTAGAAGGTTTGTGCAGGGTTGGGTTTGAATGCATTTCGCGAATGGATTGGCTTGTGTAGGAGCAACTTCAGTCGCGAAGACGTGCTTCAAGCGATAGATATCTATCGGATGTACTCCCGTGGGAGGGGGCTTACCCGCGACAATCCAGTGCGGTATCAGCTTTTCTGGGCTGCCTATACGGCAGTGAAGGTCGACATCTGCGACAAGTTCAAACGGGACTGTTTCTGAGCTGCCTATACGGCAGTGAAGTCTAGCCCTTGATACCAGACGAAAAGGTCTTTTTTCTGAGCTGCCTATACGGCAGTGAAGGGGCTGACCGGCGAGGCGACTGCGGGCGCTGTTTTCTGAGCTGCCTATACGGCAGTGAAGTTCTTTGGGCGTTGTCGACCCAGCCTCCGGTTTTTCTGAGCTGCCTATACGGCAGTGAAGCGGCGACCAGTCGTCATGCAGCACCTTCTCTTTTTCTGAGCTGCCTATACGGCAGTGAAGTTGATGGATCTGCGTGCACCGCATATCTACGTTTTCTGAGCTGCCTATACGGCAGTGAAGTAGACACTCTGCTAGATAACCTTCCGTTTTCAAAGATAAATCCGCACCAGTAGCTGTTTTACCCCTTTTTTACCGAGTTTTATAAGTCATTGATTTTTAAAGAACGAATCTGAGGTGAAAAAAGAGGGTCAAAAAAGGGTTCATTCCTGGCCCACCTCTGTATGAGCAATGTCGCGGCCAAGGCCCCTCCCACAAGATGAACTGCCTTCGATACCGAGTCGGACTACTCCCGTAGGAGGGGGCTTGCCCGCGACAAGACACACAGCAGGTAATACTGATTCTCACAGTGCAGCCCATTGCTGATCCTGACCCTCTTTTTTTCACCCACCATGCCCCCTTTTAAAATCAACCACTTACAGAACCGACGAAAAAAAGGGGTAGAACAACCGCAAGCGCATATTTTTCTTTGAAAACGAAAGGTTATCCAGCAGAGTGTCTACTTCACTGCCGTATAGGCAGCTCAGAAACGAGTAGTCGTCGTAGAACGTGTTGTTATCGCCTTCACTGCCGTATAGGCAGCTCAGAAACTCAAAAGTCGCTCAGATCACATACGCGACACCTTCACTGCCGTATAGGCAGCTCAGAAATAATTGACCGCGCCACGCATTTGCGGGGTTGACTTCACTGCCGTATAGGCAGCTCAGAAAAAAGACACATTTACCGCACATTTGCGCGGTCGCTTCACTGCCGTATAGGCAGCTCAGAAAATCAGGTCAGGCCCTCGATCTCTGCTGCAGCCCTTCATTGCCGAACAGGCAGCTCATAAAACAATCAATCCAACCGCCCAACAACCCCACAAGCAATTGATTTAAATAAACTTTAATCTCCACCTGCAGCAGCGCGCTTGCCCGCGACAACCATTTTGTAATCCCCTCCTTACAAGAACCGCAGACCGATCTTTCTGACTAGCCACCACCCACACCCTCAAAAAACATAAAGCACCGCCTTACGCTTTCGGCTATATACATTCCTTTCTCCGGCCAAGTGCCATCACTGGTTCGATCATGGATGACATCAGTTCTTCGGATCTCAAGACGATCCTGCACTCCAAGCGCGCGAATATTTATTACCTGCAGCATTGCCGGGTATTGGTAAATGGTGGTCGGGTCGAGTATGTGACCGATGCGGGCAAGCAGTCGCTGTACTGGAATATCCCAATCGCCAATACCACGACCGTGCTGCTGGGTACCGGTACTTCAGTGACTCAGGCGGCGATGCGGGAGCTGGCCAAGGCCGGTGTGCTGGTCGGTTTTTGCGGCGGTGGCGGTACGCCGTTGTTCAGTGCCAACGAGATCGATATCGAGGTCGCCTGGTTCTCGCCGCAGAGCGAATACCGGCCTACCGAATACCTGCAACGCTGGGTGGCATTCTGGTTCAAGGATGATCTGCGCCTGGAAGCCGCCAAGGCGTTTCAACGCCTGCGGTTGACGCACATCAGGCGCCAGTGGGTCGAACACAAGGCGTTCGCCAAGGCCGGATTCAAGGTCGATCCGGTCGAACTCGACAATGCGCTGGCACAATCCCTTACAGCCCTCAATAACGCCCCAGACCACACTTTTCTGCTGACCGAAGAAGCCCGGCTGACCAAACGCCTTTTCAAACTGGCCGCTACGGCAATGAAGTATGGTGACTTCGTGCGCGCCAAACGTGGTTCGGGCGGTGATCCGGCCAACCGCTTTCTCGACCATGGCAATTACCTCGCCTATGGTCTGGCCGCAACCGCCACCTGGGTACTCGGCCTGCCCCACGGGCTGGCGGTGCTGCATGGCAAGACCCGCCGTGGCGGGCTGGTGTTCGATGCGGCCGATCTGGTCAAGGATGGGCTGATCCTGCCGCAAGCCTTTATCTCGGCCATGCGTGGTGACGATGAACAGGCATTCCGTCAGGCCTGCATCGAGAACCTGACCCGCAGCGAAGCACTGGATTTCATGATCGACAGCCTCAAGGACGTCGCGCAGCAACTCGGAGGCGACGTCGCGTGAATATCCTGCTGATCTGCCAGTGCGACAAGCGAGCGCTGGTGGAAACCCGACGCATTCTGGATCAGTTCGCCGAACGTCGTGGGGAGCGCACCTGGCAGACGCCAATCACCCAGGCCGGCCTCGACACCTTGCGCCGCCTGCTGAGGAAAAGCGCACGCCGTAACACAGCGGTGGCCTGCCACTGGATCAGAGGGCTGGACCATAGCGAGTTATTGTGGATTGTCGGTGATGCCAGTCGCTTCAATGAACAGGGCGCCGTACCGACCAACGCGACTCGACGCAATGTGCTGCGCAAGGAAGATGAAAATGACTGGCACACCGCCGAAGACATCACCCTGCTGGCGCAGATGGCGGCGCTGCTGCATGACCTTGGCAAATCCAGCATCGCTTTTCAGCACCGCCTGACAAGCGACATCCGCGAGAAAAACCTTTATCGCCACGAATGGGTTTCGCTGCGTCTGTTTCTGGCGTTTGTAGGGCGCGACTCCGATGAAACCTGGCTCAGACGTCTGGCCGAACCCGACTCACAGGACGACGCCAACTGGTTGGCGGAAGGCCGTTATCTACGCGATGGCCTTGACCCCGACACACCGCCTCCCTTTCTCAAGTTGCCGCCTCTGGCGGCAGCGATTGCCTGGCTGGTCGTGACTCACCATCGTTTGCCGACAAAGCCTTTCAAGGGGGATTTGGGCAACGAAAAGCTCTGGTTCGGCAAGCCTTCGCGCAATGTGTCCCCGGCCTCTCTGGCCAATATTCTGGATGGCGTCACCCATGAGTGGAACGAGCTGAAACGCCCTGCCGAACCGAGTGAGATAAAGCCTTATTGGCAGTTCAAACATGGTTTACCGGTCACACTGCCCAAATGGCGCACCCAGGCAGCGAAAATTGCAAATCGCCTGCTGGCGCTACAGGGCAAGGCTGGCAAAGGCGACTGGCTGAACAATCCTTATGTCATGCATGTGGCACGCCTGAGTCTGATGCTGGCTGACCACCATTACTCCGGGATCAGAGCCAACGACTCAGGCCAGCGCGTCAAAGGCGATGCGCAATGCCTGCTCTACGCCAATACCGAAGACGGCGTGCTTAAACAGAAACTGGATGAGCACTTGCTGGGCGTGGCGCGTCTGGCGGGCACCATCGTTCATGGGTTGCCGGGGTTCGAGCGCTATCTGCCGCGCCTTGCCAGGCACAAAGGGCTGCGCAAGCGCAGTGGCTCGGGACGCTTCGAGTGGCAGGACAAAGCCAGCGATGCCGCCACCAGCCTGCGGGACAAGTCATTCGAGCATGGTGCGTTCATCGTCAATATGGCTTCCACCGGCTGCGGCAAGACCCTGGCCAACGCCCGGATCATGAATGCCCTGGCCGATCCACAACTAGGGTTTCGCTGCACTTTCGCGCTGGGGCTGCGCACACTGACGCTGCAAACCGGGGCCAGTTATCGTCAGGATCTGCACCTCAAGGAAGACGAACTGGCCGTGCATGTCGGCGGCTCGGCAAGTAAAGCCCTGTTCAGGTTTCACCAGAAGCAGGCGGAGCAGACTGGCTCGGGCTCGGTGCAGGCCTTGATCGAAGAGGACAGCCACGTCCTGTACGAGGGACAGACGAGCAATCATGGCCTGCTGTCCAAAGCCATGGCCAATCAGGACATACGCTCATTGCTCAGCGCCCCCATGCTGGTCTGCACCATCGATCATCTGATGCCTGCCACAGAAGCCCAGCGCTCGGGCCGTCAGATTGCGCCGATGCTGCGCATGATGAGCAGCGATCTGGTACTTGATGAGCTGGATGATTTCGATCTGCCCGATTTGCCCGCCCTGACCCGCCTGATGCATTGGGCCGGCATGCTCGGCACGCGGGTTTTGCTGTCCTCGGCAACGTTGCCGCCGGCTCTGGTAGACGGAATGTTCCAGGCCTATCGTGCAGGCCGTGTGCATTATCGACGCAACCGCGGCTCCCATGACCAGCAGGCTTATCCGCCATCCGAGGTGGCTTGCCTGTGGGTGGATGAGTTCAGCGCTTATGGCACGACCTGCAGTGATCCCCAGCACTTTCTCACCGAGCATGAAACCTTCGTGCAACGTCGCGTTGAAGAACTGGGCAAAGCCGAACCACGAAGATGCGGCGAGCTGATACCACTGACGATCACAGCCAGAAAACCGGACGCCATTCGTGCTGAGTTTGCCAAGCATGTACACAGCGCCATGCTTATGGCCCATGCACGACACGCCGAAACCTGCCCGCACAGCGGCAAGCGGGTCAGCTTCGGCCTGGTGCGCATGGCCAATATCGAGCCCTTGTTCGATGTGGCGCTGGCGTTGTTTCAAGCCGGAGCCACTGAAGATCACCGCATTCATTTATGCGTTTATCACTCGCGCTTTCCGCAAGTGCTGCGCTCAGCCATCGAGGCGCAACTGGACACCAGTCTGAACCGGCGCAAACGTGAAGCGGTTTATTCGCTGCCGGTAATTCGGCAGGCCATCGATCAGTCTCCCGAGCAGAACCACCTGTTTGTAGTATTGGGTTCGCCAGTGACTGAGGTAGGCCGCGATCACGATTATGACTGGGCCGTCGTCGAGCCGTCGTCCATGCGCTCGCTTATCCAGTTGGCCGGACGCATACAGCGACATCGCAACGAGCCGTGCAAGACGCCCAATGTGCTTATTTTCAATACCAATGTGCGGCACTTTGAAAAACCGCAGGCAGCCGCTTTTGTGCAGCCGGGTTTCGAGAACATAAAGGGCGCGATTGAAGATCCGTTCCGTCTGGAAAAACACAGGCTCGAAAAGCTGCTGCAAGAGAACGAGTACCAACCCTTGACCGCCCGGCCCCGCATCCAGCCACGCCCGGCTCAGGAGTGGCAGGCCAAGAAAAGCCTGGTTGACCTGGAGCACAAACGCCTCACAGCACAAATGCTGCCCAAGGATCACAACTCATCCTTGGAAACCACATTCAATCTGGATGCCGCCTGCGCCTGGCAGTACCCACAGGCTTCGCTGACCTGGATCCTGCCGCAGCATCAGCCCTTCCGCGAACAGACCACACCGGAAACCGAACTGGTGTTTCTGCCCGACGAAGATGAAGAGCAGCTTGAGCTGCATCGCATTCATGAAGAAGCCACACGCGGCAAGCCTGCGATTCATACCGAGGCTCAAGGCGAACTCATCCCTATCGACCTCGACAATCTGCTTGGCCCACGGATAGCGCCTTGGGGTCGGCACGATTTGATGGGGCTGCTTGTTGAACAGGCAGAGGTACAGGGTCTGTCACTCAGGAAATGCGCCGAGAAATTCACCTCGGTCAGCGTGCATGAGAGCCGGTTTGGGTGGAGGTATCACCCGGTTTTGGGGTTTGGAAAAGCCAGAAACGAATAAACATCAAGACAAAGGAAGGCATATGCAGAGAGTGAGTTACCCAAAAGAAGACATGGGACTGGCATCCGCCAAGTCGATTTTTAAAGGTTCCGAACATGGATGAAGGATCTAGACCCACATCCCGCTCCACCCTTTTCCGTACCGCCATCACTGCCTTTATCAATGAGCGCAAAGAAGCCAAGCTCAAGGGCAATGACGAGGGCGACGGTGGTCAGGCTGCCGGCAAATATGACTACGCCACCTGGCTGGCCGATGCTGCGCGTCGGGTAGCGCAAATTCAGGCGGTGACTCATGTGCTCAAGGCCACGCATCCCGATGCTCGAGGCAGCAGCCTGCATGTCGTACCGCAATCGCGGCATCAGCATGTTGAGGTGGGCACTCACGTACTGGGCGAGGTTTATGCCGACGATATCGTGGGGAATGCTGCGGCTCTCGACGTGTACAAGTTTCTCAAGGTAGAAGTCGAAGACCGTCGTTTGCTGGACTGGCTGCAGGCCGATGATGTCGACCTGTTGAATGCATTGAGCGATGACGAAGCCACTGCCCATGAATGGGCAACGGCCTTCAAGGCACTGGTCCGGGCGGCCTCTACCCTGACCTCTCACACCATGGCCAAGCAGGTGTACTGGAATGTTTCCGGTGAGCCGACTGACAACTCGGGCTTTCACCTCTTGCAGCCCTTGTTCGCCAGCAGCCTTGCCCATGCGGTGCATCAGGACATCAACGATGCGCGCTTCGGAGAAGCCAGCAAAGAAGCCCGACAGGCCAGACGAGAGGAAAAGCTTTACGAAGGGCAATACCGCGACTATCGCAATCTGGTCACACGCAAGCTGGGTGGCACCAAGCCACAGAACATCAGCCAGCTCAACAGTGAACGCGGTGGGGTTAATTATCTGCTGGCTTCGATTCCGCCGAACTGGAAGCAGTACAGGCAACCTAACTTTCTCAATATCGAAACGGCACTTGATCGTTTTCGATATTTTGAAGGTGTGCCCGAACAAGTCGAAGCCTTGTGTACGCTGCTGAAAAAAGACCCGCCCAAAATCCTGCCTACTCGTGATGCGCGCAAAAGCATCGAAAAGTCGTTGAACCACTCACTGGCTGCCTTTGGCATCACCAACCGCGAATTGCTTGAACCCGGCTGGAGCCGTCACCCTGACTGCGACCTGCCGTTATGTGAACAACTCTGGCTCGACCCTGGCCGTATAGATTTGCCTTTGCGCGACGATCATCTCGATGAGGATCAGGCCTTTATCGCAGCCTTCAAGCGCAATGACTGGCCGGATCAGGTCGCTCAGCGCTTTGGCCAATGGCTGAATGCAATCCTTCGCAATACAGGCTTGCCTGTCGGCGATGTGGAGCTGAGACACTGGACCAAACAGGCAATCATCGAAGCTGACTCTTTCATGCCAATCACTGGCCGGGAGGCTTCCAATGGCTGACTGCCCATCGTTCACTCACCTGCTGGTCATTCCACGGATTCGTGTACAGAACGCCAACTCCATTTCCAGCCCGCTGACTCACGGTTTTCCGTCGATGACGGCCTTCCTGGGCCTGATGTGGGCACTGGATCGCAAGACTCACGAAGCAGGCATGGAACTGAAGTTCAAGTCTGTCGGCGTCGTTGTGCACCATCACGAAGAACAGATCACCGACAGCAAATACGCAAGTAACTTGCGTCTGACCCGCAACCCCGTCAACAAAGACGGCAGCACCGCCGCGATTGTTGAAGAAGGCCGGATGCATATGGAGATCAGCCTTGTGTTCGGGGTGCAAGGCGATACGTTGCCGACCGATAGCGAAGCCGCACAATTGATCGCCCGGCAAGTACGCGATCAGCTTTCGCAAATGCGTATTGCCGGTGGCAGCGTGATTCCCTCCAGTGCTCCACCCTACAAGCAGCAGCCTTTCATGGTGTTCATGCCTGAAGAAAGCGACAGGCAAGAGCTCTTCGCCAAAATCCGCCTGCGCCTGCTGCCGGGCTTTGCGCTGGTCGATCGACAGGACCTGCTCGAACAACGTTACGACAGCCTCAAGGAGCAAGACCCCGATGCCTCCCGGCTCGACGCCTGGCTGTCATTGTCGCGGCTCAACTGGCACAGCGTTGCCAACGAAGACCCGAGCAAAAAACCGCAATGGACACACGATAAAAAGGGCGGCGGCTGGATCGTGCCCATCCCTGTGGGTTATGGCGCACTGAGCGACCTGCTGCCTGCCGGTTCGGTGGCGAACGCCCGGGATGGACAAACCGATTTCCGCTTCGTCGAAAGCCTCTATGGCATCGGTGAATGGATCAGCCCGCATCGCCTGCACACTCCCGAACACCTGCTCTGGTATGCCGATTCGCAGCCAGATGACGGCCTCTATCGCTGCGCCAACGATTATCGCCCTGCTGTTTTGCACGACTTCGACTGACTGCGACCATCTTCCTAAAAGGTATTTGAACATGGCTAACGACACCCTCAAGACCGCTTCCGTTCTGGCTTTCGAGCGCAAACTCGATCCTTCCGATGCGCTGTTTCACTCAGGCGACTGGCAGTCTCGCGATAAATGGACGCCACTGGAAGTTCGTGAGAAATCGGTACGCGGCACTATTTCCAACCGACTGAAAACCAAGGATCTGGACCCGGCCAAACTGGATGCCCAGATCGAAAAGCCCAACCTGCAAACCGTGGATGTCGCCGCCCTGCCCCACGATGCCGACACCCTGCAGGTCAGCTTCACCCTGCGCATCCTGAGCGGCACCGGCCAGCCTTCGGCCTGTAACGATACCGAGTACCGGAACAAGCTGCTCGCCACTGTAAAAAGCTATGTAGATGGCAATGGCTTCGATGAACTGGCACGCCGCTATGCTCACAACCTGGCCAACGGTCGCTTCCTGTGGCGCAATCGTATCGGTGCCGAGCAGGTACAGGTCGAAGTCGCTCATCTGGTGGATGGCAAGGCTGCCTCGAAATGGGTTTTCGATGCTCTGGCACTGTCGCTACGGGACTTCAATACCAGCGCTGAAAATGCCAAGGCACTGGGCGAGCTGACGCAATTGATCGCCAGTGGTCTGGCAGGTCAACAACATGTGCTGCTGGAGGTGAAGGCTTATGTCCGCATGGGTGCCGGCCAGGAAGTTTTCCCTTCACAAGAACTGATTCTGGAGCGCGCCAGCGGCAGCAAAAGCAAGACGCTCTACAAGGTCGGCGATGTAGCAGGCATTCACTCGCAAAAGATCGGCAACGCCATTCGCAGCATCGACACCTGGTATCAGGAGGCCGATATCAATGGTCCGATTGCTGTAGAACCCTATGGTTCGGTCACTACGCAGGGCAAGGCCTATCGTCAGCCACGCAGTACCAAGGATGACTTCTACACCCTGCTCGACGGCTGGGTGCTCAAGGACAAGGTGCCGGCGCTGGATCAGCAGCATTTCGTTATCGCGACCCTGATCCGTGGCGGCGTATTCGGTGAGGCGGGCTAAGCCATGGATCACTACCTCGACCTGCAATTGCTGC
>JAAIGF010310719.1_pt1 | contig 19801 bp, 18 predicted proteins | sample 6487441 | NCBI WGS metagenome assembly JAAIGF01 (sample SAMN13974129, study PRJNA590717) | phyllosphere metagenome | biome: pepper field; feature: multiple bacterial spot infested pepper fields; material: pepper leaves; isolation source: leaves from pepper fields | host: Capsicum annuum ... | reverse complement strand
TTCCGTCATCCCGGACTTGATCCGGGATCCAGCCAGACCAAGTCCTTGGTCTGAAAGACTCTTTTGACGCGCGGACGCGCGTCTGCTGGACCCCGGCTCGAGGCCGGGGTGACGGGCGGGGAGCTGTTCTCGCCCAAACTACCCACTCAGTTTAATCCAGACGGTAGTGGGTCGAGCCTGAGCATGAATAGTCGCAGTGAATAATCTTCAACCCAGCTTCAACGCCCGCTTCTCACTCCGCCCTTCAGTCAAAAAGAATCCAAGCGCCATGACCGGCAGTGCGAAGCCGAGCCAAGACGCAGCCGCCCATTGGCCGCTCGCATAGGCCCAGCCGCCGAGTGCAGATCCCAATGCGCCGCCCATGAAGAAGGTGGCCATGAAGACGCCGTTGAGGCGGCTGCGGTATTCTGCGCCGAGCGCGAAGATGGCGCGCTGACCAAGGACGAGATTTGTCGTGACGGCGAAGTCCAGCGTGATCGCGGCCAAAACAAGCAGCGCCAGCGAAAGATGCGTGCCCTCGGACGCAATATGCGTGATAAGGAACGACACGGCTGCCGTCACCAGTGCAAACAGGGTTGCGCCCCATGTCCAGCCACGGTCCGCCATCCGCCCCGCAATGGGTGCAGCGATTGCGCCCGCGGCTCCGGCCAATGCAAAGAGCGCGATTTCACCCTGAGTCAGCCGAAAGGCAGGACCGCTGAGATAAAGCGGCGTCGTCGTCCAGAACAGGCTGAAAGCGCCGAACATCGCGGCCTGATAGGCAGAGCGACGCTGAAGAATTGGCGTATTGCGGGCAAGATGGCCCATGGAGGCGAGAAGCAAACGGTAAGGCAGCTTCGCATCCGGCATACGCTGCGGCAGAAGGCGATAAAGGACGATTGCGAGCACGACCATGACCGCAGCCGAAAGCAGGAAGACGCCGCGCCAGGATACGAACTCCGAAAGCACGCTGGAGACCGGCCGCGCCAGCATGATGCCGACCATCAGACCGCTCATGACATTGCCGACGACACGACCGCGCGTGGCATGCGGCGTCATATGTGCGGCGAAGGGCACGATCATCTGAACGGCAACCGAACTGATGCCAACGAGGAAAACGGCGGCCAGAAACGGCGCGGCATGTGGGGCAAGTGCTGCGGCAATGAGGGCCAGAACAGCGGTCCCGACCGTTGCGACGATCAGCCTGCGGTTCTCCACCAGATCGCCCAGTGGCACGACGAAGAGAAGGCCGAGGCCGTAGCCGATCTGCGTCAGCGTCACGATCAGGCCGGTTGCGGCAGACGAGAGGCCGAGTTCGGCGCCGATGACACCGGCGAGCGGTTGCGCATAATAAAGGTTGGCCGCCACCAGCCCGCAGGCGCTGGCCAGCAGGAAGATCATGGCGGAAGAAATCGTCTCTTCCTGCGGCTTGGCCGCATCAACAACCGTCGAGGTCATCATTTCACTCCTAATTGGAAATGATCATTTCCGAATTAAACAAAAAATCAATCGAAAACGCGCATCGCGGCATCAACGATCAACGACAACTCCTCCCGTGAGGGGCCGGTTTTCCCGACAACCCGCATTCCGTACAACAGGCAGAGCGCCGTCTTCGCCAGCACGTCGGCTTGGCCGCTGCTGGCCACGGAGCCATCCGCCTGTCCTTCCCGCACGAGGCGGGCCAAAATCTGTTCGCGTGCTTCGATGGCGCTGCGCACCACGCGCGCCATATCCTCATCCAGCGAAGCCAAATCGGCTGCCGCGCCGACGACAAGGCAGCCCTGCTTGCCGGATTGACCGGCAGATCCATCCGCATAGAAATTCATCGCTGCCAGCAACTTCTCTCGCCCATTCCGGCCCGCCTGAACCTTGGCTTCAAAGCGCCTGGTCTGCACCAGCTTGTAGCGCTCCACGGCAGCAATGTAGATGTCTTTCTTATCCTTGAAAGCCTTGTAGAGACTACCCTGCGTCAACTCCATCGCCTCGGTCAAATCCCCAACCGACGTGGCATGAAAACCGCGCTCCGCGAAAACACCGATCGCCTTATCGACGGCGGCATCGACATCGAATTCACGCGGACGTCCGCGCTGACGGTTTGGGTGATATGTGGTGACGATCTCGTTCATGAGGCGGAATATAGGAAATGATCATTTCCAAATCAAGCAAAAAATAGCGAAGCGTGTTGTAGCATTGGCGGGTATGGTTCACCCGCCAATATCCCCACTAAAATTCAAGCAGCCCGACGATTGAAAATCCGCAGATCCCGCCCGGATTTCACCACCCGGACCGGCAAAAGCCCAAGAACTTCAGCCGCGAGAAGGCGCACATTTTCCAGCGCCTTATCCACATTGCTGACCTTCTGACAGTCCAGCGCGGCAATGGTGCCGCCGTGGTCGAAAATATCACGGAAGGCGGCGCGTTCGGCGATGGGGGTGTTAAGCACGCGAACGTTTCTCTGGGCGAGAAGCCCCTTCACCAGCAGCAGCGCGCGGGTGCTGATCATGGCATTGACGCGGGTCAGGACGACGGAGTGATCGATATCGCGGCCCATCTTTTCGCGGAGGAAAGTGAGGTGATCGAGAACTTCGGCGGCACCGCGGGCATCCATGGCGGAACCCTGAACGGGAATGAGAACGTGGTCCGAAATGCCGAGCGCCATGGTCAGAAGCGGGCTCTTGGTGCCGGGCAGATCGATGATGAAACAGTCCGTGCTGGCCTTGTTCTCGCGAATATGCGTTTCCAGCGAAGCCATCGTCACGTTGGAAATGACGGAGAGATTATCGACCGAGCCGGAAAGCTCGAACCAGTGCGAAATCCACAACTGCGGATCGGCGTCCAGAACGGTGACGCGATGGCCGGTGCGGGCAAGTTCGGTTGCGAGCAGCAGAACGGCTGTCGTCTTGCCTGCTCCACCCTTGGTGTTGGCGAATGTGATGACTGGCATAGGGCCCCCGAAAATTTCAGAGCCTGAAAATTGCGATGCTCTGCACTGCACCGAAGCAATCATGGTGCTTTACGCACTCTTAACCAACATGGTTAACAAATCGGAAACACGGCAGAGCAAACCCTTGCCCTGCACTGCTTGTCTGAGCAATTCAGCCACCGCGCCGGGCAGCTTCAATCGTCGCAATGTCGATCTTCTTCATCTTCATCATCGCGTCGAAAGCACGCTTGGCCTCGGCACCACCCGCACTCATCGCATCCATCAACGCACGCGGCGTAATCTGCCAGGAAATGCCCCATTTGTCCTTGCACCAGCCGCATTCACTCTCCTGCCCGCCATTGCCGACGATGGCGTTCCAGTAGCGGTCGGTCTCTTCCTGATCGTCCGTCGAAATCTGGAACGAGAAGGCTTCGCTGTGTTTGAAAACCGGGCCACCATTGAGGCCGATGCAGGGAATGCCCGCAACGGTGAATTCCACCACCAGAACATTGCCTTCCTTGCCATCCGGGTAGTCACTGGGCGCACGGGTTACTTTGCCGACGCTGCTGTTCGGGAAGGTCTCGGCGTAAAAACGCGCGGCGGCTTCCGCGTCCTTATCGTACCAGACGCATATCGTGTTCTTGTTCATGATCTTCCTCCCATGGAAGGAGGGATCATAGCGTGTTTGTGGGAGGGTGGCGATGTTTTACGAGATTGCTGTTCAGTGAGGTAAGGCAGATGACGTTTTCTTTTCACCCGGAGCATGACCCCTCACCAAGAAAACCTAGGACTTCGCTTTGCGAAGTCGAGTTTTTCTATCCTCTCCCACAAGGGGAGAGGTAGGGCGCAAGCGGCTCGGCATCCACCTCATCTCTCCCCTTGTGGGAGAGAAAGCAATTTCAACATCTTAGCTTTAGCTAAGTGTTAGAAATTGCAAGTGAGGGGTCAACGCCCCGCCCTACGCGTCAAAAGCAATCCTCAAACAAAGCCTTGGTATTCTCCAGCGTCATCTCAACCGGGTTCCCCCCGCAACTCGGATCCTTGATCGCCTCAGCCGTCAGCTCATCGATACGATCCGGCTTGATGCCCATGGCGGTGAGGGTATCCGGGACGCCGAGTTCTTTGCGCAGTTCCAGCACATAATCATAGAAACCATCGAACCCGCCTTCGATGCCAAGATAGGCGGCGGCTCGGGCGATTTTTTCTTCGATTGCGGGGCGGTTGAAGCGCAGGACGGCGGGCATGACGACGGCGTTGGTCATGCCGTGGTGGGTGTTGTAAACCGCGCCGATGGGATGCGAGAGCGAGTGGATTGCGCCGAGGCCCTTCTGGAAAGACACGGCACCCATAGCGGCAGCGGCCATCATGTTGGTGCGGGCTTCGATATCCGTGCCGTCCTTATAGGCGCGCGGCAGGAATTCCTTGATCAGCCGCATGCCTTCCAGCGCAATGCCCTGGCTCATGGGGTGGAAGAAGGGAGAGGAATAGGCCTCAAGGCAATGGGCGAAAGCGTCCATGCCGGTTCCAGCGGTAATCGCCTTCGGCATGCCGACGGTCAGTTCGGGATCGCAGATCACCACGCCGGGCAGGAATTTCGGATGGAAGATGATCTTCTTCACATGGGTCTTGGAATTGGTGATGACGCTGGCGCGGCCCACTTCCGAGCCCGTTCCAGCCGTCGTCGGCACGGCAACGATGGGCGCGATGCCATCGGAATTGGCGCGCGTCCACCAGTCGCCAACATCTTCGAAATCCCAAACGGGCCGCGTCTGGCCCGCCATGAAGGCGACCGCCTTGCCGAGATCGAGGCCCGAGCCGCCGCCGAAGGCGACCACGCCATCATGGCCGCCATCCTTGAACGCCTTCACGCCAGCTTCGAGGTTGATCTCGTTGGGGTTCGGATCGACATCCGAAAAGATGGCGCGGCCAAGACCTGCATCTTCGAGAATATCCAGCGCATGGCCCGTAATCGCCATCGCGGCCAGGCCCCGATCCGTGACCAGCAGCGGCTTTTTGATGCCGAGCGTCTTGCAGGCGTCGGCCAGTTCCTTGATGCGGCCACGACCGAGCTTGATGGGGGTTGGATAGCTCCAGTTTGCGACGATATTCATTTCGTGACTTTCTTCAGATGGTATGATTTCGGGCGCGTCAGGTTCTGGAAGCCGATAACGGAGAGCGAGCCGCCACGGCCTGTTTCCTTGACACCGGTCCAGCACAGCGCCGGGTCCAGATAATCCGCACGGTTCATGAAGACGGTGCCGGTTTCGATTTCGCGACCGATGCGCCCTGCCCGCTCCGAATCCTGCGTCCATAGCGATGCCGTGAGGCCATACTTGCTGTCGTTCATCAGCTTGATCGCTTCGTCGTCGTTCTTCACCTTCATGATGCCGACTGCGGGACCGAAGGTTTCTTCCTTCATGAATTCCATGCTGTGGTCGACATCGATGAGAACCTGCGGCGCGACATAGGCGCTTTCGCCATCATCGGCGGCAAATAGTTTGGGATCGACCAAGGCCTTCGCGCCCTTCGAAACGGCATCCGCCACCTGCTGGCGAACCACCTTGGCGAAACGCTTGTTCGCCATCGGCCCCAGCGTCGTCTCCTGCTCGAGCGGATTGCCGAGCTTGTAGTTGGAGACCCAGGCCACGGACTTTTCAACGAAGGCATCGAACAGCGCTTCGTTGACATAGATGCGCTCGATGCCGCAGCAGCACTGGCCGGAATTATAGGTCGCGCCATCCATCAACGTATCGACGGCAGCGTCGAGATCCGCGTCTTCCATGACATAACCTGGGTCTTTGCCGCCAAGCTCCAGACCGAGGCCGGTAAATGTGCCAGCCGCCGCGCGCTCGATGGCGCGTCCGCCCTCCACAGAGCCGGTGAAGTTGACGAAGTTGAACAGGCTCTCGGAAATGAGCGCCGATGTCGTCTGATGGTCGAGGAAGAGGTTGATGAAAACATCATCCGGCACGCCTGCTTCGACAAAGGCGCGCACCATACGCTCCCCGACGAGCAGCGTCTGCGCGGCGTGCTTGATGACGACCGTGTTGCCCGCCATCAAGGCTGGCGCAATCGTGTTGATCGCGGTCATGTAAGGGTAGTTCCACGGCGCAATGACGAAGACGACGCCATGCGCTTCGCGCTCGATGCGGCGTTCGAAATTGCCGCTTTCCTCGATGACCAAAGGTGCCAGCGCATCGGCTGCGATGGAGGCGACGTAGTTGGAGCGTTCGTTGAAGCCCTTGAATTCGCCGCCATAACGAACCGGTCGGCCCATCATATGCGCCAGTTCCGGCACCACCTCATCTACCATCTCGTTGAGACGCGCCACGCCCTTCAGCACCAGCTGAACGCGATCTTCCAGCGGACGACGCGCCCACGCTTTTTGCGCTGCGCGCGCCTTCAACACGGCGCCCCGCGCCGCATCCAGCGACATCGCTTCCCGTTCGGCATAGACCGAGCCGTCGATCGGCGAGATATTCTGGATCATGACCATGATTGATTGCTTCCTAAGTTGTTATGCTCTCTCGAAACCGCGTGCGACTTCCCAGTCGGTGACGCGGCGGTCGTATTCTTCCTGCTCCCACTTTGCGGCGCGGACATAGTGGTCGATCACATCGTCACCGAATGCCGCGCGCAGCATGGCAGAGCCGTGGAGATGGTCGGTGGCGTCGCGAAGGGTCTTGGGGATTTCCCGCACTTGCCTGCCGCCATAGGCATCACCCACGAATTGCGGCTCAAGTTCCATCTTCTTCTCGATGCCGTCAATGCCTGCCGCAAGCAAGGCTGCCATTGCCAGATGCGGGTTGAGGTCTGAGCCACCGACGCGGCATTCGATGCGGATGCCTTTGGTGCCGTCTCCACAAAGGCGGTAGCCCGCAGTGCGGTTGTCCATGCTCCAGACGGCCTTGGTCGGCGCGAAGGTGCCCGCCATGTAGCGCTTGTAGGAGTTGATGTAGGGTGCAAGAAAATAAGTGATCTCGCTGGCATGGGCCAGAAGCCCCGCCACATAATGCCTCATCATGTCGGACATGCCGTGCTCGTCATTTTTGTCGAGGAACATCGGCGTCTTGCCATCAAGGCTCCAGAGAGACTGGTGGATGTGGGATGAGCTGCCAGCGGCGCTGTAATTCCACTTGGCAAGGAAGGTAACGGCCTTGCCCTTGGACCAGGCGATTTCCTTGGTGGCATTCTTGATGATGGCGTGCCGGTCGGCCATTGTCAGCGCATCGGCATAGCGGACGTTGATTTCTTCCTGCCCTGCCGATGCCTCGCCCTTGGTATTTTCGACAGGAATTCCAGCGCCTTGCAAGCCGTTGCGAATGGCGCGCATCACCTCTTCTTCCTTGGTGGTCTGGAAGATGTGGTAATCCTCATTATAGGGGCTGGCGAGTTGCAGGTTGCGATAACCGCTGGCGCGGGCGGATTCGAAGCTCTGGTCGAAGAGGAAGAATTCCAGCTCGCTCGCCATATAGGCCTTCAGGCCCATGGCTTCGAGCCGGGCAACTTGCTTCTTCAGCATTGCGCGCGGCGAGTGCGGCACTTCGGCGTGAGTGTGGTGGTCATAGGCATCGCAGAGAACGAGCGCGGTGCCCTCCAGCCACGGCACGCGCCGCAGCGTCGCCATGTCGGGCTTCAGCGTATAGTCGCCATAGCCCTTTTCCCAGCTGGTGGATTTGTAACCGGAGACGGTTTCCATCTCCATGTCGGTCGCCAGAAGATAGTTGCAGGTGTGGGTTTCCTCATGAGCGCTTTCGATGAAGAATTGCGCCTGAAACCGCTTGCCCATCAAGCGACCCTGCATATCCACGAGGCATGCCAGAACGGTATCGATGCGCCCTTCGGCGACATCTTTTTTAAGCTCGTCGAATGTGTAGGTCGTCATGATGTCACTGTTCCCTTTTTCCTTATTTGGTAAAAGGCGGCCCGAAAGCGCGCCGCCCTCCCTTGCGAAACATCAGGCCTTTGCCGCAGCCGCCGCGCTGAGCGCCGCCTGTTTGTGTTCCATCGCGAACTCTTCCTCTGGCGAGAGGATGAGGCGGTGGCGACCGACCATCGCGAAGTAAGCAATGGCAACCGCAAACCAGATTGCGACCCACAGCACGCCCTTGGTGAAGTTCGGGTCCTGCACCTGATAGAGCAGTGTCACGACAGCGATGATGATGGTCAGCACCGCACCCGGCACGCCGAGCGGCGAACGGAATGGACGCTCGATATTCGGCAGGTTCTTGCGCAGCAGGATGAAGGAAAGCGCCTGCATGATATAAGAGAACATCGCGCCGAAGACGGCCATGTTGATCAACACGCTACCGATGATGCTGCCGCCCTTTTCCGCACCAAGCGCAAACCAGATGATCATCATGACGCTGAGGCCAACGATGGCACCCGTCAGCATGGCGACATGCGGCGTTCTGAACTTGGGATGCGTGATGGAAAGCGCCGTCGGGAAATAGCCCGCGCGCGACAGCGAATAGATCTGCCGACCCTGCGCATAGAGAATGGTGTGGAAGCTGGCGATGAGGCCAGTCAGCGCCACCAGACCCAGAAGCACCACGCCGCTATCTCCGTAGACCGCCTTGAAACCATCCAGCAGAGGCTCAAGCGCCGAGCCGAGATGGAATGCGCCGATGCCCGGAAGCGATGGATTGAGCAGAACGATCATGAAGGCGGAAATCATCAGTGTGATGATGCCGAGAATGATGCCCTTCGGCATATCGCGCTTCGGATCGACCGATTCTTCCGCTGCCAGCGGCAATTGCTCGATGGCAAGAAACAGCCAGACGGCGAAGGGTAGCGTGGCGAGGACGCCAGAAATGCCAAATGGGAAGAAGGAACCGTTGCCTTCGGGCAGTTCCACCGCCGCACCATCCGGTCCGACGCCGATGTTCAAGGCCCAGCGGGAGAAGTCCATATTCGGAATGGCGCTGATCCAGAAGAAGACCAGAACACCAAGCGAAATCAGGGTGATGACCAGCGTTACCTTAAACGAGAGTTCAAGTCCGAAAACGTTGAGCCCTAAGAAGATGATGTAGAACAACACCCATAGAAACGGCGAATAGGCCGGATCGAGCCCGAGGATGGAGTTTACATAGGCCGTGATGAAGGTGACGATCACGGCGGGTGTGAGAACATATTCGACATTCTCGCAAAGCCCGGTAATGAAGCCGCCCCACGGCCCCATGGCCGTGCGCGCGAAGGAATAGGCCGCACCCGTATGCGGCAGCGCCGGGCTCATCTCTGCAATCGAGAATGTCAGCCCCAGATACATGATGGCGATGATGATGCCCGCCACCAGCATGCCGCCCCAGCCGCCCGTGGCAAAGCCGAAGTTCCAGCCGGAAAAGTGACCGGAAATAACCGCGCCGACGCCAAGCGCCCAGAGCGACCAGACGCCCGCATAGCGCGAGAGCCCTCGTTTTTCGAAATAGGATGCGTCCGCTTTCTTATAGCTGACGCCGGATGATGAACTGTCCATGCCTTGTCTCTCCTGATCAAGAAAAAAGCAGGCAGTCAGCCGGAATGGCCGATGTTGCCCCAGTTTCGGCCCTGCGGATTTTCCGCTTCAGGGCCGTATGCATCTGCTGTTCCCTTGCCGGGTGGCTGTGCCTGTTTCGGCGTTCTGAACCACGCGGCAATATTCCTGTCCGGCAGGCGAACCCGCCGGAGACGTCAGTGGCTTCGAGTGGCCAGTGCCTTTCTCAAAAGCTCTCCTAAAAATTCGGCAGCGTCCCGCTGCCCCTCCTCATCTGCAATAAGATCGTTGCGAACCTCGATCATCACATTCAGCAAGCCATTCGGCACGGCGTGCAGGCGCAAAGTATGGGTCACGCCATCCTGCGGTCCGTAAGGCTCGTTGCGCTCCACCCTGAAAGACGGTCCCGCCTCTTTCAGCATCGCATCCGCAAGCCGCGAGTCGGCATCGTGCAGAATGCCGATCTGCACATCGCGTACCCGCCCGTGATAGACCGGCGTGAAGCTGTGGATCGTCACAAGCACTGTTCCCTTGCCAGTCACTTTCCGCCTTTCTATGTGGTCGGAAACGGCTTCGTGAAACGGAATATAGAGCGCCGCAGTGCGGGCAAAACGCTCGGCCTCGCTCAAATCCCTGTTGCCGGGAATGTCGTAGATTTCACTCGTAACCGGCATGGCCGAAGGCGATTCCGGCGGGCGGTTGCAATCATAGATCAGGCGCGAAAAGCGCTGGAAAATCAGGGTAGCATCGAGCTTTTCGGACAGTAGCCGTGCGACAGCGAGAGCGCCGGGGTCCCAGGCAATGTGGCTCGACAGAACATCGTCGCTGAGGCCGAGGTCACCGTAACGGGCAGGCAGGGTGCGTGAAGCATGCTCACAGACGAGCAGCACCGCATGTTTCCCCATCTCATTTTCCACCGCGACTGCGTCACCTTCGTCGGCGCTGAAAAACTGCGAACGAACCGTCATGGTCGAACCCCGCTTGGTCTTTGCCGCTCCCCAGCGGCGAGAAGAGAATTCTTCACAACTTGCAAAGTGTCAAACGTATTTTTGAAATTTTCTCTTCATTTTTTCGATTGACTCCAGCGCAGCCCCGTATCTTAATCATCGCTAAAAGCCGGTCATGAAACCGGAAAAAGGGGAAAAATTTGCGCAATTCATCGTCTTCGACGGTGTCGGAGGTCATTCAGACCCATTATGATGGTTTGACGCGCGCCGAGAGGCAGCTCGCGGAAAGCCTTCTGGCAAATTACCCGGTCTCGGGCCTTGGCAGCATTACCACCGTTGCGGAAAATGCAGGCGTTTCCACGCCCACCGTCGCGCGCATGGTGCAGAAGCTTGGCTACAAGGGCTATCCGGAGTTTCAGGCAAGCCTCCATCAGGAGCTTGAGGCAACCATTTCCAACCCGATTGCCAAACACGACCGATGGGCCAGCAATGCCCCCGGCCTGCACATTCTCAACCGCTTTGCCGATGCGATCACCAACAATCTGCGTGATACGCTGAGCGATCTGGACACCGCCGATTTCGACAATGCCGCCGCGCTACTATCGGACAGAAAGCGTGGCATCTATTTCGTCGGCGGACGCATCACCGGCGCGATTGCTGAATATTTCTTCACCCACATGCAGGTCATCCGCCCCAAGACGGCGCTGATGTCCTCCAACTCCAGTTCGTGGCCGCAATATATGCTGAACATGAATGCGGGCGATGTGCTGGTGATCTTTGACATCCGCCGCTACGAGCAGGACATGGTGACGCTGGCGCAGGTGGCGCATGAGAACGACGTCAGCATCCTACTGTTCACCGATCAGTGGACCTCGCCTGTTTCGCGCTTCGCCAAACACACATTTCGCGTGCGCATCGAGGCACCATCCGCCTGGGATAGCTCCGTTGTGACGCTGTTCGTGGTGGAGGCTTTGATCGAAGCGGTACAGAACAACGGCTGGGATGAAACCCGCCAGCGCATGAACGCGCTCGAAGGACTTTTTGAGCAGACGCGTCTGTTTAGGAAGCCCGAAAATAAATGAGCTGCAACTGATCTCCAACCGAAGAAAGGGCGCAACCGAAACTTTTTATGTCGCAGCCAACACATCATGACAAAAAAGTGACGTAATGATGGCAATAAAGCGTCAGACGAGGCTAGCGCGACGCAGATCGGCAGCCCTACAACCGTCACAAAACATTCATGCAGACCACGTACAGCGTCCGCCGACGCATGAGACACGAAGAGGAGAACCAAAGTGATCTCGCACAGCCGCCGACTGCTTTCGCTTACCACCGCAATCATCCTTGCCACCTCGGCAATCGCCTCGGCAGCACCGAGCGAGGAACTCATCGCAGCCGCCAAGAAAGAAGGCATGCTGACGACCATCGCTCTGCCGCACGACTGGTGCGGTTACGGCGACGTCATCGCCTCCTTCAAGGCCAAGTATCCTGAAATTCAGGTCAACGAACTGAACCCGGACGCCGGTTCTGCCGACGAAATCGAAGCCATCAAGGCCAACAAGGACAATAAGGGCCCACAGGCTCCTGACGTGATCGACGTCGGTCTCGCATTCGGCCCGCAGGCCAAGAAGGAAGGCCTTCTCCAGCCTTACAAGGTTTCCACCTGGGACGAAATTCCTGACAACGTGAAGGACGCCGAAGGCTACTGGTACGGCGACTATTACGGCGTCATGTCCATTTTCGTGAACAAGGACCTCGTCACCAATTCCCCGAAGGACTGGGCCGACCTCTTGAAGCCGGAATATTCCGGTCAGGTTGCTCTGGCTGGTGACCCGCGCGCCTCCAACCAGGCGATCCTGGGTGTTCTCGCTGCCGGTCTCTCCACCGGTGCAAAGGACGGCAAGGAAGCCGGTGAAGCTGGCCTCAAGTACTTCGCTGACCTCAACAAGGCTGGCAACTTCGTTCCCGTCATTGGCAAGGCCGGTACGCTGGCACAGGGTGCAACGCCAATCGTCATCGCTTGGGACTATAACGCTCTCGGTTGGGCAAAGACGCTGAACGGCAACCCGCCGACGGAAGTCGTCGTTCCTGAGAAGGGCGTTCTGGCTGGCGTTTACGTTCAGGGCATTTCCGCTTACGCACCGCATCCAAATGCTGCGAAGCTGTGGATGGAGCACCTGTACTCGGACGACGGTCAGCTCGGCTGGCTGAAGGGCTTCTGCCACCCGATCCGCTTCAACGCTCTTGCCAAGGCCAACAAGATTCCGAAGGACCTGCTGGACGCCCTGCCGCCAGCAGCAGCCTATGAAAAGGCAATATTCCCGACGCTGGAAGACGTTGACGCCAACAAGGCCGCCGTCACCGGTGGCTGGGACAAGGTCGTCGGCGCAAACGTGAAGTAATCACATGATAACAGCCGCCCCGGCTTTCAAAGCTCGGGGCGGCTGATTTATGCATAGGAGAGCATTTCCGAGCCAAAAGTGTTTAGCGGTTTTGCGTCCGGACAATGCGTTAAACAAATTGACCGCGATGATCGCGGCATTGGGGACAGCATGTCATCAGCGAATACTGGCACAGCATTGCCGGTTAAACGGCGCTTTCGCCCGAAGCTCGAATGGCTTGGCATTCTGCCATTTGCAATTTTCGTTCTTCTTTTTTTGATTATGCCGACGATGAAGATTGTCATCGGCGCGTTTCAGAACGCGGACGGCAGTTTTACATTTGAAAATATCATCGGGCTTTTCACGCCCTCCATCCTCGCGGCCTACTGGATATCGATCAAGATCAGCGTCGCTTCTGCCTTCTTCGGCTGCCTGATCGGCTTCGGCGTCGCCTCCGCAGTGGTGCTGGGCGGGCTGCCGCAGAAAATCCGTGCACCGCTTTTGACATTCTCCGGCGTAGCATCGCAATTCGCTGGCGTTCCGCTTGCCTTCGCCTTCATCGCAACGCTCGGCCCGGTCGGCCTCGTCACGGTGTTTCTGAAAACCCAGCTCGGCATAGATCTGCGCCTGCTCGGCTTCAACATCCTGTCCTTCTGGGGACTGACGCTCACCTATCTGTTCTTCCAGATCCCGTTGATGATCCTCATCATCACGCCCGCTCTGGATGGGCTGAAGCGCGAATGGCGCGAGGCTGCGGAAATTCTCGGAGCCAGCGGCGCGCAGTACTGGCGCATGGTGGCGTTTCCCATTCTGCTGCCGTCCATCCTCGGCACGTTTTCGCTATTGTTCGCCAACGCCTTCGGTGCCGTCGCAACGGCTATCGCGCTCACCGGCTCCTCGCTGAACATCGTTCCCATTCTGCTCTTCGCGCAGATCCGCGGTGACGTGCTGGGCAATCCCAATCTCGGCTTTGCGCTGGCCTTCGGCATGATCGTGGTCACCTGCATTGCCAACACGCTCTATATCTGGATGCGCTCGCGCAGTGAGAGGTGGCTGAAATGAAGCGTATTTTCGCTTGGGGCGCCCTCCTTTTCGGCATCCTCTATTTTGCCCTGCCGCTGATCGGCATGACCAACTTCTCGCTGAAAATGCGGCGCGGTGTCTATTCCTTCGATGCCTATGCCGTGGTGCTGAGCGATCCGCGCTTTCAGGAGACCTTCACCTTCTCGGTGATGATGGCGCTGTTTACCATCATCTTCGGCGTAGTGCTGGTGGTGCCGACGGCCTATTGGGTGCGGCTGAAGCTGCCGGCTCTTCGCCCGGTCATCGAATTCATCACGCTGCTGCCGCTCGTCATTCCGGCCATCGTCATCGTCTTCGGCTATATCCGCCTTTACAACACGTCCAGCTGGCTGCCGCTAACGGGCTCCACATCCGGCACCAACCTGCTTTTGATGTTCGGTTACACCACGCTCGCCCTGCCCTATATGTACCGCGCCGTCGATACCGGTCTTCGCACAATCGACATCGGAACATTGACGGAAGCGGCGCAAAGCCTGGGTGCCGGATGGACTACCATCCTTGCCCGCATCATCCTGCCAAACGTGCTGGTGGCCGTGCTGTCGGGCGCGTTCCTGACCTTTGCCATCGTCATTGGCGAATTCACCATGGCGGCGCTTTTGAACCGCCCCGCATTCGGCCCCTACATGCAGTTGCTCGGCGCGAACCGCGCTTATGAGCCCGCAGCACTGGCCGTCATTTCCTTCGGCATCACATGGGGTTGCCTGGGGCTCATCCAACTCGTCTCCCGCTACCAGAAGGGACAGGCCCCCAAGGCCTGAAGGATCATTCATGAGCTTTCTGACACTTACGCATATCAAGAAATCCTTCGGTCAGGTTCAGGTCGTGCATGACTTCAACATGGCCATCGAAAAGGGTGAATTCGTCTCCTTCCTCGGCCCATCCGGCTGCGGCAAGACCACCGTTCTGCGTATGATCGCCGGTTTCGAGACGCCAAGCGACGGCGCAATCGTCATCAACGGCAAGGACCAAACGACGCTGAAACCGAACCAGCGCAACATCGGCATGGTGTTTCAGGCCTATGCCCTGTTCCCCAACATGAATGTGCGTGAAAACGTTGCTTTCGGCCTCAAGGTCGCGGGCAAGCCCAAGGCGGAAATCGATGCCCGCGTGCAGGAAATGCTGGCGCTGATCCATCTGGAGCATCTGGCGGATCGCTACCCCTACCAGATGTCGGGCGGTCAGCAGCAGCGCGTGGCGCTGGCGCGTGCGCTTGCTCCCAAGCCGGAAGTGCTGCTTCTGGACGAACCGCTCTCGGCGCTGGACGCGAAAATCCGCGTGTCGCTACGCGAGGAAATCCGCCACATTCAGCGCAAGCTCGGCATCACCACGATTTTCGTGACGCATGATCAGGAAGAAGCGCTGTCCATCTCCGATCGCATCGTCGTGATGAATGCGGGCGTTGCCGACCAGATCGGCTCGCCATTTGAAATCTACAACAACCCGGCCACGCGCTTCGTCGCCTCCTTCGTCGGCACGCTGAACCTCATCGACGCCACCGTGACAGATGTGGCGACCAGCACTGTTCTGGTCGGAGACCAGCAGATTTCGCTGAAGAAGCCGCTGGAAAAAGCCAATGGCGACAAGGTGACCGTAGCGCTGCGCCCGGAAGCCGGTTCGCTGAACCCCAGCGCCAAGGGAGATGTCGCCATTTCCGGTATCGTCACCTCCAGCCACTTCCTCGGCTCGGTCATCCGCACGCGTCTGGATGTCGGCGGCACCGTGCTGTCCTTCGATATGTTCAACGACCCCGGCACCGCCCCGCCTGCCATCGGCGAGCGGATCACGCTCAACTTCGCATCAGAAGATTTGATGATTGTAGCAGAGTAGCGCACTGTTTCTCCGTTCTGAAAAGCGCTACGCCGTGCTGATCTTAGGAGAACACGATGCGCGCTTTATTCTACGAACGCTTTGGCGAAGCCCCGAAAATCGCAACGCTGCCCGATCCGGAACCGACGCCGGGCGGCGTGGTGATCGAGGTCAAGGCGACAGGTCTTTGCCGAAGCGACTGGCATGGCTGGATGGGTCATGACAGCGATATCGCGCTTCCGCATGTGCCGGGGCATGAGTTCGCGGGCGTCATCTCTGCTGTCGGCAAAAACGTCATGCGCTTCAAGGTCGGTGACCGCGTCACCGTTCCCTTCGTTTCCGGCTGCGGCCACTGCCAGGAATGCCGCTCCGGCAACCAGCAGGTTTGCGAAACCCAATTCCAGCCGGGCTTTACCCATTGGGGCTCGTTTGCGGAATACGTCGCTATCGACTACGCCGACCAGAACCTTGTCCATATGCCGGATGAGATGGCTTACGACACTGCCGCCAGTCTCGGCTGCCGCTTTGCCACCTCGTTCCGTGCCGTGGTCGATCAGGGTCGTCTGAAGGGTGGCGAGTGGCTGGCCGTTCATGGCTGCGGCGGCGTTGGCCTGTCCGCGATCATGATTGGCGCGGGGCTCGGTGCACAGGTCGTCGCCATCGATATTGCCGAAGACAAGCTGGCGCTGGCAAAACAGCTCGGCGCGACCGTTACCATCAACAGCCGCGAGGTTGCTGACGTCACAGAGGCCGTGCGCGATGCGACGGGTGGTGGCGCGCATGTCTCCGTCGATGCGCTCGGCCATCCGCAAACCTGCTGCAACTCCATCAGCAATCTGCGCCGCCGTGGCCGCCATGTGCAGGTGGGCCTGATGCTGGCCGATCATTCCATGCCGCAAATTCCCATGGCGCGCGTCATTGCGCATGAGTTGGAGATTTACGGCAGCCACGGCATGCAGGCATGGCGCTATGACGATATGCTGGCTATGATCAGGAACGGCAAGCTGATGCCAGAAAAGCTGATCGGCAAGCACATCTCGCTCTCCGACGCCGTGACCGCCCTGCCCGCCATGGACAGTTTCAAAGATAGCGGCATCAGCATCATCAACCGGTTCGAGTAAGGGCCACCCAGTCTGTCCAATAATTGCCGCTGGTCGGCTGCAAATGGTAATTTCTGCGCTTCCGGTGCTCACATACGTTGAGTACGCTCCGCTCCGGTTCTCGAAATCACCCTTTCGCCTGACCAACAGAAATTCTTGAATAGACTGGGAAAAACAGGAAGCCGAATGCTCTATCTCGACAGCATCACCGCAAAAGACGCTTTCGATAACAGCGCGGAATACCCCTTCTCCGTTCCGGCCCTCAGAGGTCTGGAACGCATCGTGCTGAAGACGCCCATCACCTTCTTTGCCGGAGACAATGGCTCCGGCAAATCCACTCTGCTGGAAGCGATTGCGGCTGGCATGAAGGCCTATTCCATCGGCACGCATGGTCAGGTTGCTGGAGACATCTATCTTCAACATGCGGAAAAGCTGGCGGGTGCGCTCTATTTCGCCAGAAAGAAATATCCCAAGGTGCGCATGTTCATGCGCTCCGAAGATGTGCTGGGATATGTGCGCCGCCTGAACGACGAAAAGCTCGATGATTTCCGGTATTATCGGCAAAAGGCGTTGGAGGAAGGCACAGCTTTTCCCGAGGAAACGCCAGATACTTTCCGCAATATCGTTGGCAGCAATGCCATCGACCAGCGCTCCCACGGCGAAGGGTTTCTGGATATTCTGGAGCAGCGGCTGCATGGCGCGGGGCTTTATTTTCTCGATGAACCGGAAAGCCCGCTCTCGCCGCTCAAGCAACTGACGCTCGCCACCATCATTCGCGAGACAGCCGATAACGGCGCTCAGCTCATCATCGCCACCCACTCTCCCGTGCTTCTGGCGATACCCGAAGCGACGATCTATCACTTCAGCGAGGACGGAATTTCGGAGCGGCTTTACGACGAGCTGGAAAACATCCAGTTCCTGCGCCGCTTTCTAGACCGGCCGACAAAATACCTGGACGAATAGAGCATCGAGACTCAAACCGCAGCCATGGTTGCCAGTATCGTCACCAATGCAGAGAGGCAGTTGATCTTGGTGTTGGTGTAAGAGGCAACACCTTCCCTGCCGCGCATCATTCTCACCACCAGATAAAGCACCGTGTGGAAGACGAAGAAGAAAAGAAGCGGGGCAATGAGGAACGTTCCAATCGCCATGATCCAGTTGCCCTCATTCGCCTCTGCGCTGACGAAGCGGGCGCTGAAAATGGAGACGACCATGAACACCGTGATGAGAGAAGAAACTTGCTGCATCATTTCAATCCATTTGCCTATCGTGATCACATATGCATAACACATTCAGCAATCGGAAGATGCATTATTAATATCTAATATTAGGTAAAGGCGTGGAACAGCCGAGGACACGACGGTAGACGCCATAAAAGACTTGAAATGCAGGCGGCATTGCCGCATGGCACGGAGAACGATGTAAAAGAAGAAGCCATCTCATGTCTCCCACCACGACCCCGGTTACAGCGCGTGCGCTGAACGCTCAGGATTACAGAACGCTTGGCCTTTCCGCGCTTGGCGGCGCGCTGGAGTTTTACGACTTCATCATTTTCGTGTTTTTCGCCACCGTCATCGGGCATCTGTTCTTCCCGCCGGAAATGCCGGACTGGCTGGTGATGATCCAGACCTTCGGCATCTTCGCCGCCGGTTATCTGGTGCGCCCGCTGGGCGGCATCGTGCTGGCGCATTATGGGGACCGTTACGGTCGCAAGCGCGTCTTCGCATTTTCCATTCTGCTGATGGCGCTGTCCACGCTCGGCATGGCGCTGATGCCGACGTATGCGACCATCGGCATTGCCGCACCTATTCTGCTGATCGTGCTGCGCATGTTGCAGGGCGCGGCGATTGGCGGTGAAGTTCCCGGCGCATGGACCTTCGTGTCCGAACATGTTCCCTTCCGCCATGTCGGCCTTGCCTGCGGCTTCCTCACCTCCGGCCTGTCGCTCGGCATCATGCTCGGCTCGCTGATTGCCTTTGCCATCAACTCCATCTTCTCTGCGGAAGATGTGGCCGGTTATGCATGGCGCATCCCCTTCCTGCTCGGCGGCGTCTTCGGCCTGATTGCCGTGTACTTGCGCCGCTGGCTGGAAGAAACACCGGTCTTCAACGAAATGAAGAAGTCGAAATCGCTGACCGACAAGCTGCCGCTCGGCCTCGTGCTGAAGAACCACATGCGCGGCGTCATCGTTTCGGCACTGCTGACATGGGTGCTATCCGCCGCAATCGTGGTCACGACGCTGATGACGGCAACCTTCCTGCAGAAGCTCTATGGCTACACGCCGACACAGGCGCTTGCCGGAACCAGCTTCGGCACGCTGTTCCTCATCTTCGGCGTTATCATCGCGGGCGCATTGATCGACCGCATCGGCAGCGGCATCTTCTTCATGGGCGCCAGCATCTTCTTCGGCGTCGCCACCTTCATTTTTTACAGCTATGCCGGAACTTCGCTGAACGTGATGTTTGCGCTCTACGCGGTCATGGGCCTTTCCGTCGGCATGGCGGGTGCGGTGCCTTACGTCATGGTCCGCGCCTTCCCCGCTTCGGTTCGTTTCTCCGGCCTGTCCTTCGCCTATAACGTGTCATACGCCGTGTTCGGCGGTCTGACGCCGATTGCAGTCAGCACTGCGCTTGCAGTAAGTCCAATGGCGCATGCCTGGTATCTGGTCTTCATCGCCGTCCTCGCCTTCTTCATCGGCGTCTACCTCCATCTGCGCGGCAGCGAGGTCGAGAGCCATGTGGGCATCGAGGAACTGGCGGCGCTTCAGGGACGGTAGTTTGAAGGGTTGGGGTTGGCGAAAAACTCCAGCCGAGGCGTCTTTCTTTCATTGCAAGGCTTTGGACGCAGGCGAAAAACCGGCATGGAATATGTCTAGACACCATCGCCAAACCCACCGCCGTCATTTTCGGGCTTGACCCACTACTGTCCGGTTTAAACTGAGTGGGTAGTTTGGGTCGAGAACAGTTCTCCCCACCCGTCACCCCGCACTTGATGCGGGGTCCAGCAGATGCGCGTCTGCGCGTCGAAAGAGTCTTTCAGACCAAGGACTTGGTCTGGCTGGATCCCGGATCAAGTCCGGGATGACGGAAGTGGGGTTGCACCTTCGCCAC
>JAAIGF010260837.1_pt1 | contig 19821 bp, 15 predicted proteins | sample 6487441 | NCBI WGS metagenome assembly JAAIGF01 (sample SAMN13974129, study PRJNA590717) | phyllosphere metagenome | biome: pepper field; feature: multiple bacterial spot infested pepper fields; material: pepper leaves; isolation source: leaves from pepper fields | host: Capsicum annuum ... | reverse complement strand
GTAGCCCGCATCCAACGGCTGTCCCGTCAGCATGCGGTACCAACAGGCGCCGTGGATCATGTCGGTCAGCACGTCCACATCGGCCGTGGCGGGCAGTTCCTGCCGTGACACCGCTTCCCGCAGGATGGCCCGCATCAACTCTGCACGCGGCTTGACGAAGCGTGCATGCAACTGCCCCATGAATTCGGGGTCAGACTGCGCGGATGCGATCAAGCACCGCATCGACGCCCCATCGACCGCCAGGTACTCGAACACACTGGTCAGGAACGCTGTCAGCGTCGACACCAGGCCGTCGTAGCTGGCCGCGTCATAGGGCACGGTCGATTCCAGGAACGCATCCAGAACGATCTCGGCCTTGCCCGGCCAGCGCCGGTACAAGGTCTGCTTGGCCACGCCCGCCTGGGACGCGATCAGGTTCACCGTGACCGCGTCGTAACCTCGCGCCCGGACCAGGTCGCGCACCACCGCCAGCACGGCGGGTTCGGTGCTTTCCTTCCGAGGGCGCCCGGCGCCGCGCGATGGCGCGGCGGCGCTCACGGACAGTTCCTTGCGAAGGTCAGTCTTATATAATACATTTACGAGACTCCGGTTTCGAAATTACGCTGGAACAAGCATTGGACGGTTGGACGTGCCTGGCTCGCCATGATTCCCGTCAGCGTGCAGTCATTGCCCATGTCATCCCCATTTCCTGGCTCCGCCCCCGTGACAGCACGCCCATCCGTGGCGGCGACGCAGCCGGCACATTCTCGAGCTGACCCGGGTCGACAGTCCGTCGACCCCGCGATGACGGCACGCCGCTCCCCGCTACTTTCCTCCTTCACGCCCCGGCAAGCACGCGCTGGCGTCAGCACATGGCTTTCCTGTCCACCCGACCTGGATTGCCTGTCGCTCGCACGTCCTGACGCGCCCTGCTCCTTGCCCGCGCGTTAGCCGCGACCCGCCTCAACCACGACCGCTTGCAGGCAAGCCAGTCCCACCCTTCCAGGTGACGACGATGCATTGGCCTTGACCTTCCATTTACGCGTGCGCCGTTCCCGGTTTTTCCAAGCAGTACCTCGATGACTTTGCAGGACGCAATATCAGTGAAAGAAGATAGAAAGAAACCATTGGCCCTCACCGTGATGGCCATCGTACTGGCCCTGATCGGCCTGTACCTGGCGGTTCGCGGCGTCGAACTCGTCACGCTGGGCGGCTCGCTTTACTACGTGCTCGCCGGTCTGGGCCTGCTGGGCACGGGCATTCTGTGGCTGCCGCGCAAGCAGGCCACCCAACGCAGTCAGACCATCGGCCTCATCCTGTTCGGCATCACGACGCTGGGCACCCTCGTCTGGGCGCTGGCCGAAGTCGGCCTGCGCTTCTGGCCCCTGGTGCCGCGCCTGGCGCCCTTCCTCGTGCTGGCGTTCTTCGTTGCCCTGCTGGTGCCTTGCATTCGCGGCAGGCAGGCGCGCAAGCCTGCCTTCATGGTCGCCGGCCTGCTCGCCGTGCTGATGGCCGCCGGCTTTGCATCGATGTTCCAGCCGCACGGCGTCATCAAGGCGGCCGACGTGTCGCGCATCCCGGCCGCCGACGCCAGCGCGGCAGCAGCCGACCAGCCGTGGCAGCACTATGGCCGCACGCCCGCCGGCACGCGCTTCGCGCCGTTCACGCAGATCACCAAGGCCAACGTCGGCCAGCTCGAACAGGCATGGGTGTATCGCACTGGCGAACAGCCTGGCAAGGGCCTGGAAAACCAGAACACGCCCATCCAGGTCGGCGATTCGGTCTATATCTGCACGCCGCTCAACCGCGTGATCGCCCTGGATTCGGCCACCGGCCAGGAACGCTGGACCTTCGATCCCAAGATCGAGACCAACGGCTTCTGGAACCGCTGCCGTGGCGTGGGCTACTACGAGTCCGACATCGTCAAACAGCAGGCAGCCAGCACCGGCCAGCCTCAGGCATGCGCCGCGCGCATCATCCTGACGACCAACGATGCCCGCATGATCGCGCTCGACGCCGCCACCGGCCAGCCGTGCACGGCCTTCGGCGACAACGGCACCGCCAGCCTCGCCGTGCATATCGGCGACATCAAGCCCAGCTACTACATGCAGACCTCGCAACCCACGGTGGTCGACGGCCTGGTGGTGGTAGGCGGCTGGGTGCGCGACGGCCGCGACACCGACGAACCCTCGGGCGTCGTGCGTGCCTTCAGCGCCGAAACCGGCAAACTGGCATGGGCATGGGACCTGGGCAACCCGGACATCACCCAACTGCCGCCGGAAGGCCAGAACTACACGCGCGGCACGCCGAACATGTGGTCCACGCCCGCCTTCGACGAGACGCTCGGCCTGGTCTACCTGCCCCTGGGCAACGCCACGCCCGACTTCTGGGGCGGCCACCGCACCGAGGTCATGAACAAGTACACCGACACCGTGGTGGCGGTCGACATCAAGACCGGCCGCGAGAAGTGGCACTATCAGTTCACGCGCAACGACGTGTGGGACTACGACGTCGGCTCGCAACCCGCGCTGTACGACATGCCCGATGGCTCAGGCGGCGTCGTGCCCGCCCTGATCCAGACCACCAAGACCGGCCAAGTCTTCGTGCTGGACCGCCGCACCGGCACCCCGCTCAAGAAGGTCGAGGATCGTCCCGTTCCGCAGGCCTACGAGCCGGGCGACCTGCCCGCCAGCCCGACCCAGCCCTACTCGGTGGAAATGCCCTCCTTCGGCGCCAAGGCCGACAACTCGGCGCTGCAGGAATCCGACATGTGGGGCGCCACGTTCTTCGACCAGCTGTCGTGCCGCATCGCGTTCCGCAAGCTGAACTACCAGGGCGAATTCACCCGCGTCCTGTCGGGTGACAAGCCCACCCTGATCTACCCCGGCTTCTACGGCGGCATGAACTGGGGCGGCAACGCCATCGACGAACAGCGCGGCCTGCTCATCCTCAACGACATCCGCATGCCGCAGTTGGCCATGAGCGTACCGCTGGCCCAGGCAACCCCCGAGTTCGCCCGCAAGCTGGGCTGGGACGGCGGCGTCCACCCGCAGGAAGGCACGCCCTTCGCCTCGGTTCGCTCGGGCTTCTACTCGCCGGTCGGCGTGCCGTGCATGGCCCCGCCCTGGGGCACCATGTCGGCCGTCGACATCCAGACCGGCAAGCTGCTGTGGCAACGTCCGCTGGGCACCGTCGAAGACAGCGTCCTGCCCAACGGCATCCGCGCCATGCTGCCCATCCCGCTGGGCATGCCCACCCTCGGCGGCCCCATCGCCACCGCCACGGGCGTGACGTTCTATACCGGTACCCAGGACTACTACCTGCGCGCCTTCGACAGCGACACCGGCGAAGAACTGTGGAAGGGCCGCCTGCCGGTCGGCTCGCAGTCCACGCCGATGACCTACCTGACCCAAGGCGGCGAGCAGATGGTGGCCGTGGTGGCGGGCGGTGCACGTTCGTCGCCCGATCGGGGTGACTATGTGGTGGCGTATCGACTGAAGAAGTAAGACAGTCCTGGCCTTTTTTGGCCTGATGGAAAGCCGCCCGGTGGATGCACCGGGCGGCTTTTTTTGTTGGCTAGCGACACTTTGAGCAAGCGTCGAAAGCGTTCATTGCCGCCGGATCGGCGCGCTGGTGTAATCCGCTACCCCCGCCAAATCTGCCACGGCGAATCGGGGCAGACAGTGCCTGGCGCGCACGCTCGGGATTCCCCCAAAACGCTTCACCTCAAGAAGATCCAGCCATGCAAACGGTCCTCGACATCACGACGCCGACTGAAATGTTCACGGACGCCCCCTGGCCGGAAGGTGTGCCCATGCCCGGTCGCGACGACACGGTGAATTACCGCTGCAATGACATTTCCTGGAAGTTCGTGGTCAAGGATCGACAGATCCAGGTCGATCTCGATGCGGCAGGGCAGCAGGGTCGTGTCACGCTGATCGTCGATTCCGAACCGCCGATGGGTTTCTTCTGACGCGAACATCGTCGACCTGACCGCGTACGACCCGTAAAATGGATGATGGGTGTCCGGGCATGCCGCCCGGGCAGGTTTACTTTGCGTCGGTCGGGCCGCCACGCGGAGTGACCGCGTCCGATGATTTCCCGCGCCCCCTCGCGCCGCGTGCTGCGCGTGCAGTTGCTTGCCGACCGCGCCTTTGCGGCGACGGCCCGTTTTCTTCACGTTGAAGCCGTCAGCGGTGTTTTCCTGCTGCTTGCCGCCGCCATCGCCCTGATCTGGGCAAACTCCCCTGCAGCCGATTCTTACCAGGCCTTCTGGCATGCGCCCATCACCCTGGGCATCGGTCCGCTGGTCACGTCCCAGTCCCTGCATTTCTGGATCAACGACGGCGTGATGGCCGTGTTCTTCCTGGTCGTCGGCGTCGAGATTCGACGTGAGATACACGAAGGCGCATTGTCCAACCTGCGCCTGGCTGCATTGCCACTGGCCGCTGCAGCGGGTGGTGTACTCGTCCCGGCAGGCATCTATGTCCTGCTGAACAACGACCCAATCGCGCTTGCCGGATGGGCGGTGCCGACCGCCACCGACATCGCCTTCGCAGTCGGCGTCCTTGCGCTTTTGGGCAAGCGCCTGCCGGGCAGCGTACGAGTCTTCCTGCTCGCACTCGCCATCATCGACGACATTGCAGCAGTGCTGATCATTGCCCTCTTCTACTCAGGTGGATTGCAGTTGGCAGGGCTGGTCGTCGTGGCCGGCGGGCTTGCCCTGCTGGGCCTGTGGCGCGTGATCGGCATTGGCTCGGCCTGGGCTTATGTCATCCCCGGTGCAGTACTGTGGGGCGGCCTGCTGTGGACCGGCATCCATCCCACGCTTGCTGGCGTGGCGCTCGGACTGATGACGCCCGTCGTCGCCGCCACCCGCAGAGGGGCGCCGCTGGCCCTGGCTCGCGACGCCGTGCAGGAAATCGACGCGCGCATGGCGGCGTCGGAACCCATCACGGCCGCGTTGGCCGATCTGCGCCACGCCCAACGCGAACTGATCGCACCAGTCGTGCGTCTGCAAAGCACTTTGCATCCGTGGGTGGCCTACGGCGCCATGCCCTTGTTCGCACTGGCCAATGCAGGCGTCGATCTGCGCGGCATCGATCTGTCGGGTGGCGCCACGCTGTCGGTAACGGCAGGCATTGCCATCGCCCTGGTGCTTGGCAAGCCGATCGGCGTGATCGGCGCAAGCTGGCTCGCCGTGCGAACGGGTCTGTGCCAGCTTCCACCCGGCATGAACTGGGCTGCGGTACTGCTGGTCGGCCTGCTTGCAGGAATCGGCTTCACGATGTCGATCTTCATCGCATCGCTGGCGTTTGCGGATGCTGCGCTGCTTGGTGCCGCCAAGCTTGGCGTACTAATGGCGTCGGGGGTTGCGGCGACGGTTGGGCTGGCTTGGGGAGCGTGGCTGACGCGGCGACAGGCTGCTCAGTGAACAGCGCCTGCAGCGTGTGCGCTCCTTCAGTACGACTCCACATGTTTCATGCTGTCGCCGCAACGGAAACACGCGACAACCTTTGCGGACCAGGCGCTGCCGATTTTTTTTAAAACTTTGTGAATCGGCGTTCTGACGTATTCGCAGCAGACTGTTGCTGCGCAACGTAGAGGCATGCGACAAGAAAAATGGGCCGCGTGATGATCAAATCACGCGGCCCATCTAAGGATCCTGGTGGGCCCCCCGAGAGTCGAACTCGGCACCAATGGATTATGAGTCCACTGCTCTAACCAGGCATGAGCTAGAGGCCCTCGTCGCACCAGCGTGGGCTGGCGAACGGCCGGGGATTATCGCACATGCGGCGGCGCTTCCCCACCCCTGGCGTCGCACAAGCAAAAACGGCGCGCCTCTTGCGAATCGCGCCGTTCGGATCAGGCCCCTACGACAGGGCCGATCGGTCTGTCACTGGCCTTCCAGGAAGCTCTTGAGCTTGTCTGCACGGCTGGGGTGACGCAGCTTGCGCAGGGCCTTGGCCTCTATTTGTCGAATGCGCTCGCGGGTGACGTCGAACTGCTTGCCGACTTCTTCCAGCGTCTGGTCGGTGCTCATTTCGATACCGAAGCGCATGCGCAGCACCTTGGCTTCGCGCGGCGTCAGCGAGTCCAGGACTTCCTTGACCACGTCGCGCATCGAGCCATGCAGGGCCGCATCGGACGGCGCCAGCGTGGTGGTGTCTTCGATGAAGTCGCCCAGGTGCGAGTCGTCGTCGTCGCCGATCGGGGTTTCCATCGAGATCGGCTCTTTGGCGATCTTGAGGATCTTCCGGATCTTGTCCTCGGGCATGTCCATCTTCTGCGCCAGGGTTGCGGGATCGGGCTCGGCGCCGGTTTCCTGCAGGATCTGACGGCTGATCCGGTTCATCTTGTTGATCGTTTCGATCATGTGAACCGGAATACGGATGGTGCGCGCCTGGTCGGCGATCGAGCGGGTGATGGCCTGACGAATCCACCACGTCGCGTACGTCGAGAACTTGTAGCCACGACGGTATTCGAACTTGTCCACCGCCTTCATCAGGCCGATGTTGCCTTCCTGGATCAGATCGAGGAATTGCAGACCGCGGTTGGTGTACTTCTTGGCGATGGAGATCACCAGGCGCAGGTTGGCCTCGGTCATTTCGCGCTTGGCCTTGCGGGCCTTCGCTTCGCCGGTGGCCATCTGCTTGTTGACCTCTTTGAGGTCCTTCAGCGGCAGCACCACGCGCGACTGCAGGTCGATCAGCTTCTGCTGCAGTTCCTGGATGGCAGGCACCTGACGCGACAGCGTTTCCGAATAAGGATGGCCGGCATTGACTTCGTCCAGCACCCAATTCAGGTTGGTTTCGTTGCCGGGGAAGACCTTGATGAAGTGGGTACGCGGCATGCCTGCACGGTCGATGCTGGTGTACATCACCGCGCGTTCGAGCTTGCGCACTTCCTCGACTTGGCCACGCAGCGTGTCGGCCAGCTTCTCGACCATCTTGGCGGTGAAGCGCACACCCATCATTTCGGTGAGCACGGCTTCCTGCGCGGTGATGTAGTCGGCCGACTTGTAGCCGTCGTTCTCGTAGGCGGCACGCATCTTGTCGAACCACTGGCGCACCTGGTCGAACTTCTCCAGGGACTTCACGCGCAGCTCTTCGACCTGCTTGCTGCTCATGCCGCCAGCAGGCGACGAATCGCTGTCGTCGTCTTCGTCCTCGTCATCCGCGTCGGAGCTGGACGAGGTGGCGCCGGCGCCGGCGTAGTCTTCGCCGTCTTCCGGATCGACCAGGCCATCGACCACTTCGTCGATCTGGGCTTCGCCCGCGCGCACGCGGTCGGCATGCGCCAGGATCTCGTTGATCGTGGTCGGGCAGGCCGAGATGGCCATGACCATGTGCTTGAGGCCGTCTTCGATACGCTTGGCGATCTCGATTTCGCCTTCGCGGGTCAGCAGCTCGACCGAGCCCATTTCACGCATGTACATGCGGACCGGGTCGGTGGTGCGACCGAAGTCGGAATCCACGGTCGACAGTGCGGCTTCGGCTTCTTCCTCGGCGTCGTCGTCGGACGAGGCAACCGGGGCGTTCTCGCTCATCAGCAGCGTTTCGGCATCGGGCGCCTGGTCGTAGACCGAGATGCCCATGTCGTTGAAGGTGCTGATGATGCCGTCGATGGCTTCGGCGTCGACCAGATCGTCGGGCAGGTGGTCGTTGATTTCGCCGTAGGTCAGGTAGCCACGGTCCTTGCCCAGTTTGATCAGGATCTTCAGGCTGTTGCGACGGGCTTCGTATTCTTCCGGCGAGATCGGACCGCGTGCGATCAGGTCCTTGGCGTCGGCCTTGCCGCGCTTGCCACGACCCTTCGGGATCTTGATCTCGGGCAAGGGCTCGTTGTCACCGTCGCCAGCATCGTCGAAGTCGCTGCCGCGCGCGTTTTCAGCAGCGGCCTTGGCTTCCTTGGACGGACGGCCGGGGCGGCGGCCGGGCGGCTTGGCGATCAGGGCGTCGAGCTTCTTCTCGGCGCTCTTCTTTTCGGCTGCGGTCAGGACCTTCGCGGGCGACGCGGCAGTCTTGGCGGCGCTGGCCTTGGTGATGGTCTTGGGCGCCGGCTTGGCAGCGGCGGCCTTCACGGCCTTGACGACCGGCTTGAGCGGCTCGGCCGGCAGGTCGTCGCCTGCCGCGTCGGCGGCTTCGATGGGACGGCGCGCAAGCACCGTCTTGGTCTGCGCGCGCGCACCGCCGCTCTTGACCGTGACCTTGACTGTCTTGGGTGCGGGCGTACCCGCGTCGGCAACCTCGGCCGCGTCGACCGGGGTCTTGTCCTCGACCGCCGCAGCGGTCTTGGCCTTATTCACAGTCAGCGTTTTGCCCGTCGTTTTCGCCATGGTCAATCAACCACTCCTAATTTCCATTCGCCCGTTTTTCGCATCGGATGCCGCGCACCTCGCGCAATCCATCCTTTCACCCTTTGCCCACCGCCAGCACGGCATCTTCCATGCGGCCAATCCATCCGCCCGTGCAGGCACTGCACAAGCGGCGTGGTGGTCGTCCGAACCGATTCCAACCCTGCGGTTGCACCATGGAGTCGGCCAACTATTGGTATCTGCAGTCTTTTTCCATTCGGAAATGCGTGTTGGCCACATGTCGTTGGGCCGGGTCGCAATCTGTAGAGATACGTAACAGAAGGCAGATCGGGTGCACCCCGTTCAGCCGGAATCTTTCGACGATCGTGTGCGAACTCCGTTTCACCAGCCCTCGCGATGCCTGGTCGCGAATGGCCTAAGGCGCCGAGTCACGTCGCCTTGCGGCGGCGATCGATCGGCGTACTCGGTAACCTCGGGCAAACCCATACGGGCGCCGAGGGTGCTACGCTGATTTCCGTATTGCTACAGTACAGTCGTGTAATCGGTCTTGCTTGAAGACTGCCTGGTTCGTGAAGCTGGCCGAGCAATGCTCAGCCACGTCGACAAACCAAGGTAACTCTCCATTCTACACCCGCTCCAGCCAAAACCACCTGTCATCGACTGTCAGGTCGTGCTTCCTGGCGCCCCCAGGCGCAGGCGAGCTTCGCGGGCATGCAGTGCGAAGTAACGCTGCCGTTCGGCGTCGGTGGACAGGCCGGCCTGCGCCAGCGAGTCCATTTCCGCCTGAAGCCATTGCAGCTCCACCATTTTCAGCGCGTCGCGCAGTTCGGCGTGCGGCTCCGGCAACTCTTCACTGAACATGGTGGCGACCGCCTCGTTGTCAAGGGCTTCGCCAAGCGGCGTGCCGCGCGCCGCCTCGATCAGGCCCGCTGCATGCGACGCCCCGGTCGCCCGCATCAGGGTCAGCAACTCGGCCACGCGCTCGAACCCGCCCGCGTCTGAAAACAGGGTCTCGGCCGCCTCGTCGATTTCTTCGGACAAGGCCGGGTGCACCAACAGCAGGTGGAACAGACGCGTCGGCAACGATGCGACCGAACGACGTCCCCCGGACGAAGGCGTACGCCCACGCGGCGCGTCGTTTTTCCGCCACGTATTGCCTTCCGGTTCGTCGGCGAAGTCGTGATGATCGTAGGGTTCGTAATCCCCATCATCTGGCGGACCGTCGTAGCTGGGCGGCCCATCGGCGCTGTCGGTCTTCGCCGCGGCAGGTGCCGGGCGCGCTGCCGCCGGCTGCCCCCAGGCCTGGTTCGCCTGCTGCGCCAGCGGTCCGCTGGGCGCATCTTCGAGATGCAGCAACTGCCCCAGCTCTTCTGGCGTCAGTCGCGTCATGGTCGCCAGTTCGCGCTGGATCTGCATGCGCAGCGCGCAATTGGGCATGGCCTGCAGCAGCGGCCGCGCATCGTGCACACAGCGGGCCCGACCCTCGGCTTCGTCCAGACGATGGCGCTCGGCCATTTCGCCGAGCAGGAACTGCGATAGCGGCATGGCCTCGCGCAAGGCCGTCGTGAAACCGTCGGCGCCGACTTCGCGGACGTAGGAATCGGGGTCGTGCTCGGCGGGCAGGAACAGGAAACGCAGCGATATGTCGTCGCGTACCAGCGGCAGGCAGGCCTCCAGCGCCCGCCACGCCGCACGCCGCCCGGCCTTGTCGCCGTCGAAGGCGAAGACCACGGCGTGGCTGGCGCGCAGCAGCTTTTGCACGTGCACGGGCGTAGTCGCCGTTCCCAGCGTGGCGACGGCATATTCGATGCCCATCTGCGCCAGCGCCACCACGTCCATGTAGCCTTCGACCACCACCACCTGGCCGGCGCTGCGGATGGCCTGGCGCGCCTCCCACATGCCGTAAAGTTCGGTGCCCTTCGAGAAGATCGGGGTTTCGGGCGAGTTCAGGTACTTGGGTTCGCCCTTGCCGACGATGCGCCCGCCGAAGCCGATGAGATGGCCGCGCCCGTTGCGGATCGGGAACATCACCCGTTCGCGGAAACGGTCGTAGCGGCGTCCGTCTTCCGACAGGATCACCAGCCCGGATTCGACCAGCAGCGGATCGTCGTAGGACGGGAATACCTTCGACAGCCCCTGGCGTTCACCGCCCGCCCAGCCCATGCCGAAGCGTGCCGCAATCTCGCCGCTCAGGCCCCGCCCCTTCAAGTAGGCGATGGCGCCCTGCGCGGTGCGCAACTGCTGTCGGTAGTGGGTATTGGCCGTCTCCAGCACCTGGCTGTGGCGCGACACTTCGGCCTGGCGCTTGGCCCGTGCGGCCTGCTGACGCGGGCTGCGCGATTCTTCCGGCACCCGCATGCCGACCGAGTCGGCCAGCGAACGCACCGCCTCGGGAAAGCTTTGCCCGAGGTGCTCCATGAGGAAGCGGATGGACGTCCCGTGCGCCCCGCACCCGAAGCAGTGATAGAACTGCTTGGTGGGGCTGACGGTGAAAGACGGCGACTTCTCGTTGTGGAACGGGCACAGGCCCAGCAGATTGGCGCCCGCCTTGCGCAACTGCACATGGCGGCCCACCACGTCGACCACGTCGACGCGTGCCAGCAGATCCTGGATGAACTGATCCGGGATCATGCTGCCGAGGCCTGGCCTGCCCGCACCACGGCGCTCAAGATCAGCCCAGGCGAGCCTTGATCTCGCGCGACACTTCGCTCATGTCGGCGCGACCGGCGAGCTTGGCCTTGACGAGGCCCATGACCTTGCCCATGGCGGGTGCGCCCGTCACGCCCTGTGCCGACACCTCGGCCACGGCGGCGTCGATGACGGCGGCGATCTCAGCCGCATCGGCAGCCTGCGGCAGGAATTCCTGCAGGACCACGACTTCGGCCTTTTCCTGCTCGGCGGTCTCCGTACGGCCAGCCTGCTCGTAGGCGGCGATGGATTCGCGGCGTTGCTTGACCTGCTTTTCGATGATGGCGACGATCTCGGCGTCCGACAGCTCGCGGCGCTCGTCGACTTCCTTCTGCTTGACCGCTGCGGTCAGCAGGCGCAGCGTGCCCAGGCGCTCGGTGGCCTTGGCGCGCATCGCTGCCTTGACCTCGTCGGACAACCGCTCTTTCAAAGTGCTCATTTCAGATTCCAGTCTGGAAGCAATCCAGCAGCAAAAAAACACAAAGACCAAAAGCCGCCCGGCGATGCCAAGGCGGCTTTTTGGAGACTTGCCCGACCAGACGAAAGCACGGCAGTGCCTTGTCTATTTACTGATTTGCCGCGCACCGCATGACGCGAGGTGCACTCGCGCACCCGACGAGCGGGGGAGCGCACGCAAGCACGGCAAGCCAGCAAAGACAGGCATGGCGGCAATGCCGCATGCCTGTCAGCGTCGATCAGTACAGGCGCTTGGGCAGCTGTTGGCTGCGGATGCGCTTGTAGTGACGCTTCACGGCGGCAGCTTGCTTGCGCTTGCGCTCGGCAGTGGGCTTCTCGTAGAACTCGCGCGAGCGCAATTCGGTCAGGAGGCCGGTCTTTTCAATGGTGCGCTTGAAACGACGCAGGGCGACTTCGAAGGGCTCGTTTTCTTTGACGCGAATCGTGGGCATGAATGCAGTGGACCTGGTTGTGATCGGGAAAGATATTGCTACCAGAAAAGAGGTAGTTATCTGCCCCGTCGGCCGGACGTCTTGCTCGGGCTGTTACCTGCGCGATCAAGCTTCGAAGAAGCCAACCGCCGCAAGCCACAGGCCGCGAAATACGTCATCAGACCGGTTTGTAAGAGTTGAACCCAAAACGGGTTGAAGAACGGAACTTGGGATTCGCTTGTAAAAAAGCGAATTCGCAAGTATGCACTATGTGAGCGATTGGCGCAAAACCCCGTTGGTCCGAATGCTACACTCGAGGGCTATCCCGGACCTGCCCAAATGATCGTACTTGGCTTCGAAAGCTCGTGTGACGAAACCGGCGTCGCGCTCGTCAGCGCGGAATGCGGCCTGTTTTCGCACGCCCTGTATTCCCAGGTGACCATGCACGAGGAATACGGCGGCGTGGTGCCCGAACTGGCGTCGCGCGACCACGTCCGGCGCGTCCTGCCGCTCACGCGCCAGGCCCTGACCGATGCCGGGCTCACGCTCGACGACGTCGACGCCATCGCCTATACGGCGGGCCCCGGCCTGGCGGGCGCGCTGCTGGTGGGCGCCAGCGTGGCGCAGTCCATCGCCTGGGCGCGCAATCTGCCCGCCATCCCCATCCATCACCTCGAAGGGCATCTGCTGTCGCCCCTGCTGGCCGAGCCGCGTCCCGACTTTCCGTTCGTGGCGCTGCTGGTGTCGGGCGGGCATACGCAGCTCATGCGCGTCGATGGCGTCGGCCAGTACACCTTGCTGGGCGAGACGCTGGACGATGCCGCGGGCGAGGCCTTCGACAAAACCGCCAAGCTGCTGGGCCTGGGCTATCCGGGTGGGCCGGCGCTGTCACGCCTGGCCGAACAGGGCGACGCCTCGCGCTTCGACCTGCCCCGCCCCAAGCTGCACAGCCCCGATCTGGACTTCAGCTTCAGCGGCCTGAAGACGGCCGTGCTGACCCGCATGCGTGACCTGCCGGATGACGAGCAGGCCCATGCCGATCTGGCTGCTGCCACACAAGCCGCGATCGTGGACGTGCTGGTGGGCAAGTCGGTCAAGGCCCTGAAAGAAACCGGCCTGAAGAATCTGGTGATCGCAGGCGGCGTGGGCGCCAACGCCCTGCTGCGCGAACGCCTGGCGGTTCGCCTCAAGGCCTTGCGCGGCCGGGCCTACTTCCCGCCGCTTGCCCTGTGCACCGACAACGGCGCCATGATCGCCTTCGCTGCCGCCATGCGCATCAAGGCCGGGCTGGTGGACCTGACGGACAAGTCCCACCAGGCCTTCACCGTGCATCCGCGCTGGGATCTCGAAGCGATCTGCCAGCCGGGCTGAACCCGGCTCGCGTCGATCAGGCTTTTTTCTTCTTCGAGCCGATCTTCGATTCCTTGCCTGCCACCAGACGCGCGATGTTCTCGCGATGGCGGTACACCAACAGCAGGGCCATGACGGCGATCGCGGTGCCGATGCGCGCGTCGGCCTGCCAGCCAATGCCGTGGCCCAGCACGTAGTACATCGGCGCGCACAGCGCAGCGACCAGCGCGGCCAGCGACGAATAGCGGAATACCACTGCCACGCCCAGCCAGGTGCCCAGCACCAGCAGGCCCAGCAACGGCTGGATCGCCAGCAGCACGCCGGCCGCCGTGGCCACGCCCTTGCCACCCTGGAAACGGGTGTACAGCGGATAGAGATGGCCCACGAACACGGCCAGCAGCACACCAGCAATACCGCCATCGGTCAGGCCGTACTGCGGCCCGACGCGCACGGCCAGCCAGACGGCGATCCAGCCCTTGAGCGCATCGCCCAGCAGGGTCAGGATGGCGGCCTTCTTGTTGCCGCTGCGCAGAACATTGGTGGCGCCAGGATTACCCGACCCGAATGTCCGAGGGTCCTGCAGACCCATCAGCTTGCTCACCACCACGGCGAACGAGATCGAGCCCAGCAGGTACGCCAGCACTATGGCAATCAGATTGGTCATCGGAAAATCCTGGCACGCATGTGCCCAATGGAGAAAACAGTGGCCGCAATTCTAGCGGCAAGCGCCCATCCGGCGCTCAGTCTTCCAATGCGACCGACACCGGCCTGGCGCGCAGCAGATCGGTCAGCACCGACGGCGAGATACCGATCAGGAAACCGCGCCGTCCGCCATTGATGACGATGCGCGGCAAGGCCAGGATGCCTTCTTCCACGAATACCGGCATGGCCTTGCGCGTGCCGAACGGCGAGGTGCCGCCCACCAGGTAGCCCGAGTGCCGCTGCGCCACCTCGGGCTGGCAGGGCGCCACCTTCTTGACGCCGATCTGGCGCGCGAGGTTCTTGGTCGACACTTCCCGATCGCCATGCATCAGGATGACCAGCGGCTTGGCGGCCTCGTCTTCCATCACCAGCGTCTTCACCACGCTGTGCAGGTCCAGGCCGAGCTGGCGGGCGGACTCGCGGGCACCGCCATGATCGACGTAGTCGTACGGGTGCTCGGTGAACTCGACTTTGTGCTTGCGCAGCCATTGGGTGGCGGGCGTCTCGGAAACGTGGCGGGCTTTGCTCATGGCGTCAGGCGCGTGGGTGATGGGCCGCATGCAAGGCCTTCAGGCGCTCGCGGGCGACGTGGGTGTAGATCTGGGTGGTGGAAATGTCGGCATGCCCCAGCAGCAGTTGCACGACCCGCAGGTCGGCACCGTGATTGAGCAGATGCGTGGCGAATGCGTGCCGCAGCACATGCGGCGACAGCGGCGCCGTCACGCCCGCGCGCAGGGCGTACTTCTTGACGATCAGCCAGAAGCCCTGCCGCGTCATGCCTTCGCCGCGCGCCGTGACGAACAAGGTGTCGCTGCGCTGCGGACCCAACAAGGCGGCGCGCGCTTCGGTGACATAGCGTGCGATCCAGTGGGCCGCCTGTCCGCCCAACGGCACCAGACGATCCTTGCCGCCCTTACCGTGGAACACGCGCACCACGCCTTCGTTCAGGCTCACCGCGGCACTGGCCAGGTCGACCAGTTCGGACACGCGCAGGCCGGTGGCGTACAAGGTCTCGAGCATGGCCCGGTCACGGATGCCCAGGGCGGTGTTCAGGTCCGGGGCATCCAGCAGCGCTTCGACCTGCTTTTCCGACAGCGTCTTCGGCAAACGCGGTCCTTGCCGGGCCGGCGTGATTTCCAGGCAGGGATCGACCTGGATCATGCCAGTGCGCAGGGCCCAGCGGTAGAAGCGCCGCAAGGTAGCCAGGCGGCGGTTGGCGGTGCTGGCCTTGCTGTCGGCGAAGGTGGCGGCCAGCCAGCCCGATACGTCGGCGGCCGTGACCGCCGGCAATGCTGGCCCGCCCTGCTGCCGCAGCCAGTCTTCGAAGGCTTGCAGATCGCGCCGATACGCCGCCAGCGTATTGGACGCCAGGCCATCCTCCAGCCAGATGGCATCGATGAAGAGGTCGACGTCGGGATACGCGGCACGCGAGGAATCAGGCACTGTCATCGAGGCATTATAGGAAAGCGCGAACACTGGCGGCGACGTGCCCGGCAAACCCGGATATAGTCCCCCTCCTGGCGGCCCCGGCTGGTTGCCGGCCCGATAGGCTTCTCGTCGCTCCCCATGCAAACTGCACTGCTCGTCCTGCCCGACTTCCTGCTGATCGCCCTTGGCCTGCTGATGCGCCACAAGCTGGGATTCGGGAAAGACTTCTACGCAGGCGCCGAGCGCGCGGTGTACTACATTCTCTTCCCCGCCCTGCTGTTTCGTTCGACCATCAACGCCGACATCGACCTCGGGACGGCGGCGAACCTCATCTGGGGCGGCCTTGGCCTGTTGTTGTCCGGGGCGTTCCTGAGCTGGCTCGCGCTGCCGCTGTTCCGTCCGCGCCTGATGGATTTCGCGTCCACGGTGCAGTGCGGCTTCCGCTTCAATTCCTACATTGCCCTGGCGCTGGCCAGCCGCCTGCTGGGCGACCCAGGCGTGGCCACGATCGCCCTGCTGATCGCCATCGGCGTGCCGGTGGCGAACATGCTGGCCGTCTACGCACTGGCGCGTCACTCCGGCGCCAACCTGTGGGGGCAACTGATCCGCAACCCGCTGCTGGTGGCGACCGTGCTGGGCCTGGTGTCCAACTTCGCCGGCCTGCAGACACCCGACGTCGCCGATGCCGTGCTGCAACGCCTGGGCAACGCCGCCGTGGCGCTCGGCCTGATCTGCGTGGGCGGCAGCCTGATCCTTCGCGGTGCGGCAGAAGCCAAGGCGCTCACTGCCTACATTACGGTGGTGAAGCTGGTTCTCACGCCGCTGGTGGCGGTCGGCCTGGGTTACCTGCTCAAGCTCGCGCCGCTGGAGCATCAGGTGCTGGTGCTGTTCGGTACCCTGCCCACTGCGTCGAGCGCCTTCGTGCTGGCAGCCCGCATGGGCGGTAACGGCCCGCTGGTGGCGGCCACCATTTCGGTGGGCACCGTGCTGTCGACGCTTACGATTCCGCTTTGGATGATGTGGCCGCTGTAGCCGCATCGCGGCGGTCCAGGTTTTCCAGGGCCCACTGAACGTGTTCGCGCACCAGTTCGCTGGGATGCGCAAGTCGCGCGGCCAATGCCGCCCGCACCTCGGCGGACGATCGGCCGTTGCCCAGGCCCACCGCCAGATTGCGCAGCCAGCGTTCGTGACCGATGCGACGAATCGCACTGCCCGCCGTCCGCGTGTCGAACTGGGTTTCGTCCCAGGCGAACAGATCGACCATCGACGCGGCATCCAGCCCTTGCCTGGGCGCGAAGTCGGGCTCGTCGCCGGCCTGGGCGAACTTGTTCCAGGGACAGGCGGTCTGGCAGTCGTCGCATCCGTAGACATGCGTGCCGATCAGCGGCCGCAACGGCACCGGGATACTGCCGGCCAGCTCGATGGTCAGGTAGGAAATGCAGCGCCGGGCATCGAGCACGTAAGGCGCGACGATGGCGCCGGTCGGACAGGCGTCGATGCAGCGCCGACAGCCCCCGCAATGCGGCTCGACGAGCTGATCGGGCGGCAAGACCAGATCCGTCAGGATCTCGCCCAGAAAGAACCAGCTTCCCTCGCGTGACAGCAGCAGGGTGTGCTTGCCGCGCCAGCCCAATCCTGCCTTGCGCGCCAGCTCGACTTCCATGATGGGCGCCGAATCGGTAAAGGCCCGATAGCCGAACGGCCCGATGCGCTCGCCGATGCGGTCGGCCAGCTTCTGCAGGCGGTTGCGCAGCACCTTGTGGTAATCGCGGCCCAGCGCGTAGCTGGCCACCACGGCCTGGGTGCCGCTTTCGATGGCGGCCTGCTGCCGGGCGGCAATGACAGGCCCGCTCGCGGGGGCGTACTGCATGCGGACCATGATCGCCGTGCGTGCCCCGGGCACCAGCATGCCGGGGTCCAGCCGCTGCGGCAGGTGACGGGCCAGGTAGTCCATCTCGCCATGCATGCCCTGCGCAATCCACTGGCGAAAGCGCTCGCCTGCCTCGTGGAGCTGCAGATCGGCAATGCCGACGGCCCCGAACCCCAGTTCCTGCCCCCAGCGCCGGATATCGGCCACCAGCGCATCGATGGGCACGTCGGGGCGGACGGGCGTATCGGGGACGATGGGAACGACGGGATGCGACATGGAACTCGAAAAAACGACAGACAGGCCGAACAAGGCGCCCGAGGCCCGTCACGATACAACACGACACACGTACAATCGCCGCGCACCCGCCGACTGGCGGCCACGCAGTCAGATCCGCTTCGCCCCCGCCATGAACACAGTTCCCGCCCCTGCGTCGCCACGCATTCCGCCCACCGTCTGGATATTGGGCGTGGTCAGCCTGCTGATGGATGTCTCGTCGGAGATGATCAGCACCCTGTTGCCGTTGTTCCTGGTATCGGGGCTTGGTCTGTCGGCCCTGGCGGTCGGTCTGATCGAAGGCGCGTCGGCATCGATCGCCCTGGCCACCCGCATGTTGTCGGGGATGCTGTCCGACCGCCTGCGCCATCGCAAATGGCTGGCGGTGCTGGGATACGGGCTGGCTGCGGTGTCGCGGCCGATGTTCCCCATGGCCGATGGCGCGCTGGGGATTCTGGGCGGCAAATTCATCGATCGCGTCGGCAAAGGCATACGCGGTGCGCCGCGCGATGCGTTGATCGCCGACGTCACGCCACCCGAGCTGCGGGGCCGCAGCTTCGGCCTGCGCAAGTCGCTGGACACCGTGGGCGGCTTCATCGGCCCCTTGATCGCCATCGCCCTGATGCTGGCAACCGCCAACGATTACCGCACGGTGTTCTGGCTGGCGGCCATTCCTGCCGTGCTGGCCGTCGTGCTGCTGATCGTGGGCATACGCGAGCCCGAAACGCCCTCGACGCTTCGATCCAAGCCCCTGCTGAAATGGCGCGAGACCTTGCGCCTGGACGGCCCCACCTGGGGCGTGATCGGCGTGGCTGGCGTATTGGCCCTGGCACGTTTCAGCGAGGCCTTCCTGCTTTTGCGCGCCAACGACGCCGGTGTGCCGGTGGCATGGGTACCGCTGGTCATCGTCTTCATGCACCTGATCTACGGCGCACTGGCCTATCCGGTGGGCGTGCTGTCGGATCGTGTCGGCCGCATGCGCATGCTGATCATCAGCCTGGGCTTCCTGATCGCTGCCGATCTGGTGCTGGCCCAGGCCGACTCCCTGCCCTGGCTGCTGGTCGGTGTCGCGCTGTGGGGCGCCCACATGGGCTTCTCGCAGGGCATCCTGGCCACGATGATCGCCGACCGCGCGCCTGCCGCGCTTCGCGGCACCGCCTTCGGTTTGCTCAGCGTCATCAGCGCCCTGGCGATCCTGGTCGGTAATGGGCTGGCAGGCGGTTTGTGGACCGTGTTCGGTCCCGCCGCCACCTTCTACACGGGTGCGGGGCTCGCTGCCTTGGCCGGACTGCTGCTCATATGGCGGCACCGGGCGAATCCTCACTGATGGGTCGCAGCGATACAACGTCGGTGGCTGCACACTGCGGCGCCGGCGTGCCCATCGGTAACCGCTCGTCGGTCATTCGCTCATAGGACCGGCCCCTGCACCAGGCGGCCGTCTCTCTACAATCGGCGTATTCCGCATCCTCTGCGCAGCGCTGACCGCGCCCCCCTGACAATGAGCACTCACTTATTAGATTTGCCTGATGAATCGGCCACCGAAGCCCTGGCCCAGCGGCTTGCGCCGCATGTGCTGAATGGGGGCCGGATTCACCTGCACGGCGACCTGGGCGCTGGCAAAACCAGCTTCACGCGTGCGCTGCTGAGAGCAGTGGGCGTTACAGGGCGAATCAAAAGTCCGACCTTCAGCCTGGTTGAACCTTACAAAGTTTCGAACTTATACTGCTATCACTTTGATTTTTATCGGTTTACCGATCCGCGTGAGTGGTTGGACGCGGGGTTTCGCGATGCCTTGCGCGAAGACGCCCTGGTGCTGATTGAATGGCCCGAGCGTGCTGGCAACCTGCTTCCCCCGCCCGATCTGGACCTGACTCTGGTCTACGCGGATCCCGGTCGTACCGCCACTTTGCAGGCAAACACGGCTAAAGGGCACGCATGGCTACACGCACTCCCCCCCCTACCGCCGACGACGGCGAGTGCTCACTGACAAACGAGCAATCACCGCGTGCGCCCATGATGTCCCGGCGCCGCATGCTGACTGCTGCGGGGGCTGGCCTGCTGGTGCCGCTGCTGCCCAGCCAGGCCTTCGCCGCGACCATTCTCGCCGTCCGCATGTGGCCTGCCGCGGAATACACCCGCGTCACGCTCGAACTCGACCAGGCCCTCAAGGCCGAACATTTCGTCCTGACCGATCCGCACCGCATGGTGGTCGACATCGAAGGGCTGGACATCAGCCCGACGCTGCGCGAACTCGTGTCCAAGGTGCGCGAGGACGACCCCTTCGTGGCCTCGCTGCGCATCGCGCAGAACCGGCCCAAGGTCGTGCG
>JAAIGF010293666.1_pt1 | contig 19826 bp, 25 predicted proteins | sample 6487441 | NCBI WGS metagenome assembly JAAIGF01 (sample SAMN13974129, study PRJNA590717) | phyllosphere metagenome | biome: pepper field; feature: multiple bacterial spot infested pepper fields; material: pepper leaves; isolation source: leaves from pepper fields | host: Capsicum annuum ... | reverse complement strand
GTGGCGGAAGTGACAGGATTTGAACCTGCGAGGCGAGTTACCCCGCCTACATGGATTCCAGCCATGCTCCTTAGGCCGCTCGGACACACTTCCAACACGAGAGCTTACACGGCCTCCGCCGCGCTCATTCCCGCAGCCGCTCGTGCGACGTCGGCGCGCACGCCGGTCATCGCGCCTCCAGCTGCGCGACGAACTCGTCGGCCGCGTCGAGTTGCTTCCGCAGATCGTCGCGACGACGCCGCGCCTCGTCGCGGATGTCGGCCAGGCGCGCGCGGCGGGCTGCGTCGGCGGGGTCCTCGGCGAGGCCGTCGACGACCGCGAGCAGCTCCCCCATCCGCTCCAGCGAGTAGCCGAGCGGCTTCATCCGACGGATCAGCAGCAGGCGGGACTCGTCGTCGGCGGTGTACAGGCGGAATCCGCCCTCGCTGCGGGTGGAGGGCCGCAGAAGGCCGATTTCGTCATAGTGGCGCAGGGTGCGCACCGACATCCCCGTCCGCTCGGCGAGTTCGCCGATCTGCATGGTCCGTGGCGTCATGGCATCCCCGATCCCGCAACCCTCTCGTTACGGTAGAGTCGTTCGCGGTCGCCGTCGCGACCCCCTCGATTCTCCCCCTCTCGCGCCGCACTCCCGCGCCCTCCCCGTCTGGAGCCCCCATGACCGACGTCGTCGCGCGCCCGGAACCGACCGTCGCCCGGGCACTGCGGTCGCCGCGCCTGCTCACCCGCGAGGCGCTCGCGGGGCTGGTCGTCGCCATCGCCCTCATCCCCGAAGCGATCGCGTTCTCGATCATCGCCGGCGTCGACCCCCGACTCGGGCTGTTCTCGTCGTTTGTGATGGCCGTCGCGATCGCCTTCCTCGGCGGACGGCCCGCGATGATCTCGGCGGCGACGGGGGCCATCGCGCTGGTCATCGCTCCCGTGGCGCGCGAGCACGGCGTCGACTATCTGCTCGCGACCGTCATCCTCGGCGGCCTCCTGCAGGTCGTGCTGGGTCTGCTCGGCGTCGCGAAGCTCATGCGCTTCATCCCGCGCAGCGTCATGGTCGGCTTCGTCAACGCGCTGGCGATCCTGATCTTCGTGGCCCAGGTGCCGCAGCTGATCGGCGTGCCCTGGGCCGTGTACCCCCTCGTGGTCGCGGGACTCGCGATCATGTACCTGCTGCCGCGTCTCACCCGCGCCGTACCCGCTCCGCTGGTCGCCATCGTGCTGCTGACCGGTGCCGCGGTGGTCTTCGGCATCTCGGTGCCCACGGTCGGCGATCAGGGGGCGCTCCCCGAGAGCCTGCCCGCACTGCTGCTGCCGAACGTGCCGTTCACGCTCGAGACCCTCGGGATCGTCCTGCCCTTCGCCCTCGCGATGGCGATCGTGGGTCTGCTCGAATCCCTCATGACCGCGGCTCTCGTCGACGACATCACCGACACCCCCTCGTCCAAGACCCGCGAGTCGCTGGGCCAGGGAACGGCGAACGTTCTGTCGGGCCTGTTCGGCGGCATGGGCGGCTGCGCGATGATCGGCCAGACGATGATCAACGTGAAGGCATCGGGGGCGCGGACGCGCATCTCGACGTTCCTCGCCGGTGTCTTCCTGCTGCTCCTGGTGCTCGTCTTCGGCGACGTCGTCGCGATCATCCCGATGGCCGTGCTGGTCGCCGTGATGATCGTGGTCTCGGTCGCCACCTTCGACTGGCACAGCGTGCGTCCGGCGACGTTGCGACGGATGCCGCTCAGCGAGACGATCGTGATGGTGCTGACCGTGGCGATCACGGTGTGGACGCACAATCTCGCCATCGGCGTGGGTGTCGGCGTCGTCGCGGCCGCGGTGCTCTTCGCCCGGCGGGTCGCGAGCGTGACCTCGGTGACGCGTGAGCTCGACGGCGACGTCGCGCGGTACGTCGTCGAGGGCGAGCTCTTCTTCGCCTCGAGCAACGACCTCACCACGCGGTTCTCCTACCACGACGATCCGGCGCGGGTCGTGATCGATCTGTCGCGCTCGCACGTGTGGGACGCCTCGACCGTCGCCGCGCTGGACGCGGTGCAGGCGAAGTACGCCCGTCTCGGCACGACGGTCGACCTGCACGGCCTGAACGAGACGGCCGCGCGCTTTCACGGACGACTGAGCGGGGGACTCGGCGCGGGACACTGATCCGGTCGGCCCGCCCTCACGGGCGCAGCGTGCCCGGCGCGTCGCCGACCCGACGTCAGGGGGGGCATCCACCCACCGCGACGGGAGGACCCGCGGGTGGCGGAGGACGCCCGCGCCCGCACGACCCTCCCGCCGCAGCACGTCCTCCGCTCCGTACGGTGGGCGAACCGCGGTCGCGGTCACGACCGCAGGGTCGTCGAGGGCGTCTCGCCGAACTCGCCGCGATACATCGCCGCGAAGCGCCCCAGGTTCGAGAAGCCCCAGCGAGCCGCGATCGCCGCGACGGTGTCGGTGGACGGATCGCCGCTGCGCAGGTCTGTGCGCGCGGCGTCGAGACGCACGTGACGCAGGTACTGCATCGGCGTGCGGCCCGTGGCGGCCCGGAACGCGTACTGCAGTCCGCGCGGTGACAGACGAGCCGCCTGGGCGACCTCGGCGAGGACCACCGGCTCGGCGGCGTGCGCCTCGATGAAGGCCTTGGCGCGCCGCACGGGCGCGGGCAGCGGGCGCGCGGGTCGACCGGCGGCGAGCGCGTCGGTGAAGGTCGTCGGGAACGACAGCAGCGACGCCTCGAGCATGAGGGTGCGGGCCTGGTGCTCGACCAGGGGGGCGCGTTCGGGCGAGCGCAACAGGATGTCGCGACAGTACTCCCACGTCCGCGACCAGTACCGCAGGCGGTGCTCGCTGACCGGGGCGTGACCGGTGGGCCGCACGCGCAGCCCGTCGTCGCCCGACAGGCGCTGGGCGGCCTGCTCGAACTCCGAGCGCGAGAACGACACCGCCGTTCCCATGATGCGCCCGCTGAAGGCGATCTCGACGGGGCGATCGGCGACCAGGAACGGGACGGCGGTGTCGATGCGTTCGCGGCGATAGGTGCCCTGGACACGGGGCCCGGCGATACGACCGACGATCACCTGGTCGAGAGGGTCGGACTCGACGAGCATCGTCGAACCGATGGTGTAATCGCAGAAGCCGAAGGTGCCGTCCGAGGCGGCGTGCCATGCGAGAGCCGGTTGGATCGGCTCGGCACGCGAGATCCGCGCGCCGGGTACGACGGTTCGCCAGAGCTCCTCGACGGTCGCGGCATCCCTGGTCTCGACATTCACGTGGTCCACGAGAGGGTTCCTAATTCGTCCAGGGAATTGCGGCAAACCCATTGCTTCCGACGTGCACATCTGTCATGGGATCGCTCCCACGCGCCTCGCCTCCGGGATGACCTGATCTCCGGATGCCATCCCGGCGGCGACGGTGTCGATGTCACGCTATCCCCCTCTCGGCGTGATCGCGGACCGCCACGTCCGAAGGCAGCGCGCCGCCGTCGCCGGGGTCGGATCGGTGTCAAGCCCGTCGCGGCGAGGCCGAGATCGTGGGGCAATCCGTCGACGTGCCCGTCCCCTCCCCTCACCGCACCCTCCCCGGGCGGCACGCGCCCGGCGGCCCCCGCGACGGCATCCGTCCGCGGCGCTCCCGGGCAGGCGCACGGTGGCTGAGCGGGACGTGCGCACGTGTTTCGGACACGGCGGATGGCAGAACTGCGTGGAGGGACACCCCGAGGAGACGCGGGCGTTCGCCACGAAGTCGGAGGCGGTGCACGCGGGCATGGCGCTGGCGCGCGCCCTCCACAGCACACACGTCGTCGATGACGACAGCGCCGCCGGCTCCCGACCGCGGCCCCTCGACGGCGCATGAGAAACAGCGGGTCACCGGGCGCGAAACGGCGCATGAGAAACGGCGCGTCACCGGGCGCGCGAGAACAACGCACGAGGAACGGCCCCCGAGCGTCGGCACGCGAGCGTCGGCACGGAGAAACGGCACACGGCGGCGGTAAGACCGTCTGCGTATGTCAAGGCTCGCGACGTCCGCCGCAGACCGACGAAGGGTGACGGTACCGGCGACGGCGCCGGCGAGATCCACCCCCGGAGGTCTTCATGTCCCTCGACACCGGCTCCCCCGCGCGCACCGAGTTGCTCTGGGTCGGCGACGGCGGCTGGTGCGTCTGCGACGCGGCCCGCGACGACGACGACCCGCACCGCGTGCTCGCCTTCGCCCGGTGTCACGATCACATCGTCGACCTCACCTGGGTGCGCACCCCTCGTCCGCCCGAGCGCTTCGAGACTCTGCGCGAGGCGCTGCTCGCCGTGGAACGCGCGGCGGGACCGCTGTGAGACGCAGGATGACGGCTTCTCTCCGACCCTGACGCGGCGTGAGGGTGGTGTGGCCCATAATTGAGGAGGCCGGCGAGGGACGCGGCCCGTATCCCCGGAGGTCTGCATGCCCTTCCGCACCCTGGCCACGCTGCAGGCGTGGGTGGACGACTTCGCAGCACTGGGCTACGACGCCGGCATCCTGCGCGTCATCCCCCAGGATGCCGAAGAAGGCGGCGACGGCGGGCTGATCGCCGCTCAGCTGCGGAGCGTGTCGACGACGTTCTACGTGGCACCGGAGCCGGAAGCGGGATCGACGCGCTGGTCGGTCACGTTCGAGCCCCGTGAGGACGCCGCGCCTCTGGCGGGCGGACGCGTCATGGCGCTCTCGGGCGAGCTCGCGATGCTCTCGTCGCTGTGCGCTTTCCTGCAGGCGCGTTCCGAAGCGTTCATGGCCGCGCGCGACGGGGATCGAGTCTCCTGACCGCTCCCTCGAGTTCATCCCTCGGGGACGGTTTCTTCACCCGCCGCATCGACGATGTGTCGAGCAAACGGGTCGGGAGTGACGCCTCTCCTCACCCGGCCGCGGCGACGATGTCGTCGAGCAGACGAGTCAGACGTGCCGCCTCGACGGGGGCGATGTCGACGATGCGGCGCTCGACCGCATCGTCGAACGCGCGCAGTGCGTTCCAGGGCTCGGCATCCAGGTCGATGATCGCGGTGATGTGGTTGACACGGCGGTCGTCTTCATCGAGGTCGCGGCGTACGGCGCCGCGCTGCACCAGACGATCGATCAGCGTCGTGACGCCCGCGGATGTGATGCCCAGGTGGTCCCGCACGTGGGAGGGCCGAGCACCGGGGTTCTGCGCCACGAAGAGCAGTGCGCGGGCGTCCTGTTCGTTCAACGACAACGCACGGCGGGCCTCGGCGGCTGCTGCGCGACGCGCCTCGCCGTAGGCGAGCAGGGCACGACCGAGGTCGGAGACCGGAGCCTGCGACACGTCGGAGGCGGGAGTGTTCAGCACGACCACCGATCGTACTCATGCCGCTCGCGCGAGCTCGTCCGCCCGTCGGGCGATTCGTTGCGCGCTCTCCCTTCACCCTGCGTGATCCGGCCGACGGTGGGCCCCCGCTGGCCGTCGCGCGCATTGCACGCCACGGCGGAGCGATCAAGGCCCGCGGGCCACCGGCCGGAACGCGCCTATACCTGGCATCCCAACAGAGGACGGAAGGAGCGAACATGTCGCAGAACACCGCGCCGGAAGGCGGGGGCCAGGACACGTCCGGCACCATGCACACGGCCGCGCAGGAGGCGTCGGCGCTGACGGGCACCGCGAAAGACGCCGCGCACGACGTCGCCCACACGGGTGCGGGCGAGGCCAAGGCCGTCGCCGGCGAGGCCAAGGACCAGCTCAAGGGCCTGGTGTCCCAGACGGGCCGGCAACTCTCGGATCAGGCCTCGACCCAGCAGCAGCGTCTGGCGGACGGATTTGGCGCCGTCGGTGGCGATCTGTCCCGGATGGCGGACGCCGATGAGAGCGGCGGGCTGGCGGGCGAACTCGTACGCCGCGCCGCCGGACACGTGTCGACGGTCGGCTCGTGGCTCGGAGACCGCGACCCGCAGCAGCTCCTGCACGAGGTCACGGGTTTCGCCCGCCGCCGCCCCGGCACCTTCATCGCCGTCGCCGCCCTCGCGGGCATCGTGATCGGGCGTCTCAGCCGCTCCATCGCCGCGGGTTCCACGGAGTCGGGTGCTCGCGGCGACGCGATCCCCTCGACGGGCGCCTCGGCCTTCGCCGCCCCGTCCGGTGGGTCCTCGGTCGGTCCGGGCGACGCCGCGCCGGCGGGAAGCCTCGGTGCCGCCGACCCGTCCGCCGGATCGCTCTCGGCGTCGGGCCTCGACGACACCGGCCTGGATGACGGCGGTGTGGACGACACCGGCCTCGTCGCGGGTGTCGACGGCGGGGATCCCCCGGTGTACGCCGAATCGGCGGCGCGGCTCGACAGCGCACGGGAGGGGATGACGGATGACCGACCAGGCACCGTCTGAGCGCCGCGCCGCGACCACGTCGCTCGGCGAGCTCGTCGGCGAGGTGACGCGGGACATGTCCACGCTGATGCGGCAGGAACTCGCCCTGGCCAAGGCCGAGGCGAAGGACTCGGCGAGCAAGTCCGCCAAGGGCGCCGGCCTGCTCGGCGGCGCCGGATACGCCGCGGGCATGGTCGTGCTGTTCCTGTCCGTCGCGCTGTGGGCCGCTCTCGCCGTCGTGATCGGCGAGGCGTGGTCCGCGGTCGTGGTCGCCGTGGTGTGGGCCATCATCGCGGCCGTGCTCTTCGCGGTCGGAAGGACGCAGCTCAAGAAGGTGCAGGGGCTGCCCCAGACCACCGCGACCCTGCAGGAGATCCCCGAAGCACTGAAGAGGAATGAGGAGAACCGATGACCGATTCACCGGAAGCCATCCGCGCCGACATCGAGCGCACCCGCGCCGAGCTGGGTTCGGACGTCGACGCACTCGCCGACAAGGTGTCGCCGTCGAAGATCGTGCAACGCCGGACCGACCGCGTCCGTCAGGCCGTCGGCGGGGTGCGCGATCGCATCATGGGTGCCGCGCACGACTCGGCCTCCGCCGTTTCGGACGCCGCCCACAGCGTGGGCGCGGCCGGCGACAGCGCTGCGCACAAGGCGAAGGGCAGTCCTCTCGCCGTGGGGCTCATCGCCTTCGGCGTCGGACTGGTTGCGGCATCCCTGATCCCGCCGTCGCGCGCCGAGCGCGACGCGGCGGCCAAGGTGAAGGAGCGGGCGCAACCGCTCGTCGAGCAGGCGAAGGACGTCGCCCACGATCTCGCGAGCGATCTGAAGCAGCCCGCGACCGAAGCCGCCGAGGCCGTCAAGGACCGGGCGACCGAAGCCGTCCAGCACGTGAAGGACGACACCGCCGATGCCGCGTCGACCGTGCGCGACCGCGCGCAGGACGCCGGCGACACCGTGCGCGGGGCCTGACAGTCCGTCGAACCGATCTCGCCGAGGAATCCGTGGGGTGGAGCACCGGGCTCGCTCCACCCCACGGTCTTCTGCGACGCGGAGCGCAGCGCGGCTGGGCCGGAACTGGTCGCGTGCGTAGGCTGGGCGCATGGGCACGATCTACTACGGGACGACCCCCATCCGCATCGAGGACCGCGCGCTCGCGCACCTCAAGGTCGTCATCTCCACCAAGCTCCGCCGGGGTGAGAGCTTCACCCTGTCGTGGCGGCATCCCGACAACGAGAAGCCGGGCCGCGAGACCATCTGGATCCACCCGTCGATCCCGCTGCGATTCGTCTTCGACGAGACCGAGCCGGCGCAGATCAGCCGCGCCTGGATCGAGGACCTCGCCAACTCGGCCAACTCGTCCGGTGGCATCATGCTGGTTCCCGAGAACCTGGATGCCACGACCCCGGCGTCCAGCGACTGACCCTCAGTCGGACGTCGGCGTCTGCTCGAGCTCGTGCCGACGGCGGCGGATCGCCCATACGGCGAGCTCGGCGCCTGCGATCGACATCGGCAGATCCGAATCCGCCTGCACGACCAGCAGCGGCAATCCCGCGCCCACCGACATCCACGTCGTCGCCTGACTGCCCTCGACGATGCCCGGGAACGTGACCACCTCGACCTGACCGCGATTGCTCAGCTCGCGCGCCAGATCGACCACCGCGTCCGCGACCGCGTCCTCGGTGAGGATGCGCGTGCCGTTCACGAGGAAGTCCCTCATGGCGTTCACCTCGGATCGGTCTCGACGACGCCTGCCCTGACAGCGCACTCCCAGCATGCGGGGAGCGTTCGCGTGGAAGACCCCCCTTGATCCGCGGGCCGCGGGCGGTTAGGAGGGCCTACGCTGGTGCGGTGCCCCTTCACACCACCCGCGCGCTCGCATCCGCGATCGCCGCGCGGGCGCACCTGCGGATGCCGTGCCATCCCGGGACGAACGGGTGGCTGAGCTCGTGGGGGACGAACGCCCACGGCGAGATCGCGGGCTGCCCGCCGCCGCGCGTCTGAGCGGACCCGCGGGTCCGCTCCCCCGCGTCCCCGTCACCTTCGTGGAAGAGTCCCGTTCGTCATGCCCGTAGAACCCTCCCGTCCCCTGTCCGCACGCCCCCTGTCGTCGCGCCGCGAGATGTGGCGCGGCATCCGCCGCGCCCTCGGCTCCGACGCCGCCGCCGGAGCGCTGCTCCTCGCCGCGACGGTGCTGGCCCTCATCCTGGCCAACTCACCCGCCGCCGATGGATACGCGGCGCTGCGCGACACCGCCTTCGGCCCCGAATCGCTGCACCTGCACCTCACCGTGGGCCAATGGGCGGCCGACGGTCTGCTCGCCGTCTTCTTCTTCGTCGTCGGCCTGGAGCTGAAGGAGGAGCTCGTCGCCGGACGCCTGCGCTCCCCCGGCGCCGCGGCCGCACCCGTCGCCGGGGCCCTCGGCGGGGTGATCGTGCCCGCGCTCGTCTTCCTGGCGGTCGCGGCGCCTGCCGGCGCCGACGCGGCTCGCGGGTGGGCGATACCGACGGCCACCGACATCGCCTTCGCCGTCGCGGTCTTCGCCGTCGTCGCCCGATTCCTGCCCCCGGCCGTGCGTGTCTTCCTCCTCACCCTTGCGATCGTCGACGACCTCGTCGCGATCACGATCATCGCCACGGTCTACACGGCCGACCTGCAGCCCGTCTGGCTCGCGGTGGCGGCCGTCCCGCTCGCGCTGTTCGCCGTCGCGGTGCGCCGCGGCATCCGGGCCTGGTGGGTGCTGCTGCCTCTGGCCGTCGTGACGTGGGCCCTCGTCCACGCGTCGGGCGTGCATGCGACGGTGGCCGGCGTGGCGCTGGCCTTCACCGTGCCGGTGCACCCCCTCCCCCGCGCCCGCGTGCGGGTGGGGACCGCGCCCGACGGGGCGGCGATCCACGTGGGGATGACGGCCTGGTTCGCGCGGCGGTGGAGCCTGCCGTCGGCCCTCGTCGCCGTCCCGGTCTTCGCGTTCTTCGCCGCCGGGGTGAGCGTCGGCGGGGTCGGGGGTCTCGTGCGCGCCCTCGGCGATCCGGTGACCCTCGCGATCGCAGCGGGTCTCGTGCTCGGCAAGCCCATCGGCATCCTGGCCGCGACCCTGCTGATCACTCGCGTGCCGAGCGTGCGGCGGCGTTTCGACATCGTCTGGCCCGACCTCGTCGGGGTGGGATTGCTCTCGGGGATCGGTTTCACGGTCGCCCTTCTGGTGGCGGAGCTGTCGTTCGGCACGACCGGCACCACCGCCGAGCACGCCAAGGTGGGAGTTCTCGCCGGGTCGACCGTCGCCGCGGTCGTGGGCGGAACGATGCTGGCGCAGCGCTCCCGCGCCCACCGTCGCGCGCAGGACTGAGCCCATGCGCGCGTGCGGCGCCCTGTCAAGGGCATCCTGACGCCACCCTCCGCGCGGTACCTCTGAAAAACGATCTCGTCGGGAGACGAGTGCGAGGAGGAATCATGACCATTCACGGACAGCACGGGGGACAGCAGGGCAGCTCGGTGTGGAGCAGCGCGTTCTCGGCGGCCATGGGCGACGGCATCGTGCCGCGCACCGCGACGGTGTCCACGACGCATGGCGCCGAGCAGCGCGGCATCCGCTGGCCCTGGTCGCGGACGCGCCCGGCCGTGGCCGACGAGGCCGTCCCACGTCCCTGAGTCGATGACGCATCACGACACGCCGGCCCCCTCGGGGGCCGGCGTTCCGCATGAGCGCGATGACACGCGACGGCGTTCACGAGATGGCGTTCACGAGATGGTCGTCGGGACGTAACCCGTCGAGGGGGTCGCGCGCTTCAGCATGGGGGAACCGCAACCGCGGTGACCGATCCGGCGCCGCAGCGCGCCGCTTCTCCCGAGGACGTTCGATGACCCGACCCGTGCGCGTGCTGTCCCTGTACGAAGGCTTCTTCGCCGGCGGTGCCCGCATCCTGCACAGCGACGTGGTCGCCGGCCTCGCCGCACCGGGCGATCAGGAGCACGCGATCCTGTCGCTGACCTCGGCGGCGCGGCGGGACGCCTCAGTGCAGCTCGCCGTCGACGACACGCGCTATCGCCGTCTTCAGGCCGCCGGTGTCCGTATCGCGGCGTTCGAGCGTGTCGCCGGGGATCAGCCGCTCGTCCCCGAGTCCTTCACGACGGCGGAGCTCGAGCACGCCGCGGCGATGATCGCCGACGCCGACGTCGTGCTTTCGCTCAAGGAGCAGCCGCTGAGCCTCGTCGTCGCCCTGCAGCGCGCGGGGATGCTCCCCGATCGCCCCCTCGCGGTCTGCCTGCACCGGTCCGACCCCGGCCACTCCGGCCCGGCGCTCGGCTGGCTGCGCGACGCCGCGGCCACGGGCGCGGTGTCGCGCACGGTCGCCTGTGCCGCCTCGACCGCCGACGCCTACGCTTCCGCGGGTGTCGCGGTGTCCGCCGCGCACGTCGTCGACAACGGCATCGACATCCAACGGTTCCGCCCGGGGACGCGGGCCGAGCGCCGTGGCATCCGGGATCGTCTGGGAATCACCGAGCACGCGCCCGTCGTGCTGCTGGCCGCTCGCTTCGATGCCATGAAGGACCCGGGGCTGTTCCTGCGCGCGGTCGCACAGCACGCGGCGAAGAGTCCCGGAACCGAGTACATCGTGTGCGGGTCGGGCATGTCGGCGGAGAACCCCGCCTTCGCCGCGCTCGCCGCCGACAGCGGGATCGGGCACGACGTGCGCCTGCACGCGCTCGGACTGCGCGAGGACATGCCCGAGCTGTACCGGATCGCCGACGTCGTGGCCCTCACCTCGGCCTACGGCGAAGCCTCTCCCCTGTGCCTCGTCGAGGGAGCGGCCTCGGGAGCTGCCCCGGTCACCACCGACGTCGGGGACGCGGCACGGATCGTCGCGGGCGTGGGGCTGGTCACCGAGCGCTCCGCCGAGGCGGTCGCGGACGCGTGGAACGCGGTTCTCTCACGTCGGCGCACGTTCCGCACGGCGGCGCTGCTCGCCCGTCCGCGGTGGGATCGCGCGCGCATGGTCGAGGACTACCGCGGCATCGTCGCCGACCTGCTGCTGGCCGACGCGCTCGCCGCCTGATGAGCGCGTCATAGGTTTCTCGCAGCAGACCTTGCGGCGATCTTGCGGTGACCGCGACACGCCCCGGCGCGGGCCTTGCGGCACGGGGCGGACAGTGGATGCCATGACCACCACCGCTCCCCTCGATCTCCGTCAGCTCGTCCACGGCGAGCTCTCCCTCGTCGACGCCGACTCCGGCCTCGACGCGGTCGACCGTCTCGTGGCCCCCGGCGAGGCGAACACCCTGCTCCCGCCGGTCCTGACCGTGTGGGAGAGCTTCTCGTCGATGGACCTGGACGACTCCGCCGGCGGACGCGATGACGACGCCGGGTGAGCCGACCGGGCTGCCGCCACGGTCGGTGGGGCTGTCAAGACCCCTCCCCCGTGACCTGCCGATGCGTAGCGTGGCGACACCGCCCCCGTCGAGAGCAGAGGTCTCCGCCATGGAATCGCGCGTCACCGTCACCGTCCGCTGGTCGATGGGAGGCGCTCCGGGCCAACTCGTGCGGGTCACCGCCGCTCCCACGGTACGGGCGACCGAGGCCGTGGCCGGCGCGCTCGCCGACGCCGGATGGCACGTCCCCGCGGACGCGACCGACGCCCCCGACCTGCTGGGCGCGCGCTTCGTCCTGATTCCGACCGCCGGATTCGGTCCCGGCGACCCCGCCGCGCTTCTCGCGATCGACGGCGCCTGGACCCTCGCCGACCTCGCCCAGGTCGTCGGCCGGACCGCCGAGGGGTTGCGGCTCGAGCCGGCCGACGTCCACATCGACGACGACGTGTACGTCCTCACCCTCGACGACTTCCGCGGCTTCGGCGAATTCACCGTCAACGTCGCCGGCGCGGTGACGCTCATGCGCGGAGTGGCCCGCACCGTGCACCGCTTCCGCACGCGGCAGTTGCGGCAGCTGGCATCCGGGGGGAGTTCCGTCGTGGTCGCGGAATCGATTCCGTCGGTGTCGCCGACCATCTCTCCGACGATCTCCGGGACGGCCCCCGCGGCCGTTCGCGCACGAGCGGACCGCCCCGCGTCGCGCTGACGAGCTGTCAACCCTCGTGCGCGACGGCGTCGCGGCAGGTGGAGTCGGGACTTCCGATCCCCGAGGAGGCAGACATGACCCAGCCCGCCCAGCAGCAGGACGTTCCCGGCAGCGACCAGGAGATGGACCCGAAGCCCGACTTCGGCGAAGACAGCTATCGCGGCTCCGGCCGACTCGCCGGCAAGGTGGCGCTCATCACCGGCGGTGACAGCGGCATCGGCAAGGCCGTCGCCCTTGCGTATGCCCGCGAAGGCGCCGACGTGGCGATCGCCTATCTCGACGAACACGAAGATGCCGAGGAGGCCCGCCGCTTCGTCGAGGATGCCGGCCGCCGAGCGATCCTCCTTCCCGGCGACGTGTCCGACCCGCAGCACTGCCGCGACCTCGTCGCCGAGACCGTCGACCAGCTCGGCGCGCTCGACGTGCTCGTCGTGAACGCGGCGTTCCAGATGAGTCACGACACGCTCGAGGAGATCCCCGACGAGGAGTGGGACCACACGTGGGCGACGAACGTGAGCGCGTACTTCCACACGGTGAAGGCGGCACTGCCGCACCTGAAGGAGGGAGCGTCGATCATCGCGTCGAGCTCGGTGAACTCCGACATGCCGTCGCCGCAGCTGCTGCCGTACGCAGCGACCAAGGCCGCGATCGCCAACATGACCGCCTCGCTCGCGCAGTTGCTCGCCGATCGCGGCATCCGGGCGAACAGCGTCGCGCCCGGCCCGGTGTGGACGCCGCTCATCCCCTCGACCATGCCGGAGGAGAAGGTCGAGAGCTTCGGCGAGCAGGTGCCGCTGGGACGCCCCGGACAGCCCGCGGAACTCGCGCCGGTGTACGTGCTGCTGGCCTCGGACGAGGCGAGCTACGTCTCGGGGGCACGGGTGGCGGTCACCGGTGGCAAGCCGATCCTCTGACGACGACACGTCGCGTCGCCCCTCACCCGCGAGCGGTGAGGGGCGGCGGGACGCTCAGGCCACCGGCGCCCAGGCCGCGATCGCGATGATGACGATCACGAGCAGCGCCACCGCCGCCTGTACGCAGAGCAGCACCGCGAAGATGTACCCCTGATAGGAGCCGCGGCGCCCCGTCAGTCCGTTCGCCAGGATCGCGACGAAGATCGCCGCTTGGAAGGCGATGCCGATCCACGCCCACGCCGCGACGATCGTCAACGAGAACGCGAACAGCACGATCGCGACGAGCGCGAGCAGACCGGATGCCAGGATCCAGACCTTGTTGTTCGGACGTCGCACCGCATCCTGGTTCGTCACTCGAGTGGGGTCTGCGTCGCGGTCGCGAGCCATCGCGGGGTGTCCTTCCGTCGGGGCGTTCACCGTAGGTCGGCTTCCGCGCCGGGCCGGACGGGGTTGACAGGCTCCCGGGCGGGCGGGGCGGTTCCGGGCGGGACGGGGTTGACAGGCTCCAGGACGGGCGGGGCGGTTCCGGGCGTGCACGGGGTCCGGGCGGACGGGGGCGGTTTCTCGCTGTCGTGGCCGATCCGCCGCACCATAGACGGCGCGCGACACCCGCGCCATCCCCGCGGACACACCTCTGCGCGGTGCCTACAGTGAGGCATGACCGCGCGCATCCTCTCGATCGGTACGGCGCTGCCCGTCACCCGTGTCGACCAGACCGTTCTGCGCGACCTCTTCGCCGCACAGCCCGACTTCGACCGCCGTGGTCAACGGCTGGTCGGGGCCGCCTTCGACGCTGCCGCCATCGACACCCGGCACTCGGTGCTGCCGCAGCTGGCCGGCGAACCGGCGGCGGGCCTGGACGTGCGCGACGGCGACCGACTGCTCATGGCGCCGACCGGTGCCCGCAACGACGAATACCGGCGCACCGCCCCCGCACTGTCGGCCGAGGCGTCGCGGTCGGCGTTGAGCCGGGCCGGGGTCGACGCCGCCGACGTCACCCACGTCGTCACGGTGTCGTGCACGGGGATGTTCGCCCCGGGACCGGACTACCTCCTCGTGCGCGACCTGGGCCTCTCTCCGACGGTGGAGCGCTACCACCTGGGCTTCATCGGGTGCGCCGCGGCCATCCCGGCGCTGCGTCTGGCGGCGCGAGCGGTCGCCGCCGACCCGAGCGCGGTCGTGCTCGTCTCGGCCACCGAGCTGTGTTCGCTGCACTGGCAGACCTCGTCCCACCCCGACCAGATCGTCGCCGCGTCGGTGTTCGCCGACGGCGCCGCGGCGGCCGTCGTGGCATCTGGGGACGACACGCGAGCGGGACTCGACCTCGAGGACTTCGCCACCCACGTGACCGACGACGGCGAGAAGGACATGGCGTGGACCGTCGGCGACTCGGGCTTCGAGATGACCCTGACCCCCGAGGTGCCCCGCATCATCGGCCGCGAGATCACCGCCATCGCCGAGGATGTGCTCGGCGACCTCGCCACCGTGGACGCCTGGGCGGTGCACCCCGGCGGGCGGAGCATCCTCGACCGCGTCGAGAGCGCGCTGGACCTGGATGCCGCCGCCCTGGCGCCGTCGCGGGAGGTTCTGCGCGCCCACGGCAACATGTCGAGCGCGACGTTGCTGTTCATCCTGCGCGATCTGCTCGCCGACACGGCACGCGGCGACGGCGAACGAATCGCCGCGCTGGCCTTCGGTCCCGGGCTGACGGTCGAGGCGGCGCGGCTGACGCTCCGCCGGCCCGCGGCGTGAGCGCATGGGCCGGGCTCGCCCGGCGCGACTCGGCGCTGACCGAGCTGATGGACGACCCCGACTGCGACCCGCGGGCGCTCGCGGCGACGTACCGGCGCTTCGGCGTCGTGAACCGCGTCGTGTCGGCATGGGGGCGGGTGTACCGCACGCACGTGCGTGCGGAGCTGCGCGCCCTGGGGCGACCGGCGCGGATCCTCGACCTCGGGTGCGGCGGTGGGGACGTGACGGCGCGACTGGCCCGCCTCGCCGAGCGCGACGGGTTCGACGTGTCGTGGGTGGGCGCCGACCCCGATCCCCGGGCGCTGCAGGCGGCTCGTGAGCGGGAGCGACCAGGGCTGCGCTTCGTGGCGGAGGGATCGGCGGCGTTGATCGCCGCGGGCGAGACGTTCGACCTCGTGGTCTCGAACCACGTTCTCCACCATCTCGACGCCGACGCGCTGGCGTCGTTCGCCGACGACTCCCTCACCCTGTCGCGCGGCCCCGTGCTACACGCCGACATCGCCCGCGGGCGCGCGGCGTACGCGCTGTACGGCATCGGGGTCGCCCCGCTGGCGCCCGGGACGTTCCTGCGGACGGACGGGCTGCGCTCGATCCGCCGCAGCTACCGGCCCGCTGAGCTGGCCGCGGCACTCGGGACGCCGTGGCGAGTACGGGTGCCCGCGCCCTTCCGGGTGCTGGCGGTGGCACGGGGCCGCGCCGATGCCTGAGGTCCTGATCGTCGGCGCGGGACCGGTGGGTCTCGCGCTGGCGGCCGACCTGCGCGTGCGGGGACTCGACGTCGACGTCGTCGAACGCCGTCCCGCCGCCGACGGCGGCACCCGGGCCATCGGCATCCACTCCCCCGCCCTCGCGGCGCTCGAGACGTCGGGCGCGACCGATGGACTGCTCGAGCGCGCCGTCCGCATCCGGCGCGGCGAGGCGCGCGCCGACGGTCGGCTGCTCGCGGCCATCCGCTTCGATGCGCTGCGGGCGCGGCACCCCTACGTGGCGGCGCTCCCGCAGGCCGAGACGGTGGGCGTCCTGTCGGCGCTGGCCCCTGCCGTGCGTCGCGGGATCACCGTGACCGCGGTGCGGCAGGACGGCGCCGGGGTGCGGGTGCAGGCGGTGGGTCCCGACGGCGACGAGGAACTCCGCGCCGACGTGGTGGTGGTGGCATCCGGATGGGCGGGGCGCGACCTCGTGTACCGGCCCGGAGTGGTGCGTACGCGCGGATACTCCGACCGATACGTGATGGCCGACGTCACCGCGTCGGGCGATGCGACCGCGCTTGTGCACCTCGAGCGGAGCGGCGTGCTCGAGTCGTTCCCCCTACCCGGAGGACGTCGACGACTGGTCGCGTGGGACGGGAACGGAACGGATGCCATCGCGCGACGGCGCTACGCCGCTGCGGACCCGGCCGACGCGGCCGCGCGGCTGCGCGAGGCCGCTGCGGAACGGGCGGGCGTCGACGTCGAGATCGCCGCTGCGTCGACCTTCGGCGTGCGGCGCGCGGTCGCCCCGGCTCTGCGGAACGGGCGCATCGTCGTGGTCGGGGACGCCGGGCACGAGGTGAGTCCGATCGGGGGGCAAGGGATGAACCTCGGCCTGCTGGACGCGCTGACGCTCGCGCCGCTGCTCGCGCCGTGGGTGCGACGCGGGTGGGAGGACGGTCTCGCGCGCTGGGAGCGGGACCGGCTCGCGTCGGCACGGCATGCGGCGCGTCTGGCGTTCGCGAACACGATGCTGGGTCGGCGAGCCGGGGCGACGGCGCACGCCGCGCGGACCGCCGCGCTGCGGACGGTGCTCCGCGGGCCTGGCGGTGCGGTGTTCACGCGGGCGTACGCGATGCGCTTCGACCGTGCGGCGCGGACCGAGTGAGCCGGGGCTGACAGGCCCGGCCGCGATCGGTTCGGGTGCTCCGGCGCGGACGCTGCGCGTGGGTGGGGGCGCCGGGGTCACACGACGACGAGTTGCGCGGCGAGCACGAGCGCGGCGAGCATGGTCAGCTGGAACACCGCGCGTCCAGGACGGCGCACGATCGCGACCGCAACGGTCGCCGCCGCCAGCAGCACCACGATCGCGAAGAAGACGAGGCCGAGCGAGGCGGGACCGCCGACGGCCTCGCGCGTCGACCCGACGAGCACCGCGATCGCGCCGGCGACGATGCCCGCCGCAGCGAGGACCACCGATGCACGCGCGCCGAGCCGGTGCGGCAGACCCCGGACCCCGGTGCGCTCGTCGTCATCGATGTCGCGGACGACGTTCGTCAGGTGGACCGCTGCGCCGAGGGCCGCGCCGGCGAGGCTCGACCAGGGCGCGGCGAGCGACGGTTCTTCGAGCGAGAGCGTCGCGAACGAGGGGAACAGGCCGAAGCTGAGCAGGAACGGGGCGATGGAGAGCGGTGTGGACTTGAGCCCGGCGTTGTACGCCCAGGCGGAGGCGAGGGCGATCGCGTGGGCGGCGAGCAGGCCCGCGCCGAGCGGCATGGACAGCACGAGGGCCACGACGAGGGATGCCACGGCCACCGCCAGCGCGCGCTCCGGGGTGACCGCTCCTCCGGCGATCGGCTTGTCGGTGCGGCCGACGGCGGCGTCGCGCGCGCCGTCGATCGCGTCGTTGGACAGACCGACGGAGACCTGACCGGCGAAGACGGCGACGACGAGCAGCGCCAGACGCGCGGGCTCGACGCCGGCTGCGGCGCCGAGCGCGAGCGCGAGGAGGGTCACGACCAGAGTCGGACCAGGATGAGTCGCTCCCCACAGCGCGCGCGGAAGCGACGGGGGCATCGAGGCATCCGGCACGTGTCGACCGTACCGCGGGGTGGGGGCGGTCGCGGCGGCGGCTGCGCGGCGCGGGTAGTTGGGAGAGGCATTCACGGGAGCACCCCGGGGGACGCATCCTGCCGTTCCAGGACACTGAGGGCAACGACCTGCAGTTCTACACGCCGCCGCAGGGGTGATCGACGGCGCGGGCGCGAGCCCGTGCGAGCGAGCGGTGGTCCTTCGGGGCGCCGCCCGTCGTCGCGTCGCACCGGCGGATCACGGGCGCGTCACGGGCGGCCCTGGCGGACCCGGCGGACCCGGCGGATGACGCCGACGACGCCGACGCTCGCGAGCAGCCACGGTCCGGCGACGAGCAGAGGATCGATCCACGCGTGTCGTGCGTCGATGCGTCCCCGGCGCGAACGCAGGGGTGACCACCGACGTTCGGCCGCGATACCGCTCTGCGTGAGGGGTTCGTCCGGACGCGACGTGAGGAGCGAGCGAAGGTGTGCGCCCGTGGCATCCACACGATCGGCAGCGAGAAGGAGGAGCCAGTGTGCTGCGCGTGCCTCGCTGAATCGGCGATACGCCAGGCGTCGGACGACACCCGAGACACCGTGCAGGGGCTGAGCGGTGCCGAAGACGGGTGTCAGGCGCCCATGCTCGATCGAGCGTTCGCGGCGCCCCTGCGGGTCTGATTGCGCTTCGGGGAACACCCAATGCGCGCCGAGGTCGAGCGCTCGTTCCTTCGGGAAGGACGGCCGGTCGGCGGGGTCGAGGTCTGCTCCCCACCCCGGTATGCGCGCGCGCAGCTCGTCAGCGGTCGGGGGCGGGGTGGGCTTGTCGGCGGTGTAGGCCATGGTGTCGGGTCCTTCGCGTCGTCAGGCGGCGGGCAGGACGACGGCTTTGATGCAGCCGTCGATCTTGGCCGAGACCATGTGATAGCCCTCGGCGATGTGCTCGAGGGGGATGCGGTGGGTGATGAGCTCGCGCGGAGCGATGCTTCCCTCGCGGATGTGTTCGAGCAGCCGCGGCCACTGGCGTCTCACAGGCGCTTGGTTCGCCCGAAGCGTGAGGCCCTTGTTCATCGCGTCGCCGAACTTACGGCGGTGAACAGCGGGCCGTACGCCCCCATGACCGAGACGTTGCCGCCTTTGCGTACGGCGTCGATGGCCCAATTCAGGGCGACCGGCGATCCCGCCTGCAGCTTGAGCTTTGCGCCCGTGATGTGCTGCAGCAGGTGTCCGTCGGCCTCCGCGCCGACGGCGTCGATGACGACGTCGGCGCCGATGTGGTCGGTCTGCCGCTTGAGCTCGACGACGATGTCGCGATGCTCGCGGAAATCTATCGCCTCGGCGTAGGCGAACGTGCGCGCCTTCTCGAGTCGTTCGGCGAGGTGATCCACGACGATGACACGTCCGGCGCCCATCAACCACGCCGAGCGGGCCGCCGACAGGCCCACGGGACCGGCCCCGAACACCACGACGGTGTCACCTTCGACGATGTCGCCGAGTTGCGCGCCGAAGTACCCCGTGGAGAAGACGTCGGTGAGCAGGAGGGCGTCGTCGCCGTCGAGCCACTCGGGAATGATCTGCGGGCCGACATCGGCGTAGGGCACCCGCACCAGCTCGGCCTGGCCGCCGTCGAAGCCGCCGGCGGTGTGCGAGTATCCGAAGATCCCGCCGAGCGCGGTGGCGTTGGCGTTGACGTTGTGGCAGTTGCTGAGCAACCCGCGCGCGCAGAAGAAGCACGTACCGCAGGAGATGTGGAACGGCACCATGACCCGGTCGCCGACCGACAGGTGTTCGACCGAGGAGCCGATCTGTTCCACGCGGCCGATGAACTCGTGGCCGAACGTGTGACCGATCCGGGTGTCGGGGATCATGCCGTGATAAAGGTGCAAGTCGGAGCCGCAGATCGCGGCGCGTTCCACCCGCACGATCGCGTCGTTCGGATGCTCGATGCGGGGGTCGGGCTTGTCTTCGACGCGGACCTTGTAGGCGCCGCGGTAGGCCATCGCTCTCATGTGTT
>JAAIGF010188576.1_pt1 | contig 19830 bp, 15 predicted proteins | sample 6487441 | NCBI WGS metagenome assembly JAAIGF01 (sample SAMN13974129, study PRJNA590717) | phyllosphere metagenome | biome: pepper field; feature: multiple bacterial spot infested pepper fields; material: pepper leaves; isolation source: leaves from pepper fields | host: Capsicum annuum ... | reverse complement strand
TTGAGCAGGTGTTCCGGCGGGCGGCTGTAGTCGGCATGCGCCGGCACGGCGGCAAGCATCCCCAGCGCGGCCAAGGCCATGGCCGGGCCCAGCACGGTATGACGGACAAGCATCGTGATTCCCCTGCAGAAGTGGGTGCCGGCAACCGGCGGCGGTGCGGCGTGCGAGCGAACATAGCACCGGCGCGCGCTTCACGAACAGGCCGGAAGTACTGGTTTCCCGGCGCGCTCACCGCCCGCCAGCGGTCGTCCTTCACGCTGCCGCCCCCCGTGCATCACGATAGTGATCGCACCGCCCACCGTGCAGCACCCCATGTCTTCGATCAGAAAGCGCGTGCAGCGCTGGCCACGCGTGTGGCGTGTCACCGCAGCCACGCTGCTCGGCATTTACCTGCTGTACCTGCTGGCGGGCAATATCTTCCTCAACACGCCGCTGTTCGACCGGGTCACCAACCGCAAGCCTGAAAAGTTCCAGCTGCATACCGGGCCGGCGCTGACGCTGGTTCCGGGCCATGCCGTGGTCTGGAATGTGCATGTTCGCGGGCAGGCGAACCGCACCGTCTATGTTTTCAGCGCCGAGCGCGCCAATGCGTCCATTTCGCTGCTGGCCCTGCTGCGTCGTGAGATCCGCATTCCCCGTGTGGACGCCGTGGGCGTGCGTGCGCTGGTGACACGTGCGGAGAAGGCCATTCCGCCACCGCCACGCAGCGACCGCGGCTGGACGGTAAGGATGGACGCGATCCACAGCGACAGCATCCGCAGCGGCCAGTTCGGCAAGCTGCTGGTCTCCGGCAGGGCCAGCGCCACGGTCGGCTTCCTCAAGCAGATGAAAGGCGGACCCTCCGAGCTGTTCGAATCCACCGCGCATTTCGGACAGGCACGGATCAGCTGGGACGGCACCACCCTGCTGGACCAGGCCGGGATAGACGCGCGTGCCAGCTTTCCGCGGCATTACCGCGACGAGGCGCCGGGCCTGCGCAAACTGGGCATCCTTTCGGCCGGATTGAAGATAGACGGCCGCAGCCAGGCGATTCGCATCGATACCGCCGGGGCGCATGCCACGGTCGGCACGGTACCTTCAAGCGCGCGACTGCAGGCCGAACTTGCAATGGACAAGGGCACGCTGCTGCCGGGCGGCCACCTGGTCTGGCGCTTGCCGCTGCATGCAGGCGAGCACGCCACCGACCGCGGACTGCTGGCGATCCAGATGGATGTCGCCGAGGCCATCCGGCTGCAGGCACGCCTGCCGCGGGATGAGGCCACCGGCAGCGAGCTGCAGGCCGATCTGCAGATCGCCGGGCGGCGCATTCCCTTCCATGCGATGTCGGAACTGCTGCCACGCACGTCCGGTGAAGTCCGCGCCAGCTGGTCCTTCGATTCATTGAACTGGATATCCGATCTGTTCGTCCGCAAGCCGTGGTTCCATCTGGACGGTGGCGGCCTGTTGAACGCGGATCTGAAGCTGGCCGATGGCCAGCTGGCGCCGGGCAGCACGTTCGATATTCCCAACGTGGCCGCCGTGGCCGATGTCGCCGATATCCGCATGCGCGGCGATGCGCAGGCGCGCGGACGCATCATCGACGGTTCCAGGCCGCAGGCAGAGTTGAAGGTGGACATCGCACGGTTCGAGGCCGCGCCTGCGGACGCGCCGGCACAGGTACTGTTCGACGGCAACGCGCTCGCGCTGAGGCTCAGCGGCGATGCCCGGTTGCAGGAACTCAAGAACGGCGTACGTGCGCAGCTGCAGTTCAATGATGCGCGGGTGCCGGACCTGACCCGCTACAACCGCTACCTCGGCAACGAGCAGCTCAAGCTGCTCGGCGGCACCGGCCTGCTGAGCGGTAACCTGGAACTGGATGCGACCGGCCGCATAGGCACCGGGCGCGCGGACCTGCGCGGGGAAAACGCACGCATGCAGCTGGCCGGCGTGGCCATGCGCGGCAATGCCCTGCTGCAGGCGCGCATGAAGCGCGCAGACTTCGGCAGGAAGGAATTCGACCTCGGTGGCAGCCGCGTGCGCCTGCAGGATGTCCGCGTAGGCGACAGCGCCGATGCCGGCTGGTGGGGAGATCTGGCCGTCCGCAGTGGACACCTGGGTGCCGCCAGGCCGCTGACGGGTAATGCGGTGGCGGATATCCGACTGCGCGATGCCGGTCCACTGCTGGATGCCTTCGGAGAGCGCAGCGCCTATCCACGCTGGGTACTCGGACTGGTTGATTCGGGCCAGGTGCAGGCAAGCGGCCAGCTGCGCTGGCGCCGTGGCCAGCTGCTGGTCGACGATATGCATGCGGAGAACGCCCGGCTGTCGCTGCGTGGACGCCTGGATGTCGGCACGGCAGGCAGGCGCGGCGATCTGTATCTGCGCTGGGGCGTGCTCGGCGCCGGCATCGAACTGGATGGTGACCAGCGCCGGTGGCACCTGGCGGGCGCGCGCGAGTGGTACGACCAGCAGCCGAGATTGCTGCCGCCGATGAAGTGAGCTGACGATTGCCGCACAGCGCAGACGCGGCGTTGCGACGGCAGCCAACACACGGCCGGCCGTCGTGGGTCAGGGAAAATGGGTTTCGCAGGCGGGGGCCGACACGTGTCCGCCCCCGCCCCTGCTCAGAAGCGCGCGCTGAAGCCCAGTGTGAACGACCGGCCATAGCGGTAGTAGCCCTGCGACAGCAACGGGTTGCCGTTGATGCTGTAGGTCTGCTCGTCATCCAGCAGATTCTGGCCCTGCAGGCTGACGCTGAACATGTCGTTGATCTCGTAGGAGATGCTGGCGGTGAGCCAGGTGATCTTGTCGGCCTGTTCGTTGTAGCCGGTGCCCAGCACGTTGGTGGCGGTGACGAAGCCATCGCTGTGGTCAGCGGTGGCGCTGACCGACCACGGGCCCTTCTCATACATCAGGCCCAGCGAGTACACCGCTGGCGCGATGCCTTCCAGCGGACGCTCCTCGCCATCCACGAAACTCTTGGACCAGTTGCGCGTGTACTGCGCACGGAAGCCCAGTCCGTTCTCCCAGAAATGCTGCAGGCCGGCTTCCACGCCGTGCACCTTGGCGTAATCGCCGTTGATCGGCCGCATGACATTGAACAGGTAACCCGGCACGCCGATGTCCTGGCCTGGCTCCCAACTGGTGGTGATCTGGTTTTCGATGCGCTTGTAGAACACCGCCACGTTGGCGATGGACTGTTCGGCGAAATACCATTCCAGCGACGCATCACCCTGCTTGGCCGTGTAGGGCTTGAGATCGACGTTGCCGCCGTAGATCTGGGTGAACTCGCCCCAGGAAACGCTGGCGGTGGTGTTGGTCGGAGCCAGCTTGTCCACCGGCGGGCGGGCCATGGTCTTGGCCGCGCCCAGGCGCAGCATCAGGTCATCGGTGAAGCGCCAGGTGAAGTTGCCGGAGGGCAGCACGTAGCGGTAGCTGCCATCCTGCACGATGGGCGTCGGATCAGCGTAGGTCGCCGTGTAGTTGAACGCACCCAGCTCGGTGATGTCGGTGATCTTCGCATCCCAGGCCTCGGCCCGGGTGGTGGTGCTGACCACGCGCACGCCCACGTCGGCATTCCAGCGCTCGCCGGAAAGATCCGCCTGCACATAGAACGCGTTGGTCTTTTCCGATACCCGGTAGCTTTCCAGCGGGTTCCACTTCGGCGCGGCCATGGCATAGTCGTAGACCGTGCCATCGGCGCGCGGATTGCCATTGTAGGCTTCCAGGCTGGCCAGGTAGCCTGGCACATCGAAGCCCAGGAAGCTGCGCGGGAAGCTCGACCCGACCTTGTCCATGAAGTGCGGCAGCGACAGCGTGCGGTCAAGCACGCCGCCGCCGAGGTCGCCCACGTTGATGGCGTTGTCCATCGAGTAGTAGTCGGCACCGCCGTTGAGGGTGTTGTTGATCAGGTCGCGGCGCTTGTTGCGTTCGGTGCGGGTGATGCCGAAATTCAGGTTGTCCACGCCCCATTCGCCGATGTACAGCTTGCCGCCGATGGTGCCGCCGGTGATCTCGTCCTTGATGTTGTCGCCGCGCAGTTCCATGTAATGGGTGTTGAAATCACGGTCGCCGAATTCACCGTTGGCCAGCCCGGCGGACAGGTCACGGCCATCGTCGAAGGTGGTGGTCACATTGGGCACCGCGCCCCGGCCCAGCTCGATGCGGGTGACGTTGGGCTGGTTCATGCGCAGCACCACATACGTATCCTGGCCGCCGGAGGAGCGTTCGGAGGTGGAGCGGTACAGGTCGCCGGTCATGGTCAGGCTGTCATTGACCTTCCACTGGCCGTTGATGCCGAACAGGTCGGTATCGACCACACGATGCTCGGTCTGGTTGAGCAGCTCCGGGTTCATCCGCTGCTCCGGATCCGGGTTGTCCATGGTGAAACCGGTGACGATACCGTTCTGCACCCGGATATCCGACCAGCGGTCCGGTGCGAACAACGGATAGAACGACTGCTGGTAGGACACCTGCGGCGAATCCAGCCGGGTTTTCAGCCCATCCACCACGATGCGCACGTCATCGTTGGGACGCCATTCGAACTTGCCGGAGAACGCCCGACGCTTTTTCTCTTCCATGATGGAACCGACACGGAACTGTCCGGGTGCGATCAGGCCGTACTCGTCCGGGTCCAGCTCACCGTTGCCGTTGGGATCGATGTTGCCGCCCCACGCGTTGCCGCCCCAGTTCGGGTCGCTGGGATCCGGGTTGCGCGTCCAGCCACCGTCGTTGCCGGCGATGTCGGTGCGGTCGCGGCGTTCGGCATAGACCGCGCCGAGCAGCAGGCCCATGGTGTCGTCGGCGAAAGTATTGCTCCAGGTCGCCGAGAATTTACGCCCGTTGAGTTCGGACATCTGGTTGCGGTCACCTTCGGCGCGCACGATGGCGTGCTGGCCCTTCCGGTCGAACGGACTGGCCGAACGCAGATTGATAAGCCCGCCGATGGCGCCTTCGGTGAGTACCGACTGCGCGCCCTTGACCACGTCGGCACCGCTGATGACATCCGATGGCAGCACGTCGTAGGCGAAATCGCGTCCCGCACCGTCGGTGGCCAGAATGCGGCCGTTGAAGGTGGTAAGCGTGTATTCCGGGCCCAGGCCGCGCACGCTCACCTTCTGGCCTTCACCACCGGCGGTGCGGGTGATGGACACACCGGTGATGTGGCTGAGCGAATCGGCAACGTTGTCGTCGGGGAAGCGCCCCAGCTCCAGGGCGCTGATGGAATCCTGCACCGTGGCCGCATCGCGCTTCAGTTCGGTGGCCCGGGCGAGCGCGGCGCGTACGCCGGTCACCTGCACCGTGTCCAGGTCGATCGGATTGGGGTCGTCGGCCGCAGCGGCGGCGGTTTCGCCGGCAGGCACCCCCGCGTTGGCGGGAGTCGCGGCCTGCTGCGACCAAGCCGCGGTGGGCATGAGCAGGGCCAGGGCGATTCCCTGATAAAGACAATGACGGATCGGGCGTGCGTTCACGGGCTCTCTCTCCTGAGGCATGAAGCGTAGGACGACGGCTGTGGGGGCCTTTGGCTGGTGAAACAACGAAACCGAGCGTAAAGGATGTTTCGTTTTGCATCAATAGCGAAATGTAACGAAGTGACGCATACTCTGGAATGTTTGAAAGGAGCTTTCCGCATGGCCGCCACCCGCGACACCAGCCACCGCCGCCTGCAGATCAGTGAACTGGTACGCCAGCACGGCAGCGTGCAGGTGTCCGCGCTGGCGCGGCAGTTCGGGGTGAGCCTGCAGACCGTCCGCAAGGACCTTCGCTACCTGACCGAACGCGGGGTGATGGCGCGGGCCTACGGCGGCGGCATCGACAGCGGCGCGGTAGGCGCGCCCCCGGCGCCGGAACCGCATTACGAAGCCAAGCGCACGGTGTTCCTGCAGGAAAAACGCCGTATCGGCGCGCGTGCGGCGGCGATGGTCGAACCGGGCCATACCATCGTCATCGATTCGGGCACCACGTCCATCCAGCTGGCCGAAGCGCTGCCGGATATCGATGTCACCGTGGTGACCAACGATTTCGGCGTGCTCACCGCGCTCAGCCCCAAGACCCACATCAACCTGGTGATGCTTGGCGGCGAGCTGCGCCGCAAGAACATGGCCTTCTATGGCGGCCTGACCGTGGAAGCCCTGGAGGAACTGCACGTGGACCTGCTGTTCCTCGGCGTGGACGGCTTCGATCTGGAGCGCGGCATCACCACCCATTACGAACCCGAGGCAATGCTCAACCGCAAGATGGTGGAGGCCGCGCGCTCGGTGGTGGCGATCACCGACAGCTCGAAATTCGGCAGGATCTGCCTGCACGGCATCATCCCGGTGTCCGGGCTGGATGCGCTGATCACCGATACCAACGCCCCGGATGAAATCGCCCAGGCCTGCAGGGCGCTGGGCGTGGACCTGCAGCTGGCCTAGCAGCGCGTGCCGGCCAGCCCCGCCGGCAGCTACCGTGCCGGCCCGGCGACCAGGCCGAACTCGCGCGCGGCGTTGCCGTAGTACACCTTGTCGATGACGCTGCGCGGCAGCGCCAGGCCCGCCACGTCCGCTTCCAGCACGTCGATGCGCTGGCTTTCGGCGGTCGCCAGGTAGCGCCAGTCCGACTGCCACACCGCATGCACCTCCTGCTTTACCTGTGCCGGCTCGGCCTCCGGCGACTGGGTGAGATCGGTGCCGTAGAGCAGACGGTCCTGGTAGCGGATGAAGAAGTCGCGCACCTTTTCGTGGTCCCGGCCGGACTGGTACTGCACCTGGCTCATGCGCGCAGCCAGATCGACCGTCGCGTTGGGGAAGCGATCCAGGAAACCGGCCAGCCTGTCCACGTCGTATTCCAGGCTGGCCATGTGCGCGCCCACCACCCGCAGCTGCGGATGCGCGGCGACGAAGCGGTCGCGCGCCGCCATCAGGTCCGCGTGCGAAGGCTGCTCCGGATGCAGGTACATGTGGTACTGCGGGTGCCTGGCGAAGTATTCGCGGTCGTTGTTGGTGGTCATCTGTTCCAGCGGCAGCCAGCAGTTGTACGGCTCACCCTGATGGGCGATCAGCGGCACGCCCAGCGCGCGTATGTGTTCGGCCACCGGCGCCAGACCGGGGGCGTCGAGCATGATCAGCCTGCCCTGCGCATCCTTTTCCACCATGCCGATGTTCTTCCACACCTTGACCGCACGTGCACCCTCGGCGATGGCGCGGTCCAGACCGGCATCCACCTGCTGCAGCCAACCCTCGCTGCCATAGCCCTTCATCGAGAATGTGGCCGCCCAGTGGAAGTGGGCCGGGTCGTCCTTTGCCTGCGCCAGCGCGATGGCGTGCTGCCGCTCAAGGCTGGGGAAATCCGGGTAATCCACGTTGATGGACAGCACCTCGAAATTGTCCGCGCGTGCCTGCTGCAGCAGCGAGGTATCGGTGGCGTTGGCATGCACGTGCGCGTCGAACTTGCGCACGTTGGCGAAATCGGCCATCGCATAGGGCGCCTGGTCGTCTGCGGCGCCCGCTTCCGCTTCGCCCGCCGTGTTTCCTGCGCGAGCCTGCGGCGACGGCGCGGGCGTGCAGCCGGCCGTTGCCATCATCGCCACCACCGCACCTGCCAGGCATCCACATTGATTCCACCGCACTGCCCACCCCCGCAAGGAAACGAAACTTAATCGAACCATATCGCAACAAAACGCTTGCATCAACGCGAGCGTCCTGCGCAGAATGCAAGGCATCTCCACCGGACTGACACTCATGCCACCGATTGGACGCCGTACTGCACTGAAGCTGATTGCCGGAAGCGTGGCAGGCAGCATGGCCTGGGGCGCCGCGCCCTGGGTTCGCGCCGCCGCTTCTCCCGCCCTGCGCAGCAACGACCGCACCGCCGGCGACGCCGTGCTGGCCATCGCCTTCGACAAGCGCATGCATACGCGCGTGTCCCGCAGCGGCAAGGCGCTCACCGGTTGGCAGCCCAGCGAAGCGCTGCTGCTGGCCAGCGGTGAACTCAGCGAGTTTGCGCTGACCGGCCAGCAGGCGCATGTGCTGGATGACCCCCGCCATGGCACCGGCAGGCAGGTGGTGTTCACCGGCCGCGCGGCCGCTGCCGGCGTCGAGAAACAGGTGGCTGTCAGCAGTTTCGATGCCCTGCCCGGCGTCGCGCTGCTGCAGGTACGTTACCGCAACATGGGCGATGCACCGCTGGAAATTGCCGGGTGGCGCAACAGCCATTACCAGCTGGACAACGCGCCAGGCGGTTTCTGGAGTTTCTCCGGTGCCACCCATACCGATCGTCGCGACTGGGTACAGCCACTGGACAACGGCTTCGAGCAGCGCAACACGCTGTCCATGGATTCCTCGGATTACGGCGGCGGCACACCGGTGGCCAACATCTGGCGTCGCGACGTCGGCCTGGCCGTCGGCCATGTCGAACCGGTTCCGCGCCCGCTGGACATGCCGGTGCGGCGTACGGCCAAGGGCGCGTCCATCGCCATCGAGTCGCCGAACGCGGTCATGCTGGCACCGGGCCAGGAACTGGTTACCGAGCGCACCCTGCTGGCCGTGCATGAAGGCGATTTCTACGCCCCGCTGCAGCAGTACCAGGCCATCATGCGCGCAGAAGGCATCGAAGGCCCGCGGCCGCCGGATTCGGCCTTCGCGCCGATCTGGTGCGCGTGGGGATATGAGCGCGATTTCACTGTGGAGCAGATCTACGCCACGCTGCCGAAGGCGAAGGAACTCGGCTTCGAATGGGCGGTGCTGGACGATGGCTGGCAGACCAACGAAGGCGACTGGAAGATCGACCTGCGCAAGTTCCCGCGCGGCGATGCGGACATGCGTGCATTCACCGCCGAAGTCCGTCGCCACGGCATGCGCCCGCGCCTGTGGCTGGCCCCGCTGGCCGCCGATCCCGGCAGCGATGTGCTGCACGATCACGTGGACATGCTGCTGCTGGACGAATATGGCGCTTTCCAGACGGTGACCTGGTGGAACGCCCTGACCCAGTGCCCGGCATACCAGCCGACCATCGACTTCTACGTCGCCCTGGTGAAGAAGGCGATCGGCGACTGGGGCTTCGAGGGAATCAAGCTGGACGGCCAGCACCTCAATGCCGTCGCGCCCTGCCACAACCCCGCGCACAGGCACGCCAGCCCGCAGGATTCAGTGGTCGGGCTGGCCAGATTCTGGGACGCCATCTACCGCGCGGCGCACGACGCCAATCCGCAGGCAGTGGTCGAGCTGTGCCCCTGCGGCACCGCCTTCGCCTTCCACAACCTGCCCGCCACCGACCAGTTCCCGTCCTCGGATCCCCTGTCGTCGTGGCAGGTGCGCAGCAAGGGCAAATCCATCAAGGCCCTGATCGGCGAGCGCAGCAGCTACGCGGGCGACCACGTCGAGCTGTCGGACAACCGTGACGACTTCGCTTCCAGCGTCGGCATCGGTGCGGTGATCTCCAGCAAGTTCACCTGGCCGAAGGATACCGATCGTCCCTCGGTGCCGCTGCCGCCGGGCGGCTACGTGCTGGACGAGACCCGCGAGGCGCTGTGGAAGAAGTGGGTAGGCCTGTACAACACGCACATGCTGCCAAAGGGCGAGTACCTGGGCACGTTGTACGACATCGGCTTCGACAAGCCCGAAGCCCATGCGATCCGCAAGGACGGCACGCAGTACTACACCTTCTATGCGCCGCAGTGGGACGGCAGGATAGAGCTGCGCGGCCTGCCGCCGGGTCGCTGGAACGTGCGTGATCTGTTCAACGGGACCGATCTCGGCGTGGTGGATGGCGGCCGCACCGCAAGCCTGCCGGCGCGCTTCGAACGATTCCTGTTCCTGCAGGCCACCCCGGCCGGGTCCAGCGCATGAGCGCCGATGCCGTTGCGGTCCTGCCGCGTCGCCGGCCCTGGCTGGTGTTCGCGCTGGCCACGGTCGTGCTGTGGGGCGTGTGGGGAGCGCTGTCGCCGCTGTCCGCCGCGCATGGTTTCCCGGACACGCTGGTGTACTGTGTGTGGTCGCTGACCATGATTCCACCGGCGCTGTACATCCTGTGGCGCAGCGGGTGGCAGCTGGAACGTTCGCCGCGCGCGATCGGCTACGGAATGATCATCGGGCTGCTCGGCGCTGGCGGCCAGATGCTGCTGTTCCATACGCTGACGGTGGGGCCGGCCTATTTCGTGTTCCCGGTGATCTCGCTGTCGCCGGTGGTCACCATCGCCCTGTCCTACCTGCTGCTGCGCGAACGCACCGGCTGGCAGGGAACGCTCGGCATCGTGCTGGCCCTGGTGGCCCTGCCGCTGCTGGATCTTTCCTTCGGCCGCGGCGACGGCGAAGGCCTGGGCTGGTTCCTGCAATCGCTGCTGATCATGCTGGCCTGGGGCCTGCAGGCCTACTTCATGAAGCTCGCCAACGACACGGTGCGTGCCGAGAGCATCTTCGCCTACATGACCCTGGGCGCGCTGCTGCTGGCACCGGTAGCGCTGGCGATGACCGACTGGTCGCCGCCGATCAACACCGGGCTGGACGGTCCGTGGATGACCGCAGGCATCCAGGTCCTCAACGCCGTCGGCGCACTGACCCTGGTGTACGCATTCCGCTACGGAAAGGCCATGGTGGTGGCGCCGCTCAGCAATGCCGGGGCGCCACTCATCACCGCCGTGCTGTCGCTGCTGTTCGCCAGCGTGGTGCCCGGTCCGCTGAAGGCCGTCGGCCTGGTGCTGGCGCTGGTGGCGTCGCTGCTGCTGGTGCTTGAACCCGAGCGCGCCCCCGCGCCTCGCCCCCTTCCCTGACAGGAGTCCCCCATGCACGCTCTGCTCGACCTGGTCGCGCGGCATCGGCAGGGCCACGCCACCGGCGTGACCTCGATCTGCTCGGCCCACCCACTCGTGATCGAAGCCAGCCTGCGCCATGCGCAGCGCACCGGGCAGGCGCTTCTGCTGTTCGAGGCCACCTGCAACCAGGTCAACCAGGACGGTGGCTATACCGGCATGCGCCCGCAGGATTTCGTCGCCTTCGTGCATGGCATCGCCCAGCGCGTCGGCTTCGACACCTCGCGTATCGCCCTGGGTGGCGACCACCTGGGTCCGAATCCTTGGACCGCGCTGGGTGCCGATGCCGCGATGGACAAGGCCGAGGTCATGGTTGCCGGGTACGTCGCCGCGGGCTTCCGCAAGATCCACCTGGACTGTTCGATGGCGTGCGCGGGTGATCCGCAGCCGCTGCCCGAAGCGGAGATCGTGCGGCGCGCGGTGCGCCTGTGCCGCGCCGCCGAGGAGGCATGGTCCAGCAGTGGCGGCGAAGCGCCGGTGTATGTCATCGGTACCGAGGTTCCTGTCCCGGGCGGCGCCACGGAGGCCATCGAAGGCCTGGCACTGACCACCCCGGATGCGGCGCTGGCCACCATCCAGGCGCACCGCGACGCCTTCGAGCAGGCCGGCCTGGCCGATGCCTGGCAGCGCGTTGTGGCATCGGTGGTGCAACCGGGTGTGGAGTTCGACCACCACGACGTCATTGCCTACGACAGCGCAAAGGCCCGCCCCCTGAGCCAAGCGATCACTTCCGTACCGGGCATGGTGTTCGAAGCCCATTCCACCGATTACCAGAGCCGCGATGCACTGGCTGCGCTGGTGCGCGACCATTTCGCGATCCTCAAGGTCGGCCCGGGCCTGACTTTCGCGCTTCGCGAGGCGCTGTGGGCGCTGGACGCGATCGAGCGCGAATGGATCGAAGAGTCCGCGCGCGCCGACCTGCGCGGCGTCACCCTGCGGCGCATGCACGAAGCGCCGGGTTACTGGCAGCGCTATTACCACGGCCAGGGCCGTGGACTGCACATCGACCTGCAGTACAGCCTCAGCGACCGTATCCGTTATTACTGGCCGGATCCGGCCATCGAAGCGGCGCGCGTGCAGCTGTTCGACAACCTGCGCACCGATCCACCACCGCTGCCGCTCATCGGCCAATACCTGCCCCATGCCCTGCACGCCGTGCGCAACGGGACTGCCACGCTCGACCCGCAGTCCCTGGCCATGGCCCACATCAGCGCTGTCCTCGACGACTACCACCATGCATGCAAAAACCATGACCGTTCCTGACATTCTCGGCTTCACCGAACAGCAGCTCGAAGCGGCCGGCGCCGGATGGACGGCCCGCGAGATCGAGCAACAACCACGCATGCTGGAGCGTACGCACGCACTGGTGGCCTCCCTGCACGATGAGCTGCGTGCGTTCGTCGGTCCGCTTGTGGACGATCCACGCGCCCGCGTCATCCTCACCGGTGCCGGCACCTCGGCCTATATCGGCCAGTGCCTGGCGCCGCTGCTGGACCGGCATCTTGCCGCGCGCGTGGATGCGGTGCCGACCACCGAGATCGTCAGCGCGCCGCGCCTGTACCTGGATCCGCAGCAGCCACTGCTGCTGGTGTCCTTCGGCCGTTCCGGCAACAGCCCGGAAAGCCTGGCCACGGTGGAACTGGCCGAATCGCTGGTGCATGACGTGCGCCACGTGGTGGTGACCTGCAACCCGGCCGGTGCCCTGGCACGGGTTCCGGTGGCGCATGCCATGACCCTGCTGTTGCCGGAGGAAACCCACGACACCAGCTTTGCGATGACCTCCAGCTTCACCTGCATGATGCATGCGACGGCCGCCGCGTTGCTGCCGGCCGGCGCCCTGGACGGACGCATCGGTGCGATCTCGGCGGCCACGGCGGCGGTGATCCAGGATGCGCTGCCGCTGCTGCGGGAGCTGGCCGCGGCCCGCCATGACCGCGTGGTGTACCTGGGCGGCGGCCTGCTGCAGGGGCTGGCGCGCGAAGCCACGCTGAAGCTCGGCGAACTGACCAATGGCGCGGTGGTCACCTGCCATGACTCGCCGCTGGGGTTCCGCCACGGCCCCAAGACCTTCGTCACCGACACCACCCTGGTGCTGGTGTTCGTGTCCAATGATGCGCATGCGCGGCGCTACGACCATGACCTGATCGACGAACTGCGCCGCGACGGCTGTGCCGCACGGGTGATCGAGATATCGGCGCGGCCGCGTGCGGCCGACGACCCCGATACCCTGGCGGTGACCGGGCTGGAACACGCCGAAGACCTGGACCTGTTGTACCCCTATGTGGCGGCCGCGCAGACCTACGCGCTGCTGCACTCGCTGGCGCGTGGCGTGACACCGGACAATCCCAACCCGGCGGGCATCGTCAACCGGGTGGTACAGGGCGTACAGCTGTACGCGCTGGACGCATGACCGGCACCCTGTACCTGGGCGTGGACGGCGGTGGCACCAAGACCCGCTTCGCGCTTATCGATGCCGGCGGCACCCTGCTGGCCGAAGCGCAGATGGGCACGACGTACCATCCGCAGGTGGGGCTGGATGGCGTGCAGCGCATCCTCGCCGCCGGTATCGGCGCGGTACTGGCCCAGGCAGGCGGCGGTGCCGCAGACATCCACCACGCTTTCTTCGGCCTGCCGGCGTACGGCGAGGACAGCCGTGCCACCGCCGCGCTGCAGCGGATTCCCGGCACGGTGCTGGGCCATGAGCGCTATGCCTGCGACAACGACATGGTATGCGGCTGGGCAGGGTCGCTGGCCTGCGCTGACGGCATCAACATCATCGCCGGCACCGGTTCGATGGGCTACGGGCGACGCGGCGAAGCGGCCGCACGTGCCGGCGGCTGGGGTGAAGCGTTTTCCGATGAGGGTTCGGCGTACTGGATTGCCGTGCAGGGCCTCAATGCGTTTTCGCGGATGAGCGACGGACGTCTGCCGCGCGGTCCGCTGTACGCGCTTCTGCGCGGCCATTTCCAGCTGCAGGAAAGTGACCTGGACATCTGCGCGCATGTGTACGGCGATGGCCATGGCTCGCGTGGCGAACTGGCGCAGCTTTCGCCGCTGGTCTCGCAGGCAGCGCTGGCAGGCGACGCGGTGGCGGCATCCATCTTCGAGCGTGCCGGGCAGGAACTGGCGGCCATCGCCGACGCTCTGCGCGTAACGCTGGGGTTCCAGACGGGCGAGACGGTTCCGTTGTCCTGGTCGGGAGGTGCATTCAGCGCGGGCGACGTGTTGATGCATCCATTCACTGCCGCGCTGCGGGCGGCCAGTCCGGATTTCGAGCTGCGCACACCCTTGCACGCACCGCACTATGGCGCCGCGCTTTACGCATTGCAGCTGGCCCGATAGCAGCGGCCTGCGCCAGCGCCGCCCGCACGCCGGCAGAGCCCGGCACCCTGCCCTCGATGCCACCCCGCCACCCTGCCACCCTGCCAGCTGCCGGGCACGTGAGGAAAGCCGATGAGATCCCTGCTGCTGAGCACCCTGCTGACCACCCTGCTGATTTCGATCGGCGCCACTGCCGCTGCCGATGAGGGCGACGATGCGCTGCAGCCCTCGGCGCGCTTCAGCGTCTACGGACACGGAGCCGCCGCTACTCCACCGATGGGCTGGAACCCTTGGAACGCGTTCCGTACCGAAGTGACCCAGGCCAGGATGCTGTCGGTGGTGGATGCGATCCAGCAACGCGGACTGCAGCGTGCCGGCTACACCTACATCAACATCGACGACGGCTGGTGGCTCAGGCGACGGGTTGATGGTGGCATCGATATCCGTACCCGCATGTTCCCGATCGCAGCGTCCGCCGATGGTGGCAGCAGCCTTCGTGCCTGGACCGATGGCCTGCATGCGCGAGGTTTCAAGGCCGGCCTGTATACCGACGTGGGAGCCAATGCCTGCTCGCAGGCCTTTGACCGCCACAGCCCCAACCTGCCGGTGGGCAGCATCGCCGAGCGTGGCATCGGGCTGCAGGGCTTTGAAGCTTCCGACCTGAAGACCATGTTCCAGGACTGGGGCTTTGATTATCTCAAGGTGGATGCCTGCGGCCTGGCCGACTTCGGCCCCGGCAGCGAACCGGTGCGCGAATCCGGGCTGGCGATCAATCGTCCGGTCATCGTGCGCGGCGATGCCGAGGCCACCGATCGGCGCGCCGTAGAGACACGTTACGCGCGGGTCGGCCGCCTGCTGGCCGGGCTCAATCCGGACAACGATTACGTGCTGTCCATCTGTCCCTGGGGCGAAGCGGGCGTGCGCGACTGGGGCGGGCGCCACGGCAACATGTGGCGTACCAGCCCCGATATCGAACCCACCTGGGAAAGCATGCTGCACAATTTCGATTCAGCCGCGCGCCGCGAACTGTATGCGGGCCCGGGCCGTTGGAACGATCCGGACATGCTGGCCATTGGCCTGGGCGAGTTCGACGCTGACCACCTTGCCGAAGCGCGCACGCATTTCTCGCTGTGGGCGATGCTGGCCGCGCCGCTGCTGATGGGCTTCGATGTCAGCACCGCATCAAACGCGCTGATCGACATCCTCGCCAATCCTGAGGTGATCGCGGTGAACCAGGATGCGGCCGGCAACCAGGCAACGCTGGCGGTAGACGGGCCGGCGCTGCAGGTGCTGGTGAAGCCCCTCGCCAGCCACGGCGAACGCGCGCTGCTGCTGTTCAACCGCGGCGACGCACCGGCGACGGCGACGGTCGATGCGGCGCAGATGAAGCTGGCCGGCGACACCCTTACCCACGTACGCGACCTGTGGCGGCATGAGGACCTGGACGTCCGGCAACCGCTGACATTCCGCCTGGCACCTCGCGAAACGAGGTTGCTCAAGGTGGTCGGCACGCCTGTCCGTGGCAACGCCACGCTGCTGAGCGAAATGACCGCGCGCATCCACGTGGCGGCCGATGGCCTGCCCACCTATGCCACGCCGCGCGACGCCGACATCGGCACGCCGCGTGCCGATCACAGCCCGGAGGGCAAGCCGCTGCGCATCGCCAGCACCGACTATGCCTATGGCATCGGTGCCCATGCGCAATCGCGGCTGGAGGTGGCCACGCGCGGGGAGTTCCAGCGCTTCGCAGCGCATGTGGGCATGCAACAGAGCGATCAGCCCGGCACCGGCCGTGTGGTCTTCCGCGTCTTCGGCGATGGCCGCCTGCTGCATGAAACCCGCGCAGTGGGCGCACTGGACGCGCCGCTACCGCTGGATGTGGACGTCGATGGCGTGCAGGTCATGGAACTCGTTGCCGCAACCTCCGGCGACACCTCGGACGGCGTTCCTGCGGCCATCGTCTGGGGCGATGCCCTTCTTCGCGGAGGCGCTGCGCGATGAAGCCGCCCGGATCAGTGCGCCAGCGTGGCGGAAAGATCGCTGGCTGCCGCCCATGTTCCTGCCACTGCCACGGCGATCAACACCGCGCCGGCGCCGCGTAGCAGCATCTGTTGTGCCCCGGGACGCAGCAGCCGGCTGATCAGCTGGAACATCAGCATCAAGGTCAGGAAGTCGAGCACGATCCACAGCAGGGTCAGTACGATCAGGCTGCTGTCTGCGTCGGGGGTGATGCCGATGAACTGTGGAAAGAAGGACGCGAAGAATATGATGTCCTTGGGGTTGGACAGGGCCACGGCAAATCCTTTGCCGAAACCACCGGCACCGATGGCGGCGCCGTCGAAGGTGCTGTCTGCACACGTGCGGAGCATCCCCCAGCCCAGATACCCCACATAGAGCGCGCCGCAAAGCTTGATCGCCGCGAACAGGGCAGCGTCGACCGCCAGCATTCCCTTCAGCAGCAGCGCGGACAACGCGATCAACACCAGCGAGGCCAGGTTTGTTCCGGCGACGGTGAGCAGCGCGCGCCGCGCGCCGCCGCTCACGCCCGCACTCACCACCATGACCGCCACGGGGCCGGGCACCGCGATCATCACGATCACAGCGAGGATGTAGAGCATCAACAGATTCAGGTCGATCATCAGGCCTGGCATGTTTCCGATAAGTGCGGCCGCGCGCCATCACGTGCGCGCAACCGGATCCGCACGTCAACTCGTACCGTGCCACCCTCGATCATGCGAGGTCTCCAGACGCGGTTGGTACTGCAAGGCTAGAGTCCAGAACGAAGTGTCTCTTTCATGATTCGCTCATGGCACAGCCGGTGCGCTTCGGGAATCCCGGCACGTTCCCATCGTCTTGACGTTCCTGCGCGCTACGCTGCGGGGGCTTCAGAGCGCCCTGCCCCCTCCCCACAGGAGATACCAGTGAACGCACGACGCCAGTTTATTTCCCTCGCCGCCGCCAGCGCGGCAATGATGGCCGCCTCTCCGCTGTTCGCCGCCGCGCCTGCCGCCGGCAGCGTGCTGCCAACACGCGGTACACCACGCAGCGGCACCGCACTGGCCCGCAATCCGCAGAAGGGGGGCCGTTACCGGCCGCTGACCCGCTTGGGCATGGGCGGCGCGCCACTCGGCGGCAGCCTGGCGCCGACCCGCACCGCCGCCGCCGACGCCACCATGGCCGCCGCCTGGGCCGCCGGTGTGCGCACCTTCGATACATCGCCCTGGTACGGTCTGGGCCTGAGCGAACGGCGCATGGGCCATGAGCTGCACCAGCATCCGGCCGATGCATACACGCTCAGCAGCAAGGTGGGCCGCCTGCTCACCGCCACGGCCGGCCCGCTGCAGAAGACCAACTGGTACGATCCGGCGCCGTTTCGTTATCGCTACGACTATTCCGCCGATGGCGCGCGTCGCTCGGTGGAAGACAGCCTGAACCGGCTGGGCGTGGCACAGCTGGACGTGGTGTATATCCATGATCTGTCGCCGGACAACGAAAAGGACCTGGGGATGCCCTGGGAGCAGCGCTTCGCCGAAGCATTGCGCGGAGCCATGCCCGAGCTGACGAAGATGCGCGAGGAAGGGTTGATCAAGGCGTGGGGCTTCGGCGTCAACCGGCCGCAGCCGGCGCTGCGCGCGGTGGCCGAGGCAGACCCGGACATCATGTTGCTGGCCTGCCAGTACTCGCTGCTGGACCACGAGTCCACCCTGCACGACACCTTCCCGAAGTTGGCCGAAAAAGGCGTGTCGGTGATGGTCGGTTCGCCGCTGCTGGCCGGCTACCTGACTGGCCGCGAACGCTACCTGTACGGCGGACCCATTCCCGAATGGGCGCCGGCCAAGCGCGCGAAGGTCGCTGCGGTGTGCGAGCGGCATGGCATCGACATCCGTACCGCCGCGCTGCAGTTCGCCGATGCGCCGGAGGTGGTGTCGTCGATCATCCCCGGCGCACGCACCCCCGAGCAGGTACGTGCGAACGTGGAATCGATGTCCATCGCCATTCCGGCTGAGTTCTGGGCGGAGCTGAAGCAGGAGAAGCTGATCGCCAGCGATGCGCCGGTACCGCGCGGGTGACGTGGAGCAGCGGAGCAGAGCCCCGCTCTACCTGATCTGGCTACACTGTCCGGCGCTCTCGTTCTACGATGAGGTCGCCCTGTCCTTCAACGATCCGCAGGCCGAGCCGGCGCGCTCAATCAGCGAACGTCTGCCGCTGCTTGATCCCGTGCAGGAAGTCGCGTTGCTGGAGGAAGCCGGATCCGAGAACATCGAGTTGTTCCCTGCCGGCTGCACGTTCAAGGGCTGGGTCGGATGGCGTTCGGCCTGATGGTGGCGCTGCACCCCGGGTGGTTACGGTAACCTTGCCTTCCCTGTTCAGAGGAACCCCCGTGCGGACCGTACACGCACTGCGATATGTGATTCCGCTGCGTGAAGGCGGATCGTTGCCCGCCATCGTGGAAACAGATGACGATGGCATGGTGGTGCTCAAGTTCCGGGGCGCCGGGCAAGGGCCCAAGGCGCTGATTGCCGAACTGATCGTCGGTGAGCTGGCACGCACGCTGGAATTGCCGATCCCGGAAATCACCTTCGTCGAACTGGACCGGGAGTTCGCGCGTACCGAGCCCGATCCGGAAATCCAGGAACTGATCCGTGCCAGCGAAGGCCTGAATCTGGGCAGCGATTATCTGCCCGGCGCCATCAACTATGATCCGGCGGCGATGCCGGTCGATGCCGAACTTGCGTCGCGCATCGTCTGGTTCGATGCCTTCACCAGCAATGTCGATCGCACTGCGCGCAATCCCAACCTGATGGTATGGCACCGTCGGTTGTACCTGATCGACCATGGTGCGGCGCTGTATTTCCATCATGACTTCGCGCATGCCACCGATGCCTGCGAAAAGCCCTTCGTGCTGATCCGCGACCACGTGCTGCTGCCGTACGCCAGCAACATCCTGGGCGTGGACGAAGTGCTGGCCGCGCGCCTGCCGGATCACGAAATAGAACGCATCGTCGGGCTGGTGCCGGATGCCTGGCTGGTGGACGAGCCCCTTTTCAACAGTCCGGCCGCGTATCGCCAAGCGTATATCGACTATCTCACGCATCGCCTGCGCAAGCGCGCAGCTTTTGTCCAGGAGGCCGCCCGTGCGCACGCTGCACACGTATGACTATGCGGTGATTCGCGTGGTGCCGCGCGTGGAGCGCGAAGAATTCATCAACGTCGGAGTGATTGTTTCCTGTCCTGGCGCGCAGCACCTGGAAGCGGCCATCGAGATCGATGCGGTGCGCCTGCAGGCGTTCGCGCCGACGCTGGACCTGGACGCCCTGCAGCCGTGGCTGGATGCGATCGTGGCGATCTGCCGCGGTGAAGCGCACGCCGGTCCCATCGCGCGGCTGCCTGCGCGGGCGCGTTTTCATTTCCTCACCGCAAAGCGCAGCTCCATCGTGCAGATGAGCAGCAGCCACGTCGGCCGCACCGTTGATCCTGCTGGCGTGGTGGAGCACCTGATGAACCGGATGGTGCGCACGCCGCAGTAGAGGCGGGCTCCGCCCGGCTGATTCAGAACCACGCAGCCCATCGTAGAGCCGGGCTCTGCCCGGCTGATGCATTGCCGTGCAGCGGGGCAGAGCCCCGCTCTTGTGTCTCGGAATTGTGCCCTGATCAGGCACAATTCCCCCGGTGATCCGGGAGGTCCCGGTGACGCTGCCTCCGCTCTTAGGCCTTGAGCCGCAGCGTTGCGCTGCAGCCTTGAGCTT
>JAAIGF010028539.1_pt1 | contig 19834 bp, 20 predicted proteins | sample 6487441 | NCBI WGS metagenome assembly JAAIGF01 (sample SAMN13974129, study PRJNA590717) | phyllosphere metagenome | biome: pepper field; feature: multiple bacterial spot infested pepper fields; material: pepper leaves; isolation source: leaves from pepper fields | host: Capsicum annuum ... | reverse complement strand
TGCTTGTCTGCATCACCCGCATGCTCGCTTCTGGCGACATTCCTATTCACCGGAGAGTAACGAGGAATCCATGAAGGTTCTTGTAGCTGTCAAACGAGTGGTCGATTACAACGTCAAGGTTCGCGTCAAACCGGACAACAGTGGCGTCGATCTTGCCAACGTCAAGATGTCGATGAACCCTTTCTGTGAAATCGCCGTGGAAGAAGCTGTTCGCCTGAAAGAGAAGGGCGTTGCCAGCGAGATCGTGGTGGTTTCCATCGGCCCGACCCAGGCGCAGGAGCAACTGCGTACCGCCCTGGCGCTGGGTGCCGATCGTGCCGTGCTGGTCGAGTCGGCCGACGAGCTGAACTCCCTGGCGGTCGCCAAGCTGCTCAAGGCCGTGGTCGACAAGGAGCAGCCGCAACTGGTCATCCTTGGCAAACAGGCCATCGACAGCGACAACAACCAGACCGGCCAGATGCTCGCTGCGCTGACTGGCTACGCCCAGGGCACCTTTGCCTCCAAGGTGGAAATCAACGGTGACAAGGCCAACGTGACTCGTGAGATCGACGGCGGTCTGCAGACCGTTGCCCTCAATCTGCCGGCCATCGTCACTACCGACCTGCGCCTGAACGAGCCGCGCTATGCATCGCTGCCCAACATCATGAAGGCCAAGAAGAAACCCTTGGAAACCCTGACCCCTGATGCGCTGGGCGTTTCCACTGCGTCCACCGTCAAGACCATCAAGGTCGAGGCGCCTGCGGCACGTGGCGCTGGTATCAAGGTCAAGTCGGTCGCCGAACTGGTCGAGAAACTGAAAACCGAAGCGAAGGTGATCTGATGACTATCCTGGTAATCGCTGAAAACACCAATTCCGTGCTGGCGCCTGCCACCCTGAACACCGTTGCTGCTGCCCAGAAGATCGGTGGTGACATCCACGTGCTGGTCGCCGGCCAGGGCGTTGGCGCCGTTGCCGAAGCTGCTGCCAAGATCGCTGGCGTGGCCAAGGTGCTGGTTGCCGACAACGCCGCATTCGCCCATCAGCTGCCGGAAAACGTCGCGCCGCTGGTGGCCGAGCTGGGTAAAAGCTACAGCCACGTCCTGGCTGCCGCTACCAGCAACGGCAAGAACATCCTGCCGCGCGTGGCGGCGCAACTGGACGTCGACCAGATCTCCGAGATCGTTTCCGTGGAAAGCCCGGACACCTTCAAGCGGCCGATCTATGCCGGTAACGCCATTGCTACCGTGCAGTCCTCGGCTGCGGTGAAAGTGATCACCGTGCGCGCCACCGGCTTCGACGCCGTGGCGGCCGAAGGCGGCTCTGCTGCCATCGAAAACGTTTCGGCAGGCGGCGACGCCGGCAAGTCGGCGTTCGTCGGTGAAGAGCTGGCCAAGTCCGACCGTCCGGAGCTGACCGCCGCCAAGATCGTGGTTTCCGGTGGCCGTGGCATGCAGAACGGCGACAACTTCAAGCACCTGTACACACTGGCCGATAAGCTCGGTGCCGCGGTTGGCGCTTCCCGCGCTGCGGTCGACGCCGGTTTCGTGCCGAACGACATGCAGGTCGGCCAGACCGGCAAGATCGTCGCTCCGCAGCTGTACATCGCCGTCGGCATCTCCGGCGCGATCCAGCACCTGGCGGGCATGAAGGACTCCAAGGTAATCGTCGCGATCAACAAGGACGAAGAGGCGCCGATCTTCCAGGTTGCCGATTACGGCCTGGTGGCTGATCTGTTCGAAGCCGTACCGGAGCTGGAAAAGCTGGTCTGATCCGCTTCTTTCAGCATTGAAGAAACCCGCTCATCGAGCGGGTTTTTTTATCGGCTGCCAGAGCGCTACCGGGGCTGTGACGGCTTGGGCTGCCGGGCCGCCTGGAGGCTCGCCTGGTCGATGAACTTCAGGTAGTCGGCGGCGCTTTCTTCCGGGCGCTCGAGTATGGGCGCGTGGCCGCAGTCTTTTATGATCACCACACTCGCATTCTTGAGCAGCGGTTTCATCGTCTCGATGCTCGACACATCGAGGATTCGGTCCTGGTCGCCCCACAGCAGCAGGGTAGGGGCCTGGATTCTCGGCAGCTCCGGCTCCAGTGGCAGATAACGGTCGCGCAGGTGCTCGAATACCGCTCGCTGGTGCGCGCTGTCCGCCACGGCGCGTTGCGCCAGGTACTGGTGCAGGCGCTCGGGAAACTGCGGTGGGGCGACGAACAGCCAGTCGAGCAACTGATCGAATTGCGGCTCGCTGTTCACCAGCAGTGGATTGTCGCCCTGTTCCTCGAGACGCTGGAAGAACGCGCTGCGCCGCGGCGTGCTGACCCCGGCATTGGCGATCAGCGCCAGGCTGGTCACCTGATCAGGGTAGCGGGCTGCATAGAGCGCGGCGATATGCCCGCCCATCGAGTGACCGGCCAGGTGCAGGCGGCGGATGCCCAGGGCGTCGACGAACGCGGCCAGGCGTTCGGTCTGGGTACCGACGTCATAGCTGCCATGGGGCCGGTCGCTGGCGCCGAAGCCGGGCAGGTCCACGGCGATGACGTGATAGCGCTCGGTCAGCGCCCGGGCAAACCACAGCCAGGTGCTTTTGTCGGCAGCGAAGCCGTGAACCAGCAGCACGGTCTCTGCGCCCTGGGGGCCACCTTCGTAGTAGCTGATCTTGAGGTCGTTGACGTTGACGCTGCGCTCGTGCAACCCGGCGCGCCATTGCTCGATGCCCTGATAGGCAGTCAACTGCGCTGCTGGCGACAGGTACAGAACGGCCCCGGTAGCGGCGGCGAGGAGAACGAATGCGGCCAGGATCAATTTCTTCATGCGGCGTCTTATCGCTGATTATCGAGATCGTATGAGCTAGCATGTCATGAATCTCTGGTCGGCGGATGGCCGGCTGCTTCTGAATCGAGAGTGTGCCAATGGGTGAGCGAGGTTTGGGCTGGGCTGGACTATGGGTGTGCGCTGCCATGTTGCTGGTAGGTGGCGCGCAGGCCGCCGGCAAGTGCGAGCGGCTGGTCGCCACGGGCAACCCCGAGTATCCGCCGTACCTGTGGCGTGACCCGCAGAATCCGGAAAAGCTGATCGGCGCTACGGTCGATCTGCTCAAGGCGGTGGCCGAGGATCTCGGCGTCGGCATCGAGGTGATCTATGCCGGGCCCTGGTCGCGCGCCCAGGAGGAGGTGCGCACCGGTCGCGTCGATATGCTGGCAGGCGCCTTTCTGACCGTGCCGCGCCTGGAAACCATGGACTTCGTGCACCCGGCCTTCCTGTCCACGCCGAGCGTGGTGTGGGTACGCAAGGGGCGCGAATTTCCCTATGCCAGCTGGGCCGACCTGCAGGGGCGCACCGGCGACACCCTGGTCAACAACAGCTTTGGCCAGGCCTTCGATGCCTATGCACGCGACAACCTGACCCTGGAGGGCGTTTCCAGCCTGAGCCAGGCGTTCCAGAAACTGCTGCTCGAGCGTACCGATTATGTGCTCTACGAGCGCTACCCGGGCCAGGCGCTGGCCTCCACCCTGGGGCTGCAGGACGACCTGCAGGTGCTCGACCCGCCGGTGTCCAGCGAAGGTCTGCACCTGGCGCTGTCGCACAACTCGGCGTGCAATGATGCCTGGCTGCGCGGACAGCTGGCCAAAAAAATGACAGAATTCACCGCCGCCGGCGTGCCGCAAACCCTCCTGCAGCGCAACTTGCAGCGCTGGAAGGAGCAACAGCCCGTACCGGCCGCCAGTGTTCCGAATCAGTAGGACGTACCCGTGATCTATCGATATACCAGCGCCGCCCTGGCGCTGCTGTTGCTTCAGGGCTGTGCCAGTGACCCCGCGCCGACCGAACAGATGCGCCTGACCGAGCAGGTGGTCGAGCAGGCGCGCACCGTGGCTGCCGGTGAAACCATCGCCGAGTTGAGCCAGGCCGAAGAAAAACTCGCCCGGGCGCAGGCCGCCATGGCAGCAGGCGCCTACCGCACGGCGCGGGTGCAGGCCGAGCAGGCCGAGCTGGATGCGCGTCTGGCCGAAGCCCGGGTGCTGACGCTGCGCAGCCAGGCCCAATTGACCGAGCTCAATCGCCGTATCGGGCGTTTACGTGATCAGCTGGGAGCCATGCCATGAGCCTTCTGCGTTGTGCCGCGCTGGCGCTGGCAGGGCTGACGATGACGGGTTGCGCCGGGCTCGACGCTGAGCATTCGGCCGAACTCGACGCGGCCCGGGCCAGCTTCCAGTCCGTGAAGGAAGATCCGCAAGTGCTGCGCAGCGCACCCAAGGACGTGATTCGCGCTGGCGAGTCCCTGGGCCGTGCCGAGCGGCTTGCAGACTACTGGGGCAGCGCCGACGACGTCGCCCATTACGCCTACCTGAGTCAGCGCTACAGCGAGATCGCCCGAGAGCATGGCAAGCTTGCTCTGGATCAGGAGCGAGCGGCGCGCCTGGAACTGGAGCGTCAGCGCCTGCAACTGGCCTTGCGCGAGGCCAAGCTGATCAGCGTGCAGGAGCAGAATGCCTGGCTGGAAGAGCAGATCGTCAACCTGGCCACGGCGCAAACCGATCGTGGTTTGGTGATGACCCTTGGCGACGTGCTGTTCGATGCCGGCGAAGCGCGCCTCAAGGCCAGCGCCAATCGTACCGTGCTCAAGCTGGTGCAGTTTCTCCAGCTCAACCCGCGGCGCATCGTGCGTATCGAGGGCTACAGTGACAGCAGCGGCAAGCGTGAGGAAAACCTGGCGCTGTCCAGGGCGCGGGCTCAAACCGTCGCCGATGCGCTGACCGACCTGGGTATCGATGCCAAGCGCATCGAGGTGCAGGGCTTTGGCGAAAGCTTCCCGGTGGCGGAAAACGCCTCGGCCAAGGGCCGGGCGCAGAATCGCCGCGTGGAGATCCTGTTCTCCGATGAGCAGGGACGTTTGGGCGCCACGCGCTGAGTCAGCCGCCGCGAAACCCCGCCACTGGATAACAGGGCGGGGTTTTTTATTGCCTGTGAAGTGAGTGTATCGGCGAGATATTTCAGGGGTGTACCGGTACAGAAACATTTGGATCGAGTACTGTTATGGTTCAGTACCGGGAAGAGGCGGCCATGACCAATCTGTTGCTTTACCAACGTATCGCTCAACAGCTGGCGGATGATATCCGTCGTGGCGTCTATCAGCCCGGCGAGCGGGTGCCTTCGGTGCGCAAGATGAGCGCGCAGCTCAGCGTCAGCCATGCCACGGTTCTGCAGGCTTACGCCAACCTCGAGGATCTCGGGCTGATCCGCGCCCGTCCGCAGTCCGGTTTCTATGTGCACCAGACGCCAGCGCTGACCGCCGATACGCCGGATATCGCCCGGGTCGAGCGGCCTGGTCTGGTGACGCGCAGCAGCATCATCAACCAGGTGCTCGGCGAAGCGCGTCGCGAGGGCGTGTTCCCGCTCGGTGCCGCGGTGCCTCACGTCGACTACCTGCCGGTGCGTGCGTTGCACCAGCAGCTTGCCAAGGTCACCCGCTTCCAGAGCCCGCGGGCGTTCAGTTACATGTTCAGCCCGGGTTTCGAGCCGCTGCGCCGGCAGGTGGCGATTCGCATGCGCGATGCCGGTGTACTGGTCGATCCTTCCGAGGTGGTGATCACCCACGGTTGCGTCGATGCCCTGCAGATGAGCCTGCGGGTGCTGACCCGGCCAGGCGACCTGATCGCCACCGAGTCGCCGACCTACTACGGCTTGCTGCAGCTGGCCGATCTCCTGGGCCTGAAGGTCATCGAGATTCCCAGCGACCCGACCACCGGGATCAGTGTCGAGGCGTTGCAACTGGCGGCCAGTCAGTGGCCGATCAAGGCGTTGGTGCTCACCGCACGCCTGAGCAATCCGCTGGGTGGCACCATTCCCGAGGCCCGGCAGAAACAGCTGCTGCGCCTGGCCAGCGATTTCGATATCCAGATCATCGAAGACGATATCTACGGCGAGCTGATGTTCGAGCAGGGCCGTACCAAGGCGCTCAAGGCCGGCGACCTGGAAGGGCGCGTGGTGTATTGCTCGAGCTTTTCGAAGACCCTGTCACCCGGCGTGCGGATTGGCTGGATCATCGCCGGCAAGTACCAGGACGAGGTGCAGCGCCTGCAGATGTTCACCACCCATTCGGCATGCAGCGTCACCCAGATGGCCGTTGCCGCGTACCTGGAGAACGGCGGCTATGATCGTCACCTGCGGCATATCCGCCAGGAGTACCGCAAGAACCTCAGTGCCTTCCAGCTGGCCATCCAGCAGTACTTCCCCGAGGGCACGCAGATCACCCGGCCGACCGGCGGCTTCATCCTCTGGGTCAGTCTGCCGGCACGGGTCAATACCAAGGATCTGCACATCAGCGCCTTGCAACAGGGCATCAGCATCGCGCCGGGGCTGATCTTCAGCAACACCGAGCAGTTCAACCACTGCGTGCGCATCAACTGCGGCATCCCGTGGAATCGCGAGGCCGAGCGCGCACTGATGACCCTGGGCATGCTGACCACGCAGCTTTGCCAGGAGGCGAGCTGAGGCGGCAGATATCGCGCAGGGTTAACCCGAATGGCCGATTACCTGCGTCTACTGGATCGAAGCGCTCTTTCGATCCAGGAGAAACATCATGCCCAGCCTTTCCCCCTTTGTGTCTTACAGCATCGCCGGCAGCATCGTGCTGTCGCTGGTCGCCTGCAGTGCCGGGCAGAATCCTTCGAACGCCTCGGCAGCCAAGCCGGCGCCGACTACTGAGGCGTTAGCAGCAGGGCCCGCTATCGTCCCTGCGCCGATGACGACCCGCATGGCCGCGCCGGCTGCACGTGAGTACGCGTATATAGCGCCCGTCGAGGTCAGCCGCGAGCAGTACCAGCGCCTGGCTGCCAATCCCGTGCAATCGGTTGCCGAGGCGCCGGTGTCGACCTTCAGCATCGACGTCGACACCGGCAGCTACGCCAACGTGCGTCGGTTCCTGAACGAGGGGCGCTTGCCGCCCGCCGAGGCGGTGCGTCTGGAGGAACTGGTCAACTACTTCCCCTACACTTATCCCTTGCCCACCGGCAACGCGCCGTTCGGGGTCGGCACCGAGCTGGCTGCAACGCCCTGGAATTCGCAGAGCCGCCTGCTGCGCATCGCCATTAAAGCCTCCGATATGCAGGTTGCCCAGCTGCCGGCCGCCAATCTGGTATTTCTGGTCGATGTGTCCGGCTCCATGGATCGTCCCGACGGCCTGCCGTTGGTGCAGAGCACCCTGAAGCTGCTGGTCGATCAGTTGCGTGCCCAGGATCGCGTCTCGCTGGTGGTCTACGCCGGTGACTCCAGCGTGGTGCTGGAGCCAACTGCCGGCTCGCAAAAAGCGCAGATCCGCGCGGCCATCGAGCAATTGCGTGCGGGAGGCTCGACAGCCGGCGAGTCGGGCATCCAGCTGGCTTACCAGCAGGCCCAGAAGGGGTTCATCAAGGACGGTATCAACCGCATCCTACTGGCCACCGATGGCGACTTCAATGTCGGCATCAGCGACTTCGAGAGCCTCAAGGCGCTGGCTGCCGACAAGCGCAAAAGTGGCATCTCGCTGACCACACTGGGCTTCGGCACGGGCAACTACAACGATCAGTTGATGGAGCAGCTGGCCGACGCTGGTGATGGCAACTACGCCTACATCGACAACCTGCGCGAGGCGCGCAAGGTGCTGGTCGAACAGCTCAGCTCGACCCTGGCCACGGTGGCGCGGGACGTGAAGATCCAGGTCGAGTTCAATCCGGCGAAGGTCAGCGAATACCGCCTGCTCGGCTACGAGAATCGCGCCCTGAAGCGCGAGGACTTCAGCAACGACAAGGTCGATGCGGGCGATATCGGCGCCGGGCACAGCGTGACCGCGCTTTACGAGATCGTGCCGGTCGGCAACCAGGGGTGGCTGGAGCCGCTGCGCTATCGGCAAGCGGCGCAAACGCCTGTGGTTCAAAGCGAACTGGCCTGGCTGCGCATCCGTTACAAGACGCCCGAGCAGCACAGCAGTCGTCTGCTGGAGACCGCCATCGAGGCGCCGGCCGTCATCGCGCCAATCGGCAGAGCCAGCGAGGATCTGCGCTTCGCCGCTGCCGTCGCTGCGTTCGCCCAGCAACTGAGCGGCGGCCGTTACACCGGCCGCTTCGACTGGGCGGCTACCGCGTCACTGGCGCGGGGCAGCCGTGGCGATGATCCCTTTGGCCTGCGCAACGAGTTCGTGCAACTGGTGGAACTGGCGCAAAGCCTGCAAACTGCCGACTCCCGCAGCCCTGGAAGCGAGTAAGTGTGACTGTCCAACCTCCCTGCGCCGAGCCCAGCGACGCCGACCTGTTGCGGCGTTACCGGGCCGGCGACGCCGCCGCCTTCACGCAGCTCTATGAGCGCCATCGCCTGGGGCTGTTTCGCTTCCTGATGGGCCTGTGTGGCGATCAGGCGGTTGCCGAGGAGGTATTCCAGGAAACCTGGATGAGCCTGATTCGCAGCGAGTCGTTGCAGCGTGAAGCGGCCGTGCTGTTCAAGACCTGGCTGTACCAGATCGCCCGTAATCGCCTGATCGATCACTGGCGCAAGCAGGGCAGGCATCAGCAGCGCGAGGAGGCGTTCGACGAGCAGTTGCATGATCAGGCCATGGCCGAGCCAGATCCCGAGCGGCAGCTCAGTCTCAGTCAGGACCAGGCGCGCATCCAGGCGGCGCTTGCCGATTTGCCGGCCGAGCAGCGCGAGGTCTTCCTGTTGCGTGCCCACGGCGACCTGGAGTTGCACGAGATTGCCGAGCTGACCCGCACGCCGGCAGAAACGGTAAAAAGCCGCCTGCGTTATGCGCTGCAGAAATTGCGCCGCCTGCTCAGCACGGCCGAAGAGGTATCACCATGAATGATCACGACGAGCCTGTGCTGCGCCACGTCCGTGAGCACAGCCGCGAGCAGCCGGGGGCGGCGCTGGATGCACGGATTCTGGCCGCCGCTGCCGACGCGGCCTCGACCAGGCGGCGCCAGTCGCAGGGTTTCTGGCCGCGGTTGCGTCACGCGCTGGCGGCTGCCTCGACGCGTGGGCGCTGGTCAGCGGCCTTTGGCTGCCTGGCGCTGCTGGGCGTGGGGCTCGGCTTGAGCCTGCAAACCCTGGAACAGTCGCCAACTCGCTACGACGCGCCGGCCACTGCGATGCAGCGCCAGACGCCCATGGCCTTGCAGGCCCCCGCCAGCCCGGCACCGATGGCCGAGACGAGCGAGGCGCCCAGGACCATGGCACGCATGGCGGCCAAAGCCGCGCCCCCGCCCGCCGAGGTGCAGGCCGCACTCCGCGAGATTGCCGAGCTGCGTGCGCGTGGCCAGGCAGAGCAGGCACGCAAGCGTATCGAACGCCTGCAGGCGGAGCATCCGGCGCTGGATATCGAGGCGCAGCTGCGGCGCCTGCCCGAGCGCTGAAGGCGCGTTGGCGACAGGCGGTGTTGCCATTCGGCAGACTGGCTGGCGTTATCGCCCAGTCGTTTTAGAATGGGGAACTACCGTTACCCAACCGATGTGAGGATTTCGATGCGCTGCCTGTGGTTGCCGCTGTGTCTTGCCGTACTGCTCAGTGCCTGTGGCTCCGATGAGCAGGGCAAGGACGTGCCGCGCAAGAACAGTGAGCCGGCGGTGGCTGTCGAGCCCGCCAAGCCGGCCCCGCAGCCTGAGCCGCCAGCGGTGCAGGCCAAGTCGCCGGCCCAGCCACAGGCCGCCGAACCGCAGCCTCAGGCCGCACAGAAACCGGCGCCCGTGGAGCCGAAGAAGGCCGCCCAGCGTGCCAAGCCCGAGAAGGCCCAGAGCAAAGTGGCGCACACGCCACCCAAGACCAAGCTGGATCTCAGCCTGCCGCCAGAGCTGGCTGCTGCACTGGACGCCGAAGACAAGGCCGCCACCGATGGCGCGCCGCCGATCCTGCCGTCTTTCTTCGAGAAGCCAAAGTCCGCGCTCAACCCTTTCCAGGTCAGCGGCAAATTGCTGACTGGCGAACTGGGCTCCGAATACTGGAATGCCGTCGAAGGCGCCGAGCTGCAGTTCGAGTTCCGCCGTTAACGGTATCCCGTTGCCTAGGCGCTGCGCAGCGGGTAGCTCAGCAAGGTGAAATGGATCAGATTGACCAGCCCGTGCAGGGCGATCGCCACGCTCAATCGTCCGCTGGCCTGCATGGCCAGGCCGTAACCGAGCCCCGCAACCGCGGTCACCACTGCGAAGGTCGGGCTGAAGGGGATATGCACGGCGCCGAACAGCAGCGCCGTGAGCAGTATGCCCGGCCACATTCCTAACCAGCCCACCAGGCGCGTTTGCAGCAAGCCGCGAAACAGCAGTTCTTCGGCCAATACCGCGACGGCCAGGTTGACCGCCAGCCAGGCGCCGAGCATGTCCGGCCACTTCGGTTGCCAGGCGACGACCCCAAGCAGCAGCGCAAGGCCAGGTACCGCCAGCAGCGTGACGATGAATATCGACACCACGAACCTGGGCCTTGGGTTCGGCCTCGATGGCAAGCCCAGCCACCAGGCGAGCAGGGTGGCCCCCACCAGCAATTTGTCCCAAGACAACCTCAACAGGTAAGGCGCAGCGTCTGCGCTGATACGCTGTGGCTCGACAATGATCCAGGGGACGAAACCGGGCAGCAGATGGGCCGCGAGCAGCACGCTGGCGATCAGCGTCAGCAGGCTCCACAACCACTGCGACAGACGCAACGGCATCAGCACCAGGCTGATGAACAGGCAGGCGAGCAGCAGGCCGATGGGCTGGATATGGCCCATGAGCATGCCCGCCAATAGCGGGCAGCAGGGCAGTAGCAGGCGGGGAAGTAGCGGCATTGCGCCTCCTGGGTGGAGGCGCAGTCTACGCTGTAGCGGGATCAGCTTGTGACAGGGTGATCAGCGATCTTGCGCGTCCTTGGCGTTTTGCTCGATTTCGCGCTCGTGAATGCGCTTGAGCTGCTCTTCGCTAAGCGGCAACTTCTTGGCGCTGTCTCGCAGCATCAGCAGGCCGCCGACGATGGAGCCGATCGCCACAATCAGGATCAACCAGGCATACCAGGGCATGTGCGACTCCTTCTATCGAGTGATAGGCCTCGCCTCGATCAGCGCATGGAGGCCCTGTGCTGAAGACCTTTCGCCGGTCCGCTTGGTTCAGGTTAACGCGCCGTTCAGCGGCGCACCTGCTTGAGCGTTTCGGCGATCATGAACGCCAGCTCCAACGACTGATCGGCGTTCATGCGTGGGTCGCAATGGGTGTGATAACGGTCCGACAGGCCGGCCTCGGTGATTGGCTTGGCGCCACCGATGCACTCGGTCACGTCCTGGCCGGTCATCTCGATATGGATGCCACCTGCATAGCTGCCCTCGGCATGGTGCACGGCGAAGAACTGCCGCACCTCGGCGAGAATCTGCGCGAAGTCGCGGGTCTTGTAGCCGCTCGATGCCTTGATGGTGTTGCCGTGCATCGGGTCGCTGCTCCACAGCACCTGGCGGCCTTCGCGCTGCACGGTGCGGATCAGCCGGGGCAGGCCGGCCTCGACCTTGTCGGCACCCATGCGCACGATCAGGTTGAGGCGACCCGGATCGTTGTCCGGGTTGAGGATGTCGATCAGGCGGATCAGGTCCTCGTCGGTCATGCTCGGGCCAACCTTGACGCCAATCGGGTTGCCCACGCCGCGCAGGAATTCGACATGGGCGCCGTCCACCTGGCGGGTGCGGTCGCCGATCCACAGCATGTGTGCCGAGCAGTCGTAGAAGCCGCCAGTCAGGCTGTCGCGGCGCACGAAGGCTTCTTCGTAGTTGAGCAGCAGCGCTTCGTGGGCGGTGAAGAAGCTGGTCTCGCGCACCTGGGCCGCGCCGTCCATGCCGCAGGCGCGCATGAAGGCCAGGGTCTCGTCGATGCGGTCGGCCAGCTGATGGTATTTCTGCGCCAGGGCCGAGTTGGCGATGAAATCCAGGTTCCACTGGTGCACCTGATGCAGGTCGGCGAAACCGCCCTGGGCGAAGGCACGCAGCAGGTTCAGCGAGGCGGTGGACTGGTGATAGGCCTGCAGCAGGCGCTGTGGGTCAGGCGCGCGACTGGCCGCATCGAAGCCGATGCCGTTGACGATATCGCCGCGGTAGGCGGGCAGGGTGATGCCATCGATAGATTCATCATTGGCCGAGCGTGGCTTGGCGAACTGGCCGGCCATGCGCCCGATCTTCACCACCGGGCAGCCGGCCGCGAAGGTCATGACGATGGCCATCTGCAGCAGCACCTTGAAGGTGTCGCGGATCTTCGCCGCACTGAACTCGGCGAAGCTCTCGGCGCAGTCGCCGCCTTGCAGCAGGAAGGCGCGGCCCTGGGTCACTTCGGCAAACTGCTTGCGCAGTTCGCGCGCCTCACCGGCGAATACCAGAGGCGGAAAGCTGGCCAGGGTCTGCTCGACCTGGGCCAGCTTCGCAGCGTCCGGGTAGACGGGTTGTTGCTGGATCGACTTGTTTCTCCAGCTATCGGGGCTCCAGGGCTGACTCATGACGGCATCTCTTGTTGGCGATGGGCCATGGTAACCGATCACTCCGTGCCGTATTGCATGGGCGCGCGCAGTATTGGCGGGCATTTAGCGCGTGACCTGGGGGCGCCGCATCACCGACAATCGCCAGCAGCCCGGCCTGAACCGGGGAAGGCGATGGTGGAGAATCTGCGTATGCCTGGCTTGCCTCCGGTGGAGGAAATGAAGGACGAAGTGGTGCTGGCCGAAGTGCACGATGCCTTTGGCGTGATCCGCGTGGTGGAAATTGGCGAATACCGCTTTCTCGAGTTCGGTGAGGCGATTGAGCAGAGCTGCGTTTTCACGGCCGACCCCAGCTGGCTGGAATACGATTACACCCGCGCCATGTTCGTCGGCGCGCTGTGCCATGAGGCGCCCGAGACCGCACTGTTTCTCGGCCTGGGTGCCGGTAACCTGACCCAGGCATGCCTCAAGTTCCTGCCGCTCGAGGACGTCGAGACCATCGAGCTGCGCCCCGACGTGCCGCGCCTGGCCATGCAGTACTTGGGCCTGGAGGACGACCCGCGCCTGACCATGCGCATCGGTGATGCCATGGAACTGCTGCCCAGCGCGGAAAGTGCCGACCTGATCTTTGTCGACCTGTATACCGATACCGGCCCTGGTGTCGGCCATCTGGCCTGGCGCTTCCTCGATGACTGCCGGGCCAAGCTCAACCCCGGTGGTTGGCTGATCATCAACCAGTGGGCCGGAGATGATGGCAAGCCGCTGGGCGCCGCACTGCTGCGCGGCCTCTATCATCGCCATTATTGGGAATGCCCGGTGGTGGAGGGCAACGTGGTGGTGCTGGTACCTGCCGAGCTGGACCAGCAGTTCGATCGCGAAGCGGTGAGCAGGCGTGCCGAAGCCCTGCAGGCGCGGCTCGGTTACTCCCTGCAGCCCTTGATCAACGTCGTACGCATGGCCAGCTAGTCTGGAATTAACCGGACGTGGTGCTGTCCTTTTAGGGCCTCGAGCGTTCTGCGCAGCCCTTTGCGGCCTGGCTGAACCTCGACCCCAGCAGCCCATCGCGACGGAGCCTAGCCATGCACGACCAAGACCTGCCCACCCTGTACCGTGCCTACATCGAGTGCCTCAATCGGCAGGACTGGGCGAACCTCGGGCAGTTCGTTCACGAGGATGTGGTGCATAACGGGCGCCGGCTGGGGCTCGGCGGTTACCGCGAGATGCTCGAACGCGACTACCAGGAGATTCCCGACCTGCAGTTCAACATCCGCCTGCTGACCTGCGAGGAGTCGATGGTTGCCTGCCGCCTGGATTTTCACTGCACGCCGAAAGGCCGCTTTCTCGATGTGCCGGTCAATGGCCGCAAGGTGGCCTTCAGCGAGAACGTGTTCTACGCCTTTCGTGATGGCAAGGTCGCCGAAGTCTGGTCGGTGGTCGACAAGGCGGCGATCGAGGCGCAGCTCGCCAGCAGAGTCTGACCGGTCGATCAGGCGGTGCGGCACAATGTCGCTAGGCGGCTGCGGCTTGCCGTTTAGCGATTTTATTGTGTGAAAAAGCGCACACGTCTGTATGAATTCCGGTATAGTACGCGCCGGCCAATTCATGGCCACGTTCAAGTAGTGCAACTCGCCCGGAAGCTATTTTCGGCAGCCAGTCCGCCAAGCGCGGGCTATCTTGACGATTCATTATCACCACAGTTTTCGCAAATTCTCGCCTACATTGCTGCCAGGGTGACCCACAAGGTCCTACATGGCATGTGCAGCTTTGGAACATGGGTCTTTGCGGATGCACTAGAGGCAGACCCATGACCCAGGAAACCGGCGGCTTCGCCGCACTCGGCCTTCACGCCAATATTCTCTCCGCCCTGACCGCTGTCGGCTACGAAGAGCCTTCGCCCATTCAGTACCAGGCCATTCCGGTAATTCTCTCCGGCCAGGACATGATCGGCCAGGCCCAGACCGGCACCGGCAAGACCGCCGCGTTCGCGCTGCCGATCCTGTCCAAGATCGACCCGGCCAAACGTGAACCCCAGGCGCTGATTCTGGCACCGACTCGCGAGCTGGCCCTGCAGGTCGCCACCGCGTTCGAAACCTACTCCAAGCAGATGCCCGGCCTCAATGTGGTCGCGGTCTACGGCGGCGCGCCGATGGGCCCGCAGCTGAAAGCCATTCGCCAGGGCGCACAGGTTATCGTTGCCACCCCGGGCCGTCTGGTCGATCACCTGCGTCGCGACGAGAAAGTGCTGTCGACCATCCAGTACCTGGTGCTCGACGAAGCAGACGAAATGCTCAAGCTGGGCTTCATGGATGACCTCGAAGTGATCTTCGAAGCCATGCCGAAAAGCCGTCAGAGCGTGCTGTTCTCCGCGACCCTGCCGCACTCGATCCGCGCCATCGCCGAGAAGCACCTGCGTGAGCCGCAGCACATCAAGATCGCTGCCAAGACCCAGACCGTCTCGCGTATCGAGCAGGCGCATCTGATGATCCATGCCGATCAGAAGACCAACGCCGTGCTGCGCCTGCTGGAAGTCGAAGAGTTCGATGCACTGATCGCCTTCGTGCGTACCAAGCAAGCCACTCTGGATCTGGCCAGCGCGCTGGAAGCCAAAGGCTACAAAGCCGCTGCGCTGAACGGCGACATCGCCCAGAACCAGCGTGAGCGCGTGATCGAGTCCCTCAAGGATGGCCGTCTGGACATCGTTGTCGCGACCGACGTCGCTGCCCGTGGTATCGACGTGCCGCGCATCACCCACGTATTCAACGTCGACATGCCGTACGACCCGGAGTCCTACGTGCACCGTATCGGCCGTACTGGCCGTGCCGGTCGCGACGGTCGTGCGCTGCTGCTGGTGACGCCGCGTGAGCGTCGCATGCTGCAGGTGATCGAGCGTGTGACTGGCCAGAAGGTCGGCGAAGTCAAGCTGCCGAATGCCCAGCAAGTGCTGGACGCGCGCATCAAGAAACTCACCAACGGCCTGGCGCCACTGGTGGCCGAAGCCGAAGCCAGCCACGGTGAACTGCTCGACCGCCTGACTGCCGACATCGGCTGCAGCCCGCGTGCCCTGGCCGCCGCGCTGCTCAAGAAGGTCACCAATGGCCAGTCGCTGGATCTGGCCACTGTCGAGCGCGATCAGCCGCTGGTGCCGGGTGTCAGTGGTGCGCCGCGTGAGCGTCGTGAACGTGATGGCGAGCGCAGCGGCGAGCCGCGTGAGCGCCGTGCGCCGATGCCGCTGGGCGAAGGCCGTGCGCGCTGCCGTACCGCGCTGGGCGCGCGTGATGGCATGGCCGCCAAGAACCTGCTGGGCGCCATCCTCAATGAAGGTGGCCTGGCTCGCGAAGCGATTGGCCGTATCCAGATCCGCGAGAGCTTCAGCCTCGTGGAGCTGCCGGAAGATGGCCTCGAGCGTCTGCTGACCAAGCTCAAGGACACTCGCGTTGCCGGCAAGCCGTTGAAGCTGCGTCGCTATCGCGAAGATTGATCGTTCGTTGCGTACTGATTCGGGGGAGCCATGGGCTCCCCCGAGTCGTTTCTGGGGGGTGAATGGTCGTGTGCAGTGCGTGCGAGCGGCAACAGCCCCTAGGACGAACACGCCCGCGGCTCTACAATCTGCCGTCCTCGTTCGTGTGATGTGCTGAATGCCTACCTGCCTTGTCCACCCGCTGCCGTATCAGGCCGATCCCGCCGTTTATTTCCAGCTGGTGCGTCAGGCGCCGGGCGCGGTGTTGCTCGATGCGGGGCGGCCGGCAGCCACGCGTGGGCGTTATGACCTGCTCAGCGCCTGGCCTTTGGCCGAATTGACGCCGCTGCCAGGGGAGACGGGGGCGGTATTTTTCGCACGTTTGCGCGACCAGCTGTCGTCTCTGGGCAGAGCCGAGCTGCCTGCTGGTGCCGACCTGCCGTTTGCCGGCGGTCTGCTCGGCTATCTGGCGTACGATTTCGGTCGTCGTATCGAAACGCTGCCCGAGCAGTCTCGTGACGATCTGGGGCTGGGTGATGCGGTCTTTGGCCTGTATGCCTGGGCGCTGATCAGCGACCATCAGGCGCAGACCAGCCAACTGGTGTTTCACCCGTCCTTGCCCGGTGACGAACAGGCGCGCTTGCTGACCCTGTTCGGACACCCGCCGGCAACGCCTTCGCAGCCGTTGCCCTTCGCTCTGCTGGAGCGCTTTCACGCTGATACCGAGAAGCATCGGTATGCGGCGGCGATTGCCCGAATACAGGCCTATATCGCTGCTGGCGACTGCTACCAGGTCAATTACGCGCAACGCTTCCAGGCGCGCTATCAGGGCGACCCCTGGCAGGCCTATGGCGCCCTGCGGGCTGCCTGTCCTACGCCGTTTTCCGGCTACCTGACCCTGCCCGGCGGCGCAGCGCTGCTGAGCCTGTCACCGGAGCGCTTCATCCGGGTCAGTGGTGGCCAGGTGGAGACGCGACCGATCAAGGGCACGCAGCCTCGTGGCCGTGACGAGCAGGAGGATGCCCACAACGCCCAGGTACTGCTCGCCAGTACCAAGGATCGCGCCGAGAATCTGATGATCGTCGATCTGTTGCGCAACGATCTGGGGCGCAGCTGCCGTATCGGCTCGGTACGCGTACCGGAGCTGTTCGCCCTGGAGAGCTACCCTAACGTGCACCACCTTGTCAGTGCGGTGACCGGGGCGCTGGCGGCTGACAAGGATGCGCTGGACCTGCTGTTGGGTGCCTTTCCGGGTGGCTCCATCACCGGAGCACCGAAGATCCGCTCGATGCAGATCATCGACGAGCTCGAGCCGACGCGCCGTGGCCCGTATTGCGGTTCGCTGCTGTACCTGGACGTGCGCGGCGAGATGGACAGCTCCATCGCCATCCGCAGCCTGCTGGCCAAGGACGGCGTGATCAGTTGCTGGGGCGGCGGCGGTATCGTCGCCGACTCGGCCTGGCAGGCCGAGTATCAGGAGTCGATCACCAAGGTGCAGGTGCTGCTCAGCACGCTGGAAGGGTTTCAGTCGAAGCGGTAGATGTCCATGCCGAGGGCGCCCAGGGTGAAACCCTGGTGCTCGATGGCAAATGTGCTGCCGGCGCCGCGGGCGAAGAACAGCGGCAACAGATGCTCGTCACTGGGGTGATTGCGCTGCGCGTATGGGGCTTGGCGGCGGTAGTCGAGCAGCGCGGCCAGGTCGTCCTCTTGCAGCCGCTCGACCATCCAGTCGCGAAACTCCAGCGCCCAGGGCGCTGCTTCGTCGCCGCTTGAGCGCCAGTCCAGCTCGCCCAGGTTGTGGGTGATGCTGCCCGAGCCGATCAGCAGCACGTTCTGCTCCCGCAGCGCGGCCAGCGCTTCGCCTACGCGTACCTGCAGGCCGGGGCCCTGGCGGCTGGGCAGGGAAACCTGTACCACCGGGATGTCGGCTTCGGGGTAGAGCAGCGACAGCGGCACCCAGCTGCCATGATCGAAAGGGCGGTGATCGTCGGTGTTGGCGGCGAGGCCCGCGGCCTGCAGGCGCTGTACGATGTCGTCAGCCAGTTGCGGGCTGCCGGGCGCCGGGTACTGCACCTGATAAAGCTCGGCGGGAAAGCCGCCGAAGTCGTGCCAGGTTTGCGGCTGGGCGTTGCTCATCACCCGCAGCGCTTCGCTTTCCCAGTGTGCCGAGACCACCACGATGGCGTCCGGCCGCTGCAGCTTGGCGGCGATGCGGGCCAGGGCTGGGCCGCTGGCGCCGGGTTGCAGGGCAAGCATGGGCGAACCGTGGGAAATGAACAGGCTGGGCTGCATGATGTTCTCCAGATGATGGTGTCATGATCTATCAGGCAAGTTGGCCTAACAACGGCTAAAGTCTGCTCGGTGTTATCTGTTTTCTTGATTGCTTAGGGGAAAGACATGCAGGAATCATTCTGGCTACAACGCTGGCATGCCAATCAGATCGGCTTTCATGCCCGCCAGGTCAATGGCCTGCTGCAGCGGCTCTGGCCGGCGGTGGCCGGGTCGAGCGACGCCGCCGTGCTGGTGCCGCTGTGCGGCAAGAGCCTGGATATCGCCTGGTTGGCGGCGCGTGGCCACAGGGTCATCGGTGTCGAGCTGGCCGAGGTGGCGGTCGCGGCCTTCTTTGCAGAGCAGGGCGTAGAGCCGGTGATAAGCGAGGAGGGCGCTTTCAAGGTCTATCGCCATGGGGGTGTGGAGTTGCTCTGCGGCGACTTCTTCGCACTCGAGGCTCGGCAACTGCAGAACTGCGCCTTGTTCTACGACCGGGCGGCGCTGATCGCGCTGCCGGCTGAAATGCGCGAACGCTACGTCAGCCATCTCTGTAGCGTGCTGCCCGCTGGCAGCAAAGGCTTGCTGGTGACGCTGGATTACGACCAGGCGTTGATGGATGGGCCGCCATTCTCCGTCAGCGATGCCGAAGTGCAGGGTTGGTCCGGCAGGGTGTGGCGCAGTGAGCTGCTGGAAAGCCAGGATGCGCTGGAGCCGCGATTCGAGGCGCGCGGTCTTACCTGCATGAAGGAGCGCGCTTACCGTCTGCAGCTACCTTGAGCGGAGATTGGGCATGAAGAAGGCGACCCTAGGGTCGCCTTCTTTACCTGTGCTGCGATCAGCTCAGGCGGCGTAGGGCTTCGATACGCTCTTCCAGCGGCGGGTGGGTCATCAGCAGGCCGGCCAGGCCGTTCTTCAGGCCACCGTTGATGCCGAAGGCGGTCAGGCTGTCGGGCATCTGCACCGGCACGCCCTGTTCGGCACGCAGGCGCTGCAGGGCGGCGATCATCGCACCCTTGCCGGCCAGTCGTGCACCGGCTTCGTCGGCCTTGTACTCGCGTTTGCGCGAGAACCACATGACGATGATGCTGGCCAGGATACCGAGCACCAGTTCGGCGAAGATGGTCGCCACGAAGTAGCCGATGCCGTGGCCGCCTTCGTTCTTGAGGATCGCCTTGTCGACGAAGTTGCCGAAGATGCGTGCGAAGAACATCACGAAGGTGTTCACCACGCCCTGGATCAACGCCAGGGTGACCATGTCGCCATTGGCCACGTGGCCGATCTCGTGGGCCAGCACGGCGCGCACTTCATCGGGCGAGAAGCGCTCGAGCAGGCCCTGGCTGACGGCGACCAACGCGTCGTTCTTGTTCCAGCCGGTGGCGAAGGCGTTGGACTCGTAAGCCGGGAAGATACCCACTTCCGGCATCTTGATGCCAGCATCGCGTGACAGCTCTTCGACGGTCTGCAGCAGCCACTGCTCGTGGCGGGTACGCGGTTGGGTGATGATTTCGGTACCGGTGCTCATCTTCGCCATCCATTTGGACAGGAAGAGCGAGATCAGCGAGCCGGCAAAACCAAAGACGGCGCAGAAGATCAGCAGGCTGCCGTGGTTCTGGCCGGTGAAGCGATCAACCCCCAGCAGTTTGAGGGTGATGCTGGCGATAACCAGTACCGCCAAGTTGGTAGCCAGGAACAACAT
>JAAIGF010277062.1_pt1 | contig 19876 bp, 17 predicted proteins | sample 6487441 | NCBI WGS metagenome assembly JAAIGF01 (sample SAMN13974129, study PRJNA590717) | phyllosphere metagenome | biome: pepper field; feature: multiple bacterial spot infested pepper fields; material: pepper leaves; isolation source: leaves from pepper fields | host: Capsicum annuum ... | reverse complement strand
GGCACGGTCATCGCGGCCTACGACGTGACCGAGCTGGCCGAGGCGGTGGAGGTGCGCGAGCAGTTCCTCGCGACGGTGTCGCACGAGCTGCGCACGCCGTTGACGTCGATCATGGGGTACACCGAGTACGTCACCGACGAGCTCGGCGACCGAGCCGATGAGCTGGGGGTCGCTCGAGCGCTCGCCACGATCACCCGCAACACGGAGAAGCTGCTCGATCGGGTCTCGCAGCTGCTCTCCGCGGCGGACAAGAACTTCGACGTGCGCCCGCAGCAGGTCGACCTCGCGCCGGTGCTCCGAGCGGCCTTCGATTCGCTGCGCGTCATCGCCGCCGGCGCGGGCATCGAGCTGATCGCCGACCTGCCCGCGGAGCTGCCGGTGCACGCGGACGGCCCTCGCGTGGCGCAGGCGGTGGAGAACCTGCTCACGAACGCGATCAAATTCACCCCCGCGATGGGCGTCGTGCGCCTCGCAGCGGCGCTCGACGGTGACGAGGCGGCCATCACCGTCTCGGACACCGGTCTCGGCATGAACGACGAGGAGCAGCGACGAGCCTTCGATCGCTTCTACCGGTCCCGCGGGGCGCGCGACACCTCGGTGCAGGGCATCGGCGTCGGGCTCGCCCTCGTGAAGCAGATCGTCGACGCGCACGGCGGTCGCATCGAGGTGCGCAGCGAGCCCGGTTCCGGGACCGAGTTCACGGTGCGCCTGCCGCTGCACCGGCTGTGAAGCCACCGCCTCGACGCCCGCCGCGTCGCAGGATCGACGCATGAGCGAACAGCACGTCACCGTCGTCGGCGCAGGTCTCGCCGGACTCGCCTGCGCCAGGGCGCTGCGCGACGCCGGCGTGTCGGTACGCGTGCTCGACCGGGGTCGGGTGCCCGGCGGCCGCCTCGCGACCCGGCGCCTCGAGGACCGCCCGGTCGACCTGGGCGCCTCCTACCTCACCGCCGAGCCGGGCAGCCGCTTCGGTGCGGTCGTCGACGACTGGGTCGCCCGCGGGCTCGCCCGCCCGTGGACCGACACCTTCCGGGTGGCGGACGGCGAGCGGATGCACGATGCCGCGTCCGGTCCCATCCGCTACGCCGCCCCCGCCGGGCTGCGCTCGCTCGCGGTCGACCTCGCCGAGGGCCTCGACGTGCGCCAGCAGGTGACGGTGGACGCGCTGCCCGAGGACGGCACGACGGTGCTGGCGATGCCGGACCCGCAGGCGCGCCGGCTGCTGCCGGGCACGCATCCGCTGCTCGATCTGCTGCCCGACGCGGACGCCTGGGCACCGGTGATCGCGGTGGCGCTGCGCTGGGACGAGCGCCGGTGGCCCGCCGACCTGCACGGCGTCTTCGTGAACGACTCCCCCGACCTCGGCTTCATCGCCGACGACGGCGACCGGCGCGGCGACGGCGCCCCCGTGCTCGTCGCCCACACGACGCCCGAGCTGGCGCAGCGGCACCTCGACGACCCCGACGGCGCGGTGCCGGCCGTGGTCACCGCGGTGCGCCGCATCATCGGCATCGACGCGGAACCCTCTTCGACATACGTGCACCGCTGGACCTTCGCGCGGCCGACCGCCCCGCACGACGAGCCGTTCGCGCTCGCCGGCACGGTCGGGGTCGCCGGCGACGCCTGGGGCGGCAAGCCCTCGTCGGCCGAGGCCTGGACCTCCGGCGACGCACTGGGTCGCACGCTCTCTGATCGCTGAGCGCTGACCGGGACGAGCGGATGCGCGTTCGGGTCGCGTCCGCCCGCCCCTCCCCCGTCGTCCCCCGTCTCAGCCGCGCAGCTCGAGGGTGCTGCACTTCACGCTGCCGCCGCCCTTGAGCAGCTCGTCGAGCTCGATCGCCACGGGCTCGAAGCCGCGGTCGGCGAGCTGCGCCGCCCATCCGCTCGCCGCCGCGGGGTGGAAGACCCGCAGCCCGTCGCTGATGGAGTTGAGGGCGAACAGCGCCGCCTGGTCGGGGGCGACGAGGATCGCGTCCGGGTAGAGCCGCTCGAGGACGGCCCGCGAGGCGTCGTCGAACGCGTCGGGCAGGTAGGCGATCTCGCCGCGCACGTCGTCCAGCACGGTGAGCGCCGTGTCGAGGTGGTAGTACCGCGGGTCGACGAGGCGCAGCGAGACGACCTCGACGCCGGCCGCCTCGGCGAGCTCGGCGTGCGCGGAGAGGTGCGTGCGGAAGCCGTGGCCGGCGAGCACCCGGTCGCGCAGCACCAGGAAGTCGCCCTCCCCCTCGTTGACCTCGCGGGCGACGACGACCCGGGCGCCGGCGTCGCGCTGCCAGCGCTCGTGCAGCGCGGACTCCCCCGCCCGCTCGGCGTGCACGAAGCGGGCCGTGTAGAAGATGCCGCCCGCGCTCGTTCCACCGTTCGCCGCGTAGACCATGTCGGGCAGGCCCTCCCCCGGCTCGAGCAGGTGCACCTCGTGGCCGGCGGCGCGGTAGGCGCTCACGAGGCCCTGCCACTGGGCGACGGCGCGGGCGGTGTCGACCGGCACGGAGGCGTCCATCCACGCGTTGATCTCGTAGGCGACCTCGAAGCGCTCGGGGCGCACCATGAGGAACCGGCGGGGCCGGGCGGTGCGGGTCGCGGGCGACGCGGATGCGGGTGCGAGTGAGGTCATGCCTCCAGCCTGGACGCAGGCTTGCGGCGCATGGTCTCGCCCTGCGCAGGATTCCTGTGCTGTGACGCCTTGTTCAGCGTACTGTTGCGTCATGGACGATCTCGACCGCCGCATCCTCGACCACCTGCGCGAGGACGCGAGGACGAGCTTCGACCGCATCGGCGAGGCGATCGGCCTCTCGGCGAGCGCCGTGAAGCGGCGGGTCGACCGGATGAAGGCGAGCGGCGTCATCCGCCGCTTCACCATCGACATCGACCCGGCGCTCGACGAGCGCGGCACGGAAGCCTACGTCGAGCTGTTCTGCCGCGGCACCGTCGCACCGGGGGAGCTGCGGCGAGCGCTCGCCGGCATCCCGGAGGTCGTCGACGCCGGCACGATCACGGGGGAGGCGGATGCGATCGTCCGCATCCGCTCGCGCGACGTGCCCAGCCTGGAGCAGGCGCTCGAACGCATCCGCCTGGCTCCGAACGTCGAGCGCACCCGCAGCGCGGTGCTGCTCACGCGGCTCGTCGAGCGGGGGTGATTCGGCGGGTCCTCGCGTCGGCGACAGATCGGCGGCACGATCCCTGGCGAGCGAACGACTGTGGAGCCGCTCGTGGGAATCGAATGCCTTCGCATCGGCGGGCCGAGCCGAGCGAGCGTCAGGAGAGCCGCAGCCTCCCCTCGAGCTGTCGCATAACCGACGTCCGCCGTGCAACGTCTGCGATGTGGTTGCGACACAGCGTTACAGGAATCGCATCCTCGGCAATCTAGGAGCCTCGCGATGGGCTCGATCGCAAGGCTTCGGGACGTTCCGCAAGCCAACGGTTATGGGACATATCAGGTTCATGACCCGCAGTCGTCGACATTGCGCCTCAGATGGATCGCGGCCAGACCTTCGACGCCTTAGCTGCCAACTGGGCCTGACGCGCTTCGATCGTCTCGGGGGTCCAATCGAGCTCGGCCGAAATCTGCTTAGTCAGCGTGAAATTGGACTGACCTAACTTCGGCTTTTTGACGGAGAAGGGCTTGTTGCCGATTTTGGCATTCGGGGTTTTCTGCAGTAGAGCGTGGTTTCCTAGGCGATCCACCCACTGTTTCTTTAGTTCCCCCGGGAACGTGGGCCATTCGGTTTCCGTAGCGTTCTTTGGCAGAACATGCTCCAGGTTGACTGCAGCTTCGTCCTTGTTAGCCACAAATTCCGGCTCCTTCTCGCCAGCATCGAAGGCCTCAAGGGCGCGAAGGTAGTACCGAGACAACGCAACTTTAGTCACGCGGGCAGAGGCGAAAGCGCTCTCAAACTCCTTATCGCTAGGAACTATCGATCCGAGCTTCTCGAGCAATGCCGCTGCTGTCTTCACTTGGCCGCTCCTGATTGCCATGGCAGCGTTGCAATAAGCCGTTTCGGTGGAGCCTCCGCCGATTCCTCCGACAATCAGTCCTCTCACCCCCCAATTCACGGAAAGGCGAAGAACTTTCTTGACTTCGTTTTTGTCGAAGTACTGGAGAACGGCGAGCAACATCGGGCGATTTTGCTCCAGGGAGAGCCGATTCAAAGTGTCGAGGTTATCTTTCGTGGCTGTTCCCCACGACGCCCAGTACTCATCGTCGCTAGACAGAAGGGCTGCGTACAAGGCCGACGCGGTCTCGACCTCAGTGGCGAAGGCTACGGCCTGCCCGGCCGTGGTTATGCTCTTTTTGATCTCCTTGTAGAGATACGGCTCTCTTGTGGCTCCGCTTTTAGAGTTCCAGAGGTGGCGGAGGAATGCGATGAACTGATCCTGGTCAGTGTCCAAGGCCCCAAGGGCGACCAGCCATTTGTCTCGAACAGACTCGAGGCCGTTTGTCTGGCTAGACGCCTTGCCGAACAAGTAGTTTTTCAGCAGATCGGCGAGGGTCAGATTGGCTCCTCGGTCGTTGAGCGTCTCAAAGATCATGAATGCGTCAGACTCGGTGGGCACCTTGACGTAGATCACGCGCAGCCCGGTCTCGATAAACTTCCGCCACTCTACAAACGCCGCGATCCAATTGGCACCAGCGTGGGCGGCTTCAGCTGCCACGAACTCGCGGAGTAACTTATTCGCGTTCTTGATTAATGCGTGAGAGTCGCGGGTCCCGATTACTTCCGAGGCTCCCGGAACGACGTACTGGCCGAAAAATTCGTTGTCTTCCGCGTTGAGCACCAATTTTGGAATGTGCGCGCCTACGTCGTCGGAGAACTTGTTTAGAAACTCTGAGTTGATGGCGCTTGCTCGGTCGGATTCACCGTTGTCCTCGTAGTAGTCACGGAGAGCAGACAGCAAAAGTGTGGTGGTCGCCAGGCGCTGTTGGCCATCGATGATGGTAAGCCGCGAATCTTCCTCTGCGGAGAGAACAACAGTTCCCATAAAGTGCTCTTTTTGCGTCGATGTGAACGCGCTTTTGATGTCTGAGCAGAATTCGTTGACCTGTTCGGTTTTCCAAGAATAGGAGCGTTGGTAGAGAGGCACCTTCAGCGCTTCCAGCTTCAGCAGGTAGCCGATGCCCTTGAGGTCGAAGTCGATGTTGGACGTCATGGTGGCCTCCAGTGGTCTGCTGACGGATGTCACGATACTGGCTCAGATGCAGCCATCGCGAGCGGGGTCACGACGTTTGTAGTTTGTGTCACGCAGCTTTGGAAAGTCCGGTCTGCCGAAACTCAGCGGCATTGATTGGTGCCCGAATCAGTCGTGCGATCTTTGCTGGCGCCGATAACGCCTGTTCTGTCAGCGCCGCTTCCAAGCGATCAGCGCGCGGATGCCGGCGACCAGAGCTGCGCAACCCATCGCGAGCCCTACGGCGTAGAACAGCCATGACGGGCCACGAAGTGTACGGCCCGCTGTTTGGGTGAGGTCGTTGTCATTAGCGAACGCGAATATCGATAGGGCGATCGCGACGACGCCGACCACGATGCAGAACCAAGCTTTGTCTGGTTTCACGCTCTGCCCGCCTCGGGTAGGAGATCAGCGACGATCTCGGCGCGGCCGAGGGCGGCGAGGTACCCGGGCACGCCGATGACGCCGGACAGGATCAGCCAGGGGAAAGCGATGAGTGAGTACCACTCGACGGTCATCTGCAGGCCGCCTGCAATGAGGACGCAGCCCGCGCCGGCGACGGCGGCTTGCAAGGCGATGCTGGTCGGCAGGATCGCCCGGCGGCCCCGCACGATGTTCCGCACGGCCTTGAGGTCGACCGTCTCGGGGGAGGCGTTGCTGTCCGGGTCCAGGATCTTTTCGACGAGGCGCTCGTTGGCCACTGGGATGCGCGGGATGCGGCCCTTGTCGAAGACCAGCCACAGCAGCAGCGGCATCACCGCGCCGAAGAGTGCGCAACCGATGCCGATCAGTAGCAGGTTGAGCGCCCAGAGCAACCCTCCACGGTCGTGGATCACAAGGTGAACGAGTAGAGGAGCGCCGATACCAAACAAGCTCATGACGGTGGCCAGGATGATCCTGCGATGAGGTCTCAGGATGCGCGGTAGCTCGCGCTTGGTTGCTTCCCATCCGATGGCGCGCTGCAGTTTCGAACTTCCCCCACGGCTCATACGGAAAAGCTAGCCAACCCGTAGTGGTCGCATCCCTGCTCGGGGCTGACCCGAGGGTTCGCCGGCTGCGCTGACTCCGGGTGGGCTGCGCGCAGTGCGCTCAGCGCACCGCGTTCCCCTACGCTCGCTCGCATGGGGCCACGCGAGAAGTTCTGGTTGAGCGCTATGTGGGTGGCCGGCGGGGCGGCCGTGCTGGCTCTCCTGGCCTGGCTCGCTTTCAGCGTTGGCTTGGTCGCCAATCCGTGGTTCATCGTCGTGACGGGCGCGATTGGGGCGGTGGCCGGCGCGGTGGCGGTCACAGTAATGGCGCGACGCCGATAAGTCGCATTCTGTCGATCTCGTGGTCGCTCGTCTGGCTGACCGTGGCTATCGGGGCGACGTGCTCGACGTCTTCGAGTTCAGCGGCGGGGTGGCCACGCGGACCATCCGTTCGGGAGGCCATCGAGAATGGCTTTCGCCCTGACCAGGCGATCGTTCGGCAGCTGCTCGGGGTGCAAGCCTCCTGAACTCGCACCGTCCGGATAGTTGAACGTGTATTGGGTCGTCGGGCGGCGCCCGTCAGTGATGCTCTCGCGGTATCTCCCGTTGACAACGGCGAAGACCTGCCGCTCGAGTTGCTCTGCTTCTGCGTGCCAACTCGAATCGCAGGCGTCGCACCCGCAGATTGGGTAGAGGAAGTCGTGCATCGCTCCGGCGTGCAGGTGAACGCTCGGATAGGCGGTGAGGACAAACGTGAGCGGCGCGCAGGTCGGATCCGCCGGCCGGATCCTCGCCGCGCGAACTACGTCCTGACTGGGGGAGTGGGTGAGGTCGGTGGCCGACTCGGCGCCTTCGTCGATCGTGACGTCGTACGTCTCGCGAAGGTGCTGTATCAGGGCGTTGGCGACGATGTGGATCGGCGTGAATCGCTCTGGGTGGCTGTCGACGGAGTACGTCTCTTCCGGTGGTGATCCATCCCAGCGGTTTCCGTAGTCGATGATGTGACCGGCGGCGTCACGGAAGTCCAGCTCTTCGATGGCAGGACGCGCGTACCGATGCATCTCACTATCTTTGCTCGCGGCGCCGAGAAATCGGGTAGTCCCGTCGAGACGTTTCCTCGTCAACCTGTGCCGCGAGACGAACGAGACGGCAGGCCGCTCGCTAAAGTCGCCGTCATGGCCAAGCGCACCACCACCGTTCTCATCGACGACCTCACCGGCGCCGAGCTCGGCGCCGACGCCGTGACCGTGACGTTCGCGCTCGAGGGCGCCGCCTACGAGATCGACCTCGCCCCGGACACGGCCGCGGACCTCCGCGAATCGCTGGAGCCGTTCATCGATGCCGCCCGGAAGGTTGGTCGCCCCGGACGCGGCTCCGCGTCGTCGTCGGCGCCGGCCGGCGAGCAGTCCGCCGCGCGCGCCTGGCTGCTCGAGCAGGGTGTCGAGGTCCCATCGCGCGGGCGCCTGTCGACCGAGCTGCTCGAGCGTTACCGCGCCCGGTAGGGCAGTGGCAGAAACGAGCCGATCGGCTCGATTCCGACATAAGAAAGATTATCTGTTCACTGCGGACTCGACTCAGCCCAGCGTCGCGGAGGACCGCTGATTGCGGGTGGACTGCTCTCCGAACGAACCCGCTGTCCTTCGGAAACTGGTGAAAAGTCACCCGCTTCGAACCGGTTGCCCCGCTCATGCGTTCGATCCGCGCGCTGCAGGCCAGTCAGGTAGGTGCCGGCGCGCTCAGCTTGCGCGCGCAAGCCGTAGGAGCTACCGTCAAGCTACTTGCGCGCGACAGTGAATAGTGATCACCCGGCTCTCGAGATAGGTCGAACGACCAACTCGACGCGCTGAAGCGCCTTTCGACGATGGAGTCATCATGACCGAGCCCCAGAGCCCTCAGAGGCAGCCCGAAAACGTCCGATCGGACGTGCCGCCGCCCTCGTCGCTCCCACCCGCACCCGGGGCAGTGCAGGAGAGCATCCCGACGACGACGGGCTTGATCCGCCCCCTACAGGCTTCGAAGTCGTATATCTGGTTGCTCGTGCTCGGGCAGTTCGGCATCTTCGTGGCGTTCATCACGCCCATCGCGATTTCACTCGCCGTCCGCGTCAGCGCTCTGGCTCCAGGGCACGACGAATACCTCGGCTACATCACTGGTGCTGGTTCCGTGGCCGTGATGATCGTGACGCCGATCGTCGGAATCCTCAGTGACCGCACCCGCACGCGCCTCGGGCGTCGACGACCGTGGATTCTTGGCGGAATGCTCGTCGGTGTCGCCTCGTTGTTCGTCATGGGATTGGCGCCGAGCGTCCTCATTCTCGGCGTCGGCTGGATTCTCGCGCAGATCGGCTGGGGCCAGGCCCTCGCGAACCTCACTACCTCCATGGCCGACACGCTTCCCGAGCACCAGCGAGGCAAAGTCGCTGGCTTCGTCGGCTTCGCCACGCAGGTCGCTCCGGTCGCCGGCGTGATCATCGCCGGGAGCCTGGTCGGGGATCCGCTCCTGCTCTTCGTGATTCCTGGCCTCGTTGGAGTGTTCTTCGTCACCCTGTTCCTGTTCTTCTCGCGCGAACAGGACAGCCGCCCGATGATCATCAACGAGCGGTTGACCCTCGGGACTGCGATGCGGAAGTACCTCTTCAACCCGACGAAGCACGCTGACTTCTCGCTCGTGTGGGTCGGCCGTTTCTGCTTCTACTTCGGCCTCACCCTGAACACCACGTTCACGGCCTTCTTCTTTGCGGCACGCCTGGAAGTTGGCGTCGAAGAGGTGGCGGGGGTGCTGGCGACTCTGAGCCTCGTCGGCATCGCCGCGACGACCATCGGTGCAATCGGCGGCGGCTTCCTCTCTGACAAGCTCCGCCGGCGCCGGCTCTTCGTGCTCCTCGCGTCGGTGATCTTCGCTGCTGGTGTCGTGTTGGAGGCCATCGCCACAGACCTCCCCATGCTTTTCGTGGGCTCGCTGATCGCGTCCGTGGGAATCGGCGCATTCTCCGCGGTTGACCAGGCGCTGCTCCTCGACGTGCTGCCTGAGCGCGACACGGACGCGGGCCGCTTCCTGGGGATCGCCGGATTCGCCACCGCGATCCCTCAGTCCGTGGCGCCCTTCGTCGCCCCCCTGGTGCTCGCGATCGGCGCAACGGTCGACGGAGGCAAGAACTACACGTTGCTCTACTTCATGGCTGGAGTGATCACGGTGATCGGTGGTCTCGTCGTCATGAAGGTGCGGCAGGTTCGATAGAGGGCCGGTCCCGACCAATCGCGTCAGTGTTGCGCTACGTGCGGGGCCGGTCCGGTGGATGCTCGTGGCATGAGCGTGACTGCGGACGTCTGCTCCCATTCGGGAGCAGGCGTCCCATTCATTGCGCTGACGGCCAGGGCTGCGAGGTGATGCCCCAGACCCGACGAGTCGATGCGCACGCTGGTGATGCGCGGCTCCATCATCGTCGTGAGCGGTGTGTCATCGTGGCCGGCCACGGAGAGGTCTTCAGGTACGGCGATCCCAGCGCGTTGGGCAGCGCCGATGATTGCGCAGGCGACATCGTCGTTGAACGCGACCACGGCCGTGATGCCCTCGGCGAGCCATTCGCGTACCGGCGGGTCGAGTTCGCTTCCCATCGGATTCATCCGGAGCGTCGAGGGGGCCTCTATTCCAGCGTTAGCGGACGCCTCGGTGGCCGCTGCTTCGCGGGCGTCGGCAAGATCTGCCAGGCGCGGGTCAGCCGGCCGGGCGAATCCCAAACGCTCATGACCCAACGCGCGCAGATGTTCGACCTGCAGTCGAGGACCGCCTTCGTCGTACCGCTCGCCGGATGCGGTGTCGGGATCGGGAATGATGCGCTCGACGCCAGCCTTCCGCATCGACGCCACCAATGCGTCTGAAAAGGGAAACAGGCCCATGACGACGTCAGGCTGCAGCGTCTCCCAAAGCGGCCGAGCGTGCGTTCCGTCTCGGGGCGTGTAAGTGATCAGGGCATATCCATGCTCGTCAAGAGCGAGCGTCGCCTCGTCGATGTTCTCGCGGAAGCTGTGCTCGATCGGCCAGTCAGGCAGGACGAGCAGCACGATGCTGCTGCGGCCGCTCGCGAGCGCACGCGCAGCGATGTGCGGCCGGTAGCCGAGCCGCTGAGCTTCTGCGAGCACGCGTTCCGTGGTCGCCGCGGAGATCGTCTGCCCAGGAGTCTCGTTCAGCACGAAACCGACCGTCGCCCGGGAAACACCGATCGATCTCGCGATGTCCGCAGTTGTGACTCTTCGTCCAGATGCCTGCAATGCCACTGTCGCCCCTTCTTCGCTTCTGAGCATAGAAGCCGTGGTCGCCACTGCCTGAGCGGCGCGCCTGCCAAAGACTTGTGCGCGCTAGCCTCGACGGCTATCGTTGGAAAACTAGCACGCGCTAGTGACTGATCTCGACAATGGAGTCTGGTGGGGCATCCATCACGACTCCTGCCGCCAAGGAGCACGAACCGATGACCGATACCCGGACCGCAGTTTTCGTCAGCCCGCCGTTCGCACGCGGACTCGACCGCGAGCCGGCTGCGTACCTTCGCAAGGAGTTCTTCGTCGAGGCCACTCCTCGACGAGCAACGCTCCGCACGACGGCTATCGGTCTCATCGAGCCGCATCTGAATGGGGTCGTGACGACCGACGAGGTGCTCGCCCCGGGGTGGACTTCATATCGCCATCGACTCATCGTGAGCACGCATGAGGTCACCGAGCATGTGGTCCTCGGCACGAACGTGCTGGGTGCCGTCCTCGGAGAGGGCTGGGCGGTCGGGCGCCTCGGGTGGGAAGACCGACGCCATCACTACTCCGACCGTCCGGCAGCTTGGTTCGAGCTTGAGCTCGAATACGCCGACGGGAGTATCGAGATCGTCGCCAGCGATAGCTCGGTCACTGCTTCACGCGGCGGGGTGCGTGCCAACAGCATCTACGACGGCGAGGTGTTCGACGCGCGCGAGGAGCCCGAGGGTTGGGACCGCGCTGGCTTCGATGGCAGCGATTGGGTCCCCGTAAGCGAGTTTCCTTGGCCGTACGAGGCGCTGAGTGAGCCGATCGCTCCTCCGATCCGGCGCATCGAAGAACTGGCGCCCGTCGAGTTGATCAGGACCCCGACCGGCAAGCTCGTCGTCGACTTCGGCCAGAACATCTCCGGTTGGGTGCGATTCTCCGTGCAGGGGGTGAGGGGAACGGAGATCACCTTCCGTCACGCGGAGGTGATGACGGACGGCGAGCTCGAGGTAGAGACCCTGCGAACCGCGGCGGCAACAGATCAGTACACGCTCAAGGGCGGGGCCTTGGAGACATGGGAGCCGAGATTCACATTCCACGGCTTCCGTTACGTCGAGATCGAGGGATGGCCCGGAGAACTCAGCAGCGACGCGATCCGAGCGGTCGTCATCCACTCCGATATGACCCGTACCGGCTGGTTGACGACCTCAAACCCGCAGCTGAATCAACTGCACTCCAACGCTGTGTGGTCGATGCGCGACAACTTCGTCGGCGTCCCCACGGACTGCCCGCAGCGAGACGAACGGCTCGGTTGGACCGGAGACATCAACGCCTTCGCGCCGACGGCAGCCTTCCTCTACGACGTCCGCGGAGTCCTCGGCTCGTGGCTGCGCGATCTGGCGCTCGAGCAGCAGGAAAAGGGATTCGTGCCCTGGGTGGTGCCAGACGTGCTCTCCACCCCGTCGTCGCCGACCGCGCTCTGGAGCGACGTAGCGGTGAGCCTGCCATGGGCGCTCTACCGCGAATATGGCGACGAGCAGATTCTCGCCGACGCCTACGAGTCGATGACGACGTTCATCCGTCAGGTCGCCGGCCTGCTCGACGAGAACGGACTCTGGAGCACCGGATTCCAGTACGGTGACTGGCTCGACCCCGATGCGCCTGACGACAATCCGGCGGGCGGTAAGACCGACAGGCATCTCGTCGCCGGTGCGTATCTCTGCCGGACGACCCGCGAGATGGCGGCGACTGCACGCATCCTCGGTCACGAGGACGACGCCGCGGAGTTCGACGACCTGGCGGTCACCGTGCGGGATGCGTTCCGGCGCGAGTACGTGACACCGACTGGTCGACTGGTGAACGAGACCGCCACCGCCTATGCACTCGCCATCGCCTTCGGCATTCTCGACGAGGACCAGGCACAGCATGCCGGCGACCGGTTGGCGGCCGTCGTCGCCCAGGCCGGGTACCGCATCTCCACGGGCTTCGCCGGTACTCCGCTCGTCACCGATGCCCTCTCCTCGACGGGCCACCTCGACGAGGCCTACCTCCTCCTCCTCGAGACACGAGCACCCTCCTTCCTCTACCCGGTGACGATGGGCGCTACGACCATCTGGGAACGCTGGGACTCCATCCGCCCGGATGGCAGCGTCAACCCCTCCGGGATGACTTCGCTCAACCATTACGCCCTCGGCGCGGTGGTGGATTGGATGCATCGCACGATCGGCGGGCTGACCGCTGCGGACCCCGGTTACCGGTCGATGACGATCGCTCCCCAGCCCGGTGGGGGTCTCACACACGCCGAGTTGGTTCATGCCACCGACCACGGTGAGGTCCGCATCTCCTGGCGGATCGACGGCCGGCAGGTTTCGGTCGACGTGGCCATACCGTCGGGCACGACTGCCGCAGTGCACCTTCCACTGCGCCGAGACGCCGAGATCGTCGAGATCGACGGCGGGCAGCACTCCTGGTCGTACGAGATCGACCTCGTCGAGTCGCAGCGATCGCTGGATCTCGACTCGACTCTTCGCGAAGTCTCCGACGATCCGGCTGGATGGCACCGGTTCACGGAGGCCTTCGCCCGCCACTACCCGGGTGTGCCGCTGGACGGTCGAGCTCCGGAAGCCGCGGGCATGTCGATCCGCACGATGCTCGACTACGTGCCCGGCGCCTCGGACGAGCTGCGTGCCGAGCTCTCCGCAGCGCTTGCCGGGACCGAGTGATGCATCTCGCTGACTCCGCGAACCCGAACCGAACGCACCACCAGCCCCGCGCGCCGAAGGAAGCCATGTCTGCACTGCCGTACCAGAACCCGAAGAACACCATCGACGAGCGCGTCGCCGACCTGCTGGCACGGCTCACCGTCGAGGAGAAGGCCGGGCAGCTCACGCAGTACTTCTACACCGGAGACGGCGAACCGATCCCGGAGGACTTCGACATCGAATCCCTGCCGCCGGAGCACCGGATCCACGTCGAGCTTCCTGCGCTCATCGAGTCTGCGATCCGGGCCGGCAGGGCGGGATCGCTGCTCTTCCTCCGCGACCCGGCTCTGAGTAACAAGTTGCAGCGGTACGCCGTCGAGGAATCCCGCCTGGGCATCCCGCTGCTCTTCGGGTTCGATGTGGTGCATGGGTGGCGCACCATCTTCCCGGTGCCGATCGCGCTCGCTGCGACGTGGTCCGAGGGCACCGTCGAGGCAGTGCAGACCATCGCGGCAAGAGAAGCTCGAGCTGCCGGCGTGCACTGGACCTTCGCTCCGATGATCGACATCGCGCGCGACCCCCGATGGGGTCGCATCATCGAAGGCGCCGGAGAGGACCCGGTGCTGGGGTCGGTCATGGCCGCGGCGCAGGTGCGAGGATTCCAAGGCGAGCTCGGTTCCGAGAGTCTTCTCGCCGGACCCAAGCACTTCCTCGGATACGGAGCCGCGCGCGGGGGCCGCGACTACGACGATGCCGAGGTTTCGGACCACGAGCTCTGGAATGTCTACCTCCCACCCTTCCGCGCGGCGGTCGAAGCCGGCGCAGCAACCGTCATGAGCGCCTACATGGACCTCAACGGCGTCCCGGCCTCGGCGAGCAGAACGCTGCTCACGACCGTTCTGCGCGAGCAGCTCGGCTTCGACGGCTTCGTCGTGTCGGACGCGAACGCGGTCCGCTCGCTCGCGGTGCAGCACTTCGCCGAGGACCAGACCGACGCCGCCGTCCGAGCGCTCGAGGCCGGTCTCGACATGGAGATGTGCATGTTCGAGCCAGCATTCGACAACCTCCCCGACGCGGTCGCCGATGGCCGAATTGACGAGAGCGTGCTCGATGACGCGGTTCGTCGGGTACTGACCGCGAAGTTCCGGCTCGGACTGTTCGAGAATCCCTACGCCAACGAGTCCGCCACAGCCTCCACACTCAGCTCGCCGGCGAGTAGAACCCTCGCTCGCACGGCGGCGGAGCAATCGATCGTGCTCCTCAAGAACGTCGACGCAACGCTCCCCCTCGATCCCCGCACACTCCCGAACGTCGCCGTCATCGGCCAGCTCGCCGATAGCAAGCGCGAAATCCTCGGCCCGTGGGTCTTCGACCACGACACGAACGAGACCGTCACGATCCTCGAGGGCCTTCGTGACGCTCTCGGCGACGCTCGGATCGGCTACGAACCGGGGGCCGGGATCCCGGAACGCGTGCATCCGTCGATGTTCGATGTGATGGACACCACCGTCGAGCGCACCCCCGATGACTACGACGACGATGCGGCGATCGAACGGGCCGTCGAGCTCGCCACGGCATCGGACGTCACCATCGTCGTCGTCGGCCAACGGCAGAATCAGATCGGGGAGAAATCGTCCACCAGCACCCTGGACCTTCCGGGTCGCCAGTTCGAACAGCTGCAGCGACTCCACGCGACAGGAACGAAGCTCATCGTGGTCGTCGTCTCAGGACGACCACTCGACCTTCGCTGGGCAGATGAGCACGTTCCGGCGATCGTCCAAGCGTGGTACCCGGGAACCCGGGGCGGCGAGGCACTCGCAGCGGTGCTCCTCGGAGCGACGAGCCCGGCGGGAAGGCTGCCGTTCACGTGGCCGCAGCACGTCGGTCAGGTGCCGCTGGTTTACGCGCACCACCGCACGTTCATTCCGGAAGAGCAGGACGCCCGCTACTTCGAGGGGAGCAACGCCCCGCTCTACCCCTTCGGTCACGGCCTGTCCTACACCTCGTTCGAATACAGCGACCTTCGCATCGACCGACCGGTGATCGCACGAGGCGAGTCGACGACTGTGAGCGTCGACGTCACCAACGTCGGCGATCGAGATGCCGACGAGGTGGTGCAGCTGTACATCCACCAGCGCTTCGGGGTGTCCTCCCGCCCGGTCCGTGAACTGAAGGACTTCGCACGGATATCGCTCGCGGCAGGACAGGCCCGTCGCGTCGAGTTCACGCTCACCCCGCAGCAGCTCCGCTACTGGAGTGCGGCGACGAACGGCTACGTCCAGGACGCCACGACCTTCGACCTCGGGATCGGAGGCGACTCCCTGGTCGCGCTCGAGTCCTCCTTCACGGTGACGCGCTGATCACGAGCTTTCCGGCGGTACCACCCATCAGCTCGCTCGAACTCATCTCGAAAGGCAGCAATGTCTCGCACCTCCTTCAATGCCGGCTGGTCCTGCCGGCCCAAGACGAGCATCTTCGCCGATGTGCAAGGCCAGTCGTCGGCCGGCATGCCGGTCCACCTCCCCCACGACGCGATCATCTCGCTCGAGCGCCGCGCTGATGCGCCGAGCGGCGCTGCCGGGGCATTCTTCCCTGGCGGTGCTTTCGAGTACCTGACAAAACTCGACGTGCCACTCGAATGGAGCGACAAGCATGTGGCGCTCGAGTTCGAGGGCGTCTACCGCGACGCCATGGTCTACGTCAACGGCGCGTTCGTGGCTCAACGACCCAACGGCTACGCCGCCTTCGTCGTCTCCCTCGACGGTTTCCTCGACTACGGGGCCACCAACACGATCCGAGTGGACGCACGCTCCCACAACGATTCGCGGTGGTACACCGGCGCGGGTCTCTATCGCGAAGTGCATCTCTGGGTCAGCGAGCAAGTGCACATCCCCGAACAGGGAGGCATCCGCATCACGACTCCCGACGTCGACGAGCAGCGCGCCGTGGTCGCCATCGCCACCCGCGTGGCCAACACCGGCACGCTCACCCGCACGACGACGATCACCACCGAGATCCTCGATCCTTCCGGCGACGTCGTCGGAACGGAAAGCAGCCCCATCACCACGCTGCCGCACACCGATGGGGTCGTCCGCCAGAAGATGTACGTGCCGCACCCTGAGCGGTGGAGCGTCGACGGGCCGTCGTTGTATACCGCTCGAACACGCCTTGACGGCACCGCCGACGAGCGTGAGGTCCGTCACACCGCCTTCGGAATCCGAACGCTTCAGCTCGATCCGAGCCACGGCCTTCGTATCAACGGCGAGACCGTGAAACTCCGCGGCGCGTGCATTCATCACGACAACGGCATCCTGGGCGCCGCTACCTTCGCCGACGCTGAAGAGCGTCGCGTTCTGCTGCTCAAGCAGGCCGGTTTCAACGCCATCCGCAGTAGCCACAACCCCATGAGCGTCGCGATGCTCGACGCGTGCGACCGGCACGGCATGCTCGTCATGGACGAGACGTTCGACATGTGGGCTGAATCGAAATCGCCTTTCGACTACTCCCTCGCCTTCCCGGAGTGGTGGGAACGAGACGTCGAAGCCATGGTCGCTACAGACTTCAACCATCCGAGCGTCATCATGTACTCGATCGGCAACGAGATCCCCGAGACCGGTAACGCGATCGCCAGCCGATGGGGCCGCAAGCTCGCGGAGAAGATCCGCGAACTCGACGACACCCGTTTCGTGACCAACGGCATCAACGGGTTCGTCTCCGCGATGCACGAGGTCTCCGCATTGGTCGCCGAGCTCACCGAGGGATCAGAGGCTCTCGCGGAGGGCGACGAACAACCTGAGGGGGATGGCGGCGTCAACGCTCTCATCGGCAGCACCGATGACTTCATGGACTGGGCCGCGACGCTGCCGCTGGTCACGGCGGCAACCGCCGAATCATTCGCGGTGCTCGACGTCGTCGGGCTGAACTACGGCGACGCACGGTACGAGATGGAACGACAGCAGCACCCGAACCGTATCGTCGTCGGCACGGAGACGTTCCCCTCCAGAATCGATCGCAACTGGCGGCTTGTAACCGAGAACCCCCACGTGATCGGTGACTTCACCTGGTCCGGATGGGACTACCTGGGCGAGGTCGGCGTCGGCCGCGTCAAGTACGAGGGCGAATCGGATGCGTTCGACGGCGAGTTCCCCTGGCTGACGTCCTGGTCGGCAGACCTCGACATGACCGGTCACCGTCGCCCTATGTCGTATTACCGCGAGACCGTGTTCGGGCTCCGCTCGACCCCCTACATAGCCGTGCGCCGCCCGGCGAATCACGGGCGCGCCTTCGAGCTCGGCCAGTGGAGTTGGACGGATGCCGTCTCGAGTTGGAGCTGGGAGGTCGAGGAGGCGTTCCCGATGATCCTCGAGGTCTACAGCAACGTGGACGAGATCGAACTGCAGCTCAACGGACGAGCCGTCGCACGAAAGCCCGTTGGAACCAGACGGGCCTTCGTGGCTGACTTCGAGATCCCCTTCGAATCGGGCACGCTCACCGCCATTGCGATCAGCGACGGTGTCGAGACGGGGCGCACCCGCCTGAGTAGCGCCTCGTCTACCGAAGCGCTCCTCGATGTCCGTCTCGACAAGCTCTCCACCGATCTCCGCGACGGAGCGCTCTTCTTCGCAGAGATCGAACTCCGCGACGCCGACGGCCACCTCGTCAACGACTCGGATCGCGAAGTCACCGCGACCGTCAGCGGTAGCGGCTCACTCGCGGCGTTCGGCAGCGGGCGACCGCGCACCGTCGAGCGTTTCGACCGGAACACCCACACCACCTACGACGGCCGCGTGCTGGCAGTGATCCGACCCGAACGCGTCGGCTCCATCGAGCTGACCGTCTCGGCAGCAGGACTCACCGACGTCACCGTGCGGCTCGACGTCCCGCAGGCACCCGAACGCGCCAACATCACCACCGGCGCGAACGCGTCGAGCCCGATCTCCGCATGAATGGAGCACACATGATCAACCGACTCTCCGACAAGACGATCATCGTCACCGGCGCCGCCTCCGGCATCGGACGCGGCACAGCCCTCCGACTGCTCAGCGAGGGGGCCAACGTCGCCGCCCTCGACCTCAACGCCGCCGAGGTTCAGCAGCTGACCCAGGAGGCGCCCGAAGCTGATCGCGCACGCCTCTTCACGGCTCGCGTAGACATCTCAGACGAGGCCTCAGCTCACGACACCGTCGCGGCCGTCATCTCGAGGTTCGGGAAGCTCGACGCCATCGTCAACGCTGCCGGCATCTTGTACGGCGATCACACCCACGAGATGTCCCTCGAGCGCTGGAACCGCCTCGTCCAGGTGAATCTGACCGGCACCTTCCTCATGGTGCGCGAAAGCCTCCCGCACCTGCTGTCCACGGGCGCGGGAGTCATCATCAACTTCGCCTCGACGTCCGCCTTCTTCGCACACCCCTACATGGCGGCGTACGCCGCCACGAAAGGCGCGATCGCCGCCTTCACGCACTCCGTTGCACTCGAGTACGCCAACCGTGGTTTGCGCGCCGTCAACATCGTCCCCGGCGGGATCACGAGCGGCATCACGAACGAGACGCCGCAGAATCTCCCGGAAGATGCGGACTGGGCCCTCCTCGCTCACCTCGGCGCGCGACTCAACGACGGACGCATGGGCACCCCGGAAGAGGTCGCCGGCGTCATCGCGATGCTGATCTCCGACGACGGCGCCTTCATCACCGGCACCGAGATCCGCATCGACGGCGGAACGCACGCGTAGCGACATGCTGGAGCGAGCCTGCATGCCGATCGCGAACATGTTGCCCAGCGGCGCTTTGTCCTCGTCGAGCTCCGAAGCCGCCTGCGTCGAAGAGCCTCGAGCGGCACGCACCTCAGCCCCGCGCCCGCTCAGTTGCGAAGGACTGGAATGAGCACCACGTTGCGAGGTTGGCTCTTCCTGGCAGGAGCGATCTCCGCTGAGGTCATGGGTTCTCTCTCGCTGAAAGGAGCCTTGGACCAGCCGGCCCTCTACGCACTGGTCGCGGTCGGTTATGTAGGGGCGTTCGTGCTTCTCAGCTTCGTGCTGCGCACCGGCATGGCGCTCGGGGTCGCGTACGGCGTCTGGGGCGCTGCAGGCGTCGCGCTGACCGCCGTCCTCTCACTCGCGATCTTTGGTGAGCCGATCACGTTGCTCATGGGAGTCGGGATTGCGGTCGTCATCGCCGGCGTGCTCTGCGTCGAACTCGGTGCGCAAGCCGGGCACAGGCAGAAGGACAAAGCGGCATGATGGCGTGGATCTTCCTCGTCGGAGCAATCGCTTTCGAGATCACCGGCACGCTCTCACTCCGCATGGCCGTCGACAAGAAGCGGTGGTACATCGGCGTGAGTCTCGGCTACGTTCTCGCTTTCGCGATGCTCAGTCTCACTCTGGCCGAAGGCATGGCGCTCGGGGTCGCCTACGGAATCTGGGCCGCTGCAGGCGTCGCCTTGACCGCGGTGCTCGGGAGGATCCTCTTCGATGAGCCCTTCACCTGGCTGATGGGGCTCGGGATCACGCTCATCGCGGGAGGCGTGCTCCTCATCGAGGTCGGCGCCGCTCACTAGCAAAGGGTCGATGACACCACCACAGCCATCGGGCGAGTAGTCGACACCAGTCACGAACATAGGTACTTCCAGGCCATCCCCGAACGACATACGAAGGTCATATCCGCGCTGATGAGCTGTTCCTTCGGGAGGCGAGGGTTCGCCGTGGCAAATAGATCAGCACCCGAGGTCGTCGCCGCCTTCTACAACGAGAAACCGCCTTGTCCACATAAAGACAAGGACACTTGACACAGTCGCGATGTAGTTGCAGGCTCGACGT
>JAAIGF010208769.1_pt1 | contig 19897 bp, 15 predicted proteins | sample 6487441 | NCBI WGS metagenome assembly JAAIGF01 (sample SAMN13974129, study PRJNA590717) | phyllosphere metagenome | biome: pepper field; feature: multiple bacterial spot infested pepper fields; material: pepper leaves; isolation source: leaves from pepper fields | host: Capsicum annuum ... | reverse complement strand
GGCGCCGCCAGTCCGGTGGCCAGCCCTGCCGGCGGCGCCACCGGCTCCGCGGCCGCCAATGCGCCAGCGCCGGCCGCGCAGCGCATGGGCAGCGGCTCGACCACCCGTGCACTGATGGCCCTGCAGGCCAGCGGCCGCGCCGCAGGCCCGGCCCGACCGGTCCTGGGCCCGACGGCCACGGCGGCCTGGGATCGCTACCTGGGCAGCTTCAGCCATCCGATTCCCGAGTGGTTCGAGAACAGCGTCGAGACCGGAGAATAGACATGCGTTCGATGGCCCTGACCGCCCGAGCCGCCCGCCAGCGCGGCTCCATCATCCTGCCCGCGGCGGTGGCCATCCTGGTGAGCCTGGTGCTGCTTGCATCGGCGGACATCGGCTATGTGTTCTACCTGAAGCGCGAGCTGCAGAAAGCCGCGGACCTGAGCGCCGTGGCGGCGGCGCAGCGCATCGAGATCGGCGCCGTCGGTCCCACCTGCGGGGCTCCCGTCATCGAGGCGGCGCAGGATGTCGCGCGCCGCAACCTGGTGCCCGCGGGTGTCGAGGGCGAGACCCGCACGCTGCGCTGCGGCCAGTGGCTGCGCACGGCGGGTGCCGGCGTGGCGCCGCCCGCAGAACTGGGCGATCCGTCCGCACCCGAAGAATGGTTCTTCAGCGCCAACGCCAACGTCAATGCCGTGTGGGTGCGCCTGGATCTGCGGGCGCCGCAGCTGATGCCCCTGATGCCGATCTCCCGCGACCTGATGGCCCACGCCGTGGCTGTGCAGGATGCGCCGGTGGCGGCGTTCAGTGTGGGATCGCAGTTGCTGCGCTTCGAGAAGAACAGCGTGCTGGGCGTCGTGCTGGATCAGGTCGGCGTCAATGCCGATGTCCTGACCGTGCTGGATGGCAATGGGCTGGCGAACACGATGCTCACCCCGGGCGGACTGCTGCAGGCGCTGGGCATTCCGATCACCGCGGACATGACCGTGGCCGACATCAACGGAGTCCTGGCCGCGCGCCAGGTGCAGGTCGGTGACCTGCTGCAGGCCACCGCGGATGTGATTGGCCAGAATCAGTTCGCGGCGCTGGGCCTCAATGCCCTGAACACCATCCGCCTCGCCCCTGGCGCGGGGGGCTTGCTGCTGCGTGAGCTGCGCGTGCCGCTGGGTTCGGCGGCCAATGGCCGGGGACTTTTTGCGGAGATCATCGCGCCTGCCGGTGCGGTGACCGGCGCGCTCAATGCCACGCTGAGCGCGGGCGATCTCGTCTCCACCCTGTTGACGGTGGCCGCGTTCGACAATCGCGTGACCCGCAGCGCGCACGCGGTCGGCGCAGACATCCTGGCGCTTGCGGGGGTCCAGGTCAGCGTGCGTGTCGTGGAGCCTGCACGCATCGGCATTGGCGGCGTGGGCACGCGAGCCTACAACGCCCAGATCCGCACGCATGTCGACATCGACACGGATCGCATGCCCCTGCTGAGTTTCCTGCTGAATCTGCTGAACACGCGGGTGCACCTGCCCCTGCATGTCGACCTGGTCGGCGGGCACGGCGAGATCACGGCGCTGAGCTGCCAGGGCGAGCGCCGCACGGTCGACATCCGGGTCAAGTCATCGATCCTGAACGCCTGCGTGGCGAATCTGCAGCCGTCCGGCCTGTTCTCGTCGCTGGCGGCCTGCGAGCCTCGGGTGCAGCCAGCGCAGACGCTGGTGTCCCTGTTTGGCGCGCCGGTCCTGCGTGACAACGTCCCGCCCATTCCAGGGCTCCAGGATGTCCAGACCCTGGCATTTTCCGTGGCGGCGGGCGACAGCCTGCCGATGCTGCAGACGACGAATGTCAACGCGCTGGCGCTGGGCAATGCGCTGACCTCGGTCAGTTCCGCGGTGACGACGGCGCTGAGCTCGCTGTTCGCGCCCGCCGCGCCCACATCGGAAGTCACCCTGAACCTGGCGCATCAGTATCTGCGCGCTGCCACGCCCACCGGACGGTACAACGTGGCAAGCGTCATCCCGTTGCTGCGCGATGGTGCCAAGGGCGCCACGGGTGCGACCACGCTCCCGGGCCTGGGTTCGTGGACCGTGCGCGGTGGCGTCCCGTACCGATGCGCCCTGGGCCTGAGCACATGCTGGGGCGATGGAGATGTCTGGCTGGGCTTTCATCGCGTCATCACGGGCGAGGAACGCGGGCTCGTCAGCGGCTTGCTAGGCACGCTGTTGGGTGGGCTTCTGCTGAACGACTGCACGGGCCTGACCTCGCAGCTCCTCAATTACAACGCCTGCGTGGCGGGCAACCTCGCCTCGTACCTGCAGACCAATCCCAATCGGCCCGTGACCAACCCCAATGCCGGCCTGCCCAGCCAGGGTTGCAAGGCGACCTTGCTGTGCACGCTGCTGAGCGGCATCACCGAGGGCTTGTCGCCCCTGCTGAACAACGTGGGCGCCACGCTCAGCCAGGTGCTCGGCGGGGTGGCCGGCGTCGAGCTGGGCCGCACCGAGGTCCGGCTGCTCTCCCTGGGTTGCTACAACGCCCGACTCGTCTACTGACATGACTCCCACCCTCGACTCACTCGACATCTACGTCTGGGAGGCCAGCAGCGTCATCGCCCAGCGCATCGAAAGCCTGCTGGCGGGGACTGATGCCACCGTCATCCGCGCGGACGCGCTGACGCAGGCGCCGCCGGTGCAGGACGGGCGGCCCGCCGTGGCGGTGGTGTCGGTGACGGCGGTCAATGGCCAGCATGGCCGCGCGCAGGCGCATGAGTGGCTGACGGGACGCGGGCTGCCGCTGATCTGGGTGGCGGCGCACGCGCGCGAGACCGCCTCGGGCTATTTTCCGCCGGAATACACCAACATTCTGCCGCCCGACTTTTCGGGCAACGAGCTGCGCGGCCTGTTGACGCGCATTGCGGGGGCCGCGCAGGCAAGCGCGCGCCAGGCGCCGCGCGCCGCGCCCTTCATCGCCCAATCGGACTGCATGCGCGAGCTGCTGCGCGAGGCCACGGCCTTTGCGGACTGCCAGGCCAGCGTGATGATCCATGGCGAGACGGGCGTGGGCAAGGAGCGCGTGGCGCGGCTGCTGCACGAGGGCAACACGACGTACGGGCAGGGGCCCTTCGTGGCGGTGAACTGCGGCGCGATCCCCGAAGGCCTGTTCGAGTCGCATTTCTTCGGACATGCCAAGGGCGCCTTCACCGGCGCGGCGGGCCTGCACAAGGGCTACTTCGAGCAGGCGCACGGCGGCACGCTGTTCCTGGACGAGATCGGCGATCTGCCGGTGTATCAGCAGGTCAAGCTGCTGCGCGTGCTGGAGGAGAACACGGTGACGCGGCTGGGGTCCACCGCGCCGGTGCGCGTGGACTTCCGGCTGGTGGCTGCCACCAACCGGGATCTGCGCGGGCTGGTCGATGCGGGCGACTTTCGGGCCGATCTGTATTACCGGCTGGCGGTGGTCGAGCTGGCCGTGCCAAGCCTGCAGGACCGGGGCGCCGAGGACAAGATCGCGATCTTTCGCAGTCTGCTGGGCGAGCTCGCGGGCGAGGGGGCTGCCGACGTGCCGCCGTGGCTGCTGGCGCGCATCGGCGCGGCACAGTACCCCGGCAACGTGCGCGAGTTGCGCAACGTGGCCGAGCGCCTGGCCATCGTGCGCCGGCAGTTCGATGGCTGGGACGAGGCGCGCGTGCTGCGCATCCTCAGCCGGCTCGACGGCGGCCAGGCGCCGATGGCCGCGCCGCCGCTGGGCGAGCGCGAGCAGCAGGAGCGCGAGCGCATCCTGGCCGCGCTGCAGGCCAACCAGTGGCGCCGGCAGGACACGGCCGCGCACCTGGGGATATCACGCAAGGTGCTGTGGGAAAAGATGCGCAAGCTGCGCATCGAATCGCCCGACGCGGAAGACGAGCGAGCCACCGACAGCCCGGTTTTCTTTTAAACTCGTAACCAATTGAACGGTCGTCGCACGGCGTCCGTCACAGACAGCACGGCGACCCTCGGGCGCCATCACGATGGAGAAGGCAAGGACATGAGAGCGACGCATCGCATGCTCGCCACAGGGCGGATGGTGGCGGGTCTGGCGTTGGTGGTGGCCGCAGGCCAGGCCGGCGCGCAATCGTCGCAAGGGGTGCGGCCGGTGGTGGCCAATGTGCAGGGCGGCGCGCCCGAGGCCGCAGCGCCCCAGGCAGCGCTCAATCCGCCGAGCGCGGTGCCGCTGGAGCCCGCCGGCAACACCCTGCTGGCCGAGTTGCGCGAGCTGGTCGAGCAGCGCGCCGTGCGCGAGCTTCGCACCACCTACAACGGTCACTATGGCGCGAGCCTGCTGTTCAAGCCCGACGATCTGACCTACTACGTGGCTCTCTTCCAGCAGCGGCAGTTCTGGCGGGCGATCAAGACGCAGGACTACGCCCAGGCCGAAAAGCTGTATCGCAGCTTTGCGGACCAGACGGAGAGCCTGGCTCGCGTGGACATCGATCGCATCCGCCTGGATGCCGAGCGCCTGTACACGGAATCCCGCATCCAGAGCCAGTCGGCCGAGCTCGACGCCTTGCGCAACAACCTTGCGTACCAGCGCGAGCGCGAGCGCCAGGTCGTGGTGGCCCAGGAGCAGGCGCGCGAGCAGGCCAGCGCTCTGGCCGCGCAGGAGCAGGCCGCGCGCGAACGCCTGGAGGCCTTGCAGCGCTCGATCAGCGCGCTGGAGCGCCAGCAGTCGAGCATGCTCGAGGCCGCCATCGCGCCGCCGCCCGATACGCCGCGCGCGCGCCGCTGACGCGCGCTTGCGTCTGACCCAAGTCCCTACCCGGGGTGGGGTCTTGAAAGCGGGGCGGGTCGTCCCTATCTTGTGAGCATTCGCCGCGACGGGGTCTGTACGATGTGCAGGCCACCGTGGGCGGTAACTCATTCGAGGGGGACGCATGCGTTTAGACAAACTCACCACCAAGTTCCAGCAGGCACTGGCCGATGCCCAGAGCCTGGCTGCCCGCAACGACAATTCCTACATCGAGCCGCTGCACGTGCTGCTCGCCCTGCTGGCCGATGCCGAAAGCGGCACCGCGAGCCTGCTCTCGCGCGCCGGCGTGGCCGTCAGCAAGCTGCAGTCGTCGCTGCAGCAGGCATTGCAGCGCCTGCCCACCGTGCAGGGCGGCGACGGCAACATCCAGGCCAGCCGCGACCTGCAGGCCGTGCTGTTGCGCACCGACAAGGAAGCCGGCAAGCGCGGCGACACGTACATTCCGACCGAACTCTTCCTGTTGTCGCTGGCCGACGACAAGGGCGAGGTCGGCCGTCTGTTGCGTGAAGCCGGCCTGCAGAAGAAGGCCCTGGAAGCCGCCGTGGACGCCGTGCGCGGCAGCGGCGCCGTGGACTCGCCCGAAGGCGAGGCCAACCGCGAAGCCCTGAAGAAGTACACCCTGGACCTGACCGAGCGTGCCCGCGAAGGCAAGCTCGACCCGGTCATCGGTCGCGACGACGAGATCCGCCGCACGATCCAGATCCTGCAACGGCGCACCAAGAACAACCCGGTCCTGATCGGTGAGCCCGGCGTGGGCAAGACGGCCATCATCGAGGGCCTGGCCCAGCGCATCGTCAATGGCGAGGTCCCGGAAACGCTCAAGGGCAAGCGCGTGCTGTCGCTGGACATGGCGGCCTTGCTGGCGGGCGCGAAGTTCCGTGGCGAATTCGAGGAGCGCCTGAAGACGGTGCTCAAGGAGATCGCCCAGGACGAGGGCAACACGATCGTCTTCATCGACGAGCTGCACACCATGGTGGGCGCGGGCAAGGCCGAAGGCGCGATGGATGCGGGCAACATGCTCAAGCCGGCGCTGGCGCGCGGCGAGCTGCACTGCGTGGGCGCGACGACCCTGGACGAGTACCGCAAGTACATCGAGAAGGACGCCGCGCTGGAGCGCCGCTTCCAGAAGGTGCTGGTGGACGAGCCGACGGTGGAGGCCACCATCGCCATCCTGCGCGGTCTGCAGGAGCGCTACGAGCTGCACCACGGCGTGGACATCACCGACCCGGCGATCGTGGCCGCGGCGGAACTGTCGCACCGCTACATCACCGACCGCTTCCTGCCGGACAAGGCGATCGACCTCATCGACGAGGCGGCCGCGCGCATCCGCATGGAGATCGACTCCAAGCCGGAAGTGATGGACCGCCTGGAGCGGCGCATCATCCAGCTGAAGATCGAGCGCGAGGCGATCAAGAAGGAAACCGACGAAGGTTCCAAGCGCCGCCTGCAGGCGCTGGAATCGGAACTGGAAACCCTGCAGCGCGAGTACAACGACTACGAGGAAATCTGGAAGGCCGAGAAGGCGGCCGTGCAGGGCACGCAGTCGATCAAGGAAGAGATCGAGCAGGTGCGTGCCGAGATGGCCGAGCTGCAACGTCGCGGCCAGTTCGACAAGCTTGCCGAGCTGCAGTACGGCACGCTGCCGCAACTGGAAGCACGTCTGAAGTCGGCGGAAACGCAGGCCGAAGACGCCGCGGCCAAGGCCGACGATTCGCCGCAGCGCGTGCGCCTGCTGCGCACGCAGGTCGGTGCCGAGGAAATCGCGGAGGTCGTCTCGCGCGCCACGGGCATTCCGGTGTCCAAGATGATGCAGGGCGAGCGCAACAAGCTGCTGCAGATGGAAGACCGGCTGCACCAGCGCGTGGTGGGCCAGGACGAGGCTGTGAGCCTGGTGGCGGATGCGATCCGGCGCTCGCGCGCCGGGCTGTCCGACCCGTCGCGCCCGTATGGCTCGTTCCTGTTCCTGGGCCCCACGGGCGTGGGCAAGACCGAGCTCACGCGCGCGCTGGCGGACTTCCTGTTCGATTCGGACGAGCACCTGGTGCGCATCGACATGAGCGAGTTCATGGAGAAGCATTCCGTGGCCCGCCTGATCGGTGCGCCGCCGGGCTACGTCGGCTACGAGGAAGGCGGCTACCTGACCGAGGCCGTGCGCCGCAAGCCGTACAGCGTCGTGCTGCTGGACGAGGTCGAGAAGGCCCATCCGGACGTCTTCAACGTGCTGCTGCAGGTGCTGGACGATGGCCGCCTGACCGATGGCCAGGGCCGCACGGTGGACTTTCGCAATACGGTCATCGTCATGACCTCGAACCTGGGATCGCAGCACATCCAGGCGATGGTGGGCGAGCCGTACGAAGCCATCAAGGCCGTGGTCTGGGACGACCTGCGCCAGCACTTCCGCCCGGAGTTCCTGAACCGGATCGACGAGGTGGTGGTGTTCCATGCGCTGGACAGCAAGCACATCGAGTCCATCGCCGGCATCCAGTTGAAGCGCCTGGCCTCGCGCCTGGCGCAGATGGACATGCAGCTGGACGTGTCGGACGCGGCGCTGGCGCAGATCGCGCGCGTGGGCTTCGATCCCGTGTTCGGTGCGCGGCCCCTGAAGCGCGCCATCCAGCAGGAGATCGAGAACCCGGTCGCCCGCCTGATCCTGGAGGGCAAGCTGGGGCCCAAGGATGTCATTCCCGTGGACTATCGGGATGACGGCTTCGTGTTCACGCGCACCTTGCAGTAAGCGCGCAGCAGGGCCTTGACCGCATCGGCCCCCGAGCGTTGGAGATGCCTCCAACCCTCGGGGGCCGTGTCGCGTTCGGGGCAGTGAGATGCTATACGTCTCAATCCGCCATCCGCATCGCCTGGAAGCCCCGTGATAGAGACCCGCCTGCTGCGCCAGTTCATCGCCGTTGCCGAAGCGCTGCATTTTCGTCGGGCGGCAGAGCGACTGCACATGGCGCAGCCGCCGCTGAGCCAGGCCATCCGGCGGCTGGAGCATGACATGGGCGCCGAGCTGTTCGTGCGCACCAACCGCAGCGTTGCCCTCACACCCGCCGGGACCGCGTTCCTTGCGACGGCACGGGCGGTACTGAGCACGCTGGACGAGGGCGTGGACCATACCCGACGGGTGGGGCAGGGGATCGACGGCCACCTGGTGCTGACCTTCATCAACATCGCGCCCTATGGCGCGCTGCTGCGGGCGCTGCGGCGTTTCCAGACGACGTTCCCGGCGATCGCCTTCACCATGCGCGAGGCGACGACGCAGGAGCAGGTCGATGCCCTGGCGCGCGGGCAGGCGGATGTCGGCTTCCTGCGCCCGCCCGGCATGCCGGCGCCGGGGCTGAGCTTCGAGACGATCCTGCGCGAGCCGGTGGTGGTGGCGTTGCCCGCGACGCATCGGCTGGCGCGCCGCCGCGTCGTGCCGCTGGCCGATCTGGCCGATGACGACTTCGTGTCGTCGCCGCGCCACCTGGGGCAGGGCTTTCACGATCAACTGGTGCGGCTGTGCCAGGCGGCCGGCTTCGTGCCACGCGTGGCCCAGCAGGCGCGCCAGCTGCAGACCCTGGTGGCGCTGGTGGCCGGCGGGTTTGGCGTGGCGCTGCTGCCCGCGTCCCTGGCGCACACCGGCATCGACGATGTGGTGTTCCGGCGCATTCGGGTCGCCGCGCCGCCGGACTGGCAGTCGGTGGACCTGCAGATGGCGTGGAACCCCGCGCACCCTGGCGCAGCGCGCGATCGTCTGCTGCAGGAGGTCCGTGCCAGCCTGTCGACGTCGCTGTCGAATGAGACGTCACGGATATCAATCCCGCCGTAGAACGGTATTTTACGGATGGCGCGCGGGCTTTCATCATCCTGGTATTCAAGGATATCGAGGGGTGAAAGCATCATGTTGTTCAAGGACAGGATCGCCATCGTCACCGGGGCGGCGCAGGGCCTGGGCCTGGCCTACGCCGACGCGTTGCTGCGCGAGGGTGCCCGGGTGGTCATGGCGGATCCGGGTGTCGATCGGCAGGGGCAGGGCGCTGATCCGGAACGCGTCGTGCAGGCCGCGCGCGGCCTCGGGGCGGATGCCAGCCAACGGCTGGCCTGGGGAGACCGCCTGGACCGCGAGTCCGACGTCACGGCGCTGGTGCAGGCCACGGTGGCACATTTCGGCGGGCTGGACATCCTCATCCACAATGCGGGCTGGGTGGGTTACGAGCCAATAGCGGCCACGGACGATGCCTTCGTGGAGCGCATGCTGGACGTCAACGTGCGCGCGCCGATCTGGCTCGCCAAGCATGCCTGGCCGCATCTGCAGCGGTCCTCGTCACCGCGCATCGTGCTGACCACGTCCGACCGCGCCATGTACACCTGCCACGCACAGGCCGGGCTTGTCGCGTATGCCGCGGGCAAGATGGCCCAGCTGGGCATCATGAATGCGCTGAGCGCCGAGGGCCGGGACCACGGCATCCTCGTCAATGCGATCTCGCCGGTGGCCAAGACGCGCATGTGGGGCGTCGAGGAGGCCCCTGACGAGCTCAAGCCGGCCTGGGTGGCGCCCGGGGTGCTGTATCTGGCCAGTTCCGCATGCACCGACACCGGCGTCATCCTGCGGGCCAGCAACGGCCAGTTCACGGCGACGCGCTTCAACGAGCATCCGCAGGTGCGCTATCCGCGCGATCTGCGCCAGGTCGCGTGCGCCACGGTGCAGGACGTGGCACAGCAGTGGGACCGCATCATGGCGCCGGCGCGTGCCTGAGCCGCTGGTGGTGCATCGCATCGCGCGCGCCGCTGCTGCGCTGGGCGAAAGCCCCGTGTGGGATGCGGCACGGCAACGCCTGCTCTTCGTCGATATCGAGGCGGGCAGCATCCATGCGGTGACGGACGCGGGCCGTGTCGAGTGCCTGCACCGATCGGCGGCGCGGGTGGGGGCGCTGGCGCTGTCGGATGGCGACGGGCTCATCTTCACCGAAGGTGCGGGCGTGGCGCGCCTGGCGCTCGGCACGGGGCAGGTGTACGCGCGCGCCGCACCGGTGGCGAGCGACGCCCGCTATCGATTCAACGATGGCGCGTGTGATCCGCAGGGGCGCTTCGTGACCGGCCTGATGGATCAGGGACCGGTGCGCATGCCCGGCACGCTGTACCGGTTCGATGCCGATCTGGCAGCCACGCCGCTCCACGTCGGCATCGGCCTGCCCAACGGCCTGGCGTGGTCGCACGATGGCCAGACGGTCTTCTTCGTCGATTCGCTGGCGCGCAGCATTTTTCAGGCACCCTATGCCAGCGACGGGCCGCTGGGGCCCGTGACGCCCTTTGTGCAGACGCCCGAATCCCTGGGCCGGCCCGATGGCATCGCGCTGGATGCGGAACACGGGATGTGGGTCTGCCAGTTCGGTGGCGGCTGCCTGCTGTACTACGATCGGGCCGGCCAGCTGCGCCGACAGGTGGCCATGCCCGTGCCCCATCCGACGAGTTGCTGTTTTGGCGGACCGGATCTGGACACGCTGTACATCACGACGGCAAGCTTCACCCTGAGCGATGCGCAACGGCAAGCGTATCCGGATGCCGGTGCTGTCTACGCGATACGCCCGCCGGTCCGTGGCATCGAACGCCATGGCTTTCGGGCGCGGCTGCCGGGCAGGGACGGGGCCCGGTAGCCCGGCGGGCGCGGCGCGCGACCGGGTTCAGCCGCGATACAGGACGCACAGCTTGTTGCCGTCCGGGTCGCGCACGTAGCCCAGGTGGATGGTCGCGCCGTGGCTGTTGCGCGGGCCCGGCGCGCCTTCGATGGACGTGCCGCCGTTGGCGACAGCCGCGTCATGGAAGGCCTTGAGCTGTTCCGGCGAGTCGCACTTGAAGCCGATGGTGCCGCCGTTGGCGGCGCTGGCGGGCTCGTCGTTGATCGGCTGGGTGATGCCGAAGGTGCTGCCATTGTGGCGGTAGAACACGCGGACGTGCCCGGAGCCGGCCTCGTTGCGGGTGCCTTCCGGCGCGCCAAGCGTGGCGAGCACGGCATCGTAGAAGCGCTTGGATCGTTCGATGTCGTTGCTGCCGACGAGGACGTGATTGAGCATGCAGGTCTCCTGGCCCAGCGTGGGCGCTGGTGTGAAGGGAATGAGCGGGTGGCACCCGGGTGGGAAGCGTCACCGCCGCCATCCGCATTCTGTGGGGAGCGGCGGGGTGCTGGCAAGCGGCGCCGGTGTCGTGCCGCTGCAGAGCCGGCCGTGCGCGCAGGGCCGTTGTCACGAATGCGGGGTCTGTGCCTGGTGTTTGCTGGTGGCCAGACGCGTGACGTTGTCCATGCCAAACGCCGGCGGGGCGGTGTCTCGCGCTTGCCGCGCAGGAAAGCCAGTTGAATGGACAATTCCCGCAGGCCGATCGCCGCCCGAAGGATCGCGTCGCCCTCGGGCCGGTAGGCGAGTACCTGCGTCATGACCACCGCTGGCAGCGCGCCGATGTCGATCTGATGGATACCTGATCCACCGACGCAGCCCCGCGGTCCGCGCCTGCGCGACCGCTCAGCGCCGCCCGTGCGAGCATCCCAGTTCGTGGGCTTCGGCCACGAAGCCTTGCGCCTGCACCGTGATGGTCGCTGCCCGTCGGGTCTTGGCGCCCTTGGGGTTGTCGCAGGCATCGGCATAGACTTCGGGCAGGGTCTGGGCCACGGTGGCCTCGCCGGGTTGGCCGAGGCGGATGGCGTCGAGCGCCACGATCATCTGCCCCATGTTCATGGAACTCGCCTCCAGCAGGACCTCGTCGCGGCCATCCCCATTGCTGTCGGCAGCGGCGACGAGCCGCTGGTACTGGACGTCCGCGGGCAGGGCGTACACGGCGACGGGTTCACCGGCATGCAGCGCGACCAGTGCGGGCGGCGGGCCGTCGGGAAACGGCTGGATGGCCAGCGGCGCGCGCTTTTGCACGAGATAGATGCGTTCGGTGCGGCCGGGGGCGGAGAACGCGCCATCGGCATCGCCCAGGATGGCGAAGTCGTCGCCCAGGGCACGGACCAGGGCCTCGGGCCCGGTCTTCACGGCCTTGGCGACCTGGCGCCGCTCGGCTTGCGAATAGTAGGCGCTGCCCGTCAGGAACGCCGTGTCCCGATAGTCCAGCAAGGGCTCGGGCTGGGCCAGCACGAGGCCTGCGGCGAGTGACATCGGCAAGACGGCAAGGGCGTGGCGCATGGACATCGGGGCACTCCGGGTTGATGAGGTCGGGGACGTGCGCGCCAGCACGGCCGCGGCGGGCTAGCGCCAGACCTCGGGGTTCAGCAACAGCAGGCCCGCCCAGCTCAGCAGGGCGGCCAGCCAGAGGACGCCCACGTACACCGCCACGCGGGCGCGCCTGCGCCAGCCTCGACGCTGCAACGCCAGCGTGACGCCGCCGGCCACGAGAAACGCGGGCGCCCACAGCAACGCCACCGCGATGGTCAGCGGCCAGACAGCGGTCTGGTCCCAGGCATCCAGGGCCGGGAAGCCCAGGCCCAGCACGGGCGAGACGATGGCATACAGTAAAAGACCCAACATTCCCATGGACAGGAAGGCGCCCAGCGCCGCCGCCAGCGTGGCCAGGATCGAGCCTGCCAGCGCGCGCACGACCTGCCAGGCGCTCAAGGGCGCGGATGATGGCGTGGTCGCGGGCAGCGGCGGGTCGATGGGCACGTGGGAGGTTCGGCGCAGGAGACATCCGCATGGTAGCCAGCGGCACTTCGCGCGGGCGCAAGCAGTTGCAATCATTCGGAACAAAGCATGCCGGTGTGACGGGCAAAGCGAGTGATCGACCAGCCTATCGGTAACAACAGCAGGCGCGTCTGCAGGTCGTCGCGCACGTGCTCGGGCACGTGTTCGCCCAGGTAGGCCAGTTGGCGGCGCCCGACCTGGATGTGGGCCAGTGCATGGCGGCGCCCCAGTGCCTGCCACAGCGCATGCGCGCCGGGCGACTGCCGCGCGCCGCTGACCAGGCTGACGCCACGCGCGAGCATGCCGCCGTAGACGGCCGTGCCCAGGCCACGGCGCTGGAAGTCCGGATGGAACAGGGCGTGGGGCAGGCGCACGCAGGTGGCGGCACGCCGCCCGGCCTCGGGCAGGCGCTGGAAGGCGACGTAGCCAACCAGGCGTTGCGAGCCAAGATGCTCGACGTACACATAGGATTCACCATCGGCCTGGCGCTCGCGGGCGCGAAAGCCGTCGGGCAGGCGCATGCCGGGTGGCGCGGTGGCGTGCTGTGCAGCCCGAGCCAGCCGGCGGGCGAGGTCGAGCAGTTCATCGCGCACGTGCTGCGCCGGACGGCTCACGTCCACACGCAGTTCAAGCGGTCGTGCACAGGCCGCCGCGGCAAGGGCGGCCAAAGACAGGGACGACATGTCGGCTCCTGGACATCAGGGGGTGTCGCGCGCGAGGGCGCGACGCAGAGCTTCGGCAGGGCCGAAGGCGCAGATCGGGATGGGTGTGGGGGGGCAGGGGCGTGGCGCTGACGCCAGGCGCGCCCGATGCCGTCACGCCAGCCTGTCACCCCCAGGCTGGCGTGGGATCACCGTGCGGCGACGACGCCGAGGAGGGCGTAGGGCAGGCGCCGATTGGCGGGGCGCAGGGCGTGGGATGTCACGGGCGTCAGGGCGTGGGCAGCGCAGGGGCTGCCGGCACGCCGGGCGCCTCGCCATTGCCGATGCGCAGCAGCGGCAGATTCTGCTCGTGCAGGCGCGCGAGCATGCGATCGAAGACGGGATTGGCCACACCGGCGGTCGCGGCGCCCAGCCGGGCCAGCACGGCACAGCTGCCGGCCGGACTGGGATGCATCGATACCTTGACGGTGGCGGTGGCCTCGGCCCGGGGCTGGCCGTCCGCCGCCGGGACGCTCGCGGGCGGATCGACCGACTGCCAGGCACGGGCCAGGGTGTCGCCGGCCTGGGTGGCGGTGGCGCAATCGTCATAGGTCAGGGCGATGCCCACGGCGGGGATGCCATCGCTCTGCACGTCGGCAAGGATGGCGCCGTTGTATGCGGGTACCTGCGGGCCCTGCGCTGCCATGGCGGAGGGTGCGCCGCGCAGGGCGGCGCGCGCCGCCGGCGCGACGGGATCCGTGTCGGTGGCAGGCGCCACGACGACGGCCTGCACGACCTGCACGCCTTCCTGGACGGCAGACTGCAGCGCGTCGAGCGCGGGGCGGATCGCCTCGTGCTGCGCGAGGCTGGTGGCTGGCGCCGTGTGCTGCAGGATGGCGGCGGCCTGCGGCGCACCGGTCTGCACGACGGCGGTCTGCAGCGGAGCGGCGATGGAGGTCTGGCCCCGCGTGCCCAGCCACGGGTTGCCGGGTTCGCGGCGGCCCAGGTCGATGACCAGCGGATCTCCGTTGGCGAGCGCGCGGCTCAGGCCGCTGCTGGCAAACGGCTGGAAGCCCTGGGTCGACAGGCTGCGCATCAGCTGGTCCACGCGCTCGGGCGAGCCCAGCCCCCAGATGGTGGTCATGGCCGCGGGCTTGCCGTAGCCGGCCAGATAGCGCAGGGCGCCCGGCGTCATGCCGGTGGCCTGCTGCCAGCGCACCGGGTCGCCCGCCTGCAGCGCCGCAATGGCGCGCAGCGGCAGGCCGGCGCTCATGCGCGCGAGCGCACCTTCCGGGGTCGTGGCGGCGCGCCCGAGGGCGATCGCTGCCTGGATGTTGACGAAGACGGCCAGGGGTGGCGCAGGGCCGTCGAGCAAGCTCGCCGGCATGGTGGTCAAGGCTTCGTAGAGACTGACGGCTTCGCCCTGCGCGGCGTGCGCAGGCACGGCGGCCAGGCTGCCCAGCAGCAGCGCGAGGCGCGTGAGCCGGGCTGCCGGCGCAGGCAGGCGGCGGCGCGAGGGCGAGGCGGCAGGCTCGCCCGGGCCGCCCGGCATGTCGCCGGTGCGTCGGGGCGAGACGGGAACGCGTGACGTCATGGCTTCTTGGCGAAATCGCCGGCGAGCGAGGCGCTGAACTGCTCGGGCTTCAGGTATTTGCGTACGATGGCGTTGACCTCGTCGGTGGTGAGGGCGGCAAGCTTGCGGTCGATCTCTTCGGACCACGCAAACGTGCGGCCGGTATCCAGGTAGCCGAGCCAGGCGCTGGCAAGGGCACCGTCCTGCGCGCGCGTCAGGCGCCGCTGGTTGAGCAGGGCGGTGACGCCTTCGCGCACCTCTTCCTCGGTGAAGCCGTCCTTGATGACGCGGGCGAGCTCTTCCCGGAAGGCGGCTTCCAGGCGTTCGCGGTTCTCGGGCGCGTAGATCGCATACATCGTCCAGTCGCCCGACGGCTCGAACGACGAGGCGCTCAGCATGCTGCGCACATCATAGGACAGGCCTTCCTTTTCGCGGATGCGGGTCCACAGGCGCGAGGTCTCGGACTGGCCGAGCAGGGCGTTGGCCAGGTACAGCGCCGGGAAGTCCGGGTTGTCGTCCTGGATCTGCAGCGGCAGGCGGGCGATGAAGAAGGCGTTGGCCTTGTCCGGCGTCTCGGTGATGAAGCGCTCGGCCTTCACGTCGCGGTATGGGCTGGGGATGCGCTGCCAGGCCGGGGCCTGCTGCCAGCCTTCGACGCCCTCGACCAGGGCCTTCTGCACGGCGTCCGGCTCGAAGTCGCCCACGGCGGTGAAGTGGATGCGGCCTGCGCCATAGAACCAGCCATGGAAGGCCGCGAGCGGATCCCGCTGGATGGCCTCGACGTCGGCGATCGCTTCCTCGAACGAGGGCACGTAGCGCACGTCGTCCTTGGGCCACGGGTTGTCGTGCCGCGCGAGCTTGCGGGCGGCGATCTGCGTCGGGTCGGTCATCGACGAGCGCAGGGCGGTCAGCAGGTTGCGGCGATACTCCACCACCTGATCCTCGGGGAAGTTGGCGTTGCGCAGCACGTCCAGCACCAGCGAGACCACGGCCGGCAGGTTCTCGCGCGTCGTGGTGATGGCCACGCCCACGTCCGTGCCGCCGCCATCGAAGCCGACTTCGGCGTTGAGCTGGTCCAGGCGATCCTGGATCTGCTGGCGCGAAAGCTTGTCGGTGCCGCGGTCCAGCAGCGTGGCGACGGTGTCGGCCACCAGGCGCTGGCCCTTGAGCGATTCGACATCGCCGAAGTTCAGCTGCAGGCGGGCCTGCACGCGCTCGCCGCGCGTGGGCTTGGGCAGCAGCGCCATGGAGATCTGGCCGTTGGGCAGCTCGAGCGTGCGCAGGTCCGTGCTGGCGTCGATGTTCTGCGGCGTCGGGTCGAAGGCTTCGACCTGCTGGTAGTCCGGGTCGCCCTGGTAGTCCTTGAAGATCGCCTCGAAGTCGAGCGCGGGCGCAGCCGGTGCGCGCACCGGTTTCTCGGTGGGGATGTAGCGGCCTTCGGTGCGGTTGCTGCGCACGAGCCACTGGTCCGCCACGCGCTGGACGTCTTCCAGCTTCAAGTCGCGGATGCGGTCGCGGCGCAGGAAGAACAGGCGCCAGTCGCCGGCGGCGATCGCCTCGGACAGCGCCACGCCCACGCGCTGCGGATCGGCATAGGTCTGGTCCCAGTCGATCAGCAGCTTGGCGCGCGCGCGGTCCAGTTCTTCCTGGGTGATGGGCGTCTGGACGCTGGTCTCGACCGTGTCGATGAGCGCCCACAGGGCTTCGGACTGGTCCATCGAGTCTTCGAGCTGGGCGCCGAACATGACCGTGCCCGGGTCGCGCTGATCCAGCGAGAACGCAAAGACGCTGCTGGCCTTGCCGTCCGTGACGAGGTTGCGATACAGGCGGCCCGAGGGCGTGTCGCCCATGATGACGCTGAGCGCCTCGACGGGGACGGAATCGGCGCTGGCCGCCTGCGGCACGCGGTACATCGCGGCCACCAGCGGGGTGCCGCCCACGCGGCGCAGCGTGACCGAGCGCTCGCCATCCTGCACGGGCTCGACGGTGTACTGCGGCGGCAGCTCGCGCTCGGGGCGCGGGATGCGCCCGAAGTCGCGGGCGATGTCGGCCAGCGTGGCCTGCGGGTCGAACTTCCCGGCCACGATGAGGATGGCGTTGTCCGGCTGGTAATACTGGCGGTAGAAGGCGCGCAGCTGGTCGATGTCGACGTTCTCGACGTCCGAGCGTGCGCCGATCGTGCTCTTGCCGTAGGCGTGCCAGTCAAAGGCCGAGCCCAGCATCTTTTGCAGCAGCACGCGGAACGGGTTGTTCTCGCCGCTCTCCATCTCGTTGCGCACCACCGTCATTTCGGTGTCCAGATCGCTGCGCAGGATGGTCGAGTTGATCATCGCATCGGCCTGCCAGCCCAGGTACCAGCGCAGGGTTTCCGGATTGGCCGCGAAGCTCGCGAAGTAGTTGGTGCGGTCCTGCGACGTGGAGCCATTGGCGCGCAGGCCGCGGCGCGAGAACTCGCCCAGCGCGTTGCGCGTGGTGGGCGTGCCCTTGAACAGCATGTGCTCGAGCAGGTGCGCCATGCCCGTCTCGCCGTAGTTCTCGTGGCGCGAGCCGACCAGGTAGGTCATGTTGACCGTGGTGGTGGGCTTGGACTGGTCGGGGGCGAGCAGCACGCGCAGCCCGTTGGGCAGCACGTATTCGCTCACACCTTCGACCGAGGCGACCGCCTTGATGCCCGAAGGCAGGCGTTGGGTGGCCGTGGCCGACGCGGTCGCGTCGCTGGCGGGCGCGGCTTCGCGCGCCTGCAGGGACTGCGAGACCAGGGCGAGCGCGCTCAGCAGGGCGGCGGCGGTGGCAGGGACAAATCGGCGCAGATTCAGCATGGGAGATGGCACGAAGGACTGGCGACGAAAACCGGCCCAGTGTATCTCACGCGACCGGACGCCCACCGGGCCGCCGTTTGCGGCGCGCATGCGGCGTTCGGGCCACCGCGTTACCATCCCGGCTCGTCAACGCAGACCCGTTACCCTGATGATTCCCAACAATACCCTGCTCGTCATCGCCATCCTCGGGGGCCTGCTGATCCTGGTGGGCTTCGGTTTGCGGGAGCGCCGGCTGGGCTGGGTGCTGATGCTGGTCGGCTTCATCGCCACGATGGTGGCCGCGGTGTACAAGGCCTTCTTCACGTTCGGCGGCCTGTAGCGCGCCGCTCCGGCGGCACGGGTCGACCGGCGCTGGCCGGTGCGCTGGTGTGCGCCCCGGCCAGCCGGCCTACTTCGACAACTGCCGCATCGCCTGCTCGATGCCCGCCACCGTGACCGGATACATGCGGTTCTGCATGATCTCGCGGATCATGGCGATCGACTGGCGGTACTGCCAGAGGCCCTCGGGCTCGGGGTTGAGCCAGGTGAAGTGCGGAAAGGCCGCCACCAGCCGCTGCAGCCAGACCGCGCCCGCTTCGGCGTTGTGATATTCCACCGACCCGCCCGGCTGGGTGATCTCGTACGGGCTCATGGTGGCGTCGCCCACCAGGATCAGGCGCCAGTCCGGGTTGTACTTGCGCAGCACGTCGGCGGTCGTGAACTTCTCGGTCTGCCGGCGCCGGTTGCTCTTCCACAGGAAGTCGTAGACGCAGTTGTGGAAGTAGTAGACCTCGAGGTTCTTGAACTCGCTGCGCGAGGCCGAGAACAGCTCCTCGACGCGCGCGATGTGGTCGTCCATGCTGCCCCCGGCATCCAGCAGCATGATCACCTTCACCGCGTTGTGCCGCTCGGGCACCATGCGGATGTCCAGGTGCCCCGCGTTGCGCGCGGTATGCGTGATGGTGTCGTCCAGGTCCAGCTCGAGCTCCGCGCCTTCGCGCGCGAAGCGGCGCAGCCGGCGCAGGGCGACCTTGATGTTGCGGGTGCCCAGTTCGACCGTGTCGTCGTAGTCCTTGAACTGACGCTCGTCCCAGACCTTCACGGCGCTGCGGCTGCCGCCCGCGCCGCCCACCCGGATGCCTTCGGGGTGGTGCCCGCTGTTGCCAAAGGGCGAGGTGCCACCCGTGCCGATCCACTTGTTACCGCCTTCGTGGCGTTCGGTCTGCTCGGCCAGGCGCTTCTTGAACTCCTCCATCAGCTTGTCCCAGCCGAGCTTTTCGATCTGCGCCTTCTGTTCCGGCGTCAGGCTCGATTCGAAGCTCTTGAGCAGCCAGTCCAGCGGGATCTCCTTGCTGGCGGGCAGCACCGTCTGGACGTTCTTGTAGTAGCTCGCAAAGGCCTTGTCGAAGCGGTCGAAGTGCGCCTCGTTCTTGACCAGGATGAGCCGCGCCAGGTGGTAGAAGTCATCGACGTCGGGCGCGATGACCTGGCGCTGCAGCGCTTCGAGCAGCGTCAGGTACTCGCGCACGGACACCGGCACCTGGTGGGCGCGCACATGGTTGAAGAAGTCGATGAGCATGGCCGCTCACCCCCGGCGGGAACTGCGCGTCATGAAGAGCAGGCGCTCGAACAGATGGACGTCCTGTTCGTTCTTGAGCAGCGCGCCGTGCAGCGGCGGGATCGCGGCGTTGCTGTCGGTGCTGCGCAGCACCTCGGCCGGGATGTCCTCGGCCAGCAGCAGCTTGAGCCAGTCCAGCAGTTCGGACGTGGAGGGCTTCTTCTTCAGGCCCGGCACTTCGCGCATGCGCAGGAAGGCGTCCAGCGCGGCGGACACGAGCTCGCCCTTCAGGTCGGGGAAGTGGACGTTGACGATGCTCTGCAGCGTGTCGCGATCGGGGAACTTGATGTAATGGAAAAAGCAGCGACGCAGGAAGGCGTCGGGCAGGTCCTTTTCGTTGTTGGACGTGATGATGACCAGCGGGCGCTGCTCGGCGCGGATTGTCTGGCGCGTCTCGTACACATGGAATTCCATGCGGTCGAGCTCGCGCAGCAGGTCGTTGGGGAATTCGATGTCCGCCTTGTCGATCTCGTCGATCAGCAGCACCACCGGTTCCTTGGCTTCGAACGCCTGCCACAGCACGCCCTTGACGATGTAGTTGGCGATGTCGCGCACCTTCTCGTCACCCAGCTGCGAGTCGCGCAGGCGCGACACAGCGTCGTACTCGTACAGGCCCTGATGGGCCTTGGTGGTGGACTTGATGTGCCACTGCAGCAGCGGGCGGCCCAGGGCGGCCGCCACTTCCTCGGCCAGCATGGTCTTGCCCGTGCCGGGCTCGCCCTTGATCAGCAGCGGGCGCTCGAGCGTGAGCGCCGCATTGACGGCAAGGTTCAGGTCGTCGGTGGCAACGTAGCGTTCGGTGCCGGCAAAGCGCGAAGTGGCGGTCGTCATGTCTCGGTATCTGGTGATGTTCTGTGGGAATC
>JAAIGF010035105.1_pt1 | contig 19941 bp, 16 predicted proteins | sample 6487441 | NCBI WGS metagenome assembly JAAIGF01 (sample SAMN13974129, study PRJNA590717) | phyllosphere metagenome | biome: pepper field; feature: multiple bacterial spot infested pepper fields; material: pepper leaves; isolation source: leaves from pepper fields | host: Capsicum annuum ... | reverse complement strand
GGGCGGGCACGTCGTGTACCTCGATGGCCTTGGCATAACCCGACCACTGCTTGGGCGACAGGTTCAGGCCGACGTGATCGAGCGCCGCGCGGAAGTACAGCACGGTGCCGTCGAAGCGGTCGTGGTCGTGCTCGCGCACCAGCCGGTTGTTGCCGGCGACCACGCGGAACACGCCGTCGAGCATGGCGTCGGACAGTTCGCCCAGTGGATGGCCGCTGGCGCGCAGGAAGTCGATGACGCCGTCGCGCGTGAGCATCGAACGGTCCATCGACGCAGGGTCGTGGCCGGCGATGTGCAGCAGTGCCTTGTAGACGGCGTCTTCCGGCGGATCGGGCTGGTCGCGCCAAACGTCGCTGGGATAGGCGTCGAGCATGGCCAGCATGCCGACCTCGCGGCCCCGGTTGCGCAGCACGACGGCAATGGCGTGCGCGACGATGCCGCCCACCGACCAGCCCAGCAGGTGCACGGCGCCCGCAGGCTGCAGACGCTGGATGGTGTCCGCGTAGGCTTCGGCCATGGCGTTCATGCTGTCGGGCAGTTCGGCCAGGGCCGGGTCCAGGGCACGCGCCTGCAGGCCGTAGACCGTGCGCGGCGCGTCCATGGCGCGCGCCAGCGTGCCGTAGCACCAGCTGATGCCGCCTGCCGGGTGCAGGCAGAACAGCGGGACATGGGCGTCGTCGCCGTGGCGCAGGGCGATCACCGGGCCGAAGCCTTCGTTGCCGTCCTGGCTGCCCTGCCCGCCCGCTCGCGCGTCGAGATAGGCGGCCAGGCGGGCCACGGTGGGATGCTCGAAGACGGCGCCCAGGCCCAGGGCCTGGCCCCAGCGCTGGCGGATGGCCAGGGCCAGGCGGGCCGCCAGCAGCGAGTGGCCGCCGAGGTCGAAGAAGTCGTCGTCGGCGCCGATGGTGTCTTCACGCCCCAGCACTTCTGCGAACAGCCCGGCCACGATCTGCTCGGTGCCGTCGGCAGCCGGACGACCGGCGCGCACGGCGAAGGCCGGTGCGGGCAATGCGTTGCGATCGAGCTTGCCGTTGGCGGTGACGGGCAAGGCCGCCAGTTCGACGAAGGCGGCGGGCACCATGTATTCCGGCAAATGGGCAGCAGCCAAGGCACGCAGGGCGTCGGCATCGAACACGGCACCGGCGGCCGGCACCACGTAGGCGGCGATCAACTGGTCGCCCGGGCGGTCGGTACGCACGATGACCGCGACGTGGTCGACGCTGGCGTCGGCCGCCAGCACGCTTTCGATCTCGCCCAGTTCGATGCGCTGGCCGCGGATCTTCACCTGGTGGTCGGAGCGGCCCAGGAAGATCATGGCGCCGTCGTCGCGCCAGCGCGCCAGGTCGCCGGTCGCGTACATGCGGCCGCCGGGCCGGAACGGGTCGGCCAGGAAACGCGCGTCGGTCAGGTCGGGACGGCCCAGGTAGCCGCGTGCAAGCTGGCGACCTGCCAGGTAGAGGTGGCCGGCCACGCCTGCCGGCACGGGCCGCATGCGGTCGTCCAGCACGTACAGGGCGGTGTTCCACACTGGCAGGCCGATGGGTACCGGCTGCGAACGGTCGTCGGCGGACGCGGGCCAGTAGCTCACGTCGACGGCGGCTTCGGTCGGGCCGTACAGGTTGTGCAGCTCGCCCGTGACGGTGGCGTGGAAGCGGTCGCGCAAGGCGGCCGGCAATTCTTCACCGCTGCAGAACACGCGCGGCATGTGCATGCCTGCTGCCGAGGGCTCGGCCAGGAAGGCGGCCAGCATGGACGGCACGAAGTGCAGCGTGGTGATGCCCTCGTCGCGCACCAGCGTGGCGAGCCACGCCGGGTCCTTGTGAGCATCGGGCGGGGCGACCACCAGCAGCGCGCCGGCCATCAACGGCAGGAAGAATTCCCACACCGACACGTCGAAGGTGGCGGGCGTCTTCTGCAGGATGCGTTCATTGGCGCCGATGCCGTAATGCGTGCGCATCCATTCCAGGCGGTTGACGATGGCGTCGTGTTCGACGACCACGCCCTTGGGGGCACCGGTGGAACCCGAGGTGTAGATGACGTAGGCCGGGTCGAAGGGGCCGACGGGCTCGCCTGCTGCACCGTTCGTGTCCAGGCGTTCGCCGTCGGCCACGCAGGCGGGCGCGTCGGCGTCCAGGTGCAGGATCGGCGACACGTCGGGCAGCACCGACGCCACGCTGGCCACGGTCAGGGCCAGGCGCGGTTCGGCCGAGCGCAGGATGCCGGCCAGGCGTTCGCGGGGGTGGCTGATGTCCAGCGGCAGGTAGGCGGCCCCGGCACGCAGCACGGCGACCAATGCGATCACCAGTTCCAGCGAACGGGGGATGGCGATGGCGACGATGTCGCCCCGCTGCACGCCACGGGCGCGCAGTTGCTGCGCCAGCGCCTGCGTGCGGGTGTCCAGATCGGCGTAGTCCAGCGTGCGGCCGTCGAAGCGCAGCGCGGGCGATGCCGCGTGCGCGCGCATGGCGGCTTCGATGTGGGCGACCAGGGTGCTCTGCGGCACGGGGTGGTCGGTGTCGTTGACGCCGTGCAGCCAGTGCCGGGTTTCTTCAGGCGTCAGCGTCGGCACCTCGGCCAGCGATGCTGCCGACAATGCGGCTGCCAGGAAGCCGGACAGGCGCTGGAAGTGGGCATCGACGTCGGCCTGCTGGTACAGCGCGGCGTTGGCGTCGATGGACAGGCGCAGCCCGCCCGCGGTGGGATCGGCACGGAAGCCGATGTTCAGGTCGTCGACCGGACCGGTGCCCAGCAAGTGGCGCGTGGCCTGCACGCCCGGCAACTGCCAGTCGGCGTCGAAGGGCAGCACGTTGACCAGAGGGCCGTAGACCCGCTTGCGTCCGCCCAGCAGTCCCAGGTCGCGGCGCAACTGCTCGCTGCGATAGCGGCCATGACGGCGCGCACGGCGGATGATGCGGGCGGTTTCCACCAGGAAATCGTTGAGCGGCGCGTCTTCGTCGACGGCGACCTGCACCGGGACGATGTTCATCAACATGGTCGGCACGCGGGCCGCGCTGCTGCCCAGGCGGCCCATCCAGGGCAGACCGATGGTGGTGGCCGAGTGGCCGGCATGCCGGCACAGATAGGCCGCCGACAAGGCCGCCAGGATGTCGGGCCAGGCGACGTTGCTGTCGGCCTCGGCCTGGCGCAACGCAGCGATCAAGGCATCGTCGAGCGGCGCACTGGCCTGCACGAAACGATGCGAGGTGATGGGCACGCCGTCGGCCAGGCTGGCGATCGCCGCCGGCTGGGCGAAGGCGTTGAGCCAGAAGGCACGGTCGCGCTCGCGCAGTTCGCCATCGCGGTATGTGGCGTCTTCATCGAGCGCGGCTTTGTACGGGGTCAGCGGCTGACCGGCGTCGACGCTGGCGCCTGTGCGCAGGGCATACAACTGCGCCACCCGGTTGACCAGCAAGGCCATGCCGAAGCCGTCGGCGGCCAAGTGGTGCACGCGCTGGTACCAGACGTGATGGTCGTCGTCGAGGATGAACAGGCGCTGCGCCGCCAACGGGCCGCGCGTGGGATCGACCGGCATCTCCATGTCGGCCTGCATGCGCGAGCGCGCCGCCGTCCACGGGTCGGGGTCGCCGCGCAAATCGACCACGTGCAGGGCCGGACGCAGCGATTCGTCGACCACCTGCATTGGCGCCTCGGCGGCATCGATGACGCGGATCGCCAGGGCGTCGGTCTCGGCCATCGCCGCATCGACGGCCTGCGTGAAGGCCGCCACGTCGAGGCGGCCGCGCAGGTCGATGTACTCGCCGGTATTGAAGATCGGGTTGGTCAGATCGAGCCGCTGCGCGTACCACAGGCCAGTCTGCGCCTCGGTCAGCGGCGCTGGCACATGGGCGGACACGGGCGGGCGAACATGCATCGGCTCGGTCTTCCCCATTACTGCCCCACGCGCGCCAGGGCGCGCTGCACCACCGTCCACCAGTGCGACAGGCGCGGATCTTCGGCCAGTTCGCCGAATTCGATGGCGGCACCGGCTTCGCGCCAGCGGGTCACCAGCGCCATGGCGCGGATCGAATCCAGGCCCAGGTCGATCAGGCTGTCGTCATCGCCGATTTCCGAGGGATCTTCGTGCAGCATGCGCGCGATGTCTTCGCGCATGCGGTCGATGGTCAGGGAGGAAGCCATGTTTGCCATGTTCATGCCTGTTGGTTGTCGCCAGCGTCCAACTGCGCGCGCAGGGCGGCGCGCAGTTCACGGCGGCTGATCTTGAGGGCGGCGGTCGAGGTGAAGCGATCGACGAAGACGATCTGGTCAGGCACCTTGAATTCGGCCAGTCCGCGCGAGCGGATCCATTGCTTGAGGACGGCGCCCTTGGGACGCTCGCCCTTGGCGATGATGAAGGCGCAGCTGCGCTCGCCCAGGTACTCGTCGGGCACCGACACCACGGCCGCATCGAACACCTGCGGGTGGGCGAGCAGGTGGTCTTCGATCTCTTCGGCGGAGATCTTTTCCCCGGCGCGGTTGATGTGGTCGGTGGCCCGACCCTGCACCACCAGGTAGCCCTCGGGCGTGCGCTTGACCACGTCGCCGGTGCGATAGAAACCGTCTTCGGTGAACGAGCGCGCGTTGGCCGACGGGTTGTTGTGGTAGGCGCGAATCGTGTAGGGGCCGCGCGTCAGCAGGTAGCCCGGTTCGCCCGGGGCCACTGGCTTGCCCTGGTCGTCGACCACCAGCACTTCGTCGTCATCGCTGATGGGACGGCCCTGGGTGTTGACGATGATGTCTTCGGGGTCGTCCAGGCGGGTGTAGTTCACCAGGCCCTCGGCCATGCCGAAGACCTGTTGCAGCGTCACGCCCAGCACCGGCCGCACGCGGCGCGCGATCTCGGGGGTGAGCTTGGCGCCGCCAGCCTGGATGACCGTCAGGCTCGACAGGTCGGACTGGTTGGTTTCGGCGGCCTGCAGCCACACCAGCAGCAGCGGCGGCACCAGGCTGACCTGGGTGACGCGCTCGCGCTCGATCAGCGGGAAGGCGACTTCCGGGCTGGGCGAAGGGCTGAGCACGATGCGCGAGCCGGCGTAGATGGCGCCCAGCACGCCCGGCGAACTCATCGGGTAGTTGTGGGCGATGGGCAGCGCGCCCATGAACACGCTGTCGCCATCCAGGCCGCAGATGCGCGCGCTTTCGCGCAGCGTGTAGATGTAGTCGTCGTGGGTGCGCGGGATCAGCTTCGACAGGCCGGTGCTGCCGCCGGAAATCTGCAGGAACGCCACGTCTGACGGCGCCGGAGCCTGGGGCTCGACGGCGCTGTCGCGGCCGCGCGCTTCCAGGGCGTCGTAGGACGTGAATTCCTCGGCGTCGCCGACGATGAACACCTGTTCGATGGCCGGCACGCGGCTGCGCAGTTCGCGCGCCAGGGTGCGGTAGTCGAACTTGTCGTGTCGATCGGCAGCGATGTAGCCGCGCGCTTCGCCGCTGGTGGCGAAGTGTTCGATCTCGGTGATGCGGTGCGCGGGCAAGGCGTACAGCGGCAGGATGCCGGCGCGGAACAGGCCGAACACCACCGACAGGAACTGCGGAATGTTGGGAAGGTGCACGATGACGCGATCGCCGCGCTGCAGGCCGCTTGCCAGCAGGCCGCGCGCGACGGCGTCGGCACGGGCGTCCAGGTCGCCGTAGGTCCAGCGCGTGTCGCCAGCCACGATGGCCACGCGGTCGGCATGGGCCTGGGCGCGCTCGCGCAGCACGGCGCCGAAGGTTTCGCCGCGCCAGTGGCCGGCGGCGCGATAGCGCTCGGCGAATTCGGCGGGCCAGACTTGTTGAGCGGGAGTCATCGTCATTGTCCTGAAATCAGTGGCGCACGCTGCGCACGGCGGCGTCGGCCAGCAGCGTGTCGGCATTGGCGAGCGTGATGCGCAGCGGCCGGGCCGCGCCGTACAGCGCCACGGCCGCGCGGTAATCGGTCAAGGCTTCGAAGTGTGCCACGACGTAACCGTCGAAGCGGGTATCACCGTGGGTGCGAGTGGGGCCAAAGCGGGGCGACGCGGGCGGCACGGTGAAACCGCGCATTCCGGCAGCCATGCCGACGCCCGATGCCTTCAGCACCGCCTCCTTGGCGGTCCAGATATCGAGGAAGGCCTGGCCGGCGCTGTCGGCATCGGTCGCGGCTTCGTCCACGCGCATGCGTTCGGTGGGCGTGAACCAGGCTTGCGCCATTGCCGCCGCATCGGGCGGGGCGTCGCGTTCGATGTCGATGCCCACCGGCACCGAGGCCACGGCGATGGCCACCCGCTCGCCCGCATGCGACACGTTGAAATGCGTCGGGATGGCGGGCGGCTCGGCCAGACAGGGCTTGTCGTGCGGGCGGGAGGTCAGTGCGATGCCCTGCGGCGTGCCGCCCAGGCGTTCGCTCAACAGAATGCGCAACGCCGCACGGCCGATGATGTGGCGGCGGCGGTCGGCTTCCTGCCGGTAGCGCTGGGCGCGCGTGCGCTCGCTCTCGGTCAGGATGTCGGCCATCCGGTCGAACACGTCGGCGGGCACATCGGTGCGCAACAGGGTGATGGCGACAAGGTTCATGAGAGATGGGTCATACACCCAGATGTTCGGCTTGCAGGGCGCGGTCGGCGGCCAGGGCTTGCGGCGTGCCATCGAAGGCCAGGCGGCCCGCCGACAGCACCACGACCCGCGTGGCCAGGCGCAGCGCCAGCGCGACGTTCTGTTCGGCCAGGACGATGCTCAGCCCGTCGCGCGCGAGGCGGCCGACGTGCTGCACCAGGACTTCTTCGACGGCCAGCGGGGCCAGGCCTTCGCTGGGCTCGTCCAGCACCAGCAGGTCGGGCTGGGTCAGCAGCGCGCGCGCCAGCGCCAGCATCTGCCGTTCGCCGCCGCTCAGGGCGCCGCTGGAAGCCCGGCGGCGCTCGAACAGGCGGGGGAAGGTTTCGTAGATGCGTTCCAGCGTCCAGTCGCCGCGACGGTGTTTGGCCAGGGTCGCCAGGCGCAGGCTTTCGTGCACGGCCAGGGTGTGGAACACGCCCCGGCCCTGCGGCACCAGGGCCAGGCCCTGACGTGCGATGCGGTGGGTCGGCCAGCCGGTGACGTCCTGGTCACCGAGCTGGATGCGTCCGCCGACGGTGGGGCCGAGATTGAACAGCGCGTTGAGCAAAGTGGTCTTGCCCGCACCGTTGCGGCCCAGGACGGCCAGCACGTCGCCGCGCGCCATGCTCAGCGTGACCTCGTGCAGCACGGTGACGCCGCCGTATGCGGCCGATACTTGATGGAAGGACAGCAAGGGGGCGCCCGTTGATTCACCCGCCCCGGTGGTCGGGGGCGAACCCGCTTGCGGGCGGCCGGATGACAGGCTCATGCCGACTCTCCTGCCGGGACATCGGCCAAGGCGCCCAGGTAGGCACTGCGCACCGCCGGATGCTGCCGCACGGCGTCGGGCGTATCGATAGCGATCAGCCGGCCCAGGTCGAGCACGGCGATGCGGTCGCACTCGCGAAACACTACGTCCAGGTCGTGCGCGATCAGCACCACGGCGGTGTCGGCATGATGGGCGCGCGTCAGGGCCAGCAAGGCGCTGGCCTCGTCGACCGACAGGCCGGCCGTGGGTTCGTCGAGCAGCAGCACGCGCGGCGACTGCGCCAGCGCGATCAGCATGTCGACGATGCGCTGTTCACCGTAGGACAGATCGGCCACGCGCGTGTCACCACGCCCGGCCAGCACGCTGCCGTCGACCAGTTGCGAGGCCGCTTCGTCGGCATGCGCATGCGCGGCGCCGCCGCCCCACCAGCGGTAGGCGGTGCCGCGCTGTGCGCGCACCGCCATGGCGATGTTGCGCCGCACGCTGAGCGACGGGAACACCATGCTTTTCTGGAAGGTTCGCACCAGGCCCTGGCGCGCACGTTCGGCAGGCGACGCCTTGTGCAGCGGCTGGCCCAGGTAGGTCACGGTGCCCGCATCGGCCTGCAGGAAGCCGGTGATGAGGTTGAACAAGGTGGTCTTGCCCGCGCCGTTCGGGCCGATCAGGCCGAGCGTTTCACCGGCGTGCAACGACAGGCTCACGTCGTCGAGCACGCGCGCCGCGCCGAAGGCCTTGGCCACGCCGGCCAGTTGCAGCACGACCTCGCTCATGGCTGGCGCCCTCCCCGCCTGGCCCAGTGGGCGATGCCGTGCGGCATCAGCAGCACGGTGGCGACGAAGATCAGGCCGATGACGAGCTGCCAGCGGTCGGTGTAGGAACTGACTTCGGTCTGCACGAACAGGTACACCAATGCGCCCAGGAAGCCGCCGTACAGCGAGCCCACGCCCCCGATGACCGCCATGATGATGAGCGTGGCGGACATGCTCCAGTGCACGACGTTCTGGCCGACGTACTGGTTGACGAAGGGATAGATGGCGCCGGCCGTCCCGGCGATGGCACCCGCCACCAGGAAAGCCGCGACGCGTACCCGGCCCGTGCGGTAGCCCAGCGCTTCCAGCCGTAAAGGCTGGTCGCGCAGACCTTGCAGCGCATCGCCGATCGGCGCGCGCAGGAAACTGCGCGCCGCCAGCCAGCCCAGCAAGGCGATGGCGCCCGCCAGCAGGTACAGCGACAGCGGCGACACCAGCGGCAGGCTGCCCAACGCGAGCTTGGGGAAGCCGCGCATGCCGTCGGCGCCGCCGGTCAGGTCGCGCCAGCGGAAGGCCAGTTCCCACACCATCTGGCCCGCGACCAACGTCAGCACCAGGAAGAACAGGCCGGCGCTGCGCAGCGTCAGCACGGCCATCGCGCCCGCCAGGAGCAGGCCGGTTCCCATGCCCACGCCCAGCATCACGGGCAATTGGGCGCCGAAACTGTTGGCTGTGATGGCGGCGGCATAGGCGGCTGCGCCGAACACGGCGCCGTGCCCCAACGACACCAGGCCTCCGCCACCGATCAAGAGGTTCAGGCTCATCACCGCCGTGCCCACCAGCAGGATCTCGGCCCCGAAGCGCAGCATGAAGCCGTCGCCGGTGAAAGGCGCCAGCCACAGCAGGGCCAGGATCGCCATCATCACGACGCGGCGAACGCGCATGGCATCCCCCTGCTGTCGAGACGTGACGGTCTTCTCAACGGACTGACGGCTGCTCATACGTGCCTCGCCTGCCGCGACATCAGGCCGGTCGGCCAGATGACCAGCACTGCCGCCATCACGCCCAGCGACACGATGTTGGCGAACTCGGGCACCCACATACGCGCGAAGGTGGTAACGAATCCCATCAGCAGCGCACTGGCGACCGTGCCGGCAAAGCTGCCCAGGCCGCCCACCACGACCACCAGCAGGGCCAGCAGCAGCACTTCTTCATCCAGACCCGGGTAGGCCGACAACATGCCCGCCCCCAACGCCCCGCCCAGGCCGCCCAGACCGGCCGCCAACGCCAGCGCCACGGTGAAGATGCGGCGCGTGTTCAGGCCCAGGGTTTCGACGATGCCGCGATCGATCACGCAGGCACGCACGGCCGCGCCCCACAGGGTGCGGTCCATCAGCCACCACAGGGCCAGGGCCAGCGCGATGCCCGCGCCGATGATGAACAGGCGATAGGTCGGGAACGGCAGACCCGCCACGAAGGCTACGCCGCGCAGCACGTCGGGCAGCGCGGGCGACAGCGTGTCGGCGCCGAAGCCCCAGCGCATCAGATCGGCAAACACCACCGACAGGCCGTAGGTCAGCAGCACCTGCATGAGGTGCGTGCGCGGATAGAAGCGGCCGAACGGGAAACGGTCGAGCACCAGCCCGACCGCAGCGGCGATCACGAACGCAGCCGGGCAGGCCAGCCACCACGGCGCACCGGCGCCGATCCAGTGGATGGCGACGTAGCCGCCCAGCAGGAAGAACGAACCATGCGTCAGGTTGACGAAGTTCATCAGGCTGAGCACCAGCGACAGGCCGAGCCCGGTGAGCAACAGCAGCACCGAGAACGACAGCGCGTTCAGCGTCTGGACGAGATAGAAAGCCACGCCGTGCCTGGTCCCGTTACGCCTTCGGACCCGGGTCCTGGATACCGGTGTAGGTGTGCACGACGGTGTTCAGCGGCTTGCCGTCAGGGCCCTTGCGGACCTCGTTGACGTAGATGTCGAGGATGGCCTGGTTGTTGCGCGGGTCGAAGCGGATGGGGCCCAGCGCCGTGGTCAGCGGCTTGGCGTACAGCGCTTCCTTGAATTTGTCGCGGTTGGCGACGTCGCCCTGCACGGCTTCCATACCGGCGCGGATGATCTGCCCGGCCGCATAGGCCGCGGTGCTGGCTTCGCCCGGCAGACGGCCGCGCTTTTTCATGTAGGCAGCGACGAAGTCCGCCGCGTTGGGCGCGCCCGGCGACTGGTGATAGGTGTTGACGCCGCCCAGGGTGGCGTCACCCGCGGCCGGCACCACGTCTTCCTGGTCGAACAGTGCGCCCGGGCCGATCACGCGGATGTGGTCCTGCAGCTTGAAATCGCGCATCTGCTGCAGGAAGCGCACGGCGTCGGCACCGGCGAAGAAGGAATACACGAAGGCCGGCGCATCGGCGGCCAGGTTCATGACGATGGGCGCGAAATCGGCCGTGCCCAGCGGGGTCCACAGTTGCTTGCCGATCTTGCCGCCGCGTTCGCGGTAGGTGGAAATGAAATCGCCGATGTACTCGCGGCCCGCCGCGTAGTCGGCGCCCAGGGTGATGCCGCCCGACTTGGCGATGTTGTCGTAGGTCCAGAGCGCGCCAGTGTGGCCCAGCATCCAGCTCGTCTTGGTGGGACGGAAGATGTAGGGGCTGGCGGCTTCGCGTGCCAGACTGTTGGCCGAGGCGATGGAGATGAAGCTCAGCACCTTGGCGTCGGTGACGATGTCGCGGATGGCCAGCGCCACCGCCGCGCTGATGACGCCGCACAGCACGTCGGCCTTGTCCTGCGACAGCAGCTTGCGCACCTTGCGCACGGCCTCGTCGGGCTTGCCCTGGTCGTCTTCCACCAGCAGTTGCACCGGCCGGCCGCCCATCTGTCCGCCCGACTCGGCGATCAGCAGTTCGATGCCGGCGCGCATGCTTTCGCCCAGCGCCGCGAACGGTCCCGACAGCGAGGTCAGCAAGGCGATCTTCACCGGTGCCGTCCCGGTCGCGGCACGCACCGGACGCATGGCCGCCAGGCCCAGGGTGGAAGCACCGGCCAGCAACAGTGAACGACGCGAAGAAGAGATGAAGGACATGGAGACGATTCCGGAATCAGGTCGACCCTGCGGACGCCGAACCAATCGGCGGCCAGGTGTGGAAATGGGTGGCCACGTCGGCGGCCAGGCGAGCCGATGCGGCGAGCATGGTGTGGTGCGTGGCGTCGGCAATCGGGTGGAAGCGCGCCTGCACCCCACGGGCCTGCGACAGCCGGGCGCACAGCGCCTGCGCAGCCGGGAAGGTGGCCGTTCCGCCCGTGCGGCTGGCGGGTGTGCCATCCGGGCCGCTGGCCTGCACGTGCCAGGACTCGTCGGCCCCTGCCGTCACCAGCACGCGCGCGTCGCTGACTGGCCGGGCGGCCAACTGCTGGTCGAACCAGGCATCGGCATGCTGCGCGGTCAGCCACCACAGCGCCGGACTGGCCGCCACGTAGGTGTCGAACGAGGCACCTGCCGAACACAGGGCATACAGCGCGAACAGGCCGCCGTAGGAATGACCGTACAAGGTGCGGCCCCCCGTCGGCACGACGTACTGGTCGCGCAATGCGTTCTGCAGCGGGCCTGCCAGGTAATCACGCAGCGCATCCGCGCCGCCGGCCTGCCAATCGTTCACGCGCGGATCACGCAAGCCCTGGCCCGCCGGCGGGGTGTAGTCGAACGCCCGGGCGGCGCGCACCTGGGCATCGCCTGCGGTCGGATCGCCGCCGATGGCGATGACGCGAAGAGACGGCACTTCGCCCGCAGCGAGCAAGGCCGTCATCACGGCGGCGCCGTCGAGCGCGAACAGCCAGGGCAGGCTGGCATCGGGCGCAGCGGCCTCGGGCGACCAGACGCGCACGGGCCACGGCCCGGGCAGGGCATCGGCGCGCCACCCGCCGACCCGCGGCGGGGACGCGATCGAAGTCGGACTGGCCATGCGGATCAGCGTGCCGCAGCGGCCGGCAGGTCGACCAGGAAAGTCCCGCGCAACGGTACGGCCAGGAAACGCTGGTTGACTTCGTCCAGCGTGCGCTGCGGATCGATGTCGCCCGCCTGCTTGGGGTTGATCCAGCGCGCCAGGGCCTCGATGAAGACCATGTGCAGCGGCGAATCGTTGAATCCGTGCCAGATGCCGTGGGCGTTGCCGGTACGTACCGCCGACAGCGCCGACAGGCTCTGCGAATCGATGACGCGGCGCAGGCTGGATTCGGCCTGCTCGGGCGTGGCGTTGCTGCCGATGGTCAGGCCCGCGCCACTGCGGCGGCCCGCCCCCGTACCCGTGGCCACGTACACCACCGGGTTACGGCTGTTGATGTATTCGAATCCCAGCGAGCCGGTGGCGCTCTTGAGCACGTCGGCGCCGATGTTGTGGCCGCCGGCGAAGGAGATCATGTCGTTGAAGGTGCCCACGCCAGGCGAATTGCAGCAGTCGGTGCTGCCCGCGTGTGCGTGCACGAACACCGGCGGACGCGTGCCGCCCTGCGCGGTCAGTGCGGCGACACGCTTCATGCGGGCCTGGTAGAACGCGATGAATTCCTCGGCCTGCTTCTCGCGGCCAAGCACCTGACCCAGCAGGCGCAGACTGGGCACCGTGTTGTCGATCGGGTTCATGAAGAAATCGACCACCACCACCGGAATGCCGGCCGCCTCGAACGAACGCACCAGCGGTGCGGCGGACGGATCGGTGCCCGGACGGATGCCGGCAAAGGCGGAAGTCAGGATCACCAGATCGGGGCGCAGTGCCAGCGAGCTTTCTACCGAGAAGGTTTCGGCGGTGTGGCGGCCGACCACCGGCACCTTGGCCAGCGCCGGGAACTTGGCGAGGTAATCCTGGTATTCGTTGGCGAACGAGGTCTTGAACTCGTCGGACCAGCCGGCCAGCACGCTGACGGGGTTGTCATGGATCAGCCCCAGCACCGGCAGGTAGCGCGCCTGCGCCAGCACCACGCGCGTGGCGGGCTTGGGCAGCGTGACACTGCGTCCGACCACGTCCTTGACGACGATTGGCGCGGCCTGAACCCCCACTGTGGCGGTGCAGAGCAGGACGAAGCAGATCAGGCGGCGCAGCAATTTCATGGCGGGGCGGACGAGGACGAGGGAAATCGCCACACAACCGGCGAGGGTGCGGGGCGTACGCGGGATGAGATACGGCGGCGGCCGCCTCAACCCGGGACGGCCATGATTATCTTGAGGAGATGGCGGTTTGCCGCACAGGACTGCGGCGCAGACGAATGCCGCCAGCGTCCGGACGGACTGCCGTTACAAGATAAGGATGATTCTCATTTTAACGCTTGCCATCGCGGCAGTCCAACGGCAAGCCCGCGAATGCCCTAGCGGATCGCCACTTCCAGGCCGTCGATCAAGACCTGTGGCACGCCGCGCGAGCAAGGCTCGACCCGGCTGCGCACGCCGTAGACCGTGGCCAGCGACGCGGGGGTGACCACGTCACGCGGCGAGCCCTCGGCGACCAGTGCCCCACCCCGAATCATCAGGGTGTGGTCGGCGTGCCGCAGCGCGATGTTCAGATCGTGCAGCACGATCACGGTGATCATGTTCTTGGCGCGCGTTTCCTGCCCCAGCAAGTCCATGACGTGGAACTGGTAGTTCAGGTCCAGCGCCGACAGCGGTTCATCGAGCAGCAGCAGGCGCGGCTGGCGGATCAGCGCCTGCGCCAGTCCCACGAGTTGCTTCTGCCCGCCTGAGAGCGCATCGAGGTACTGCATGGCGAGGTGACCGATGCCCAGCCGTTCCAGCAACGCGTTCACATTGTCGATGCTGACCTGGCCGCCGCCGGAAAAGGCCGACGCATTGGCCGCGACCAGCACCGATTCGAATACCCGCAGGTGCACGGCGGCCGGCAACGACTGCGGCAGGTAGACGACCTCGCGCGCACGCTCGGCAAAGCTCGCCCGCGACAGATCGCGGCCGTCGAGCAGCAATTCGCCGCGCGATACCTTGTTGAGCCCGGCCAGCGCCTTGAGCAGCGTGGACTTGCCGCTGCCGTTGGGTCCCAGCAACGCCGTCACGGTGCCTGGCACCAAGGGCTGCACCGACAGGTCTTCGATGATGGTGCGTGCGCCGTAGGCGACGCGGAGATTGCGGATGTCGAACACGGGCGCGCCTTACTGCATCTGGCGGCGGAACACGACCGCCAGGAAGAACGGAATGCCGACCAGGGACGTCACGATACCCACCGGGACCAGCACGCCGGGCACGATGTTCTTGGACGCGATCGACGCCAGCGACAGGATGACGCCACCGACCAGTGCACTGCCCGGCAGGTAGAAGCGGTGGTCTTCCCCGAACAGGCGGCGGGCGATGTGCGGCGCCACCAGGCCGATGAAGCTGATGGTGCCGACGAAGGACACGGCCAGCGCCGACAGCACGCTGATACGGATCAGCGAGGTCAGGCGCAGGCGGCGCACGTCGATGCCGAAGCTGGCGGCGCGGTCTTCGCCCAGGCGCATGGCGGTCAACTGCCACGACTGGCGCACCGAGATCGGCAGGATGATGGCGAACACCGCCAGCAGGATGCCCAACTGCGGCCAGTTGGCGCGGCCCAGGCTGCCCATGGTCCAGAACACCAGGCCCTGCAACGCTTCGGCACTGGCGACGAATTGCACCAGCGACACCAGGGCGTTGAACGAGAACACCAGCGCGATGCCGAACAACACCACGCCCGAGGCGTTCATGCCGCCCCAGCGCGCCACGGCATCGAGCAGCATGGCCGACAGGATGGCGAACACGAAGGCGCTCATGGCCACCAGCCAGCTGGCAGGAATGCCGGGCACGGCCAGATCGAGCACGATCACCAGCGAGGCCCCGAAGGCCGCCGCCGACGACAGGCCCAGCGTGAACGGGCTGGCCAGCGGGTTGTTGAGGATGGTCTGCATCTCGGCGCCGGCCAGGCCGAGCGCCATGCCCACGGCCATCGCCATCAGCGCCTGCGGCAGGCGGATGTCCCAGACGATGACGCGCGTGGTCGGATCGGCCGCCTGCGGCGAGAAGATCGTGCGCAGCAATTCGGACAGGCCCAGGCCCGACGGCCCGAGCATGAAGTCGGCGAGGATCGACAGCGTGATGATCGCGGCCAGCAGGCCCACCAGCGCAAGCCGGCGCCGCAGCATGCTGCGGTAGACCGTTACGGTGTCCAGCGGAGAAGCGGGCGGCGAGCCGGCGGCAGTGGCCGTCGGAGAGGAAGAAGGCGGCGTCACGGACGGGTCGCGGGCAAGTTGGCGATGAGAATCATTTAGTATCCCATGAATCCGGGGGTCGGCCGTTTGATCCCCCTCCATGTCCGGTTGATTCATCCATGCCCTTTACCGCCTTCGACCACGCCCCGCCCTACTCCCTGCCCAACACGCGCACTCTGGGCGTGCGATCGAAAGCGGGGGCCGACTATGTGGTGTCGGTGGCATGGCCGGCAGGCGAGCCACCCGCCGAAGGCTGGCCGACGGCCTGGCTGCTGGGCGGCGACGCCTTCGCCATGACTGCCGAGGTCATGCGCTATCGCGCGGGCGGCGGCACGGCGGACAGCCTGACACCGGGCGTGCTGGTGGCCGTCGGCTACCCCGGCGCGACCCGGCGCGGATTCGACTACACGCCTTCGTCCCCGCCCAAGGCACCACCCGGCGTGCAAGGCGGCGGCCCGGCATTCCTGTCTTTCCTGCTGGACGAACTGCGGCCTTCGCTGGCGGCGCAATTGCCGCTGGACCCGGCACGCCATTCGATGATCGGGCATTCGCTGGGCGGGTTGTTCGCCTTGTACACACTGTTCACCCAGCCGCTGGCCTTCAGTCAATACGTGGCGGCCAGTGCATCGGTATGGTGGAACGACGGCTGGCTGGCGCAGGCTGCGGAGAATTACGTGCCGGTGCTGAACGGTGCCCCGGCCCGGCGCGTATTCATGAGCGCTGCCGAATATGAACAAGCCATGAGCCCGCACGAGCTGGTGCAGAACCCGCCCGATCTGGAGATCCAGCGCACGCAACGCCAGAACCGCGCAATGGTCGACCGCAATCGCGCCCTGGCCGAACGCCTGTCGAAGATCCCCGGGCTGGACGTGCACTTCCACTACTTCCCCGGCGAAACCCACCGCACCGTGGTGCCGCCGTCGATGCTGGCCGGTGCCTGCTTCGTGTTCGACCCCGCTCCGCTCTGACTTCCTGACTGCTTTTATCTACATGCTGCCTTTCCCTGCCCGCCGCCGCCTGCTGATTTCCGCTGCCGCCCTGCTGGCCGCCTTCACCCTTCCCGTTCATGCACAACGCAGTGCACCGGAACCGGCCAGCATCGGCGCGTCGATGCAGCAAGTGCAGCGCTTCGATGTGCCCTCGGCCGACGGCAAGCGTCACTACACGGTGACCATGCTGCGCCCCGCCACGGCGGCGCCTGCAACCGGCTACCCGGTGCTGTATGCGCTGGACGGCAATTCGGTCATGCGGGCCCTGGAAGGCGCCAACGCAGCCGGTGCGCCCACGACCCAGGTCGCGGTGGTGACCATCGACTATGCAGACCGACCGAACGCCGACCGCAGCGCGCGCGGCTATGACTTCCTGCCCCTGCCCACCGATGGCAGGCAAGTCGCGCCGAACAACTTCGGTGCCACCGGCGGCGGTGCGGACGCCCTGCTGACGCTGATCGCCGACGTCATCCGTCCGAAGGTGGAAACGATGCTGCCCATCGACACCACGCGACAAACCCTGTTCGGCCATTCCTTCGGCGGCGTGTTCGTGTTGCATGCGCTGTACACGCGGCCCGAACTGTTCCAGCGCTACGTCGCGGCCAGTCCGTCGCTGTGGTGGCAGGACGGCCTGCTGATGGACGAAGCCGCCTTGCTCGAAAAGGCCCCCACCCGCGCCGCCGGCAAACAACTGATGCTGAGCGTCGGCACCCGCGAACGCCGCCGTGGCGAAACCGAAGCGCCCGCACCCGGCGCCCAGCCCGACGCGCAACGCCTGGCCCAGCGTCTGCAGGCCATGGCGTCCCAAGGTGGACTGCAGACCAGTTTCCAGCTGCTCGAAGGCATGTCGCACGGCCAGACCCTCCCCGCAGCGCTGGGGCCGGCATTGCAACGCACACAACAATGAAGACGGCCCAGACGTGACAACGCCCATCCGGGGATGGGCGTCGATGACCGTACAGCGTAGAAAGATCAGGCCGTCAGCCGGTCCAGCGCTTCGCGATACTTGGCGGCCGTGCGCGTGATCACGTCGGCGGGAAGGCGCGGTGCCGGGGGCGTCTTGTCCCACGGCTGGGTTTCCAGCCAGTCACGCACGAACTGCTTGTCGAACGACGGCGGGCTGATGCCTTCCGCGTAGGTATCGGCTGGCCAGAAACGCGACGAATCGGGGGTCAGCACCTCGTCCATCAGGTGCAGCACGCCGTCGTCGTCCAGGCCGAACTCGAACTTGGTGTCGGCGATGATGATGCCCTTGCTGGCCGCGAACTCCGATGCCTCGGTGTACAGCTGCAGCGTCAGTGCACGAATGCGATCGGCCATTTCCGGACCGACCTCGTTGACCACGTGCGCGAAGTTCACGTTCTCGTCGTGCAGACCCACTTCGGCCTTGGCGGCCGGCGTGAAAATGGGCTCGGGCAGCTTGCTGGCCTGCTTCAGGCCGGTGGGCAGCGCGATGCCGCAGACTTCACCCGTGGCCTGGTAATCCTTCCAGCCCGACCCGATCAGGTAGCCACGCGCCACCGCCTCGACCATCACCGGCTTCAAACGCTTGACCACCACCGCACGGCCGCGCACCTGGTCGCGCTCATCGGCAGCCACCACATCTTCCGGCGCCACGCCGGTCGAATGGTTCGGCGTCAGATGCGCCAGCTTCTGCAGCCAGAATTCCGTCAGCGAAGTCAGCACTTCACCCTTGCCGGGAATCGGGTCGTCGAGGATCACGTCGAACGCCGACAGGCGATCGGAGGCCACGATCAGCAGCTTGTCGTCACCGACAGCGTACATATCGCGGACCTTGCCACGGCCGAGCAGCGGCAGGGACTTGATGCTGGATTGGTGCAAGGGGGAAGTCACGGGAACGGGCCTATTGGCTGGTGACGGCGCAAAACAGCGCGGCGTCGGGGTCATACGGAACGGCGGATTCGTGCGGGCGCAGGCATGGGCTTGCGCAAGGGCGATAGGTTACTGCAAATCCATGAACACGCCGGATGTTTGCCCCGCCCTCCTCCACCAAACCACACCAAGATCGCCCCCGTGACGCCACCGCAAGGTCCGGCGGCTGGGTGGGGCGCCCGCCCCCCGTTTCCTGCCCGCCACGCGGGAAGTCCTGGCCTGCGGCCAGGACCGCCTTCGCCGGAGCCCTCGCCCCACCCAGCCGCCGGACCGTCAAAAGAACGCAACCGCCCAGCCAGCCGAAAACCAATCCTGGAATCTCAAGAGCCAGAAACAGCCGTAGACGATGCCAGAGGCTGCACCGCCAACCGCATCCCCATCGCCTTGAGAATGGCAGACAAGCTGCTGAGTGCAGGATTGCCCGTCGGCGACAAGGTGCGGTAGATCTGGGTCGGATTCAAATGCGCCTGCTCCGCCACCGCCCGCAGCCCCCCAAAAGCCTGCGCCATATGCCGCAGCACCACCAACAACTCCGCCTGATCGCCATCTTCCAGAATGCTGTTGATGACCTCGAGCGCAAAGGCCGGATCATCGCGATAGATCTCAGCCATCGCCTGGTCATGCGGTCTGCTTTTCATCGTCGCCTCGTCGTTGCCAGTCTTGCCAGTACGCTACCGCGCGGTCGATATCGGCGCGCTGGGATCTTTTGTCGCCACCAGACAGCAGCAGCACAACACGATGACCAGACAAGGCGTAGTACACCCTGTACCCCTGGCCAACATCGACCTTCAGTTCCCAGACACCTTCGCGGCAGAACCTGTGATCACCAAAGTTGCCTTGCTCGATTCTGGCAGTGCGCCGAACCAAGGCAATCCTGGCTCTTTGGTCAGGCACACGTACCAGCCAATCCGCGTAGATATCGCGGTGCTCTCCAGGCGTCAGGTAATGCTCAATCGTGTAATGGGTCATATTCGTTTATTAACGAATTCAAAGCAAGCATCGGCATGTTGCCTTTGCATTTTTACGACCCAGAAAGACAAAAAGCCCCGCAATGCGGAGCTTTCTGTCCTGGCCGGTATCCCGCAGGACACCGTCTATCCAGCGAACACTCAGGCGATCGATGCGCGATAGATGCCTTCGATGCTCTTGTCCAGCGCGCCGTTGAACTCGTCGTCCGACTGCTGGGCGCTCAGGCCTTCGGTCAGCGCGCGGCTGAAGCTGGCGATGACGCCCGGGTTGCGGGCCAGACGGGCGTTGGCGTCGTCACGGCTGTAGCCGCCCGACAGGGCCACCACGCGCACCACGCGCGGGTGGTCGACCAGTTCCTGGAAGTAGCCGTCGACTTCCGGCAGGGTCAGCTTGAGCATGACCTTGACGTCGCCGGTCAGGGCATCCAGACGCTTGATGAAACCGGCCTTCAGGATTTCCTCGGCCTGGGTCTTGTCGGTGGCCTTGATGTTGACTTCGGGTTCGATGATCGGCACCAGGCCGGCAGCGAAGATCTGCTGGCCGACTTCGAATTGCTGGTCGAGCACGGCGTCGATGCCCTGCTGGTTGGCGCTGTTGATGACCGAACGCATCTTGGTGCCGAAGATGCCCTTGGCGACGGCGCGCTTGAGCAGCTCGTCCAGGCCGGGGATCGGCTTCATCAGTTGCACGCCGTTGGCTTCGTCGGCCAGGCCCTTGTCGATCTTCAGGAACGGCACGACCTGCTTCTTTTCCCACAGGTAGGTGGCGGCGTCCTGGCCTTCGAACTGGCGGTCCATGGTCATTTCG
>JAAIGF010023260.1_pt1 | contig 19964 bp, 16 predicted proteins | sample 6487441 | NCBI WGS metagenome assembly JAAIGF01 (sample SAMN13974129, study PRJNA590717) | phyllosphere metagenome | biome: pepper field; feature: multiple bacterial spot infested pepper fields; material: pepper leaves; isolation source: leaves from pepper fields | host: Capsicum annuum ... | reverse complement strand
CATCGCGCGCCTGCGCGAGGCGATCGATGCCGCAGCGGCATTGCAGAACGACAGGGCGGCACCGCTGCAGCGCGGCTCGATGCATCACGCTGGCGGCCGTATCACTGCCTCGGCCGACGCTGTCCTTTTTCCGCCAATTGATGAGACCGAAGTCAACGCGTGGCCGGCGCATGTACCCGGCACGGCCATTGGTACTGCATCGCCCTGACGCCGCTGCGCTGCGAGGGGCCTCATGCGGACAGCGTGCGCAGCACCGTGCCCAGCACTTCCACCCCCGCCTCCAGCTCAGGCGGGGCGTGGGCGGCAAAGCCCATCAGAAAGCCGGGTGCGGACGCATTGGCGGCATGCAGTGTGCTCAGGCCGAGCAGGTCGATGCCAGCGCGTTGCGCCGCGTCCACGGCCTCGGCCTCGGGCAGGGCGCGCACGAAGGTGCACGGCATCTGCATGCCGCCGGCCGGCACCTGTGGCGCAAGAAAGGCCGACAGCTGCGAGTCCACCAGCGCGGCCAGCGTGTCGCGCCGCTGCGCGTAGACCGCGCGCATGGTGCGCACATGCGCACCGAAGTGACCGCCTTCGATGAAGCGCGCCAGCGTCAGCTGGGGGATGGGCGCGCTGTGGCCATCGAGCAGGGTGCGCGCGGCCGTCATCGGCGCCACCAGCGCGGGTGGCAGCACCATGTAGCCGATGCGCAGACCCGGAAACAGCGATTTGGTGAACGTGCCGATGTAGATCGTGCGCTCGTGGCGATCAAGCCCCTGCACGCACGCGGTCGGCTTGCCGGCGTAGTGGAACTCGCTGTCGTAGTCGTCCTCGATGATCCAGCCCTGCTGTAACCGTGCCCACTCGATGAGCGCCAGCCGGCGCTCCAGGGACAACGTCACGCCGGTGGGGAACTGGTGCGAGGGGGTGAGAAACACGGCCCGCGCGCGGCTGCCGGATGAGCGGCCGGCCTGCAGCAGCTGCGCTACGGCCAGCCCGTGGGCGTCCACCGGTACCGGCACGCAGCGCAGGCCAGCGGCCTGGAATGCCTTGCGTGCGCCGTGGTAGCCGGGGTCTTCGATGTAGATGGACTCGCCGGCATCGAGCAGTACGTTTGCGCACAGGGTCAGCGCCTGCTGTGAACTGGTCAGCACCAGCACCCGGTCAGCGGTGGCGTGGGCACCGCGTTCGAGGTTGACGTAGTCGGCGATGGCCTGGCGAAGCGGTGCCATGCCCTGGGGCGGACTGTGCAACAGCGCGCGCGTGCCGTGTTCCTTCACCACCTGGCGCTGCAGCCGCTCCCAGGTCTGCAGGGGGAAGCTGCGCGTCTCCGGGACGCCGGGCGCGAAGGCGCGCGGGGCGACAAAGTCGCGCACGCCGCCGCGTTCGAGCAGGGCACCGCCACGCTGGCTCAAGCGTGCGGTCGCGCACTCCGGGCCGGCAGAAGGTGGCGTGCTGCGTCCGCGTGCGCGTCCGGCGCGTGCGGAAACAAAGCTGCCGCTGCCGACGCGCCGATCAATGAAGCCCTCCGCATGCAGCTGGACGTAAGCGGCTTCCACGGTATCGCGCGACACCCCCAGCGATCGGGCGAGTGCGCGCGAGGCCGGCACGGCTTTGCCCGCGGTGAGGGTGCCGTCGAGGATCAGCTGGCGCAGTGCGCGCTGCACGCGCAGGTGCAGCGGTGATGTCGCCTGCGCGGGGTCTGCCATCGCCGCTTTCACCGACTCCAGTAGCGCGTGTTTGAACATTGGTCTGCTGGTTTGGCTGAAAGTGGTGGGGCTATTCCGGCCATTGTGAGGCTATAAATGCGTTCCGCAAAGCCCGCCGTTGTCTGGAGTTCTCCGTTGCGCATGGCCCGTGCCCCCATCACCGCTTCCACTGGCTGGAAGGATCTGCTGCATCCGGTCATTGCCGGGCTGATTTCCGTGATCGTCAATTACGGGGGTACCTTCATCCTGGTGTTCCAGGCGGCCCGAAGCGCAGGTCTGGGCCCTGAACTCACCGCTTCCTGGGTCTGGGCCGTCTCCATCGGGGTGGGCATCACCGGCATCGTGCTGAGCTGGCGGACACGGGCGCCGATCGTCACCGCGTGGTCCACGCCGGCGGCCGCGTTTCTGGTCACCGCCCTGGCGACCACGCCGTATGCCGAGGCGGTAGGCGCCTACATGATCTCGGCCGCCGCGTTCGTGGTGCTCGGCCTGTCAGGTCTGTTCGAACGGGTGATCCGATTGATCCCAGCGTGCGTGACTGCCGGGCTGCTGGCCGGCATCCTGCTGCAGTTCGGCATCGGCGCGTTCGCCGGCGTGAGCGTGGACCCGGTGCTGGCCGGTGTTCTGATCGTCGCCTACCTGGCACTCAAGCGCGTTGTGCCGCGCTATGCGGTGGTGGGCATCCTGCTGCTCGGGCTGGCCCTGCTGCTGGTGCAGGGCCGGCTCGATACCTCCGGCGTGCGCCTGGCGCTGGCGGCACCGGTGTTCACGCTGCCGTGGTTCTCGTTCAACGCACTGCTCAGCGTCGCCCTGCCACTGTTTCTGATCACGCTGACCGGGCAGTACATGCCGGGCATGCTGGTGCTGCGCAATGATGGCTACACCACCAGCGCCAATCCCATCGTGACGCTCACCGGGCTGGGCTCGCTGGTGATGGCGCCGTTTGGCTCGCACGCGTTCAACATCGCGGCCATCACCGCAGCCATCTGCACCAGCCGGGAGGCCCATGAAGATCCCTCAAGGCGGTGGATTGCCGGCGTGGCCGCCGGCGTGTTCTACATTCTGGTCGGCGTGTTCGGGGTCACGCTGGCGTCCTTGTTCATGACATTGCCCACAACGTTCATCGCCACGCTGGCCGGGCTGGCGTTGCTGGGCACCATCGGGGGCAGCCTCGCCAGTGCACTGGCCGAGGCGAGAACCCGCGAAGCGGCGATGATCACCTTCCTTGCCGCCTCGGCCAACATCACCCTGCTTGGTATCGGCGGTGCATTCTGGGGCTTGGTGATCGGGCTGGTCGCCTACGCGGTCCTGCATGGGCGGCTGCCGCGCACGACGTCCGCCGCATCCCCGGCGCCCTTGAACAGGAAACCACAGCCATGACCCACAGTTTCGATACCCCGACCGGCCACGACCAGCATGGCCGCTACCCGGAGGCGACCAGTGTGGATGATTTCCGCCGCAACCTGGCCGCCGTGCAGGCGCGTATCGAGGCCGCCTGCCGCCGGGTCGACCGTGACCCGGCAACGGTGCGTCTGTTGCCGGTGAGCAAGACCAAGCCCGAGGCCAGCCTGCGCCTGGCCCATGCCGCCGGCTGCCGGCTGCTGGGCGAGAACAAGGTGCAGGAGGCGCAGCGCAAATGGGAGGCCATGCAGGATCTGGCCGACCTGCAGTGGTCGGTCATCGGCCATCTGCAGACCAACAAGGCCAAGCAGGTGGCGCGCTTTGCCAGCGAGTTCCAGGCACTGGACAGCCTGCGCGTGGCGCAGGCGCTGGAGCGCCGGCTGCAGATCGAGGGGCGCTCTCTGGATGTGTTCGTGCAGATCAACACCTCTGGTGAGGCCAGCAAGTACGGCCTGGCACCGGAGGATGCGCCCGCTTTCATCGATGCGTTACCCGCCTTTCCCGCGCTGCGGGTACGCGGCCTGATGACCCTGGCGGTGTTTTCCAGCGAAGCAGAGCGGGTGCGGCGCTGCTTCATCGCACTGCGTCAGCTGCGCGACCGGCTGCGGCAACACGCGCCCGCCGGAATGAGCCTGGACGAACTCTCGATGGGCATGTCCGGTGACTTCGAGATCGCCATCGAGGAGGGCGCCACCGTGGTGCGGGTCGGGCAGGCCATCTTCGGTGCACGTCCGCTGCCGGACAGCCACTACTGGCCCGATGCAGCCGGCAGCGTCCCTTCATCCGGCTGACCGCGCTGCGCCGGTCGCACCCCTTTCACTCCACGCTCAAGGCACTGCCATGTATGACACCACGCTGACCCTGCAGGATTTCGACCCCGAGCTGGCGCAGTCCATCACGCACGAAGGCAGACGCCAGGAGGATCACGTCGAGCTGATCGCCTCGGAGAACTATGCCAGTCCGCTGGTGATGGCGGTGCAGAATTCGCTGCTCACCAACAAGTACGCGGAGGGCTACCCTGGCAGGCGCTACTACAGCGGCTGCGAGCACGTGGATGTCGCCGAGCGGTTGGCCATCGACCGCGCCAAGGAACTGTTCCGCTGCGACTATGCCAACGTGCAGCCGCACGCCGGTGCGCAGGCCAACGCTGCCGTGTTTCTCGCTCTTACCCAGCCGGGCGATACGGTGATGGGCATGAACCTGGCCCAGGGCGGCCACCTGACCCATGGCAATCCCTCCAACTTCTCCGGCAGGCACTACACGATCGTGCCCTACGGCCTCAATCCGGACACCGGCCTGATCGACTACGACGAGATGGCGCGCATCGCCCGCGCCACGCGTCCGAAGATGCTGATCGGCGGGTTTTCGGCCTACTCGCGCTTCAAGGACTGGGCGCGGATGCGGGCCATTGCCGATGAGGTCGGCGCAATCTTCTGGGTGGACATGGCCCATGTCGCCGGGCTGGTAGCAGCCGGGCAATACCCTGATCCGCTGCCGCATGCCCATGTGGTGACCAGCACGACCCACAAGACGCTGCGCGGGCCGCGCGGCGGCCTGATCCTGGCCAAGGGGCAGAGCGAGGCGTTCCATCGAAAGCTGGATTCGGCCGTGTTTCCCGGGACGCAGGGCGGTCCCTTGATGCATGTCATCGCCGCCAAGGCGGTGGCCTTCAAGGAAGCATTGCAGCCTGGATTCCGGACCTACCAGCGCCAGGTGGTCACCAATGCCCGTGCCATGGCCGAGGTGCTGCGGCAGCGCGGCTACACGATCGTTTCCGGCGGCACCGACAATCATCTGATGCTGATTGATCTGTCCACCCGGCCCTACACCGGCAAAGAGGCGGACGCCGCGTTGGCCGAGGCGTACATCACCACCAACAAGAACAGTGTCCCCAATGACCCGCGCTCGCCGTTCGTCACCTCGGGTCTGCGCATCGGCACGCCCGCGGTGACCACGCGCGGTTTCGGTGCGCGCGAATGCCAGCAGTTGGCTGGCTGGATGTGCGATGTGCTTGATGCGCTCGAGCAGGGCGATGACGCGCGCATGGCGGTGCGCGATGCGGTACGGGCACAGGTCGTATCGCTGTGCCGGCGCCATCCGGTTTACAGCTGAACACGGGTCGTCGGTGTCGCGCAGGGTGCGGTTGTCACGCCGTTTACGCGGTGGTGAGGGGGCTGCGCAGGCAGGCGGTACAGCGCACAAGCGCTGCACCGCCCGGTCCTGGAGGAACCGGTCAGCGGTCAGGGCACGCCGATGTCAACGGCTGCCGGCATGACGGTTCCCTCGCGCCTGCGCGGGTCCAGGTCTTCGGGAAACACCGGGACGATCTGCAGGCTCAGGACGTCGTTGGTCAGAAGGTTCTGGCTGGCCAAGCGGCGCAGGGCCGGACCGAGATTGAGCGAGACCGAGAAGCGGTCATGTTCGGGGCTGTGGTGATGGCCGCTGATGAAGGCGATCTCAGCGACGAACTGCGGCGCGCTGGTGGGGGCTTCTGCCGCCGAGCCTGGCAGGTTGACGAACACCCTGGCGCCGACGACGTGTGGACCCAGGGTGATGTCACGCAGTACCGCATACACATCATCGCCGGCCCGCAGCGCATAGGCCAATGCCGAGCCGGGCGCCAGCTGCGGGAAGCGGAGCGGGGTCAGCGACCCGGCGCCGCCCGATGCAGGCAGCGCGCGTACGCGCTGGCCGGAGGGCAGCGGCGCGGGCAGCAGAAGGCGGCTGGCATCGCCCGCGCCGGGACGCACGGCCACGTCTTCGAGCTTGTCATAGCCATAACCGCGCTGGGTATTGTCGAGCAGGTCGGCGACTTTGACCGAATACAGGCTTCCGTCGGCGCGGACGAAGTTGTTGGTGAACTCCATGTCCCGCCAGATCGACTCGAGCGGATTGACGCCACGCCAGCTCGTCCAGAGCCGGTCCACGTTGGTGTGGTGGACGATGAAGATCGGATCGTGCGCCGACTCGGCCCAGCCCATGTAGCCCTGCGTGTCGTTCGGCTCGGCGCCACCTACCGCCAGATGCACGCGGTTGTGGGGCGCGGTTTCAAACTCACCCCAGGTGCCCTGCCGTGTCAGCCACGCCTGGTCGGTATTGTTCTGGGGATTGTCCTGCTCATCCAGCGGCCGGCTGGAGCCGAACAGTTCAAAATTGGGTTCCTGCAGCAGCGTGACGATCCGCGCGCGGCCGACATCCGCGTCGGCCAGGGCGAGGGTCTTGCGCAGGCGCTTGGGGTCATCGCCTGGGGCGGGCGACTGCAGCGGATTGGGCAGGCCGTTGGCCATGGGCGCAGTAAAGGACGCCGGGTAGCTGCGCTGCTCTGTCCAGTTCCAGTAGGGCAACGCGAACTGCGCGTAGCCGGTCAGATCGATCACTAGGTTTTCGTACATCTCCATGTACGCGCGGTGCCACGGCAGGAAGAACCAGTTGCGGTGGGGGCACTTGTTGAATCCGTCGGTCAGGGTGCCGTGAATGGAGTACAGCGTGGCCCAGTTGGGCAGCTTGCCCGCAGGGCGTGCGCGCATTTCGGCGACGAACTGGCGGAGCGCCCGCAGGGTATCGTCATCATCGGTGAGCGTGGCGACGTCGCGGCGGATCCGCAGCCCCTGCGCAGACACACGCAGGCCGGGCAGAGCGCCAGTGAACACGGCCACGGTCAGTGCGCCCCCTTTGAGCAACTCTCTACGATTCAACATCCAGGTGCCTCTTGGCGTGTGGTACGGCGACATTGATAGGCGCCTTCCATAGATGTGCAAAGAGGCATTGACGGCATTGCAGGAAGCGGGGGGGCAGGCGCGCCACATGCTGGCGCTGGCCGATGTGGCGCATGACGCCTTTCAGCGCGCTCGGTCGGTCGGAGTCGGCCATCCTCCAGCCGTCGCTGTATCGACTGAGCAGCCCGCCGTTGTCGCAACAGGCTGCGCCGAACGGACGCTTTCGCGCGGAACAGGACGCCGCATGACGGAGATGGCCTCGATCGTGACGGACAGCCGACCGTTCTGGGATAGTGAAACTCAGACCAATCCGATGCCAGCACCGCTATGAAAGCTATACCCATCATCCGCGTCACCGAGATGCTCGCCCAGCGCTATGCCCTGTGGGCGCGATCGGTGGTCCACTGCCCGCCAGTCCATGCTGACACCGGTTGCATGTATCAGGTGGAAAGCACCGATGGGCGGCAATGGTGCCTGCAGGTGAGCGACGAGGCGTTTGCGCGGAATGACGTTTTAGGCTCTCTTTTGATGCGTGAGCCGCATCCGAGCCTTCGCGGCGAGCCGTCGGTATGTCATCGCGACCAGTACTGGACACTGTTTGCGCTTGCACAGGGGGAAAGCCGACGGGTTCCAGCGGCCGGCCCGTGGCCCAGTGCTGGCCTGGGACTGGCTGCGTCGCCGCCCCGTTTGCGCGCGGCCGATACACGGGTGCTGGACCGGGTTGGCGGCTGGATCGCCCAGCCGGCAGGGCTGCCGACTGCCACCGACCCGCTCGGCGGAGCGTTTGTGCAGCAATGGCAGCAGGCATTGGCCCATGTGAAGCCATGGCATGCATATGCCGAGTCACTGCACGACGCGCTGCAGGCCGAGATGCAGGCGCTTGGCTGCGGCGCCGATGATCCACGCTGGCTGCAGTGGGAGCAGTGCTGCCTGCTGCTGCACGCGCTGCAGGAACTGCAGCTGCTGTTGCTCGGTCCGCGCGCCCGCTTCCAGCCGCAGGCCATCCGCGAACAGGGCGTGCAGCGGCTGGCGGTGCTGCTGCCGCAGTTGCGCGTGGCTCCCGCCAGGTCGGGTGAGGCGGAACAGGCGGCTGCGCCGCTGGCGTCACTCGCCCGGTGCTGAGCCTGCTGTCGCGGCCCGGCTGGCGGCACGCCGGGCCAGTACCGCCTCGCGGTGGGCAATATAGGCATTGCTGGACAGGATGATGAGCGCGCCGATGACCGTCCAGCGGTCCAGCGTTTCGTCAAACAGCCACCACCCAAACAGGGTGACCAGTGGCAGCTGGGTGAAGCTGATCGGCGTCAATGCCGAGACCTCGCCCAGACGCAGCGCACGCGTCCACAGCAGCTGCCCCACCGTCCCCATCACCCCGGTGGCGGCCAGCCACAGCCAGGCGATGCCACTGGGCCAGACCCAGACGAACAGGGCCGGCACCAGCGACAGCGGCACCCAGAACACGTAGGTGTAGAACACCACCGTGTCTGCACTGTCCACGCGGGTGAGCTGCTTGATCTGGATGGCGACCAGCGAGCCAAGCACAGCGGCGGCCACGGCGACCAGGCTGCCGGCACTGAAACCCGCAGTGCCGGGGCGCACGATGATCAGCACGCCGACAAAGCCGATCACCACGGCCGCCCAGCGCCGTACGCGCACCACTTCACCCAGCCACAGTACCGCGGCAATGGTCACAAACAGGGGCGTGGAGTAGGACAGCGACACCGCTTGCCCCAGTGGCAGGTGGCCCAGTGCCCAGAATGCGCAGAGCATCGAACACAGGCCGATGGCGCTGCGCAGCAGATAATGCGGCAACTGCCGGGTGCGCAGCGGGGCGCGGCCTGGCCGCAGCAGCATGGGCAGCAGCGCCAGCAGACCAAAGGCATTGCGGAAGAACGCCACTTCCTGCGTGGGCACATGCTCGGTGGCCAAGCGGATGGCCACCGCCATCAGGCCAAAGGCAAAGGTGCTGCCGAGCATCAGCCAGGCCGCACGGACCGGCTGGCTCAGGGGTGCTGCCGGGGCGTTCACCACTGGGCGCCGATCAGGCGCGGCTCCGGTTCGATCGGCACGCCGAAGGTTTCCAGGACCGAAGCGGAGATCTGCCGGGCCAGGGCCAGCAGCTCGGTGCCAGTAGCCTGGCCATGGTTTACCAGCACCAGCGCGTGCGCCGGTGAGACGCCAGCGTCGCCCTCACGGTAGCCCTTCCAGCCGCAGTGTTCGATCATCCACGCCGCCGAGAGCTTGCGATGGTCTTCGCGATCGGCCGGGAATACCGGCAACTGCGGGAAGTGCTGCTGCAGCAGTTCAACCTGCTCCAGCGGCAACTGCGGGTTCTTGAAGAAACTGCCGGCATTGCCCAGCACATCCGGGTCGGGCAGCTTGCGGCGACGGATCGCGATGATGGCATTGGCCACGTCCACGGCGGCGGGCAGCTCCACGCCCTGGGCGGTGAGCTCTTCTGCGATGCCGGCGTAGTCCATGCGCAGGTGGTGCAGCAGTGGCAGGCGCAGTTCCACTGCCGTGATCAGGTAGCGGTCCGGTTCCTGCTTGAACACGCTGTCGCGGTAGCCAAAGGCGCACTGCTCAGCGTCCAGGCGGACCCATTGGGCAGCCTGCTGGTCCCACGCTTCCACGGTCTGGATGAACTCACCCACCTGCACGCCGTAGGCCCCGATGTTCTGGATCGGAGCGGCGCCGGCCGTGCCGGGAATCAGCGCCAGGTTCTCAAGCCCGGACAAGCCCTGCTGCAGCGACTCGACCACCAGCCCATGCCAGCTGGCGCCGGCGCCGGCACGCACCAGCGCGTGGTCCTGGCGGTGTTCGATGATCTCCACGGCGGTGTTGGCAAACACCAGCACCGTGCCAGGCACCTGATCGGTGGCCAGCAACACATTGCTGCCACTGCCCAGCACCAGCAGCGGTCCCTCGGCCACCTCGGGCAGCGCCAGCACCTGGGGCAGACAGGCCGGGTCGTGCACGTGCACCAGCCGCTGGGCGCGGGCGGCCACGTGGAAGGTGTTCAGTGCCTGCAGCGAGGCATCGTACTGCAGGGTCCAGCCGTTCTGGGCGGTTACCGGCAAGCTCATCGCAACGGCTCCACCGCGCCCCCGCTGGGCGCCTCGCGGCGTCGACGGATCGCCTCCACGCACTCGGACACCAGCGCCGGCCCTCGGAACACCAGCCCGCTGTAGCACTGCACCAGCAACGCACCGGCGGCCATCTTGGCCACCGCATCGGCACCGCAGGTGATGCCGCCCACGCCGATCAGCGGCACCGCCTCGGGCAGGCGCGCGCGCAGGCGGCGCAGCACGACGGTGGACTGGTCCAGCAGCGGCGCACCGGAGAGGCCGCCGGCTTCATTGGCACGCGGATCGCCGACCACGGCGCTGCGGTCGATGGTGGTGTTGGTGGCGATGACGCCGTCCACCTGCAGCTCGCCCAGCACACGTGCAGCGGCATCGATGTCGCGCTCGCTCAGGTCGGGCGCCACCTTGACCAGCACCGGTACCCGCCGGCCATGACGGGCGGCGAGCTGTTCCTGCCGCTCGCGGACGCCGGCCACCAGCTGGCGCAGCGCGTTTTCCTCCTGCAGCTCGCGCAGGCCGGCGGTATTGGGCGAGGAAATATTGACGGTGATGTAATCGGCCAGCGGATAGACCTTGTCCATGCAGGCCACGTAATCGTCCAGCGCCTGCTCGTTGGGCGTGTCCTTGTTCTTGCCGATGTTGATCCCGAGCACGCCGCGGCGGTCGCGCGCGCGCTCGACATTGCGCACCAGCACGTCGACGCCGTCGTTGTTGAAGCCCATGCGGTTGATCACCGCCTGATGGGCAGGCAGGCGGAACATGCGTGGGCGCGGGTTGCCGGCCTGCGGGCGCGGGGTGATGGTGCCGATCTCCACAAAACCGAAGCCCAGTGCGAACAGGGCGTCGATATGGGCCCCGTTCTTGTCCAGTCCGGCAGCCAGACCCACCGGGTTGGGAAACTCCAGACCCAGCGCCCGGGTCGGCAGCGGCGCGATGCGCGGGGCCAGCAGCGGCGTGGTACCCAGCCGATAGGCGGTATCCAGGCTGCGCAGGGTCAGTTCATGGGCGCGCTCGGCATCGAGCGAGAACAGCAGGGGGCGGGCGAACGAGTACATGGGCAGATCAGTCCAGCGTGCCGAGAAACGCACGGGTTTGGTATTCAAAGGCAACCCGGCCATCCACGGCCTGGGCATCGAACAGCGCACGCAGCGCCGCCAGCATCGGGGCATGGCCGGGCTGGCCCGCCACCGGCGCATAGGAAGAGGAGAGCAGGCGACCGCGCAGCGCGTCGAAATCCAGCAGCTGCACATTGGCGAACTGCGCACTGGCCTGCAGGCCAGTGCCAAACCACGCTGCCATCTGCGCATCGCTCTGGTAGCGCTCGGCCACGGCCGAATAATCGGTGCCGTAGTCCAGCAGCAGCTGCTCGTAGCCGCGCAGGAACCCGCTGCCGTCGAGCAGGCGCGAGTTCCAGTAGACCAGTACGCGGCCGCCGGGGGCGAGCACACGCTTCCACTCCGGCACGATGGCCGTGGTGTCAAACCAATGGAAGGCCTGGGCCGCGCTGATCAGCCCCACACTCGCATCGGCCAGCCCGGTGGCTTCGGCATTGCCGTCCACCGCAGCAAAGCGTGGCCAGTCCGGCCTCAACCACTGTTCGGCGGCCTGGCGCATGGCGGCGTTGGGTTCCACCGCGATCACCGTATGGCCGGCCTGCAGCAAGGCCTGGCTGGAGATGCCGGTACCGGCGCCGATATCGGCCACCACGCTGTCGGCGGGCTCGCCGTGCTGGGTGTGCAGCCATTGCCAAAGCGCCGGCGGGTAACCGGGCCGGTAGCGCACATAGTCATCAACCCGGTTGCTGAAGCGGCTGGCCGAATCGGGGTGGGTCACATACACCTCGCAGGTCTGCAGGTGTGTACATGATAGGCGGTGTGCGCCGTTTAGCCCAAACGCCGATCCTGCCGCTCAGCCCATCAGGACCTGGCCGCCGTCGACGTTGAGCACGTGGCCGGTGATCCAGCCGGCCAGCGGCGAACACAGGAACAGCGCCGCATTGGCGATTTCCTCCGGGTGCCCGAAGCGGCCAAACGGAATGCGCGCCAGCGTGGCCTCGTACAGCGCCGGCTCGTCCACGCGGCGGCGCTCCCAGAGGCCCTCGGCGAAGCTGATCGAACCCGGCGCGATGGCGTTGACCCGGATCCGGTGCGGCGCCAGCGCCAGCGCCTGCGAGGTGGTGTAGTGCGAAAGCGCGGCCTTGGCTGCGGCATACGGCGCACCGCCGGGCCGCGGTTGCTGGGCGGCGATCGAGGACAGATTGAGAATGCAGGCATCGGCCGCGGCCTGCAGCCAGGGCAGGGCCATGCGGCTGGCGCGTACCGCTGCCATCAGGTCGACCTGCAGGCTGGCGGCCCAGCCCTGCTCATCGTCAGCCATGCCATAGCCGGTCGCATTGTTGACCAGGACATCAATGCCGCCGAGCGCTTCGGCGGCCTGCTCAAGCCAGCGCTGGATCTGCCCGGGCTCGGCCAGGTCGGTGGACACCGCGTGCAGCGGCGTGCCCTGCGCAGCGGCATCGGCGAGCAGGGCATCGAGCCCTTGCTGGCCGCGCGCGCAGACCGAAACCTGCGCGCCTGCCGCGGCAAAGGCCAGTGCCATGCACCGGCCGATGCCCTTGCTGCCGCCGGCCACCAGCACCCGACGGCCGGAAAAATCCAGCACGGGCGGGGCAGGGGGCCGGGGCAGTTCCATCACAGGTCGAACTTGATGCCCTGGGCCAGCGGCAGCGAGTCGGAGTAGTTGATGGTGTTGGTCTGGCGGCGCATGTAGACCTTCCATGCATCCGAGCCGGACTCGCGACCGCCGCCGGTGTCCTTCTCGCCACCGAAGGCGCCGCCGATCTCCGCACCGGAGGTGCCGATGTTGATGTTGGCGATGCCGCAGTCGCTGCCGGCCGCCGACAGGAACTTCTCGGCGGTCTTCAGGTTCTGGGTGAAGATCGAGGAGGACAGGCCCTGCGGAACACCATTCTGCATCTCGATGGCCTCATCCAGCGTGTCATACGGCATCACATACAGGATCGGGGCGAAGGTTTCGTGCTGCACCACCGCGTCGCTGTTCTTCAGCCCGGTCACGATGGCCGGCAGTACGAAGTTGCCGGCGCGGTCGATGCGGGTGCCACCGGTCTCGATGGTGCCGCCGGCAGCCTTAGCCTGGGCGATGGCATCGAGGAACTGCTGCACGGCCGCTTCGCTGTTGAGCGGGCCCATCAGGTTGGCCGCATCGGTGGGGTCGCCGATCTTGCCTTCGACCTGCTTGTAGGCCTTGACCAGCGTGGCCAGCACGTCGGCATAGATCGAGCGGTGCACGATCAGGCGGCGGGTGGTGGTGCAGCGCTGCCCGGCGGTGCCGACCGCACCGAAGACGATGCCCGGCACGGCCAGCTTCTGGTCGGCGGTCTCGTCCATGATGATGGCGTTGTTGCCGCCCAGTTCCAGCAGGCAGCGGCCCAGACGGCGGGCAACCTTTTCGTTGACCAGGCGGCCGACCTGGGTCGAGCCGGTGAAGCTGATCAGCGGCACACGGCGGTCTTCGACCAGCGTTTCGGACAGTTCGGTGCCGGCATCGTTGATGAGGAAGAAGATGTCCGGGAAGCCGGCCTTGCGCAGCGCTTCGTTGCAGATCCGCAGGGAGGCGATGGCGGTCAGCGGGGTCTTGTTGGACGGCTTCCAGATGCAGATGTCGCCGCAGATGGCGGCCAGAAACGCGTTCCAGCTCCACACCGCCACCGGGAAGTTGAAGGCCGAAATGATGCCGACCACGCCCAGCGGATGGTACTGCTCGTACATGCGGTGGCCGGGGCGCTCGGAATGCATGGTGTAGCCATACAGCATGCGGCTCTGGCCGACCGCGAAATCGGCGATGTCGATCATCTCCTGCACTTCGCCATCGCCTTCCGGCTTGCTCTTGCCCATTTCCAGCGCAACCAGCGAACCCAGCGCATCCTTGTTGGCGCGCAGCGCATCGGCGCACAGGCGCACGGCCTCACCGCGACGCGGGGCCGGGGTGGTGCGCCACACCTTGAAGGCTTCCTGGGCGCGGGCAATGACGGTTTCGTATTCAGCTTCGGTGGTGGCGCGGACCTGGGCGATGGCTTCGCCCGTGGTCGGATTGACCGGAGTGATCAGCTCGCCGCCGGTGGCGGTGGACCACTCGCCGTTGCCCAGGTAGGTACCAGCGTTGGTCGCGTCCAGGCCCAAGGCCTTGAGCAGCTCGGAAGACATGCAGACTCCTGTTTCGTTGCGGTGTTTTGATGCCGCCGCAGGCAAGGCAGGGGGCGCGGCGAGCGAAGCCGGTCATGGTAACAGAGGGGCCACAGTGGCCATGGTGCGCTGCGATGGAGGGGCGGGTCGGGTAGAGCCGGGCTCTGCCCGGCTGGTTCAGGTGCAGGGGGCCAGGAGCCCCACGCTATGTGGGTGACGACCGTTGGTCGTCACGATGCATAACTCGCCACGAACACTTCAGCCAGTTGTGGACCACGCGGGTTGATTCCTATGCCACCGCCACGCGCTTTCGATGATCGGTGCCAGTTCCGTCCATCGCGGCTGCCATCCCAATGCTTCGCGCGCCTTTCCGCTGGATGCCACCAGCGTTGCCGGATCACCCGCCCGGCGGGAAACGACTTCAAATGGAATGTCCTTCCCCGAAATTTCCGTCGCACTGGCAATCACCTCGCGCACGGAAAAACCTCGGCCATTGCCCAGATTGAACGCGTGGGCGCCCTCCTGGCGATCCATGTAGTCCAAGGCAAGGGCATGCGCCTGGGCCAGGTCCTGCACGTGCACGTAATCACGGACGCAGGTGCCATCCGGCGTAGGGTAGTCATCACCGAAGACCTTCAGCGAAGGTCCATTGCCCAGTGCCGCGCGTAGCACGTTCGGGATCAGATGCGTCTCGCAGGCGTGTGCCTCACCGATGCCGTGCTCGGGAAGCGCGCCAGCGGCATTGAAGTAGCGCAGCGCGACCGATCGCAACCCGTATGCCTGCGCAGCGTCGGCAAGGATGCGTTCGGCCATCAGCTTGCTGGCGCCATAAGGGTTGATGGGTACCTTGGGATGGTCTTCGTCCATCACCTCGCTGACCGGGTTACCGAACACGGCGGCTGTGGACGAGAACACCACCTTGTCCACCGCATGGCGACGCATGGTTTCCAGCAGATTGAGTGTCCCATTCACATTATTGGCGTAGTAGGCGTAGGGCTGCGTCACCGACTCGCCGACCAGGGAGCGTGCGCAGAAATGCATCACCGCGTCGAAGCGGCGCCCATGGAATGCACGTTCCAGCGATGCCGGGTCCAGCAGGTCGGCCTCCACCAGTTCGCCCCAGTGCACCGCGTCGCGGTGCCCGGTTGAAAGATTGTCCAGCACGGTGAGCTGGTGACCGCGTTCGGCCAGCCACTGCGCCATATGGCTGCCGATGTAGCCGGCGCCGCCGCAGATGAGGATATGCGTCATGGGGGTCTTCCTTGAGACGGCGGCAGAATGCTTATCAGAGCAATTCACGCCAGCCATGGGGGCAGGGAGGAGAAATGCTAACAGGCCGGAAAGAGAGGGCCCTTCTATATGTATGGCTTGAGCCAGTGACCCAATAGTGAATGGGCGTCAAATATATGACGCATTCTGAGCACTGTCCTAGCTACTCGTGAGCCACTTCACACTTATAGTGCGATTCCGTCCACGTGCTTTCTGGTACATTTGTGTCACAAATCGACGCGGCTTGATCCATTCATTAGTGATGCACTGGCGGGGGAGCCCAGGGCAATTGAGAGGGGCCGGTTGATGCCAGAGCCAGGAGAATTCGACGTGCTACATGGATCGGTAGATGGACTGCCCGGGCAGCGTGCCCGTTCCCGCGCCCGCGTAGAGGCGCGCGCCGCCATCGAGCTTGGCCTGCGGCTGGCCGATATGCTGGTGGTCCCTGCTGCCGCAGTGGTAAGCCATCTGGTGCGCTTTGGTCTGCAGTCGCCCAGTCAATCCCAGCGCGTGGTGTTCGGCGGCATTCTGCTGAGCACCATCGTGTGTTTCGGCATCGCGCCCATCTACCGCGACTGGCGCGCGCGCAGCTTGCTGGCGGATCTGTGGATCCTGCTCCTGGCTTGGACAGCGGTGTTCGGCCTGTTCTCCACCTATGCCGTGCTGGTGGATCTGGCCGGCAACGTACCCACCTTCTGGCTGGTGGGCTGGTATGGCCTTGGCCTGGTAGGAATGGCGGTCACCCGCGGGTGCCTGCGCCTGCGGCTGCATCGCCTGCGCGTGCGCGGCCTGGACCGGCAGCGGGTATTGCTGGTGGGTATGCGCGCGCCGGCGCTGAAGCTGCATCGCCTGCTGCGCAGCAAGCCGGAAATGGGCCAGGAAGTGGTCGGCTATTTCTCCAGCCCCGGCGATATCGCCAGCCGGCCGGACGGCGACCGGCCGCTGTGCCTGGGCACCATAGAAGAGGTGCCCGCCTATCTTGCCCTGCGCGGCAGCGAATTCGACCAGATATGGATCTCGCTGCAGGGCAGCGGCGAGCCGGTCAAGAAGATGCTGAAGCAGATCGAGGGTTACCCGATACCGGTGCGCATCATCCCGGACATCAGCGGCTACGGCGCATTGAATCCCGGCGTGCACCAAGTCGGCAACGTGCCGATGATCGGCGTGAGGCAGGGCCTGCACGATCCGCAGTTCAGGCTGGTCAAGCGCATCGAGGACCTGGTGGTGGCCGGTCTTGCCGTCATCGCGCTCACGCCACTGCTGGCGGTGCTGGCCGTTGGTGTGAAGCTCAGTTCGCCCGGTCCGGTGCTGTTCCGGCAGCGTCGGCATGGCTTGGGGGGCAAGGAATTCATGATGCTGAAATTCCGCTCCATGCGCGTGCATGCGGAAACCCCGGACAAGATCACCCAGGCCAGCCGCAACGATCCGCGCGTCACGCGTTTCGGCGCCTTCCTGCGCCGCACCAGCCTGGACGAGCTGCCACAGTTCTTCAACGTGCTCGGCGGCAGCATGTCGGTGGTGGGGCCGCGCCCGCACGCGGTGCAGCACAACAACCAGTACGAAAAGCTCATCGTGCGTTACATGCACCGGCATTACGTAAAGCCGGGCATCACCGGCTGGGCGCAGGTGCATGGCCTGCGTGGCGAAACGCTGGAGCTGCGCTCGATGAAGAAGCGTGTGCAGTACGACATTGATTACATCCGCCGCTGGAGCCTGGCGCTGGACATCCGCATCATCGCGCTGACCGCGTTCAAGGTGTTGGGGCAGAAAACGGCTTACTGATACACCGCGTCAGCGCGACAGCAAGGGTCTCGATTTTGTTCAAGAACGTTCTTTTTGTATGCGTCGGCAACATCTGCCGCAGTCCCTCGGCAGAGGTGATGCTCAGGCAGGCAACGGCAGGCAAGGGCATCCAGATCTCCTCGGCGGGGCTGGGCGCTCTGGTGGACCACGGTATCGATTCCACCGCGCAGGAACTGCTGGTGGAGCATGGCCTGGATGGCAGCGAGCATCGCGCCCGCCAGATCACCAATGCCATCCTGGCGCAGGCAGACCTGGTGCTGACCATGGAACGCAAGCACATCCGGCGCATCACGGCCATCGCGCCGGAGGCCTCAGGCAAGACCTTCCTGCTGGGCAAGTGGCAGCAGGAGCGCGAGATTCCCGATCCATATCGGCAGCAGCGGCCGGCATTCGAGCATGTCTACCGGCTGATGGCCGAAGGCGTGCAGAGCTGGGCCCGGCACCTCTGACAGATACGAAGGAGCCCGGGGCGTTACGCCTCGGGCTCCTTCGTGTTCAGTCCTCGATGGACTTCAGGTTGTCGTAGAAGAAGCGCTCATCGCGTTCGCCGGTGATTCCGTACAACGAATACTTGCGTGACAGCATGGCACCGCCGTCGCGGATCAGCGGGTTCCAGTTAATGTTGGCACGGCCGCGCGTGGAGCGCGGCAGAATGTTGTCGAACGGAATACTGAAGTAGATGCCCTTGTCGAAGCTGCCTTCGCCAAAGTCGCGCGCGGAAACATCGGTCTTGGTGGCATAGGCGCCCATGGTTACGCCGTTGTCGAATACGCGGGCGATGTTCAGGGTGGCGCCGTAATCGCCGGCCAGGTAGCGGCCCATGGACAGTGTGCCAACGATGCGCTCGCGGGCGTCGAAGGAATAATAGAGCGACACGTGACCGGTAGTGATGCTGTAGTCGCGAAGGCCGAAGTGCTGGTCATAGTCGCGCTGCTTCACCCAGTTCAGGTTGCCACCCACCGCCCAGGGTTCTCCCACCGGCCGGTAAAGCACTTCACCACCCACGCCGGCGTACATCCATTCCAGGTAGCCGGCATAGGCGATGCCGTAGGTATCCCGGCCGAGGCGACGCGCCATGTTGACCTGGAGATTGGGAAGGGTGACGTCGTTGTTCACCATGTAGCGACGCAGGTCCGTGCGCACGCGTGGCAGGCGGCTGGGGGCGTTGTACTTGAACTTGTCGTAGTTGTTCAGCAGGTTGGCACTGACCGTGCCGGTCAGCCAGGCATCGGGCCGAAAGAAAAGACTTCCCGAATAGTTGGCGGCCACCTGGTAAAGGATGAAGCCATCCGGACCGCCGAGGTTCTGGCGATAGCCAATGTTGAAGCCACCGCCGAAGGGACGGTTGCGTGCGCTGTAAAGCACCTCACGATTTACTTCGTCGGGCGCCTGCAGTTCGGTGGAACGGCGCAGCACGTCTTCGCTGACCTCGCCGTTGATGCGCCCTTCCAGCGCCTCGCGGCTGACACTCATGTCCACGATGGGCATGCCCAGCCGCGTTTCGCGCACGGTGTACCAATCGTACTCGTCGCCCAGCGCGTTGCTGAGAATCCTGCCGGCGCGACCCAGGCCCTTGGCGGGCCGCAGATAGCGCGTCTGGTAGCCATCCACGAACAGTTCGCTGCCACGACGGGAAATGGAATCCACGCGGATACCGGCATTGCTGCGCAGGTCCGCGGCGATGGCCTGCCAGTCATGGGTGTCAGCCGAAATCGTCGTCCCGATGGCTTCCGGGCTGCCGCCTGAGGCGCCAGTTGCAACGGAGGAGGGCGCGTTGGCCGTGGCGTCAACAGCACGACCAAGGCGGGCCGGCGGCGGATCGAAAGGCTTGGGCGCCGCACTGGCATGGCCAGGATTACCGCGCAGTGTCAGCGAGAACATGGCAGCATCGCCGCGCTCCCATGCCGCCGTCAGCTCCACGTTCCTGTTCGGGACATAGACCAGGCCGACATTGACGGGGGTGTGCTGGGTAAGGTTGTTCCGTCGCGGCTCGCGCTTGTAATCGTTGCCGTCGTATTCCACCTTGACCAGCAGGGAATCCAGAGGGGTCTGCCAGGTCACGCCGCCGAAGATGCCCACCGGTCCCTTGAACATGTTGCTCAGGCCGAATTTACCGGCCTGGGTGATGTCGCTGCTGGCGATTGGCCGGCGGTCCTTGAACTTGTCGTCGATGATGCCGAGCGGATTGGAAAAGTCGCCACGGTTGCCGATGTAGCCCGTTGCCAAGCCCAGCGACGCATCAAACGTACCGAAACGCTTGCTCGCCACCAGGTATTCGCTGGAGAAGAAACCGGTGCCACCGATATCGCGTACGCCAAAGGACACATCCGGCAGCCAACGCGATTCCTGCCACAGGCGCACCTTGAAATCGATGGACTTGTCCTTGTAATTCTGGTCGCCGCTTACATTGGGAGCGCCGTAGCGGATGTTGGCTACGTTGATGTACCGGAACGAACCTTCCAGCCACGGGAACGGCTGCATGGTCAGGTTGTACCGGCTGTACGGCGAATTATGCGATGCCGTGAAAGCAATGTCGCCATCAGCAGCCATGCGCGCGGTGGGCGTCTGCAATAGTCCGATTCCACCCCATTCGCTGGCGGTGGCCGGCGGCGCCTGTTGCGCATGAAGCGCGGTGGACATCGACATCGCCAATGCGGTCAAGGTGAAGGCAACGGGGCGATTGGCTTTCGAACGCTTCAAGATACGACTCATCAGGGGGTGATGGGCTGGGTGGCGATGAACGCCGCGAATTCGCTGTTGAACTCGTCGTCCACCAAGCGCGTCGATGAATGATCCAGCGGT
>JAAIGF010352281.1_pt1 | contig 20052 bp, 18 predicted proteins | sample 6487441 | NCBI WGS metagenome assembly JAAIGF01 (sample SAMN13974129, study PRJNA590717) | phyllosphere metagenome | biome: pepper field; feature: multiple bacterial spot infested pepper fields; material: pepper leaves; isolation source: leaves from pepper fields | host: Capsicum annuum ... | reverse complement strand
TGAGCAGCAGGGTTTCCGCATCAGGGGCAACCTCATGGACATCGATGCCCATGCCGTTGATCATGCCGATGATGTCTTCGATCTGCTCCGGATCGACCATGTCGTCGGGCAGGTGATCGTTGACTTCGGCATAGGTCAGGTAGCCCTGTTCCAGGCCCTTGCTGATCAGTTGCTTGATTTCGGATTGGGCAGGACGTTCGTTGGCCATGTAGTGCTCGCGCCACCGGCTGGAGTAGGAAAAGGGAACGTAGCATTATACCAGCCCCTCGCCCGGCCTGCCCGGGCGGTGGTCCCGGGGGTCAGGGCCTGAGCAGGAAGGTCACGGGACCATCGTTGACCAGGCTGACGACCATATGGGCACCGAATCGCCCCGTTTCCACCCCTGACGCATGTTTTTCGCGGCAGATGGCGACAAATCGGTTGAAGTTCCGTTCAGCCTCGTCCGGCGGGGCCGCGGTACTGAAACCGGGCCGCGTGCCCGAGCGGGTATCGGCGGCCAGGGTGAACTGGCTGACCAACAGCAGGCCGCCTGCGGTATCGCGCAGCGAACGGTTCATCTTTCCGGCCTCGTCGGCGAACACCCGGTAGCCCAGCAACCGCTCGGCCATCCGCTGCAGTTGCGCCTCGGTATCGCCCGGCTCCATGCCCACCAGCGCCATCAGCCCCGCGCCGATGACACCCACGGCCTCGTTTTCGACGTGCACGGACGCCTCGGTAACGCGCTGGATCAGGACGAGCATCGGACCTCCGCGACAGGTAGCAGCCAGCCACCTTAGCAGTGCACCCGCTAGACTTGTAAGGATGAATCCGCACCGCAAAGCCCGGCTCGTCTACCGTGCCGCCGCCCTGTTCAGCCGCTTGCCGTGGCCGCTGCTGCGCGCGTTCGCCAGCGCGCTGGCGTGGGCGTGGATACATGGCAATGCCCGCGAAAGCCGCGTGACCCGGCGCAACCTGGAACTGGCCTACCCGGAACTGGATGCGGGGAAGCGTGCCCGCCTGCACCGCAGCGTGCTGCGCTCCACCGCGCTGCAGGCCGTGGAGACGTTGCGTCTGTGGAGCCGGCCGGCCGCCGACAACCTGCGCCTGCACCTGCGCGAACGCCATGGCGAGGCGCTGTATGACTCGGCCCTGGCATCCGGCAAGGGCGTGATCGTCGCCGCCCCGCACTTCGGCAACTGGGAGCTGCTCAACCAGTGGCTGGCCTCGCGCGGGCATATCGCCATCGTCTACAAGCCGCCGGAGGATCCCGCCAGCGATGCTTTCCTGCAGCTGGTTCGCGCCGGCGACACCGTGCAGCAGGTGCGCGCCGAAGGCCCGGCGGTGCGCCAGCTGTTCAAGGTACTGAAGGATGGCGGTGCTACCGGCATCCTGCCCGACCAGCAGCCCAAGGCCGGCGATGGCGTGTTCGTGCCGTTCTTCGGCATGCAGGCGCTGACCATGACCCTGGTGAACCGGCTGGCCGAACGCACCGGCGCCACCGTTCTGTATGGCTGGTGCGAGCGGACCGGACCCGACATGCAGTTCGCGCTGCATATGGAACCGGCGGCCGCCGCCGTGGCCGATGCGGACGCTGCCTTGGCCGCCACCGCTCTCAATGCGGGCATCGAACGTATCGCCCGCCGCGATCCAGCCCAGTACCAGTGGACCTACAAGCGCTTCTCGCTGCGCCCGCCCGGCAGCCATGAAACCAACCCCTATGCCACCGACGAGCATCCGCACTAGCAGCGTAGCGCCAGGCTCTGCCCGGCAGAGGCCATACCAGGCAGTGGGGCAGAGCCCCGCGCCACCCCGCGCATCCTGCCAGCGCGCCCACAAATGGTTGAATACGCCGCATCCAGCCCCATAGTGGAACCCCATGATGTCCTCCCACGACCCGGCCATGCCTGTTGATGCGTCCCTGTTTGGCGAACCCGCCGCGATCCGCTGCGAGCGCGCTGTAGCCGAGTTGCGGTCCGGCCGTCCGGTGGTGATCAGCGATGACCGCGGCGAGCGCCTGGCGTTCATCGCGCTGGACAGCGCCACCGCGCGCAGCTTCGATGCCTTTGCCGCGCTGGCTGCAGGCTGCCACTACCTGTTCCTGACCGAGACCCGCGCGCGCGTGCTGGGCGTGGAGGCCGTCGGCGGCGTCCGCCTGCCCTTGGCGGGCGTTGCTTTCGATGCCCTGCCCTCACTGGGCTACCTGCGCGAATCCGGTCCGGTTCCTCCCGGCTGGACGGTCGGCGATGCGCTGGATGCCGGGGCCGTGGAGCTGGCCCGGCTGGGCCTGCTGCTGCCGGCAATGGTGGGCCTGCCGCTTGCCGCTGGCGATACGCGTTTCGACGGCGCAGCCCAGGTGGGCCTGTGCGACTTGGCGGGCGGCGCCGCCCACGCCGCGCACGATTACGAACTGGTGGCCCGTTCGCCGGTTCCGCTGCGCGACATCGGCCTGACCACCTTTGCCGTGTTCCGTGGCGGCGTCGCGCAGCGCGACCAGGTGGCCATCATCGTCGGCCAGCCGGACCTCTCCGGCGTGGTGCCGGTACGCGTGCATTCCTCGTGCCTCACCGGCGACCTGTTCGGCTCGCTCAAGTGTGATTGCGGCGACCAGTTGCGCCGCGGCCTGCACAAGCTGAAGGAGCTCGGCGGCGGCATCCTGCTGTACCTGGACCAGGAAGGTCGCGGCACCGGCATCGCGGCGAAGATGCGTGCCTATGGATACCAGCACGATGGCCTGGACACCATCGACGCGGACGCGCAGCTTGGCTTCGGCGCCGATGAGCGCCGTTATGGCGGTGGGGTTTCGATGCTGCACGCACTCGGCGTTTCGCGCATTACGCTGCTGAGCAACAATCCTACAAAAGCCCAGCGCCTGCGGAATGCTGGAATCGATGTGCTCGACTGCGTCCCGGTCACCGGCGATATCACCGCCGAGAACGAGCACTATCTCCGCACCAAAGCCGAGCGCGCCGGTCATCTGCTGGATGTCGATGCCCTGATCCAGGCCGCGCAGTAAGCTCGGCGCGTCGCGCATCGGCGCGACCGGTGCGGTGTCGCCCCGCTCCTGTTAACGTTCGCGGCACTGTCCGTGCCAGGAGCCCGCGTGACGCAATTTTCGAACCCCGCCCCTGTCCACGGCGACTGGCAGCCCTTGCCAGCGCGGGCAGCACGGCTGGCGGCCCTGGAAGGGGCGGCAGGCGGCCTGTTCTTGCCCGGTGCGTTGCTGGCCGGCGCGCACTGGCTGATTGGCTGGCCGGCGCCCCTGCAGGCCGGCGCACTCTGGTTGCTGGCAGGCGCGGCCATCGGCGCAGCGTTTGCGTACCGCCGTCTGCGCCGCACACGCTGGCGACTGGATGCACAGGGCCTTGGCCTGCGCCGCGACCTGCTGTGGCAGCTGGAGACGCGCGTTCCGGTATCGCGCGTGCAGCATCTGGATCTACGCCGCGGGCCGCTGGAACGGCGGGCGCGGTTGGCCACGCTGGTAGTGCATACCGCCGGGACGCGCCTGAGTGCGGTCGTGGTCAGTGGGCTTGATGAAGCCGACGCCGAGCATCTGCGCGATACGCTGGCCCACCAGCTGGACCAGGACGCGGACGCGCTGTGAGCAGCGTTCCTCCTCCCCTTCCGGCTGCCGAGGGAGGCGACCAGCGCCTGCATCCGTGGTCCTGGTTGTTCGTGCTGCTGATGCAGCTGCGGCAATACCTGCTGCCACTGGTGGCGCTGCTGGTGTTCGGCCAGCGTGGCGACCGTGATCCGCTGTGGGCCCAGCTGCTACCGCTTGGGGTGGTCGGCGCGCTGGTGCTGGTATCGGTGCTGCAGTATCTGAGCTACCGCTACGCGATCGGCCGCGACGCGATCACCGTGCGCAGCGGCCTGCTGTCGCGCAACCGGCGCGAAATTCCCTTCGCTCGCATCCACAACGTGGTGGTCGAACAGAACCCACTGCACCGCCTGTTCGGCGTGGCCGAACTGCGCCTGGAATCAGCAGGCGGCAATCGACCCGAGGCGGAAATGCGCGTGCTGCGCCTGGACCAGGCGCTGGCGCTGGAACGGCTGGTGCGCCAGCGTGGACACGCAACGGAGCGGATTTCCGCCGCTGCCGAAGCGGGCGAGGCGGCGCCAGGTCCGATCCGTGACGGCAGCGAAGACAGCCAGGTGCTGCTGCGCATGTCCCCTTGGGACGTGGTCAAGCTGGGGCTGCTGTCCAACCGTGGCTGGGTGCTGGTGGCTGCGGCGGTGGGCGCACTGGCGCAGGTGCTGCCACGCCGCGTGATGGACGAGGCCATCGAACGCAGTGGCCGCGAGGCCTTCGGTTACGCCAGCGCGCTGCAGCCCGGCGCGGCCGGCATCCTGCTGCTGCTCGCTGGGCTCCTGCTGCTGGGCTGGCTGGCCTTGCGCCTGTTATCCGTGGGGTTGGCCTTGCTGCGTTACCACGGCTTCACCCTGCAGCAGCAGGAGCGCCGTCTCACCGTCAGCACCGGCCTGCTGAGCCGGGTACGCAGCAGCGTGGCATTGCGCCGCATCCAGGCATGGACCCTGCGCGAATCGCTGCTGCAGCGCTGGGCGGACAGCCGCCAGCTGCGCATCGACAGCGCCGCCAGCCAGGGCAACGATGAGCAGCAGCGGCGCGCTCTGCGCGAGCTGGCGCCGCTGGCCACACCCGCGCACTGCGATGGACTGATCCGCCATCTGCTGCCAGGCGTTCACTGGCCGCCGCCCGCGTGGCAGCCGGTGCCGTTGCGGGGCAGCTGGCGACTGTGCGCCACCAGCCTGTGGTTGACACCCCTGCTTGCTGCCGGGCTCACGTGGCGCTGGGGCCTTGCCGGCCTGTGGATACTCGCTTGGCTGCCCGCGGCGTTGTGGACCGCACGCCTGCAGATGGCCCGCATCGGCTGGCACCTGGATGACCGCTACGTGGCGGTACGCGGCGGCTGGTGGTCGCGCTGGTGGCGCTGGGCAGAGCTGGAGAAGCTGCAGGCACTGCGCCTGTCACGCTCACCACTGGACCGCATGCTGGGCACCAGCAGCCTCTGGCTGGACACCGCCGGCGCGCGCGGCGACGTCGCGCTTTGCCTGCGTTATCTGCCACAGGCGCAGGCGGACGAATTGCTGGAACGGCTCGGCGCCTCGCTTGCACGGAGAGGGCTGCGCTGGTGACGCGGCATTCCATGTAGCGCCGGGCGCTGCCCGGCGGGTGCACACCGCGCACCGGGGCTGGCCGGCGCTACCGCTGCGAGCGCCCCCAGTAGCCGAGATCGTGGCGGATCTGCAGGTTGCGCAGCCAGCTCCCCGCCGGCTTGCGCTTCAGGCGGCCCATCTCGCCGGACAGGAAATCCTCGGTGGCGGCGATGACACGCTCGCTGGACAGGCCATCGAGGAACGGATGGATGGAATCGGCATAGCGTTCAATCTCCCTGCGCAGCCCCGCATCGGGATGCAGTGCGCGCGCCAGCATCTCCGGCAGCCGGGCGGCCTCATCGAAGTCGATCATGTGCGGCTGCGGCACGCGGTTGCGGAACGTCACCACCGGCTTGTGCTGGACGATGAATTCCGAAACGATCGAGGACGTATCCGATACCAGCACGTCGGCCGCGCGTTGTGCGGCCATCACCTGCTCCGGCTCGACGAAGCGCGCATTGCCACCGGCAAGCGCCCGGTAGCGGTCGAACAATGCCGGCGGGCATTTGGGATGCAGGGTAAGCAGCCAGTAATGACCACCCGCCGCGATGTCGGCGGCAATCTGCTCGTGCAGGTGGGGGGCCGCGCTCAGCCGCTCGGTGAACGTGGAGCCGAACAGCACCACCGGACGTGCTCCCGCCGCCGCGCGTAGCGCCGCGCTTTCACCGCCATCATCGCGGAACAATGGATCCAGCTTCGGCCAGCCCGTCTCGGCCACGGCGAAGTGGCCCTGGCGGTCGGCCAGTGCACGGAATGGCGCGGTGGTGGCCGGCCCCTGGGTGCAATACAGATCAAACATGCCGCGCACACGGAAATGGCCGCGTTCGTTGTCGCGCTTCTGCACATTGAAGCCATGGAACAGCTGTACCTTGGCGCCCGAGAGGAAGGTCGGCACCCAGTTGGCCGCGCTGAACACCGCGCGTGGACGCATCGCCAGGGCGTCGCGCAGGCCCACGTTGCGCACCCCCGGCAGCGCGCTGCCCGCGGCACCGCCCTCGAACCATGCCGCCACCTGCTGGCCGGATGCGTGCAAGGCCTCGGCCAACGGGGCGAGAATAGGAAGCGCATAGCGCTCCGTCGCAAACAACAGGTACCCGGCCATCATGTCCTCCACGACCGCCCACAACGAACGGCCTCGCCTTTCCGCCTGCATTATCGCGTTCAACGAGGCTGACCGCATCGGCGACTGCCTTGCCTCGCTGTCCTTCTGCGACGAGATCGTGGTGGTGGACTCGCACTCCAGCGATGGCACGGCCGCGCTGGCCGAGGCCGCCGGCGCCCGCGTGCTGCAGCGGCGCTTCGAGGGCTTCCGCAGCCAGAAGGATTTCTGCGTGCAGCAGGCCCGGCATGACTGGGTGCTGTGCCTGGATGCCGACGAGCGCGTCAGTGATGAACTGCGTGCGGCCATCGAACAGGCACGCGATGGCGGATTCGCGGGGCACCAGGGGTATCGCTTCGCGCGCCTGTCGGCGTACTTCGGCCGCTTCCTGCGCCATGGCAACGCTTACCCGGACCGTGTCCTGCGGCTGTTCGACCGTCGTCATGGTGGCTGGCGCGGCACGCGCGAGATCCACGAAGCCGCCAGCGTGGACGGCACCGTCGGCCTGCTGCGCGGAGACCTGATCCACCATCCTTACCGTTCACTGCACCAGCAGTTGGCCAAGACCGAGAAGTACGCCCGGATGATGGCCGAGCACGAATTCGCCCGCGGCAAGCGGGCCACACTGGGCAAGCTGGTACTGGCACCGGCGTGGCGATTCTGGCGCGGCTTCCTGCTCCGCGGTGGTTTCCGCGACGGCTGGCACGGGCTGGTCTATGCCTATGTCCGCTCCAACTACGTGCGGCAGAAAACCATCATGCTGTGGATGCTGGAGCAAGGCCAGCCGGTGGCCGATCCCGCCGGCGCGATCCCCGGCGGTCCCGTGCAGGACCCGCGCCCGGATACGCCCGCGCAGTAGCGCCCACCGCGACGGCCGTGCCACGCCCCGGCATGCAACGGAAACGGGGTGCGGCCGCATTTTGCAGCAAACTGCATAGGCGGGCAGCGTCCACCGCCCTAGCATGCCCGCCCATCATGGACATCGCCGGCCACTATCGTCAGTCGCGTGCGCAGACGGCACCGGCTGCCGACATTGCGCAGGAACGCACACGCCAGCGTCCCGCAGCGGTGGAGGCGCAGGAACGCATCACGGTGATCTGCATCACCTACAACAGTGCTGGCATGGTGCCGCAACTGCGTGAAACGCTTGCCGGTTACCGGCACGTGGTGATCGTGGACAACGGCAGCGGCGATGATACGGCGACCCGGCTGCAGCGCTCGCTGCCACATGTGCGGGTCATCGCCCGGCAACGCAATGCCGGCTTTGGCAGGGCCAACAACGAAGCCATGTCGCAGGTGACCACCGATTATGCGCTGCTGCTCAATCCCGACTGCAGCATCGCGCCGCATGACGTGCAACGGCTGGTGGATTGCATGGATACGCATGCCGATGCCGGCATCGTGGCCCCACAGGGCTGGCACAGCCACTGCGATCCACAGAAGTCATGCCGTCCAGCCTTCTTCCGACCGCAACCGACCGGACGTTACCGGGTGCCGACGGACGTGATCCAGGCAGACTGGCTGCACGGCAGCTGCCAGTTGGTGCGCACGCGGGCCTTCCGCAGCATCGGTGGCTTCGACCCGGTGTTCTTCCTGTACTACGAGGATGACGACCTGTGCCTACGCATGCAGCGTGGCGGCTGGCGCTGCCTGCTGCAGCCTGCGGCGCATGCGCTGCATCCTGGAGGGGCTTCTTCGGCGCCGAGTGCGCGCACCACGTTCCTGAAGCAGTTCCATTACGCACGTTCCCGCCAGATCGCGCTGCGCCGCTATGTCGGCGGCCGCGCAGCCCTGGCGCACCGGTCAAAGCTGCTCGCCGCGGCCGTGCCGGCATCGCTCTTCCATGGGCTGCTGCTGCAGCGCCGGCATGCCAGCAAGTGGATGGGCTGGGGCCTGGCCGCACTCTGCGCGGTGCTGGGACTGGATGCAGTGGCGGAACGTATCCGCTGATGCATCGCTAGCGCCCTTCAGCTTACATGGCGGGACGGCGCAGGCCTTCCAGACGTGACAGCCCCGCCAGCACACCGATGATCGAGGCGTAGAAGCTTGCGGTGATCTGATGGGCGAACATCGACTGGGTGAGGCCGCACAGCACATAGCAGACCACGATCATCGCACCGGCCGCGGCCGGGCCACGGAACGTCGTCCGCCCGCTACGACGGTGCAGCCACAGCATCAGCCACAGCGGTACGCCATAGACGGCCAACAGCAGCAAGGCACCCGGCAGCCCCTGGGTCGCGGCCCATTCGGCAAGGTCGTTGTGCGCGTGGCCCAGGTGGCAGCGCGCCTCCTGCGGATCGTCACGACACTGGGGCAGGCGCTGCATGGCGGTATCGAAATGGCCCACGCCCACGCCAGTCAACGGGTGGTCGAGAAATGTATCCCAGGCCACCTGCAGGCGCTCCACGCGTGCACCGGCAGACGAGTCGCTGTCGCCGCGCTCCATCCTCAGCACATCGCTGTGCAGCTCGGTCAACCGCACCTGGTGGCGCAGTTCAGGGCTGGCGGCAAGCGCCACTGCGGACACCGCAAGCGCCATGCCCAGCAGACCCAGACGCAGGCGCAGACTGCCCCAGCGCAGGCTCAGTGCCATCACCAGCCCGACCGCCAGCAACGCCAGCAGAGCACCGCGGCTGCCGGTCAGCACCAGCGTGGCAATGCCAGCGGCCAGTGCCGGAAGCCCCCAGGCCCAACCCCGCAGACCGTGTGGACGGCAGAACAGGGCCAGCACCAGCAGCATTACCACCATGTCCGCCAGCACGATCGCATTGGTGTGCAGTTCCGCCCGCGGGGCGCCGCCCAGCACCTGCTGCAGCGAAAGCCCGAACACCAGCAGCAGCCCCACCAGCGCGCCGCGCCACAGCCAGCGCAGCTGCGGCTGCAGGGCGACCACCCACAGTGCGATCCAGGGCATGACGAAAAAACGCGACCGATTGTCGACGTCGCGGAGCCCGTGTTCGAACAACAGCATCGACAGCAGGCCTGCGGCGATCACTGCCAGCATCAGCCACGCCAGCACCTGCACCGGACGACCGGCATCGTGCCTGGCCCGTACCAGAAGTTCCGGCGCCAGCAGCGTGCTGGCCAGCAACAGCAGGCCGAAGGGCGCCAGATTGGCCGACACCGACACCACAAGCGCCGGCAACAGGAACAGTCCAAGCTGCCCCACGCCATGCGCGACACGCGCACGCACGCCCTGCGGCAAGAGAGGTACCACTTCCTGGAGGCGGTCGGATGATCGAGGGTTCACGGCAGGGGTGTGGATGCTGGACATCAAGGAGACAGGATTCTGGCCTGCTTGGCCCCAACCGCTGCTGTCGGCGATACGCAGGCCCGCACCACCGGCCACAGGATATTACTCATCGGCCTGTCGCGCCTGCATGTCATGCTCGCGGGCCCGCTCCTGGGCCGTGGGCTCGCAGGGCCCGGTCACCGCGTCGGCACGCACCAACCACCAACGGCGGCGGTTGGCGATACCGGCCGGCTCGGCACGGTCACGGTCCACGCAGGCCAGCAGCGCATCTTCCTGCACCAGCAGCCAGCGCGTGCCTGGCGCCTGCGCCAGCCAGTCCACGCCCTCGCGCAGCTGCGCATCCCATTTCTTCTGGAAACCGAACGTTGCCACCGGACGGTCAGCCATCAGCAGGTTCTGCTCCTTCCAGGCCACCAGCCCCAGCTCCTCATCTGCGCCGATGCGTGTGCCGACCTGCCGCATCAGGCCGCGCGCGGAGCTGGAATCGTTCAGCAGCGGATAACCCACCAGCGAATACAGCACCCACACCACCGTCAGCGCGGACACCACCGCGACGTGCGCGCGACGGCGCCCCCACAGCGCCAGGCTGGCCACCGCCCAGCAGCCCATCGCCACTGCGGCCCAGGCCAGCGCCGTAGTCACCGAGCTGTCGATGCCGCGCGAGCCCATCAACCGGCTTTCGAAATCCGGCTGCCCCGCCAGCATCGCGATGCCGGCGCCCAGCGTCAGCGCGGCAAGCAGCGCGGTGAAGATTGCCAGCGTCCACTGGAAGCCGCGCCTGCGCAGCAGCCCGGGCAGCAGCGGTGCCAGCGCCAGGCAGAACATCGGCAATGCCGGCAGGATGTAGACGTCGCGCTTGCCATCGGGAATCGAGAAGAACAGGACGATCAGCGCGCACCAGCCGAGCAGCAGCAGATAGCGGGGATCGCGCCGGCGCAGCCGCCGCCACCAGGCCGGAATGGCCCAGGGCACGGCCAGGAACGCGGGAATCCACATCGAGGGCATCGTGGCAAGGAAGTACCACCAGGGCTGGTGGTGGTCCCATGACTGCGAATAGCGCTTGGCGGTCTGCCGGAACAGGATGTCATCCATGTAGGCGCGGTATTCGGCCGAGCCCGTGGACAGCGCGGTGGCAACCATCGGCAGCAGCCACAGCGCGATGGCCAGCAGGAACATCAGCGGCGCCACCCAGAACTGCCAGCGGCGTACCTGCAGGGTCACACCACGCCAGCCGCACAACGCCGCGACGATGGCCGGCAGCACCATCAGCAGTGCAACCACGCCCACGCCCTTGGTAATCACTCCCAGGCCGGCCGCGAACCAACCCAGCCACCACCAGCGCCAGGCCGGCCCGAGCAGCAGGTGGCGCAGCAAACCGTAGTTGGCAAGGGTGATGAAGAAGACGATCAGCGGATCAATCTGCGCCTTCTTTGCCTGGAAGGTGAAATGCAGCGCGAACAGCAGCGTCCACGCCGCATACAGGCCTACCCGCCGCGTCCACAGCCGCCGACCCAGATCGTGCACGCAGGCCAGCGTACCCAGTGCCGCCAGCAGCGACGGCAACAGGAAGGCGATGCGCCAGTTGCCCACCAGCGAATACAGGGTCGCCTGCCACCACATCAGCATGGGTGGCTTGTCCGAATACAGTTCCAGGCCACGATGCGGGAACAGCCAGTTCCCGCTGTCCACCATGTGCCTGGCCACCAGCGCGAAGCGCGGCTCGTCCGATGGCCAGGGATCGCGCAGCCCCAGGCCCGCCCCCAGCACCAGCAGCGCCATCACGATCAACAGCCAGGTTTCGCGGGAAGCGCTGGTCTTCAGCATAGGCACTGCGTTGCGGAAAAGGTCAGGCGCTTTTTAGCAGACGCGCGTAAAAAAAGCCGTCACCGCCCTGCTCACCGGGCAACCGTTGACGCCCGACTCCATCGCAATCGATGCCGAACGCGTCACCGAGCGCATCGACGCGCGCGTCCGGGTGCCACTTCAGGAAGCCGCGCACCTGTTCGCTGTTTTCCGCTCGCAGGATCGAGCAGGTGGCATACAGCAGCACGCCGCCTGCTGGCAGCATGCCCCAGCACGCTTCCAGCAGGCGCGCCTGCGTCCCCACCAGTGCATCGATGTCGTCGGCGCGGCGGTGGAACATCACATCAGGCTGTCGACGGATGATGCCTGTAGCCGAACACGGCGCGTCCAGCAGGATGGCGTCGAACGGCACGCCATCCCACCAGGAACCGGGATCACTGGCATCGGCCGCCTTGACCTGTGCCTGCGCGCCGACGCCGGTGCGTACGAACGTGTCCTTGACCCGCACCAGGCGACGCGCATCGATATCCAGCGCCAGCAGGCGCAGCGAAGGATCGCGCTCCAGCAGATGCGCGGACTTGCCGCCAGGTGCGGCACAGGCATCCAGCACGCGCGCGCCGGCGGGCGGCGCCAACGCATCGGCCGCCTGCTGCGCGGACAGGTCCTGCACCGACAACGCCCCTTCGGCAAAACCGGGGAGCTGGTTGACAGCCACCGGCGTGGCCAGGCGCACCGCATCGGCGGCCATCGGCGCAGGCTCGGCGACGATGCCGGCCTGTTCCAGCGCGGCCAGCGCCTGGGCGCGATTGCCATGCTGACAGTTCACGCGCAGCCACAGTGGCGCCGGCTGCAGGCTGGCAGCGAAGACTGCGTCGGCCTGTTCCGGCCAGTCGCGCTCGATGCTTTCGGCCAACCACTGCGGAAACGCATCGCGGGGCGGCTGCGGTGCGAAACCATCGCGCTGTGCGCGGCGCAGGATCGCATTGACCAGGCCTGCCTGGCGTTCGCGGCCAAGCGCGCGGGCCGCATCAACGGTCGCTGACAACGCCGCGTGCGCCGGCAGGTCCAGCACGTCCAGTTGCGCGAAACCGACCATCAGCAGCGCGCGCAGGTCGGCGTCGCGGGCCGACAAGGGCTTCTGCATCCAGGTCAGCAGTGCGGCATCGTAGGTGCTGCGGCGGCGAAGCACCGCAAAGCACAGCGCTTCGAGCAGCGCACGGTCACGGGTATCGTCCAGCTTCGGCAAGGCCCAGCCCAGCTCGGCCTTCAACGAACGGCCACGGGTGAACACCTGCGCCAGTACGCGTGCGGCCAACATGCGGGTGGCCACACCGGGGGCGGCCGAAGGCGTGCGCTGTACTTGCGTTGCCACCGGCTCAGCCCCCCACGCGCAGGTCGCGACGCGCGTTGAGGTAGTCGGCCGCGGTGATCGCCTTGCCGCCTTCGCGCTGCAGCACGCGCAGGCGCAGGGCGCCGGTGCCGCAGGCGATGTCGATGCCTTCGCGCGCCGCGGCGATCACTGTCCCCGGTGCCTGCCCGCCGTTGTCATCCAGCGCCAGCGCGCCGTGGATGCGCACGCGTTCGCCCGCCAGCTGCGCTTCGGCGATGGGCCACGGGTTGAAGGCACGCACGGTACGCGCCAGGGCAGCGGCATCGGCGCTCCAGTCCAGTTTCGCCTCGGCCTTGTCCAGCTTGTGCGCATAGGTCACGCCTTCAGCCGGCTGCGGCTGGGCGATCGGCTTGATGCCGGCACGCAGCAGGCCCAGGCCATCGGCCAGTACCTGTGCGCCCAGTTCGGCCAGCCTGTCGTGCAGCTGGCCGCCGGTGTCGGTAGCGGTGATGGGCAGCGACTGCTGCAGCAGTACCGGGCCGGTATCCAGGCCGGCTTCCATCTGCATCAGGCATACGCCGGTCTGCGCATCACCGGCCTGGATGGCGCGCTGGATCGGCGCGGCTCCCCGCCACCGCGGCAGCAGCGACGCATGCACGTTCCAGCAGCCATGCGTCGGGATCGACAGCACCGCCTTCGGCAGGATCAACCCGTAGGCCACCACCACCATCAGGTCGGGCTGCAGGTCGCGCAGCTGCTGCTGGGCCGCTTCATCCTTCAGCGATTCCGGCTGCAGTACCGGGATGCCGCGGGCGACCGCTTCCAGCTTGACGGGCGACGGTGCCAGGCCGCGACCGCGGCCGGCTGGCCGATCCGGCTGCGTGTAGACGGCCACCACTTCGTGATGGCGGGCAGCCGCGCGCAGCGACGACACCGCGAACTCCGGCGTACCGGCAAAGACAATCCTCATGGATACCCCATTACAGATGGACGTACGGATGGAACCGGCGCCGGCGTGCGGCGCCGCAGGGCCCGCATCGGCGTGCGGGCGAGGGGGCGCGGCCGACGGCAGCGCCCCGGCATGCCGGTCAGGCGACGTTCCTGCGCTGTTTGGCCAGCTTCTTGCGCACCATTTCACGCTTGAGCGGCGACAGGTAATCGATGAAAAGCTTGCCGTCCAGATGGTCCATCTCGTGCTGCACGCAAACCGCCAGCAGACCGTCCGTGCTCAGCTCCTGGGGCTGCCCCTGGCGATCCAGGAAACGCACGGTGATCTGGTTGGCGCGGGTGACATCGGCAAAGATGCCGGGCACCGACAGGCAGCCTTCCTGGTACACCTGGCCGCCATCCTGGGCGACGATCTCCGGATTGATGAACACCCGCGGCTCGTTCTTTTCCTCGCTTACGTCGATGACCATGAAACGCTTGTGCACATCCACCTGGCTGGCGGCAAGGCCGATGCCGGGGGCGTCGTACATGGTCTCGAACATGTCGTCGAGCAGGGTCTGGAAAGCCGGCGTAGTGACTTCGGTGGCGTCGATCAACGCGGCCTTGGTGCGCAGGCGCGGATCAGGAAACTCGAGAATGGGGAGCAGTGCCATGGCAGTAATCGTCTGGAGGGGGCCGGGCAACGCCGGCCTGCGTTGCAGATTCTATCGCCAACGCTTGCCCTGCGCCCCGGTTTCTGGACTATAGTGCGCCAACCTGTTGGGGAATCAGGGCTACACACCTATGTTGTTACGTATCCGCACGGTCATCGCCGCGGCGATGTTGACCGTCGCCGCTTATGCTACCGCCGTCGAAATGAATGGCGGGCACCCGACCACATATGTCGTCCAGAAGGGCGACACGCTGTGGGACATTTCTGCGCGTTTCCTGAAGAAACCCTGGCTCTGGCCGGAAATCTGGCAGGCGAACCCGCAGGTGGCCAATCCGCACCTGATCTACCCGGGCGACGTGCTGAGCCTGGCCTATCTGGACCGCGTGGTTGCCAGGCAGGAGCCGGGACCGCGCCAGGAAGCGCCGATCAACGGCATCCCGCTGTCGGAAGTGGAACCGTTCCTCAAGGAGCTGAGCGTGGTCGACAGCATCGACCACCTGCCCTACGTGGCCGGACTGGAAGACAACCGCCTGCGCGCCACCGCCGGCCAGACCGCCTATGTGCACGGCCTCGACCAGGCCCAGGTCGGCCAGCGCTACGCCGTGGTGCGCCCGACCGTGCGCTATGCCATTCCCAAGCCCACCGAGGACCTGACCGCCAACGGCAAGGTCACCCCGGGCAGCGGCAACCTGTGGGCGGATTACACCGTACCCACCCGGCGTGCCCACCAGGTGCTGGGCTATGAGCTGGCCAAGGTCAACGTGGGCACCGTCACCCGCCTGCCCTCGGGCAAGGTGGACGTGGTCACGCTGGCCCTGCAGGGCACCGGCGATGGCCGCGAAGTGCGCGCCGGTGACCGCCTGGTACCGGTGGAAGCCACGCCTTACGACCTGCAGTTCTTCCCACACGTGCCCGCACCCGGTGCCGATGGCCTGGACGTGCGCGTGCTGGCGGTCACCGACATGTTCCTGTCCGGCGGCCCGCGCGATGTCATTGCGCTGTCGGTCGGCAGCGCGCAGGGCGTGGACAACGGCACGGTGTTCTCGCTGTGGCGCCATGGCAGCCATGTGAAGCACCGCATGAAGCACCCGGATTCGTCGCAGATGGACGATGCGCGCGTGGACGGCAGCAACCGTCTTTCGCTGCCGGATGAATATGCCGCCCACGCGATGGTGTTCCGCACCTTCGACAACGTCAGCTACGCGCTGGTGATGCAGGGCGTCAAGCCGGTGCAGCTGGGCTACAGCGCGCGCCATCCCGACGCCACCGAATGAGGCGCAGGGCCGGGCACGGCCCGGCATCCGCCTGCGTGCTGCGGCAATCAACACGCAGGCGCGGGAACATCCCACATCGCACCACGACGGCGCCCGAGGGCGCCGTCTCCGCAGGCGGCGCAGGCTACCGGCATGGATGCCGAAACCGATGCCCTGCTCACCCTTATCCTGGCCGGCAGCTCGCTGCGGCCACGCCATGCGCTTATGCGCTCCCGCCCCAGCGTGGCCGCCGCGCTGCATGCCGGCCCCGTCGCCTGGCGCCAGGCGGGCTGCACACCCGCCCAGCAGCGCATGCTGGCCGCACCCGATGCGGCCGCCCTGGCGGCGGCCCGGCGCTGGCTTGAACAGCCCCACCACCACCTGCTGACGTTCGATGACGAACGCTTTCCGCCCAGCCTGCGCGACATTCCGGAACCGCCGCTGGCGCTGTTCGTGCAGGGCGACCCCATGCATCTGTGGCGTCCGGCCGTGGCCGTGGTCGGCAGCCGCTCGCCCACGCCCAGCGGCAGGGCGCTGGCGACCGAGTTCAGTACCGCCTTCACAGGGGCCGGGCTGTGCGTCACCAGCGGTCTGGCGGCCGGCGTGGATGCGGCCGCACACATGGCAGCATTGCAGGCCGGTGGCATCACCGTCGCGGTGGTCGGCAACGGGCCTGACATCATCTACCCACCGCATCATGGCCAATTGCAGGCATCCGTTGCATCGCATGGCGCGCTGGCCAGCGAGTACCTGCCTGGAACGCCCGCGCGTCCGGCGCACTTTCCGGCCCGCAACCGGCTGGTTGCTGGTCTATCGCTGGTCACGGTCGTGATAGAAGCAGCCAATCGATCTGGCGCGTTGATCACGGCTCGGCTGGCCGCCGAAGCAGGACGCGAGGTCTGTGCCCTGCCCGGCTCGGTGCGCAATCCACGCGCGGCCGGCTGCCATCGACTGATCCGCGAGGGTGCCGCGCTGGTGGAATCACCACAGGAGGTGCTGGACCTGATCGCCCCGGCACTGGCCAGTACCCTGCCTGCCTTGCAAACGCGCTTGGGCGCCCCCACTGAACAGAGACGGCGAGCACGCCTCCCACCAGCCATGGCCTCCGATCCGGACTACCAGCGCTTGTGGAAAGTCCTGGACGATGACCCAACCCCTGCGGATTCATTGATCACGCGCAGTGGATTGACGGCCGCCCGGCTGTCCTCCATGCTGCTGGCCATGGAACTGGCGGGTATCGTGGTGTGCGAACACGGCCGCTACTGTCGAAACCCTGGTTTCCCAACCTCCACAGCGTCCATGACGCAGGCCGAGGGGCAATGAAAGAGAGCATTCTCGATGTACTGCTGTACCTGTTCGAACATTATTTCAGCGAGGATGCCGATCTCATCCGTGACCGCGACTCGCTGCAGAACGGTCTGATCCAGGCAGGTTTCAGCCCAGCCGAGACCGCCAAGGCCTTTGACTGGCTCGATGCCCTGGCTGCCCAGCGCCCGGCGGTATCGCAGGCACGGGTGGATGGCCCGGTGCGCATCTACCACGGTCCTGAGTTGGACAAGCTGGACGTGGAATGCCGTGGTTTCCTGCTCTATCTGGAACAACACGGCATCCTCGATGCGGACCAGCGCGAACTGGTGCTGGATCGCGCGATGGCGCTGGACCAGGACGAACTGGATCTTGATGACCTCAAGTGGGTCGTACTGATGGTGCTGTTCAATCAGCCGGGCTCGGAAGCCGCATATGCATGGATGGAAACCCAGATGTTCATTGACGAGCCAGAGCCGCTTCACTGAACGTACACTGTATGCAGAACGCATACAGGGGGCGTGCGCGTGAACGAATGGTTCCATGCCGACGGCAATCGGCCCTCAGGCCCGGTAACGGCTGAAGATATCGCGGCGTTGTTCCGGCGGGGTCAGCTCACGCTGGACACCCTGGTATGGCGCCAGGGCCTGCCGTCGTGGCAGCCACTGGGCAGCGTGGCGGATGAACTTGGCTTGGCTTCGGCGCCCCCGCAGAACGCTGGATACGCCGTTCCGGCGCCGCCACTCCCGCCTGCGGCACCGGCCCCGCACGCCCCGGCCGGTCCCATGCCGCCGATGCAACCTGTCCGGAAGGGGCTGTCCGGCTGCGCGATCACCGCCATCGTCGCTGGCGTGGTGCTGCTGGTGATGATTCCGGTCTGCGCCATCCTGGCCGCCATTGCCCTGCCTGCCTACAAGGACTATGTGATCCGCGCCCGGGTCGCGCAGGCGATCGTCGCCCTGCAGCCGCTGAAATCCCAGGTCGAGGCGTTCGCCGCGCAGCATCACCGCTGCCCGGCCAGCGCCGATCCCGGCTTCCCCGCGCGCACGCAGTTTGCCGACCATGGACTGTCACGCGTGCAGCTCGGTACGTTTGAAAACCACCATTGCGGTATCGAGGCGACCCTGGCCACCGGCCAGCAGAAGGTCGATGGCAACCTGCTGTGGCTGGAATTCGATCCCGACGCCAGCCTCTGGACATGTAGCGGCGAGACGGCGGACCGCTACCTGCCAACCGCCTGCCGCGACTGAACGCCGCGCTGCACTGCGGCCCGATTTTTTCATGCATGACCCGATGGGGATGACGATGACCGAGTGGTACTACGCAGAAGGACAAAACCGCCAGGGACCCGTTCCTGCCCATGACATCCGCCAGCTTTTCCAGCGCGGCCAGCTCACCCTGGACACCCTGGTATGGCGCGAAGGCATGCCCCAGTGGGCTGCCCTGCGGACCGCCGTGGAAGAACTGCAGCTGCAGACACTGGCGGCGGCTGCGGCCTCACCAAGCGCGGGCTTCGACCTGCGTGGCGACTATGCCGCCATCGACAACGGCACCGCGCCGCTGCCCGGTGCTGGACCCATTGGCGCCTGGCCCGATGCAGTCCACGCAGCGCCTTCCGCTGCCGGTGCGTACACGATCGAGGTGGTCTACGCCGGGTTCTGGAAGCGCGTGGCGGCCTATCTCATCGATTACGTGATCCTGACCATCTTCGCGATGATCGTCGGAGGCGTCGTCGGCCTGGGTATCGGCGGAGCGACCGTCTTCACCGGCGGCAGCATGTCCACCGGACAGGCGTTCAGCGAACTGATCGGCGCCCTGATCGGCCTGGTCATCGGCCTGCTCTATTACGGCGGCTTCCACGCCTCCAGCGGCGGCGCCACCCCGGGCAAGATGGCCATCGGCATCAAGGTGGTACGCAGCGATGGCCAGCGTATCTTGCTGGCACGCTCCATGGGCCGCTACTTCGCCAGCATCCTCAGTGCCCTGATCCTGCTGATCGGCTACCTGATGGCCGCCTTCACCGGGCGCAAGCAGGCCCTGCACGACATGATCTGCGATACCGTGGTGGTCGACAAATGGGCCTTCACCGACAAGCCCCAGCTGCAGCGCCAGGAGCTTGGCGCGGTCGCCATCGTAGTGCTGGTGCTCGGTGGCATCGGTATTGTCGGCTTCATGGCGATGGTGGTCGCCCTGGTTGCGGCGATCGCGAAAATGGCCGGCTGAGGCCTTCGGACCCTGCCGGGACGCTTGACAGCGTGCTCACGGCATGATTCCTCTAATAAAGAGAAAGCTGAACGCCCGGCCCACCCCCCGGGCGTTCGACTTATGTAAATCGACACGGTGGCTTCACTAATGCAGCCATTTGCTCCACCCTAGCGGCCCCATCCCCGGCCGCACGCCGAAGAATCCTGCCCCATGCCCAAGCACCTGCTCATCGTCGAATCGCCCGCCAAGGCCAAGACGATCAACAAATACCTCGGCAAGGACTTCACTGTCCTGGCCTCGTATGGGCATGTGCGCGACCTGGTGCCGAAGGAAGGCGCCGTCGATCCGGACAACAACTTCGCGATGCGTTACGACGTCATCGACAAGAACGAAAAGCATGTCGATGCCATCGCCAAGGCGGCCAAGGGCGCCGACGACATCTTCCTGGCGACCGATCCGGATCGCGAGGGTGAAGCGATCAGCTGGCATATCGCCGAGATCCTGAAGGAACGCGGGCTGGTCGGCGACAAGCCGATGCAGCGCGTGGTGTTCACCGAGATCACCCCGCGCGCCATCAAGGAAGCGATGAACCAGCCACGCGCCATCGCCGGCGATCTGGTCGATGCGCAGCAGGCACGCCGCGCGCTGGACTACCTGGTGGGCTTCAATCTGTCGCCGGTGCTGTGGCGCAAGGTGCAGCGCGGCCTGTCCGCGGGCCGCGTGCAGAGCCCGGCGCTGCGCATGATCGTCGAGCGCGAGGAAGAGATCGAAGCCTTCATCGCCCGCGAATACTGGTCCATCGGCGCCGCCTGCGCGCATCCTTCGCAGCCTTTCAACGCCAAGCTGATCAAGCTGGACGGGCAGAAGTTCGAACAGTTCACGGTCACCGACGGCGATACCGCCGAGGCCGCGCGGCTGCGCATCCAGCAGGCCGCGCAGGGCGCACTGCATGTCACCGACGTGGCCAGCAAGGAGCGCAAGCGCCGCCCGGCGCCGCCGTTCACCACCTCCACCCTGCAGCAGGAAGCCTCGCGCAAGCTCGGCTTCACC
>JAAIGF010015832.1_pt1 | contig 20053 bp, 18 predicted proteins | sample 6487441 | NCBI WGS metagenome assembly JAAIGF01 (sample SAMN13974129, study PRJNA590717) | phyllosphere metagenome | biome: pepper field; feature: multiple bacterial spot infested pepper fields; material: pepper leaves; isolation source: leaves from pepper fields | host: Capsicum annuum ... | reverse complement strand
CTTTTGTATTTTTTGAAATAACGAAGTGGAGAGCCGAATGGTTCCCGTAATTGCCCTGGTGGGCCGGCCGAACGTCGGCAAATCCACCTTGTTCAACCGCCTGACCCGCACCCGCGACGCGATCGTCGGGGACCTTTCGGGTCTGACCCGCGACCGCCAGTACGGCGAGGCCAAATGGCAGGGGCGCACCTATATCGTGATCGACACTGGCGGTATCTCCGGTGACGAGGAAGGCATCGATGCCAAGATGGCCGAGCAGTCCCTGCAGGCCATCGAGGAAGCCGATGCTGTGCTGTTCCTGGTCGATGCCCGTGCCGGGTTGTCCGCCTCCGACCAGATGATTGGCGAGCACCTGCGCAAGCGCAACAAGCGCAGCTTCCTGGTGGTCAACAAGGTCGACAACCTCGACCCGGACCTGGCCCGCGCCGAGTTCTCGCCGCTGGGCATGGGCGAGGCCCTGCCGATCGCTGGTGCCCATGGCCGTGGTATTACCCAGATGCTCGAAGCCGCCCTGGGCAGCTTTCCCAAGGATGCCGGCGAGCTGGAAGAGGGCGAGGAGGCCGAGGAAGTCGCCGAGGGCGAGGAAGCCAAGCGCATTCCCGGCCCGAGCGAGAAGGACGGCATCAAGCTGGCCATCATCGGTCGCCCCAACGTCGGCAAGTCGACCCTGGTCAACCGCATGCTCGGTGAAGACCGGGTCATCGTCTACGACCAGGCCGGCACCACCCGCGACAGCATCTACATCCCCTTCGAGCGTGATGACGAGAAGTACACGCTGATCGACACCGCCGGCGTGCGCCGCCGCGGCAAGATCTTCGAAGCGGTGGAAAAGTTCTCGGTGGTCAAGACGCTGCAGGCCATTCAGGACTCCAACGTGGTGGTGTTCGTCATGGACGCCCGCGAAGGTGTGGTCGACCACGACCTCAACCTGCTTGGTTTCGTGCTCGAGAGCGGCCGCGCGCTGGTCATCGCACTGAACAAGTGGGACGGCATGGAGCCCAGCGAGCGCGACTACGTGAAGACCGAGCTGCAACGCCGGTTGTTCTTCGTCGACTTCGCCGATATCCACTTCATCTCGGCGCTGCATGGCACCGGTGTTGGTCACCTGTACAAGTCGGTGCAGGCCTCGTTCCAGTCGGCGATCACTCGCTGGCCGACCAGCCGCCTGACGCAGATCCTCGAAGATGCCGTACGCGAGCACCAGCCACCACTGGTCAACGGTCGCCGTATCAAGCTGCGTTATGCCCACCTCGGTGGTGCCAACCCGCCGCTGATCGTGATCCACGGTAACCAGGTCGACGCCGTGCCGCGCGCCTATTCCCGTTACCTGGAGAACACCTACCGCCGCGTGCTCAAACTGGTCGGTACGCCGATCCGTATCGAGTACAAGGGTGGCGAGAACCCTTATGAGGGCAACAAGAACACCCTGACCGACCGCCAGGTCAACAAGAAACGCCGCCTGATGAGCCACCACAAGAAGGCCGAGAAGAAGCGCAAGGACAAGCGCTGACAGGTCGCTGGTATCAGCAGCTGGTAATGGAGGGGTAGCTACAGCCGTAGCTGCCCCTTTTTTCATTTCTGCGCTCTTGATCGGCTACCGAGCCGATGGTGGCCGGTGCCTGTCGTGAACGAAAAAGCTGGGGCACTCTCCGCCGTTTCAAGCCACTAACTCAGAACCCTATCGACACAAGTAAGGAGTTCACGATGAAAGTACTGATGGTGCTCACCTCCCACGACCAGCTTGGCAACACCGGTGCGAAAACCGGTTTCTGGCTCGAGGAGTTCGCCGCGCCTTACTACGTGTTCAAGGATGCCGGTGCCGACATCGTGCTGGCGTCCCCGGTCGGTGGCCAGCCGCCCCTGGACCCGAAAAGCGATGCGCCGGATGCGCAGACCGACGCCACACGCCGTTTCAAGGCGGATACCGAGGCGCAGCGCCAGCTGGCCAGCACCGTGAAGCTCGCCTCGGTGAGCCAGCAGGACTTCGACACCGTGTTCTACCCAGGCGGCCACGGCCCGCTGTGGGACCTGGCCGAATCACGCGAGTCGATCGCCCTGATCGAAGCCTTCGAGCGCGCTGGCAAGCCGATTGGTTTCGTCTGCCATGCACCGGGCGCCTTGCGCCATGTCAAGGCGGCCGATGGCAGCCCGCTGATCAAAGGGCGTCGGGTCACCGGTTTCAGCAACAGCGAAGAAGCGGGCGTGCAGTTGACCGACGTCGTGCCGTTTCTGATCGAAGACGAGTTCCAGAAGCTCGGCGGCCTGTATGAAAAGGGCGAGGACTGGGGCTCCTTCGTGATCGAGGATGGCAAACTGGTCACCGGCCAGAACCCGGCCAGTTCCGAAGCTGCTGCCGAGGCACTGCTGGCGCAGCTCAAGTAAGTCTCGGCACGCTACGGCGCCCCTTGCGGTCGCCGTAGCCAGAACGCCTGAAGTGGTTCCGATAGAAGGGGATGAAGGTGATTGCTGAATGCAATTGTGAGTGAATCGCAGTTGGATTATGATCGCGCCCCCTCCCATCTGGACTGTCTTTTCATGCGCTGGAGTCGTGCTTCAATCTGCCTTTTGTCCCTGTGTACCGTCGGCGTTCATGCCGCTTCGCTGACTGTGCCGGAAGATGGCACGCTGGAGTTGCCCGACTCCGTCGTGACCGGCAGCGCAGAGAGCGCGACCGGCCCCGTACAAGGCTATGCGGCGACGCGCTCGGCCAGCGCCACGCGCACCGATACCGCCCTGCATGAAACGCCCCAGTCAGTCAGCGTTGTGCCGCGCGATGTGATCGACGACATTTCTGCCACGCGCCTGCAGCAAGCGCTGGATCAAGCCGGCGGCGTTGGCCGCGCCAACAACTTCGGCGGCCAGGGCCTTACCACCTTCACGGTGCGCGGTTTCACCTCTGCTGAGTTCTATCGCAACGGCTTCCCGATCAATCGCGGCTACCCCAACTCACCGGATGCCAATACCCTGGAGCGTGTGGAAGTGCTGCGTGGCCCTGCCGCGACGCTGTATGGCCGTGGCGACCCCGGTGGCACCTTCAACGTGGTCACCAAGCAGCCGCTGGACGAGCAGCGCACCACCATCGGCAGTCAGTTCACCGACCAGGGCCTGCGCCGTGGCACGCTGGACACCAGCGGCCCGCTGGACGAAGAAGGCCGCCTGGCCTATCGCCTCAACGTGGTCGGCGAGGGCGGCGACAGCTTCCGTGATGATGTGGAGAGCGAGCGCTACGGTATCGCTCCGGTGCTCAGCTGGCAGGTGACCGACGCCACGCGCATCACCCTCGAAGGTGATTTCATGCGTAACAACCACCCGCTCGACCGTGGCTTGACCCATTACCCGGGGCAGCGTGGTCAGCCCAGCCATTCCACCTATTACTGGGAGAAGGGCACCGACAATATGCTGCATAACGACAACGACATGGTGCAGCTGCGTTTCGAGCATCAGCTCAATGACGACTGGTCCCTGGCCGGCGGTTATCAGTACCTGGACGGTTCCCTCAAGGGCAACGCAGTCGAGGCCAACGGCATTGCCACTGATAACGTGACGCTGAATCGTAACTTCAATTACCGCAAGCTGGAGTGGACCGATCATGACTTCCAGCTCAACCTGACCGGCCACTTCGAGACGATGGGCTTCGCCCACACGCTGATCACCGGTGTCGAGTACGAGGATTACGATTACAGCTCGATCATCAATCGTTCTACCGCCGCCTACCCGATCAATATTTTCGATCCGGTGCTCGGTCAGCCTCGCCCCGCGCTCGGCAATATCACGACGCATGATCGCGAGAACCTGAAAACCTGGGCTGCGTTCGTGCAAGACCAAATCGTGCTGACCGAGCGCTTCAAGGTGCTGGGCGGTATTCGCCTGGAGCGCTTCGAACACAAATACGATGATCTACGGGTAAACAATGCAGACTGGGAAAAGGCCGACAACGCCGTAACCCCGCGCGTCGGCGTCATCTATGACCTGACCGATAGCGTCGCGGTCTACGCCAACGCCTCCAAATCCTTCAAGCCCAACTCCGGCGCAGCGCGCCTGGGCGGCGGTTTTGACCCGGAAGAGGGCAAGGCTTACGAGCTCGGCGTGAAGTGGGCAGCGCTGGATGGCCTGCTGAATATCGATACGGCGGTGTTCCATACCATCAAGCAAAACGTGCAGACCGTCGACCCGGTCGATCCCAACTTTCGTATCGCCGCGGGTGAAGTGCGCAGCCGTGGTTTCGAGGTCAACGTGGCTGGCGAGCTGACGCCCGAATGGCGGGTGATCGGTGGCTACGCCTATGTGGATGCCGAGGTCACGCGTGACAACTCGCTGCCGAAGGGAACCCGCCTGGCTAACATCCCGCGTAACGCCTTCAATTTGCTGAGCGTCTACGAGTTTCACGACGGCTTCTGGCGTGGTTTGGGCCTGGGCGTCAACCTCAAGTACGTGGACGAGCGTGCCGGGCAGACGACCGCGACCACCTACACGATGACCGATTACACGGTTACCGACCTGCTGAGCTTCTATAAGGTCAACGAGCACCTACGCCTGAACCTGGACGTGAGGAACGTGTTCAACAAAGGTTATGAGGAAGGTTCGTTCAACGCCTACGCCTACCCGGGCGAGCCGCGCATCGTGCAGACCGGCTTCTCCTACACCTTCTGATAACCCGTGGCGCTCAGGCGAAAGCCTGAGCGCTTAGCGGTTGCACCACCGGCCGCCCCTGACGATCCTTCAGAATATCCACCGCCACGCCATAAGTGCTCTGCAGCAACTCTGCGGTAACGATCTCGCCTGGGTGGCCGCTGGCGGCCAGTTGGCCGTCGACCAGTACCAGCAGATTGTCGGCGTACTGGCAGGCCAGGTTCAGGTCATGCAGCACCACCACGGTCACCAGGTTGCGGCTGCGGGTTTCCTGGCGCACGCGGTCGAGCAGGGCGATCTGGTGGCGCAGGTCCAGGGCGCTGACTGGCTCGTCGAGCAGCATCACCTTGGGTTCGCGCATCAGCACCTGGGCGAAGAACGCCATCTGCCGCTGCCCGCCGCTGAGCGAGCCGATGCTGCGCCCGGCCAGGTGGGCGATGCCGACCTGGGAGAGCTTTTCCATGGCGCGCTGCAATTGCTCATCGTCCAGACGCAAGCCGATCTGCCCGAGGTTACCCAGCACCACCACTTCGAGCACCGACAGTGACACCTCGGTGCTGCAATCCTGCGGCATATAGGCGAAGTCGCGCCGCCAGGCTTCCAGCACGCGGCGACTGGCCGCCTGAGCGCAGCGGCTATGTTCGCCATGGGTGATGGCGCCGCCGGCCAGCGGCAGGTCGCCGGCCATGGCGCGCAGCAGGGTGGTCTTGCCGGTGCCGTTGGGGCCCAGCACCACATGGATAGCGCCCGGCTCCAACGTGGTACTCAGGCCATGCAGGATGGTGCGCCCGGAGCGGGCGAGGGCGAGGTTATCGAGCTGGATCATGTGCGGCCTCGCTGCGGGGCGAAGATCAGCCAGAGCAGGAACGGCACGCCGACGATGGCGGTGACGATACCGATGGGAAACAGCGCGCCCGGCACGATGGATTTGGACAGCACCGACGCCGCCGATAGCATGAAGGCGCCACAAATGGCCGACAGCGGCAGCAAAAAGCGCTGATCCTCGCCGACCAGCATCCGTGCGATATGCGGCGACACCAGGCCGACGAAACCGATCACGCCGACGAAGCTGGTCGCCGTCGCGGTCATCACCGCCACCAGAATGAGGATTTTCAGGCGCAGCACACGAATGTTCACGCCCAGGCTCACCGCGCGGGTTTCGCCCAGGCTCAGGGCCGCCAGCTTCCAGGCATCGCCCATCAGGATCACGCAGCACAAGAGGGTCACGCCGGCGGTGATGCCGAGCGTCGTCCAGGTCGCCTTGCCGAGGTTGCCGAATAGCCAGAAGAGGATCTGCTGCGACAGCTCAGGCGAAGACAGGAACTGCACCAGCGACAGCAGCGACTGGAACAGGAACAGCATGGCGATGCCGCCCAGGATGATGGTGTGGCTGCCGGCGTGGCGCATCGTCGCCAGGGCGAACAGAAACACCACCGCGAGCATCGAGCAGGCGAAGGCGCCCAGTGGCACGCCGATCAGCGGGCCCAGCCCGAAGCTGCCGAAGGCCAGGCTCAGCGCCGCGCCAAAGCCGGCCGCGGCGGCCATGCCCAGGGTGTAGGGGCTGGCCATCGGGTTGTTGAGCAGCGTCTGCATCTGCGCGCCACCGGCGCCCAGGGAGGCGCCGACGGCCAGGGCCATCAGCGCCACGGGCAGGCGCAGGTCATGCACGATGGTGTCGGTCATCGCCGGGCGCTCGCCGATATCCAGCAGCGAGCGCAGCACGTCCCACGGCGAGAGCATCGAGGGCCCGGTGGCGATGTCCAGCACCAGACAGGCGCCGCACAGCAGGGTGAACAGCAGGCAGTTGCGCCAGCGCTTGCGCTCGCGCAGTCGGTGCTCGGCAATGGCGTCGCGTTCGAGCGCCGATGGCACCATGGCTTCAGGCTTATTCATGGGCGCTGATGGCATAGGTGCCCTCGAGCGGGATCGGCAGGTACTTGCGGTAGTAATTCATGTAGTTGGCCATCGGGTCGAGATCGGCGAACAGATCCGGGTACAGCTGCTTGGCAATGAACTGCAGCATGGTGAAGTCGCCCAGGCTGCGCGAAGCGCCCTGGTAAACGCCATACAAGCGACCATCACGAATCGCCGGCAGTTCCGCCCAGCCCGGGCGCGAGGCGAAGGCCTGCAACTGCTTGCGCGCCGTGGCTTCGTCTACGCCAGGGCCCATGGGTAAGGCGCTGGGGTTGCTGTTGTCTTCACGGCCGGAAATGATGATCACCTCGGGGCGCGCGACCAGCACCTGCTCCGGGTTGATCTGGCCCCAGGCCTTTACATACGGTGCGGCGATATTGTCGCCACCGACCGCGGCAGCCATGGCGCCCCACATGTTGTTGCCGTAGGTGAAGGAGTATTCGGCCGGGCCCTTGTTGCCGAACTCGATATAGATGCGCGGCTTGGGTTTGTTGGCTTTGGCGATGCGCGACTCGATATCCTTGACCGCCGCGCTGTACAGGTCCGCCAGCTCGCGGGCGCGAGCCTGCTGGCCGGTCACTTCGCCGAGCAGCAGGGTGGAGCTCACATGGCGCTCCACGGTCTGGGCGTTGTAGTCGATCACCAGCACCGGCACACCGGCTTTCTCCAGCCGCGCCACCTCATCGGGCAGCGCCTGGAATTGCCAGTCGGTCAGCACCAGCAGATCCGGCTCCAGGCTCAGCACCTTCTCGACCGAAAAACTCTGGGTTTCTACTTCGCCGACATCGGCCAGGGTGTCCAGCTGCGGGTAGCGCTCCACGTAGCGCTTCCAAATCGTCGGCACCTTGCGCTCCCAGGCCCCACGGGAAATCCCCACCACCGAATCGAACGCCTTCTCGCCACCGACGGCTGCGTAATCCTCGAAGTTGAACCCCAGCACCACCCGCTTGGCCGGCAGGGTCACCTCCACGCTACGGCCCAGCACATCGACCACCTGCCAGGCGTGACAAAGGCTAGAAAAAAGAAAAGCGATAACCATTACTGCTAGCGGGTAAGCGCGTTGCTTGCTCATCGTCTTGTTGTCCGTATTAACCGTGGTAGGCGTTGCTGGGCCAAGTATGCCGTACGCCAGGCAGATACAAAAAAGCCCTGCAAGGGCAGGGCTTTTTTCGTTTCTGATCTGGAGCGGGCTAAGGGAATCGAACCCTCGTCATGAGCTTGGGAAGCTCAGGTAATGCCATTATACGAAGCCCGCTTGAGGGCGCCTTTATACCCGAATCCGCCGGCGAAATGAAGCCCGCGTTGCCGGTTGGTGATCAGTCGGGCAACGCGGGGCTCTCTGCGCCGCGTCATACAGCCATGGCGTGCAGGCCGGGGTGGACGGGGAAGCGTTTGCTAGTGGTGTTGTGTTGCAGGAAGCCCAGCAGGGCGTTCTGGGTCTGCAGCCAGGCGCTTTTGTGTTCCATGTCGATAAAGTGGCCGGCGTTGCTCACCGTGGCGAAGTGGCAATCGTTGATGTAGCGGGCCATCAGGCGGGCGTCAACGACCGAGGTGTATTCGTCGAGTTCGCCGTTGATGAACAGCAGCGGGATATCGATGCCGCCCAAGCGGTCCAGGTGGCAGTGGGCCTGCATGCGCAGCACCTGATGCACGTGGGCGTTCATCTGCCGGTATTCGTGGGCGGACAGGCGGCTGGTGTGCTTGTGGTTGTAACGCTTGAACAGCGAGGGCAGGTGCTTGCCGATGGTGGTGTTGATCAGGTGACCGACCTTGTCGCCATCCTCCCGGCTCAGGCACACCAGGGCGCGGCCCAGGTAGTCGAGCATCGGCTCGTTGAGGATCGGCGAGAACGAGGCAAAGATGGCTTTTTCCAGGGTCGGCGGGCGTTTGCTCAGCGCCAACATGCTGGCTATGCCGCCCCAGGAAAACGACATCAGGTACTGGGCCCGGTAGTGGTCGATCAGCTCGAGCAGGATCGCCGCTTCGTCTTCCTTGGTTATGCAGTGGTCGTTGCGGTTGTGCGCCCGCGACTGGCCGGCGTATGGCTGGTCGAAAAGCACCACGTTGAACTGGGTGGCGAGGTATTTGACCGTCTGCGCGAAAGACGCGGTGGTCGCCAGCGAGCCGTTGACCAGGATGATGGTCTTCTGCGCCGAGGGGTTGGCGTGAAATTCGGTATGTACCTTGTACGTCCTGTGAACATCGATGACAGCGATTGCTGGCTTCATATGGATTCCTCCGGGCGCAAAAGATGAACCTGGCTGACGGCGAACCGTAAACCGGCAAGTCACCTAGCTAGGAAAGCGCCTGGACATGACAAGGCAATGTCAGGATGGAGGATCTTGTGATTGGATGGTTAGCGCAGGTTTCAGGACTGTAGGGAAAAGACTTGGCCATGCGCTCTTCTCAACAGCCAGGCGCCCCTTCTCCAGGGCACACAGACCATCGGCGGCGGCAGTTCAGACGCTGGCGATTTCTGCCGTGCTGAGGGCGCGGTACTGGCCGGGCGCCAGTTGCGGATCGAGGACGATCTCGCCCATGCGTTCGCGATGCAGGGCGACGACGCGGTTGCGGAAGTGGCCGAACATGCGCTTGACCTGATGGTAGCGGCCTTCGAACAGGGTCAGCCGGGCGTGATGGCTGTCCAGCACGTCGAGCTCGGCGGGCAGGGTGGTGAGGTCTTCGAAGGCGAAGTACAGGCCGCGGGCGAAGACCTCGGCGTACTCGTCGGTGATCGGCTGCTCGGTTGTGACGTGGTAGACCTTGGGCTTGCGCTCTTGCGGTTGGGTGATGCGCCGCGACCAGCGCCCATCGTTGGTGATCAGCAGCAGGCCACTGGTGTTGAGATCCAGACGCCCGGCCAGGTGCAGCTCGTGCTTGTCCGGCTCATCCAGCAGATCGAGCACGGTGCGGTGTTCGTCGTGCTCGGTGGCGCTGACCACACCGACCGGTTTGTGCAGCATCCAGTAGCGCGCGCTGCGCCCGGCCTGCAGCAGTTCGTCGTCCAGCTCCACGCGCTGGAAGTCGCGGATATCGAAGCGCGGGTCAAAGATGATCTCGCCGTCCACGCGCAGGCGGCCGGCGCTGATCAGCAGGCGGCTGTCCTGGCGGCTGAAGCGCGGGAAGTTACTCAGGAAGCGATCCAGGCGCATGGTTCAGTCGGGCTCGCGGTCGTGCTCTTGGGAAACAGAGCTGTGCACGGCCCTCGCGCAGCGCGGGCACAGGCAGGCACGGTTCAAGGCCTCGGGCGGCAGTTCCTGCAGCGCTTGCGGCTGGACCTCGACTTCGAAGCACCAGCAATGCGTCACCTCGTTGTCGCTCGTGGCCTGGGCGCAACTGTTGGGCTGGCCGCAGGCGGGGCACAGGTTGGTGTTCATCGGGCTGGCTCGCGCAGTTGGTCGTACCCGGCCTGTTTGCCGGCAGCAGGCCAAGCCCGCAGGACGAGCATCCGCAAGCGAGCGCTGGCGGTTTGGGCGGACGGTGACGGCATGGTGCTGGCTTCTTGAGGCGTGGCCGCCATGCTAGGTGGGCGATGCCCAGGGTGCAAGCCGAGCGACGCGAAGCATGGGGTTCGCGCCGCCTGGTCGAGGCGTTTACGCCTGTTCGATAACGGCCACCCGCTGGCCGGCGCGCACCGCGGTGCCCGGTTGCACGCGAATCTCGCGGACGATGCCGGCCACCGGCGCGGTCAGCGGGATCTCCATCTTCATGGATTCCAGAATCACCAGCACGTCGCCGGCATCGACCGCGGTGCCTTCCTCGACCTGCACCTGCCAGAGGTTGCCGGCGATATGGCTGTCGACGCTGTGCTGGCCAACGTCGAGCGGCGCATCCTCGGTCACTTCGGCCACGCCTTCCTCGCTCTCGAAGTGCGCCTGGCCGGAGTCGATCCAGCGTTGCCGTTCGGCGGCGAAGGCCGTGCGCTGCTGGTCACGGAAGGCGGCGATGCCATCGGCTTCTTCGCTGAGGAATTGCTGGTAGTCGGCCAGGGCCAGCTCGCTTTCCTCGATACGCAGCTCGAAGCGACCGAGCGGGAAGTCGCGGCGGATGCGCAGCAATTCGTCGGCACTGACCGGGTAGAAGCGGATCTGGTCGAAGAAGCGCAGCAGCCAGGGCTTGCCCCCAAAGGCCGCCACTTCGCGGTAGCGGTTCCACATCTGCAGGGTGCGGCCGACGAACTGATAACCGCCAGGACCTTCCATGCCGTACACACACATATAGGCGCCGCCGATGCCCACCGAGTTTTCGGCGGTCCAGGTGCGCGCCGGGTTGTACTTGGTGGTGACCAGGCGATGGCGCGGGTCGAGCGGCGTGGCCACTGGCGCACCGAGGTAGACGTCGCCCAGGCCCATGACCAGATAGCTGGCGTCGAATACCGTGCGGTAGACCTCATCCAGATTCGGCAGGTCGTTGATGCGGCGGATGAACTCCAGGTTGCTCGGGCACCAGGGCGCGTCCTTGCGCACGGTGGTCATGTACTTGTCGATGGCCAACTGGCAGGCCGGGTCGTCCCAGGACAACGGCAGGTGGACGATACGTGACGGCACCTTGAGGTCACGCGCGGCGCACACGGCGTCCCATTCACCGGCGACGATCTCCAGCAGTTTGCGCAGCGCCAGGGTTTCCGGCTGGTAGTGCACCTGCAGCGAGCGGATGCCAGGAGTGAGGTCGATCACGCCGTCGAGCTTCTTGGCTTCCAGTGCCTGCATCAGCGCATGGCCGCGGAAGCGCAGCACCAGATCCAGCTCGGGCTGGCCGATTTCCAGCAGCAGGTGAGTATCGCCGGACAGGCGCGCGACCAGGCGGGTGTCGTCCTGGCCGATATCCAGCACGATGGGGGTTTGTAGTTCGGATGCCTTTGTGGGAGCGGATTTATCCGCGATATGGGTGTCGCCTGCATCGCGGCTAAAGCGGAGCGCCGCCCGTCCGCTCCCACCATTATCTTGTGCCAGTTCCCGCGCCGTGGCGGTATCCACCGGCACGAAGCGCACCTTGTCGCCGGCCTTCAGTTGGCCGAGCTGCCAGAGGTCCGCCTCGATGATGGTCACCGGGCAGACGAAACCGCCCAGGCTTGGGCCGTCCGGGCCGAGGATCACCGGCATGTCACCGGTGAAATCCACCGCGCCGATGGCGTAGGGATTGTCGTGGATGTTCGAGGGATGCAGGCCAGCCTCGCCGCCGCTCTCACGCACCCACTCGGGCTTTGGCCCGATCAGGCGCACGCCGGTGCGGCTGGAGTTGAAGTGCACTTCCCAGGCGGTGGCGAAAAAGGTGTCGATATAGGCGGGCGTGAAGTATTCCGGCGCGCCGTGGGGGCCATAGATCACGCGGATTTCGCGCACCGCGGGCAGAGCCGGATACAGCTCGGAGGGCAGTTTGTTGCCGGCCTGGCGATCCGCCAAGGGCGGAATATGCAGCACGTCGCCGGCGCGCAGGGCACGGCCGCCATGGCCGCCGAATTGACCGAGGGTGAAGGTGCTCTTGCTGCCCAGGTAATCCGGCACCTGAATACCGCCACGCACGCTCAAGTACGAGCGCGCGCCGGCACCGGCAATAGTGCCAAGGGCCAAGTTGCTGCCGGCCTTGATCAGCAGCGCGGTGTTCAGCGGCTGTTCCACGCCATCGATGCTCAGGGGGATCTCGGCACCGGTCACGGCGATCACCGCGTCGGTGTTGAAGCGCAGCAGCGGGCCGCTCATGGTGATTTCCAGCGCGGCGGCGCCTTCGTCGTTGCCAAGCAGGCGGTTGCCCAGGCGCAGGGCGCGGCTGTCCATCGGCCCGGACGGCGGCACGCCGACGGCCCAGTAGCCAAGGCGTCCGGGGAAGTCCTGCACGGTGGTCTGGGTGCCGGCGCTCAGCACCTCGAAGGTTGTGGCCTGGTAGGCCAGACTCTCGAGGCAGCGCGTCCATGGCGAGCCGCTGGCGAAGGGCGCGTCAGCAAGGATCTGGCGCAGGTAGTCGCGGTTGCATTCCACGCCGTACAGCACCGAGTCGGCCAGGGCTTTATCGAGGGCAGCGCTGGCCTGTTCGCGGCTCGGCTGCCAGGTGATCAGCTTGGCGATCATCGGGTCGAAGTAGGGCGGTATTTCGCAGCCAGCTTCGACCCAGGTATCGATACGCAGGGCTTTGCCGTCGGCTTCGGGAAACTGCACGGCGGTGAGCAGGCCGGGGCTGGGCTGGAAGTCGCGGCCCGGGTCTTCGGCATACAGTCGCGCCTGGATGGCATGGCCGCTGGGCTTCAAGCCTTTGGCCAGTTCGCCGAGCGGCGGCAGGTCGCCAGCCGCCAGCTCGATCATCCAGCGCACCAGGTCGACGCCCCACACCTGTTCGGTGACGCCGTGCTCGACTTGCAGGCGGGTGTTCACTTCCAGGAAGTAGTAACGCTCGGCCTCGCTGTCGTAGACGAACTCGACGGTGCCGGCACTGCGGTAGCTGACCGCCTTGGCCAGCTTGATCGCTGCGGCGCATAGCTCATCGGCCATGCCGGCGGGCAGGTTGGGGGCCGGGGTTTCTTCCAGCACCTTCTGGTTGCGGCGCTGCACCGAGCAGTCGCGCACGCCGAGGGCGATCACTTCACCCTGGCCATCGCCGAATACCTGCACTTCCAGGTGGCGGGCACGCTGGATGTATTTTTCGATAAATACGCCGCTGTCGCTGAAGTTGTTCTGACCCAGGCGTTTTACCGCCTCGAAGGCGTCGGAGAGCTCGGCGGCCGAACGGCAGACGCGCATGCCGATACCGCCGCCACCAGCGGTGCTCTTGAGCATCACCGGGTAGCCGACCTGCTCGCCTGCGACCAGCGCGGCGTCGAGGTTTTCCAACAGCTCGGTGCCTTCGAGCATCGGCACGCCGTGCTGCTTGGCCAGGGCACGGGCGGTGTGCTTGAGGCCGAACACGCGCAGTTGCTCGGGCGTCGGGCCGACGAAGGCGATGCCGGCCGCTTCGCAGGCTTCGGCGAAGGCGGCGTTTTCGGAGAGAAAGCCGTAGCCGGGGTGGATGGCTTTGGCACCGGTCTGCTTGGCGACGCCGAGAATCTTGTCGACCACCAGATAAGTTTGCGCGGCCGGGCCTTCGCCGAGAGAGAAGGCCTCGTCGGCCTGCTGGATATGCAGGCTGGCCACGTCGGCTTCGGAGTAGACGGCGACGCCCTTGACGTCGAGCTCACGCAGGGTACGCAGGATGCGGCAGGCGATGGCGCCGCGGTTAGCGATCAGTAGTTTTTCAAACATTCGAGGAACCCTCGAAAAAGGCGGGCCGTCCCGCCGGTATTAGGTCTGCACCACGGCCGTCCGTGGTGGCTTTGTTCGAGTAGCGAGGTGTCTTTCGTAGGGCGGGTTGGGTCGCTTAGGTGAAATCTGCGAGTGCATTGATGGGTTTCACCTACGACGCCCGACCCATCCGACGGGTCTACGTTTCACCAATAGGTGGACGTAAAGAGCGACGGCTACGCGCCCCGATCCACCCTACGAGTCACGGTTTTTCTGAGGAGCGGTGTTCAGGCATTGCCCTGAACGGCTCTGGCAGATCAGCAGCAGGATGCGGCGCAGGCGTTGGCTCAGTTCCATACCAGCACCTCGGCAGGCGTCGGGTTCCAGCCGTTGCAGGGGTTGTTGAGTTGCGGGCAATTGGAGATCAGCACGATCACGTCGGTCTCGGCGCGCAGCTCGACGTACTTGCCCGGCGCGGAGATGCCGTCCTCGAAGGTCAGCCCGCCCTCTGGGGTGACCGGTACGTTCATGAAGAAGTTGATGTTGGCGCCGATGTCGCGCTTCTCCAGGCGGCCGTCGTGCAGGCTGGCGCGCAGGAAGTTGTCGCGGCAGCTGTGCATATAGCGCTTGTCCAGCGCGTAACGCACGGTGTTGCTCTCCTGGGCGCAGGCGCCGCCGAGGGTATCGTGGCGCCCACAGGTGTCGGCGACGATGGTCAGCAGCGGCTTGCCGAGGTTGGAGTAGAGCACCGTGCCAGTGGTCAGGTAGACGTTGTTCTGCTTGCGCAGGGTGCGCTGCGGGTCGAAGCGCTCGCGCGGGTTGGCGGCGGCGAAGAACAGGGTATCGATCGCCTGGTTGCCTTCCAGGTCATGCAGGCGCAGGGTCTGCCCGGCCTTGACCTCGAACAGGTAGGGCTCGCCCGCCGGGATGGTATGGCGCAGCACGGCGGTTTCGGGATGCAGGTTGCTGGCGGTCAGGTTCATGTCGGCATCCTCAGAGGTACTGGCGTTCGGTGTTGTGGAAGGCACGGCCGTTTTCCGGGCGTGAGGTGCGGCACAGCACACTGATGCCGTCGCTCTCGACCTTGCTCCAGGCCAGTTGCACCGGCTTGGGCGCGTACTGCGGATTGGGGTCCATCGGGTGTTGCAGGGCGGTGAGCACCACCAGGGTGTCCATCGGCGCGTACAGCTCGATGTAGCTGCCCGCCTGGCTGTTGCCGGGTTGGAACTGGAAGGCGCCGTCTGCGTCGACCTCCACGCGGCTGAACAGGTTGAGGTTCATCAGCAGGTCCGGAAGGGCGAGGTTCCACTTGCCCATTTCCACCAGCAGGTTGTCCGTGCCGTTACGGAAGAAGCCGTTGCGCAGTTCCTGGTAGCGGCCCTGGCCGTACTTCTCGGCGACTTCCTCGGCATTCAGTACGCCGCCGAAGCTGTCGTGCCAGCCGCAGGTGTCGGCGGTGATGGCCGCCAGTACCTTGCCCATGTCCGAGTACAGGCAATGACCGGCGGTGAGCTTGGCGGTGTGTTGGCCCTTGAGGGTGTCGGGCAGGTTCAGGCGCTCGCTTTTCTCGACGGCGTTGAACAGCAGCAGGCTGACGTTGGCGCCGCCTTCGATATCGGTGAGGCGCAGCAGTTGGCCGCGCTTGAGCACGAACGAGGTATGGCCGCCGCCGGGGACGGTTTCCTCATAGAGGGTGGGGCGCAGGGTTAGAGAGGCAGTCATGCTCGGACTCCTTGTTGGGCAGTTGGCAGGCCGTCGGTCAGGTGGGCCGGCAGCGTGTCGAGCGCGACACGGACGGCTCGGCGATCTTCGTTGAGAGGAATGTCGTAGGTGATGCGCGCGCCAAAGGCGTTTGGCGCGTGTGGGTCGATGCGGGTCTTGTCGAACACCATCAGGCGGGTGCCGAGGCTGAAGCCTTCGGACAGGTCGTGGGTGACCATGAACACGGTCAGCCCGGTTTCGCGCCACAGTTCGAGCAGCAGGGCGTGCATGTCCTTGCGGATGCCGGGATCCAACGCGCCGAAGGGTTCGTCGAGCAGCAGTACACGGGGTTTCATGATCAGTGCCTGGGCAATCGCCAGGCGTTGCTGCATGCCGCCGGAGAGCTGGCTGGGGTATTTGTCGAGGGCATGGCCGAGGCCGACTTTTTGCAGCAGCTCGGTGGCCTGTTCCCGGGCGGCGCGCTTGGCGCTGCCGAACAGCCGGCCGAGCAGAGCGGAGCACGGCAGCTCCAGGCCAATGGCGACGTTATCCAGCACGCTCAGGTGCGGGAATACCGAGTAGCGCTGAAACACCACGCCACGGCTGGCATCCGGCTCGCCGGCCAGCGGTTTACCGTCCAGCAGGATCTTGCCCTTGCTGGGGCGCTCCTGGCCCAGCAGCAGGCGCAGGAAGGTCGACTTGCCGCAACCGGAGGCACCGACCAGGGTGCAGAACTCGCCTTCGGCGATGGACAGGTTCAGGCGTTCCAGAACGGTTTGTTCGCCATAAACCTGCCAAACGTTTTTTACTTCAATAAAGGCGCTCATGCTTTTGCTCCCTCGTACCAGGGAAAGCACAGCCGCGTCAGTTGGCGCAGACCCAGGTCCATCAGCCAGGCGAGCAGGGTGATCCACACCACGTACGGCAGGATCACGTCCATGGCCATGTAGCGGCGTACCAGGAAGATGCGATAGCCCAGGCCGTCGGTACTGGCGATGGCTTCGGCAGCGATCAGGAACAGCCAGGCGGAGCCCAGCACCAGGCGTAAAGCGATAAGCAGGCGTGGCAGCAGCTGCGGCAGCACCACGCGCAGGATCAGCGTCCAGGTGCTGGCGCCAAGGGTCTGCGCCTTGATCAACAGTTCCTGGGGGATTTCCCGGGCGCGTTGTTCAAGATCACGGGCCAGGATCGGGGTGATGCCGATGACGATCAGCATCACCTTGGACAGCTCACCGAGGCCGAAAACGATGAACAGGATCGGCAATATCGCCAACGGTGGCACCATCGACAGCACGGTGAGCAGTGGTGACAGCGGTGCCCCTAGCAGCGGCAGAATGCCCGCAGCGATACCCAGGCACAGGCCGACCACGGCAGCGATGCCGATACCCAAGCCGAGGCGCGTCAGGCTCGAGGTGGTGTCCTGCCAGAAGGCATATTCGCCAGTGCGTTTGTCTTCGGTGAAAGCCAGGCGGTCGACGGCCGCAACCATCTGGCTGGCGCTGGGCAGCAACTTGTCGTTGGGGTTGTCCGCCAGGCGCTGCGCCGACGCCGTGAAGTAGGCGAACAGCAGCAGCGCGAATGGCAGCAACACCAGCAGCAGGCGGCCGGCCCGGTCGGGATGTCGGTTGATCAGGCGCATGGCGATCTCGTTAGGCGTGTTGGGATTGCGAGGCGGTGGTCCGATCCACCACGCACTCCCGGGAGAATCAAAGCTGGCCGTCGGCGGCCATCTGCATGTAGGTCGGGTCGAAGCGCAGCTTGAGGTTGCCCTGGTCGCCAGTGGTCGCGCCGCCCGCGAAGCTCATACCGATGGCATCGGCGCTCTGCGCGCCCTCGCCGAGCAGGCCGTGATCGAAGGAGAAGGCTGCGACCTTGCTCATGGTTTCCGGAAGGCGCGGGCTCTTGGTGAAGGCCACGGCGTCCTTGGCGCTGTAGAACATCTTGGTGGTGGCGAGCTGCGCCTCGTAGCTCTTCAGGTCGGTGCCCGAGGCCTTGGCCATGTGCTCGCGGGCCGCCTGGCCGGCAGCGCCGCTGTCGCCCATGGTCGCCATGATTTCGTACCAGGCACCGGTCAGCGCCTTGCCCAGGGCCGGGTTGTCCTTGAGGGTGTCGCTGTTGACCACCATCAGGTCAATGATTTCGCCGGGAATCTGGCTGGAGTCGAAGACCTTGGTCACCCCTGGCGTGGCTTCGATTTCGGCGAGCAGCGGGTTCCAGGTGGTGACAGCGGTGACGTCCTGGGTGGCGAAGGCGGCGACCATGTCGGCATCCGAGGTGTTCACCACCTTCAGGTCACGCTCGCTGAGGCCGGCTTTTTCCAGGCCGCGGGCGAGCAGGTAGTGAGAGACCGAGAGCTCGACCAGGTTGACGTTCTGGCCCTTGAGGTCGGCAAGGGTTTTCTTCTCGCCCTTGAGCACCACGCCGTCGTTGCCGTTGGAGAAGTCGCCGACGATCAGCGCGGTGCTGTCCACGCCACCGGCGGCGGGGATGGTCAGGGCATCCATGTTGGTCATGGTGCAGCCGTCGAACTGGCCGGCGCTGTACTGGTTGATCGACTCGACGTAGTCGTTGAGTTGCACCACATCGATGTTGATGCCGTACTTCTTTGCCCACTTGTCGACGATGCCTTGGGTGGCGCCGTATTCCCAGGGCATCCAGCCGGCGTAGATGGTCCAGCAGACGCTGAAACTGTCCTTCTGGGCCGCCTGGCTGTTGAGGGTGATGGCTGCCGCGAGACCGGCGGCGAGAACGGAGAAAAGACGGGGCTTGCGCATGGGGACCTCCAGTTCGAGAAAGGGCGGGCAGGAGTGCGCGGCATGTCCCATCGCTGGGGGCGCGTTCTCCCGGGCTTTTGTCCCGCCGTGTAACCCCTCGAGGAGGTCGCCAACTCTCGGACCAGTCATTCGCCGTTGCTGGCGAACCGGAACCCTAGTCGGCTATTTGCAAATTGTGATGCCGCGACCCAGGCCATTACCGGGGCTTTCCTGCACATCCAGGTCTAAGCGAGGATCGTGCCAGGGTGTGACAGAACGTCTGGCGCGGGGCCAGGGGGGTTGGCTGGGAGATTCGTTGCGTCTTCCTGGTGCGCGACCAGAATTCGCTGCGCGGTTTCGGCGCATGGTGTTCAGCGTTGTAGCGGTCTCTTCTGAAATCATTTGTAGCGACTCACCGACGAGCGGAGCGGATTCGGCCTGCGCGCCATTGTCTGATGGGTTGGGAACACTCCCGGCATCGGCAGCCGCTGATGTGCGTTTCGCGGTCGAAGGAGGCCGCCCCATGATCCGTAAATCCATGCTCGTTGCGTTGTTGGGTTTCTCGCTGACAGGTTGTGCCGTGTACGGCGACAGTCGCTATGGCAATCGCTATTACGAACGTGAGTACCGCCCGGGCACCTATGTGGAGCGCACCGAGGTGTATGGCGCACCCCGCGTATACGTCTATGAGGATCGTCGCTACGACCGGCGCTACGCACCGCCCGTCTACCATGCACCGCCGCCCGGGTATTACGCGCCGCCACCGCCGCCGCGCTACTACAACCCGCCGGGTTATGACCAACGCTATTACGGTCGCCATGATCGCAATCGCCGTGACTACCGCCCGGCACCGCGGCCGGGTTGGGAAGGGCAGCGCCATCACTACCAGCAACAGCAGCGCCAGCGCTATTCGCCGCCGCAATGGCAGCAGCGCGAAGCGCCGCGGCGTATCCAGGGCATGCCCGAGCGGCAGCGCTGACAGCCGTGCCGATGCGCTCTACAGGTGCATCGGCACGTTCGTCGCCTGTAGTGGCATCTAGCAATTGTTTTTTGCGTGCCCGCGCCCCACCATGACGATGTTGCGTGTCTGGAAGCATTGTCGTGCCAATCGGCGGTTCTGGCGTTCTCTCACTTCGTTATCGCTGGCCGTTGCTGGTGGCGTGGCTGCTCGCCCTGTCGTTGGTGGCTGGCGGCCTGCAGGCGCAGTGGGACTTCCAGCGTATTGCCGCCCGTGCCGAGCAACTGTATGGCCCGTTGGGCGCCGGCAAACCCCGCATCGATGCCTGGCAACGGCTGCTCGACGAGCAGCGCAACGCCCCGGAGGCCGACAAGCTCAAGGCCGTGAACCGGTTTTTCAACCTGCAATTGCGTTTCCGTGACGACCAGGAAATCTGGGGCGTTGCCGACTACTGGGCGACGCCCGTCGAGGCGCTGATGCGCGGCGCCGCCGATTGCGAAGATTACGCCATCGCCAAGTACTTCAGCCTGCGTGAGCTGGGGGTACCGAGCGAGAAGCTGCGCATCACCTACGTCAAGGCGGTGCGCCTGAACCAGGCACATATGGTGCTGACCTATTACCCGACTCCCACCTCGGTACCGCTGGTACTGGATAACCTGATCGATGCCATCGAGCCCGCCACCGAGCGCAATGACCTGGTGCCCGTGTATGCCTTCAATGCCGAAGGGCTCTGGGTGCCGGGGCCGGCTGGCGGCAAGCAGGTGGGAGACAGCAAGCGCCTTTCGCGCTGGCAGGATTTGTTGAAGAAGATGCGCGCCGAAGGGTTTCCTTAAGGCGTAGCGAGGAGTTGTGCATGTCACTGTTCAAGCAGTTGTGTGTCGCCATCTGCG
>JAAIGF010387207.1_pt1 | contig 20111 bp, 23 predicted proteins | sample 6487441 | NCBI WGS metagenome assembly JAAIGF01 (sample SAMN13974129, study PRJNA590717) | phyllosphere metagenome | biome: pepper field; feature: multiple bacterial spot infested pepper fields; material: pepper leaves; isolation source: leaves from pepper fields | host: Capsicum annuum ... | reverse complement strand
TGATCAACTGTTAAAGCGATACGATCACATAGCACTAGAAAAGGTTTTTACCGTTTTAAAAGAACCTACATATGAATTTTATTGTTACAAACGCGGGATTTTATATAAATTTACATGGAGTAGTGAAAAAGATGATACTAAGTGAAAATACTCTGTAAGTAACATTTCCCGATTATTACTTTTAAATGTATATTAAAAGTCTCACAAAACGATAGTTCAGATATTTCTAAATAGATCATCTTGTAAAAATCAATCTGGATAAAATAATTAGCTGATTTGTTCAGGAAGATTGGATTCAAGAAGATAGCCACGCCAAGAATTGTCACCAATTCCCGGTTAATTTCCTGAAAGGAAGTAAACCGGCAGAGTGTCCAGCTGACCAGCTCCGGAGACTGGAGCCGGGAATGTTTGGAACGCTGCCACACACAAAGGATCACGAACGGTTATCGGGTAATTTCCTGAAGAGACATAGCTGCAGAGAATAGAAATTAAAGATGAATCTTAAAAAACGATAAGTCAGTCTCACATGTAAGTAAAAAAAGTTTATTTGTACACTAAGATAATTTTGTTATGAATTATAAAATATACTTTTTATCTTTGAAATTCAATATTCCGTTTTTCAGGAACATTGATTTGATTTAAGCTCTTCTTTTAGAAGAGCTGTTTTTTATTCTCAATCATTCTCATAAAAACAATAAAAAATAGACGAGTTTAGCAAAATCCTTTCAATGATTTAATTTGAAAAGATTAACTAATAACTTTTAAAACCAGCGATATGATAAATCCTAAGTATCCTTTAGTGTTCTACAATTCACAACAGGAATTCTTTCTCGAACACCTGGCACAAAATAATAAAGAATATTATACTTTAAAATTCTCGCATGGCAACGCAGTGTATTTATATTATGATCTTCAGGTAAATTCCTCTGTATATGATTATAGAGAGTGGCTGCATGGAATAAAGAATGCAGAATTAAGAAATAATATGCAGTCAGAGGGTTTTGAAAAATGTCTGCATACCGATCTATTTATTCAGTTCATGCGGAAGAAAAGAAATATAACGGAGAATGACTTCATTAAAGAAAAAATGGGTCATAAAGAATATAGCCGTTATAATGAGTTTTGTATTGAATAACCAATTTGGGATTAGTTGAAAAATGTATGATATAAAATAGCCTGCCATAAAAGCAGGCTGTTAAATGTTGGTCGGTTCATAACTTCTTCTACTATTAGCAGCTCTATAAATTTAACAAAATAATCCTTTTTAACAGGTGTGGTTCCATTTTGAAAAACTAAGAATTTTCCATTTACTTTTTTGTTTTATATAATTTCTTCCACTTGGAAACGGTATTCCTGCTTATATTAAAATGTTTTGCCAGATCAGTATTGTTTAAGCCTTGTTTATTTTGATGCTTCAGGATTTTTATAATGGTCGATTCATCATACGATTTAAATCGCTGATTGGACTGTCCGACTGAAATATTCTCTGATCCAAAAAGTTTTTTTTGAAGGTTAATTACATCAATTGTGGTAAGATTTGACTTGTTGAGAATAGATTTACAATCTGTTAGCTTATCCGGATAATTCAGAGTAATCATATCAGTATAAATCCTTTTGTAATTAGGCTGACTCATAAATAGTATTGTTAATGGCTTTGTTGAATTATAAAGTATTGTTTATAAATTATTTATTAACTATTTTTTTACTTTCATCTTGATTATCATACTTTTGTATCCATTTATATAGTGTGGCTTTAGGTATATTATATTCATCAATAATCTCTCTTTTAGTTTTACTTCCTTTGTGAATCAGATCCATTATAAATTCTATCACTTCTACCGTATAGATACTTTTTCTAGAGTGTGGAAGTGTTGAATTAATGCTTTTTTCTTTTACACATTTATGTTTAGAAACTGGAGCATACAGGATTAGATGCTGGCTGTATATGCGAAAAAAATCATACTCAAGGAGTTCGCACCATTTCATAATTATATCAGGGTAAAGACTCCTGCTTTCGTACATTTTAACAATGTCATTTTCTTTACATTTAAAGTAACTGCAGATCCGCTTAGAGTCAAAGCCTGTTTCCTTTACGCGCTGCAAAATTAATTGACCAATGTGTATATTTTTAAAGTTCATTTTTTTATTTTTAATTAGGATCATGCTCTTACTTACCTTTGTTTATACATGATCTTCCTATTTGGATTAATCATATTGCACATACAACCTTAGAATCAGCTAATATTTTTTTTAGAAATTATTAAATTTTAACCAAGATTTTATTTGTAGAAGAAAAGGCTAAAGATCCAGATGCAACCCTTTCTCTTTAGCCTGATTTTAATTATTCTGTAAAATACAGAAGAATTTTATTAAGGTTTCCAAAAAGACCATACTGTTCCATTAAACATGGCAAGTTGATGATTAACCGTATCATAAACTATCATCCCTGCAGAAGGATTGACGATATTCAGATGCGGGTTGGCTACTTTGGGCAATATCATGGCTTTGTCAGTATCCTTCAGCACCAGAATTCCCGGTGTCGTATCCGATGCTCCTCCGGTACCGATTACCATTTTAGCACCTGGGAGTTCCACTTTGGAAGCCTGAAGAACCGTATCCACTACCCCGGTAGTATCCACCGATAAATCAGACCATGAACCTGATTTATGGTATTTCACTTTCTTATCGGCGATATCATAAATAAACGTACCGTCTACCGCTCCGGTTACCGAGGCTGCAGAAGTTACCCATGGTAAAATAATCCCCCGGTTCCCGGTACCAAATTCCAGAGAAACCGACGCATTGCTCACAGAAGACTTACCGATGGCAACCTGGGAAAAACCTGAAGTAAATAACAGTAAAGAAAATATATTGATTGCTTTTTTCATTTTTTTTAAATTTTAATTTCGGCTTTAAATATTTATTTCACCGGTCATATTAATTTGAATTAATTCGGACATGTTTGGGTAGCCATAGTGTACCATGCGTAAGTAGTACCGTTGTTGGTAGTAGTGTACATTTTAAGGCTGTTGTTGGTTGTATCGTAAACGATCATTCCTTCTACAAAATTAGAGGAAGAGATTCCTATAGGATTACCTGTATTATCAAAGGCCACTCTGTTGATGACCAAGCCCTTTGTTTTAGATTCCAGGGCTGTCCAGGCACCTTTTCTTACCATCGGCCAGTTGTCTGCATTGATGCCTGCTCTTCCCAAAGATGAGATACCAAATGATGTACTTAGAGAGGTTCCTGAAGTCACACCCGGTTTATAACAAAAACATGCGGAGACAGCGCCATTTTCAGAATCACCGATTCCCTGGCCCTGTGTTCCTAAAGTATCGGCCAGACCTCCTGCATTTACCTGGACCGGAACACCATTTACGTTTATACAGCCAGTCCCGTTACATAAGTTCTGATTGGCAGCTGAAGAACCTGTTCCCACACTAAGTCCAGTATGGGCACTCACAAGCATGCTGTAAGCTACATTTTCATCACCTTCCATAGCATCAAGGCAACCGTCATTATCAGAATCCAGATCAAGGCGGTTCACAGTTCCATCGTTATCCGCATCTGCTGTACAGCTGGCATTGTATACTCCGAATATTATACCATGTTGATCATTACCTCCGGTCCACGTCATCGTTAAAGAAGCCACATCAACAGGTACGAAGAAGAATGTATATCCTTGTCCAGTAGTTGCTGGAGAATTTGTACTGAAAACAGTTCCTGAGACTCCAGGTGTGGTAGAAGGTGCTCCGTCTAATAATCCATAAAAATTTGTATTAAACACATTGGAATTACCAACAACGGTCAAAGGCACGGAAAAAGTATTGTTTACCACTGCAGTATTTCCACCTCCCAAACCGGCAATCCCGATAATGTACTGGTAATGATTGTTGGCTGAACCCAGGGAACTTGCGGAAACTCCGAAATTAATATTTAAAGTTCTGGGAACAGTTCCTAAGAGATCCAGATAGGTTGTAGGAAAAGAAGCACTCTGTGTTCCGTTCACTGTGATGGTAGTCGAAGCGACAGGTGGAGTAAAAACGCCCCATGTATTTCCTGTACCTGATGTTTTTGTAAGGGTAACGCCTCCTCCTGGCAATGTAGCTCCTGGCGGAACGAGAGGAACTACAGCGGTATTGTTATTCGTTAAACTGGTGGCAGTTGCCGACGACACCGAACCCATCGTTACAGTAGCCACACATCCTTCGGCTGTGTCTAAAATTCCATCGTTGTCATCGTCGAGATCAAGGCTGTCTGCAATTCCATCTCCATCTGAGTCGCACTCAACAGGTGTTAAAACAATATTGTCGATCCCTACATCATTGCCGTTATTGCCATTAGGCTGTAAATTGACAATCTCCAACTTGACAACAGATGTAGAAGGCGTAAATGTAAGGTTTAATCTTCTCCAGACATCGTCATTGGCGACTCCAAGATTGGTTGAATTGGCAGAGGCAAGAATATTGTTATTACTGTCTCTGATAATAAGCTCCAAATTAGGAACATCCGAACACGTATCACATAATCCGGCCATATCAATTCTGAATCGGTATAGCTGTCCCGGCACAACAACAAGATTGCTTACACGGTAAATATCGGCATTAACTGTTCCACTAGAATTAATATTGATTGCTAAATATCTACCGTTTGTCGAACCATTGGTTATATCATTATATCCTGCATCCTTATCCCCTGTAAGATCGGTCTTTATGAACTGTGAACTTTGTGCGGAAGAAGTCGTAACAGTATAAAAACCATCCCCAGGATTAAGGGCCTGATAAGTATGATTCAGCACATACTGATCTGTAGTCGTTGTGCTTCCCGTTCCAAAATTATTACTGAATACAGGGTTTCCTTCCGCTGTAGTAGGACAGTTTTGTGCAAAGCCTAAACAGCATGCAAGCAACATTGGTAATAGTGCCGCTTTTTTTATTTGTGCTAAATTATATTTTATAGTCATAAAGTAATTTAATGATGATGTATACTCGCTATAAAAGGGAGTAACTAAATAAGTTTTAATAAGAACTGATTTTTAGACTACAAATAATGGTGGCGGTCTTACGGAAAAGACTTCAGAAAAACAAAGGTCGATTGGTTTGTTGTTGAAATAATGATATTTCCATACATAGAGAAATTCCAATACCAAACTAATCATATCATGATACTGGAAAATATTTATTTTTAAAAAGTCCTTAGTCGTTCTGGAAGGAACAATATAGTTTCTGTTGGAACGTGAAGAATACGGTGTCTGATGTGAAAAGGGACTACCATTGATATTGCAGAAGTCAAATAATCTTTTTCGCTTCTCGAAATCTGATAGCGTTTGTCTGAGTTTTTTTGAGTTTGTGTGGTCAATATGCTGAATTGTTGCCTTTGACTTTATTTTTGCTATATCCCTGGCGGCAGCTTTGTCTTTTACTTTAAATACAATCCCTTCGCCGGAATTGCTAATCTCGTAATCCGTACTCTCATTTGAAGTAAACTGTTTATTAAAATTGGAGTCGGAAGAATATATCAGTGCATTACTCTTAATACTGATTGTAGGGAGAGTACCAAACCCTTCTTGGGAATATAGTGAACAAAAAAGAAATATCAACATTAAAACAGCGAATTTCCCGAATCCTATAGAAAGGGTCGTACCGGGCTTGCCGCTTGTAACATAATTAAATCTTTTTCCCAACCTGTGAATTTTCGCAAATATAGCTATTAATTTTTATATTTATCTATTAAATTTCACTTAACACTAATAAATTATTTTATTTTGTCACCTACTAATGAGAAAATCGCAAAACTGAAGTAAAGATTTATCTGGCTTTTGATAAAATCTTATCTTCTATTTATATTAATTTGTAGATTTATAGGATAATCTATTGAATTATTAATAAAAATTTAGTAATGAGATATTTAAACCGTTTTCGGTAACTTTTGGAAGAAGATGAGGCGGCGTGTATGGAGATAAAAAATATTACTAAATTATAATTTCAAATTTAAAACTAAACGATTTTACATAGGCTTTAGGATTTATTAAATTAATTATATATTTTTGAAAATGGACAAACGCTAATTTAGCGTCCACATTTTTTTCATCATTTGTGTTTTTTTTATAGTCTCTCAATCGAGAGGCTTTTATTCTATATTAATATAATAGAATCACTTTTCTTATCGTAAAGAAAATTAGAAATTAAAAACAAATCTCGCAAAACGATAATAACAGTATATTAATGGAATATTTAGCTTTAATAATGGGAATGCTGGGAATAATGTTTAAAATAATATCCAATCGCAAAAAGCTTTATATGAAAGATGATTCTGCATATCAAAAAGGCACTAGTATCGGAACGTGGATATTTTCTGTTTTATGCATTATAGCAGGAATATTGGGAATTGGCGAGAACATTATCGCTTTTTTTACTAAATGATGATCCCTTAGATTCTGCCAAGATGATGAAAAATTTAACAGGTATAAAAGCAATCACCTGCTTAGCTCCGGAATATTGGATCCAGGATATCCCAAACAATGGGTAGGTTAGAATCGCCATCAGCATTGGTAATTTACTGAATGGAGATAAGCCGGCACTCATTAAACTAATTAGCTTCGGGATATTGATCCGAGTATATCCTGTACGATGCCCATACCAGAAGTTATTACCGGTTCCGAAGTTCTTAAATAAACACAGCTGCAGAGAATAAAATTAAAAATGAATCTCAGAAAAAGATTAGATTGCAATTGCTGAATGTTTGGTGTGTCTTACAACGGCAATTGGAATCAATTATTTAAATATATTGGTTATTATGATTATATAACTAAAAAGTATTAAAAAACGATCTAACAGAAGAATTTATAAAGGTATACTAGAGATTTGAATCATAAAAATTCTATAATTTCCAAATGTCTTGTGCAAAGAGTTAATCTTTGCATGCATGATAATGGGAATTATTTTTCTTTTTATAAATTTATCAATTCTTGAAATTAAATTTTTATAACCAAAGATGTCTATAAGCAGAGCTATAATAAATGACATAAAAAATATTATATTAGAGTCAAAAAATAATGCGATCCGCACTGTTGATCATCATCGCACTATGATGTATTGGCGTATTGGCAAGCGTATTTTTGAGGAGGAACAAGAAGGAAAAGATCGTGCGGACTATGGTAGGTTTTTGACTAAGTATATTTCTGAAGAACTAGAACCGGAGTATGGTAATGGCTTTTCTAAAAGACAAATTGAAATTTTCCGCCAGTTTTACCGCACATTTCCAATTGCGAATACACTGTATTCGCAATTGAGCTGGAGTCAATATAAAATTCTTGTCAGGCTTGACAATCAGGACAAAATAGAGTTCTACATTGCAGAAACAATAAAGAATAATTGGACAGTCCGTCAGTTGGAAAGACAAATTTACAGTAGCTTATACGAACGACTTTTAATAAGTAATAATAAAGAGGGTGTATTAGCAGTAGCAAGAAATGAGAAACAGCCATCTGAAGCCAAAGAAATCATCAAAGATCCTATGATTTTGGAATTTCTAGGATTAAAGAGGGAGAATTCTTATTACGAAAAAGACTTGGAAAGTGCTATCATTACCCATTTGCAAGATTTTTTGTTGGAGTTAGGAAATGGCTTTTCATTCGTAGCAAGACAAAAAAGAATACATCTTGAAGGGGATGAATTCTTTGTAGATCTGGTTTTTTATAACAGATTATTACAATGTTTTGTTATCATCGAAATTAAAACACATAAGCTTACCCATCAGGATATTGGTCAATTGCAGATGTATGTAAATTATTATGACCGTAAGGAAAAATTACCTCACGAAAATCCAACGATCGGAATTCTGCTATGTGCAGATAAGAACGATGCAGTTGTAAAATTTACATTACCAGAAGGCGAAAAACAGATTATTGCAAGCCAATATCAGCTATATTTACCAACAGAAAAACAATTGTTAGAGGAATTAAATAAAGAGTTAGACAGTTTTGAAGAAAAAGAAAATAAAACCGAAACTTAATTTTAAAGCCTTTCGAAAACACATATACTAAAAGTCTCAAAAAACGATCAATTTAAATAAACCCTCAATACTTCTAAGTGTTGGGGCTTTTTAATTAGAGCCAAATGGATTGTCTTGTAGTCATTTTACTACATGAACTTCCATTTTGCACTACAAAGAAACTTTTACCGCTGCCGTAGATTTGTAATGTCACAAGAGGACAATTAATCAAGAATAAAAAATAAATAATACGATCATGATAAAACAATTCGCCATCGCAGCCTTAACTATCGGAGCATTCATCTTAGGAACCAACAATGTCCAGGCTCAGAATACGACCGCTACCACCACGGTAAACATTACCCTGAACGATGTGATCTCCATCGATGCGGGAAGTACGGCCATCGGGAACACAGTGGACTTCAACTATGTTACTGCAGCCGATTATAACTCTGATCAGACGGTTACCAAAGCCAACTCTTTAAAAGTGACATCAACGAAGAACTTCAACGTGAAAGTAAAAGCGGGAGGTGCTAATTTCATGAACGGAACCAACCTGATCCCTGTCAATGTTCTGGTCATCAAAGCCGCGACAGCTGCAGGAACCATGGGGGGAACAAAAAGCGCTGTTGTTTTATCGGCAACGGATCAGACTTTAGTATCCAATGCTCCGCTCGGAAGTGCCTTAACCCTGAATCTGGATTATACCATCCCGGCAGCGAAATCATCCTCCTCCGATATTTTGGGTAAACCGGCCGGAACCTATACGCAAACCGTAACTTATACAGCAACTGCTTTATAAATAAATTTTTCATATCAATATTTTGTGATTTGGTGTATCGAAGGCTTCCTGCAGGAGGCCTTTGATTTTGTATGTACTGATACCGGTATAGAGAACATTCAAAATCCGGGAATAAGTATCTGGCAGCTGTAAGGTTGATGTATGCTTTTAGACATTTAAATCTAATCAATACATCATACCAAACATTCGGTATATTTATTAGCCATTTGTGTCTTTTTAAACTTATCAAATTTCAAAAAATAATGGAGAAAAAGAAGCCGTATACTTTCCTGATAATAACAGTAATAATTTCGCCTTTCCCTTATTTCGATCTCTCTACATTCCGGAACTTTTGTATATTTAAAACCATTATCTCACAACGATAAAAAATCCCGGAAAAAATGAGAAACAGCATTTATACTTTGTTATTATTATTTTTATTCATAAGCGTTAATGCTCAGGAATATTCAAAATTAATAAGTGAAGCCGATAAATTATATGAAACAAAAGATTACAAAATGTCTACTGATTTATATACTAAAGCTTTTAAAATTGAAAGCAAAAACCCAAATCATTTATATAATGGCGCCTGTGCATCATCTTTGGCAGGAAATACAGAAAAAGCACTTAAATGGCTGAACTTATCCATAGATAATGGCTGGACAAATTTAAAGCACTTAAGTTCCGATACCGATTTAGAAAATTTACATTCAAAAAGAGAGTGGGGGAAAACAATTGGAAAGTTAGAAAAAAAGTTGCAGTTAATAGAAGCAAATTATGACAAACCCTTGCAGGCTGAATTATTGGCAATTCTTGACGAAGACCAGAAATATCGAATTCAAATGAATGAAACTCAAAAAAAATTCGGTCCGGAATCTAAAGAAATGCAGGATCTATGGAAAATCACCAGCCAGAAAGATTCGATCAACTTATTAAAAGTCAAAAAAATATTGGATGAAAAAGGTTGGGTGGGTAAAGACAAGGTAGGTGCACAGGCCAATAGTGCCTTATTTCTTGTCATTCAACATGCAGATCTGGAAACGCAGAAAAAATATTTGCCCATGATGAAAGAAGCTGTAACAAAAGGAAATGCCAGTCCGGGTTCCTTAGCTTTGTTAATAGACAGAATAGAAATCCGGGAAGGCAGAAAACAAATATACGGAAGTCAGATCGGAACCCATCCAAATAATAAAACGCTATATGTTTTACCTTTAATTGATCCTGACAACGTCGATAAAAGAAGAGCAGAAGTTGGCTTAGGTCCGATCTCTGACTATGTTAAAAACTGGAATTTAGTCTGGGACGTTGAGAAATATAAAAGTGAATTACCCGAATTGGAAAAATTAAATAAGAAGTAAAAAGGTCTGCAAGCTGCAAAACATTATAGAAAGAAGTTTCACAAAACGATTGTTGATCTATACGAAAATCTCTGCAATTATTATATGATCTGCACAACTTTATGCAAAAATAAAAACAACTGAAGAACCGGGTGCAGGTATGGTTTTTGTTGGTGAAATATAATCTACAGTGTGTTAAAAGCACTTTTTTGTATTTACAGTGCATCGAATACGCACTACCGTCTATTAAGCGGTAATTTATAAATCATAAAAATATTAATATGAAGCAGAGTGATGACAACAGAATGATTCCGATGACGTCGTTTTCCAGCGGTAACGGTAAATCGGTAGCAGATGATGTATATTATTATACCAATCAGATCGTGAATGTGGTAATGCTGGGGAAGCCCGGTGAAGATTGGTTTCTAATAGACTGCGGAATGCCGGAGTGCGGAGAGGAAATTATTGCTGCTGCTGAAGACCGCTACGGCAGAGACAGGCCGCCGGTAGCCATATTCCTGAGCCACGGCCATTTTGATCATGTAGGTGGAATTGTCAGGATTTTGGAAAAATGGGATGTCCCCGTGTATGCCCATCCTCTGGAAATTCCTTTTGTTACCGGCAAGCAGGAATATCCAGAACCCGACCCCTCTGTTGAAGGCGGCTTACTGGCCAAGCTGTCTTTTATCTATCCGCATAAACCCATCGATATTTCAGAACGCGTAATTGAATATCCGGAGTACGGTACATTACCGGGTCTCAGCGATTGGTACTGGATCCATGCGCCCGGTCATTCTCCCGGCCAGGTGGTCTTTTTCCGTGAGAAAGACCGTATCCTGATCTCAGCCGATGCTTTTATAACGGTAAAACAGGATTCATTCTATAAAGTTCTGGTTCAGAAACGTGAAGTACAGGGGCCCCCCCGGTACTTAACGACAGATTGGGCGGCCGCAAAGAACACTGTAGAAAAGCTGAGAAACTTATCTCCATCCATTGTGATTTCAGGGCACGGGCAATATATGGAAGGTGAAGAATTAAGACTTGGCCTGGATAAGCTTGCTGATGATTTCGACACCTTAGCCTTGCCTTCACACGGACGGTTTGTAGAGTAAAATCCGGAAATGTATAATATTGAGTTGTAAAAACTTCATGGAAATATTAAATGGATGACAAGATTGCTGAATATCCGTTTTTACTCCTATTCCTGTAATAATAGCAATAACTAACTTTTCAGAAAGCCTATCCCAAGAATATCTCTTTTTGATTCACACAAACATTTGTTCAGTGACATTTTCATAATAGATATTTTATACTTTTTTGTACTGCTTGTATTAAGGTAAATCTATACAAATTATTGAAAGTCAAATAAAAAAAGATAGTAAAGGGAAATAGACTTACTTCCCGATACAAAACTTCGAAAAAATATTCCCCAGCACTTCATCATTCGTCACTTCGCCTGAGATCTCACCGAGATGTTCCAGCGCATTGCGCAGCTCGTAGGCCAGGAGCTCGGTAGAAATCCGGAAGGTGATGGCTTCCTTTACCTTTTCTACGGCGTCAAGGGATTTTTGTAAGGCTTCAAAGTGACGCTGATTGGTGATCACAACGTTGTTTTCCGAAGCTTTCAGCTGTTCTACATAGGAAGACAACTCGTTTTTAAGATCCTGGATATTCTGGTTTTCGACGGCAGAAATTTTAATGAAATCAAACTCGTGGGTAATGGTCTGCCTAAAAGTATCTTCTGCTTTTTCATATTGGGTTGGGATTACTTCATCGATCTTTGTGGCGCAGATGATCAGTTTCAGATCCTCCCGCAGCAGGGATTGGATCATTTCAATATCTTCCGAAAAATCAGCGGTTCCGGCATCAGCCAGGTACACGAGAATATTGGCGTTCGCTACTTTTTCCCTGGCTTTTTTTACGCCGATCGCCTCAATTTCATCCAGGGTTTCACGAAGTCCGGCCGTATCGATAAGCCGGAAAGCATGGCCTTTGATATGGAGCACCTCTTCAATTGTATCCCGTGTCGTTCCGGCAATATTGCTGACAATCGCACGCTCTTCTTTTAAAAGCGCATTCAGCAGGGTCGATTTCCCGGCGTTCGGTTTTCCGATGATGGCCACGGCCGTTCCGTTTTTTATAGCATTTCCATATTGGAAACTTTCGATCAGGGAGTGTAGTTTCAGAGTGATCTTATCCAGCAGCTGGTTCAGGGCACTCCGGTCTGCGAATTCCACATCTTCCTCTGCAAAATCCAGTTCGAGCTCAATTAATGAAACAAAGTTCAGGAGGTCCGTTCTCAGAAACGAAATTTCATGGGTGATTCCCCCTTTCAGCTGACTAATAGCGACTTTCCGGGAAGCCTCGTTTTCTGAAGCAATCACATCGGCAATGGCTTCGGCCTGTGATAGATCGATCCGGCCGTTGATGAAAGCCCGCAGCGTAAATTCACCGGCTTTGGCCATCCGCGCGCCATTCTTAATCAGGGTTTCCAGAATACGTTTCCCGATATGCGGCGACCCGTGAAAAGCGATTTCCACGGAATTTTCGGTCGTAAAGCTTTTGGGTGCCAGAAAAATAGAAAGCATCACCTCATCGATCGCCTCTTCCCCGTCCATAAAATAGCCGTAATGGATGGTATGTGATTTCTGTTTGGCCAGGTTTTTTCCGGGAAAGGATTTCTGAACCACAGATAAGGCTTCATTTCCTGAAACCCGGATAATTCCTAAAGCTCCTACACCATTGGCCGTGGCCAGCGCACAAATCGTATCGTTATTCATGCCGCAAATTTACGGTTTTTAATCGCAAACCGCCATACCGTTTGTCTATTGCCACAATTGGGTACTGCGCAGTGAATGGCGAAAGGTCAAGCCGATCTGCCTATTGCTTGGCTAACTGATTTTCTGATCATTAACCTGTAAATCTGATCTAGGCCTTGTTCAGTCCCGGGTTTCCATATGTTTTTTCACATCTGGGATTTTGTTGTTTTCAAGAAATAGCTCAGATCCTTAAGCAATTTAAGGTTCATCATATGGAACTAATGTCTATGATGATTAAAATTGATGAGGTGGCCGGCGATCAGGCCTGCTGCGCCAAAATAAATCAGCGGCAGATGGATCTCCAAGATCATATCCGTAAAAACGGAGACTGAAATAAGCAGGAGGGAAACGGCAAACAGCGTTTTCAGCCATTTGATCCGGGTTTTCTTTGAAATCCGGTAAACCACCACGGCGCCTATTGCCAGAAAAGCCAAATCAATAAACGGATTGTGGGAAATTCCCAGTGGTACAATCAGCAATAATGGGAAAACCACACAGTGAATCAAACAAAGTACCGCAGCAGAGATTCCGACAACATCTAAAATTTTTGATTTCATAAAAGTAGTATTTAGGTTTATTAGAGTAACGCTGTTGCAAAAGTATAAATAATATTTATCAATGCAATAAGGTTGCATTAATTATTTGAACAGATCAAATCCTATCTGTATAATTTAATGTGAATTCGCTGATATTAATTTGAATATCAATCATTTAATATAAAGCCAACTTAAATAATTCCGGATTTAAAAACAGAATAGCTATTGACCAAGAATACCTTCGGAGATTTTGAAAAAATCATATCGGGAAGTTGCCAAACTGCAAACCGGAGGTCCTGCCTTACACGTTCCCGGTACATTTTTCGCCGCTACGCTGAAAAAATACTTGAACTGACGTTAATTTGAGTCAATTAAAATATGGCATATTATTAGATTAGAAATTTAAATCTCTAGGAGTTGTAGTTCATTCATACAATTCATTTAGATGAATAATGACATCAACTATAAATAGATCATATGAAACACAACCTCTTTAAATGGACCCTGGCCATGAGCACTTTGGTCCTGACGTTTTCATGCTCCAAGAAGAGCGATGCCAAAGAATCCCGGAACCTGACAACCAATGATTCTGCAAAAACAACAGCCATCAAACCTACCGGCGCTGCACCGGATTGGGGCAAAACCATGAAGCCGGAAATGCTGGCGGTTATTGAAAAACTGGGCAGCTACGGTGACAAGCCAATTGAAACCCTGACGCCGCAGGAAGCCCGTAAAAATCATACGCCGACCGATGCGGTGATGGACCTGGTAAAAGAAAACAACATTACCATGCCGGCACCCAAAGTAGATACTACCGGAACTGATATTGACGTTACCGGCGGAAAGATCCACCTTCGGATGTATACGCCGAAAACAGGAAACGGACCTTTCCCGGTGATCGTCTATTATCATGGCGGTGGATTTGTAATTGCTGATCTTGATGTGTACAATGCTTCTGCGCAAGGTCTTGCTGAACAAACCGGGGCTATCGTGGTTTCCGTGGCGTACCGTCAGGCACCGGAACATAAATTCCCGACAGCCCACAATGATGCTTTTGCGGCTTACGAATGGGTGGTGAAAAACGCAGCCAGCTTTAAAGGTGATCCTAAGAAAATTGCCGTTGCCGGAGAAAGTGCCGGAGGAAATTTAGCGGCCAATGTTTCCATCATGGCGCGCGATAAAAAGATCATGTTGCCATTGCATCAGATCCTGGTGTATCCTATCGCCCAGTCTGACATGAATACGGCATCTTACGTAAAATACGCCAATGCAAAACCGCTGAACAAAGCCATGATGGCATGGTTTACAAAGAATTACGTGAACACCATGAGCGAAGCGAAAGATCCCAGGATTTCTCTGGTGAATGCCAATCTTCAGGGCTTGCCTCCAACGACCATCATTACTGCAGAAATCGACCCGCTGAATCAGGATGGAAAGATGCTTGCTGAAAAACTTTCTGCTGCAGGTGTTAAGGTCGACAGTAAAGATTATACCGGGGTAACCCACGAATTCTTCGGAATGGCAATTATCGTTCCTGAAGCTAAGCAGGCACAGGCTTACGCTGCTGAAAAATTAAAAGCGGCTTTTAAATAATAAAACAATTCATATTTTTTTACCTCCCGTAAAGTAATCTTTGCGGGAGATTTTATTTTGTACAAAATTATTATTTGTTTTTGATGCTGATCGGTTCTTTTTAAATCACAAACCGTAAAAATACTGTAGCTTTATCATTAATTTAACAGCCAATGCAACAGCTTTCAAAGGGACAATTTTACGGTGAAACCCATTTTAAACGAAGCGTTAATTCATTGATGCTTACGGATACCGTGTATACGCACGATTTTGTCGACTGGCATTATCATGAAATGCCTTACTTTACTTTTCTGCTGCAGGGCGGTCTGATCGAAGGGTCTAAGAAAGGACGGATGAATTTTACGGCCGGCACTGTTTTATTTCATCATTGGGACGAATGTCATTATAATCATAAACCGACTGAAACGGCCAGGGGATTTCACCTTGAGATCGGCTCTGAATTTATAAAAGGTCACGGCCTGTCGTTGCAGAACCTTCAGGGAAATCATGAAGTACAGAATCCTTTGTTGAAAATTTTATTTTACCGGTTATTAGCCGAGAGCAAATCAAACGATCCGCTTAGTGAAATGATCATCGAAGCATCGGTCCTGGAAATTTTTTCAGGATTAAACAACGAATCAACGGATCATGAAACGCGTATGCCGCTATGGGTAACCCGGATCAGGGAAATCCTGAATGATCATGATCATACGTCTTTAAGCCTGACCGAAATGGCCCATCTGCTCAATATCCATCCGGTCCATTTATCCAGAAGCTTTAAAAAATATTTTCACTGCACCCTTGGAGAATATGTGCGGAGGATCAGAATTGAAAGGGCAATGGCTGAAGTGTTGAACGGCAATAAATCTTTAACCGGGATCGCCCATGACTGCGGATTTTCCGACCAAAGTCACTTCATCAGGATCTTCAAAGCTTATCTTGGCACGAACCCTTCTTTTTATAAAAAAATGCAGAAGCAAATGTTAATCTGATCCTATTTTTCCTGTTTATTTTATAGGAATTTTGTCCGGTACCCTAAATTGATACCTCGTGAAAAATTTATTTCTGATCTTTTGCTTATTTCTGATCGCCTTATTAAATGCCCAAATTCAGCAAACTTCTGACTCCGGACGTTTGCATGCAGCCCATGCCGGAAAGATTCTGTTTCTTCCGTCTTTTAAAAATCTGAATCAGATCAAGGAAAGTGATTTTATCAGGGAATATACCTTAACCAATACCAGTGATCTTGCTTTCGTTGCTTTTTTTGACAGGCCGCTTTCTGAATATAAAGCCAGGCTGCATCCGGATATAAAAAAGGATTCTTTATTTAAAACCGGAAATTATCAGTTGGCTTTATGGATTGATGGCAGGGAGATCTACAGAAGCAATCTGCTGCCCGGTGCTCCTCAGCAGAAAGTGCAGGATACAGCCGTTATACTTAACCGGTCTCTGATCAATAATACCGACGGGCAGGGTTCGTGGAGCGAATCGTTCTGGAACCGGTTTATAAGCAACGGCGGGGAAGAGGCCCTGAAAGACGGACGGCATCATCTGCGTATGGAAATCCGGCCTTATGTTAATGTAAACAATCAGGTTGAAACGGGACCTTTGATGGCAGGCGGTGAACTGGTTTTACAGGTATCCCGGAACCCTGTGATTGATCTCCGGAAAATTTCCTTAAATGCACCCAGGCCTTACGACGGTTTTCCGGTCTCCTCAAAACCATTTGACACTGCAAAAATGAAACACCTGAAAGGTCTTATTAAAGAAGGTGTGTTTAAACGGATTAACAGCATCATCGTCATTAACAAAGGAGAACTGCAGATCGAAGAATATTTCAACGGCGAAGACCGGAATACCCTGCATGATCCCCGGTCGGTCGGGAAATCCTTTGCTTCCACTTTAATGGGAATAGCGATCGGCCATCAATTCATTGATAATGAAGATCAGAAACTCAGCAGGCTTTATGATTTTAAAAAATATCAATATCCCAAAGGTAAAAGTGAGGCAACGATCTAAGACCTTCTGACGATGTCTTCCGGATTTGACGGCAATGATGAAGACCCTGATTCTCCCGGCAACGAGGAAAAGATGTACCCGAAGGAAAACTGGACTGATTTTGCCTTGAACCTGCCGTATGATCCGGCTTTGAAAAACAAATGGCATTATTTTACCGCCGGAACGATTGTACTCGGGGATATTCTGAACCGGTCTGTTCCCGGAGGATTGGAAAAGTTTGCAGAAGAAAAACTTTTCAGTCCGCTGCACATTAAAAGTTACCGCTGGGAATATACCCCGCAGCATATTCCCAATACGGCAGGCGGAATCCGGATGAAGGCCCTGGATTTTGCAAAATACGGTCAGCTTTATAAAAACAACGGAAGGTGGAATAAACAGCAGGTCATTCCCGAATCCTGGATAAAGAAAACCCTGACCCGGCAGGTCCGGATCCCAAACCGGAAAGAGGAATATTACAGCTACCTTTTCTGGAATAAAGGCTTTACAGTAAATAACAGGGAAGTAGAAGCTTTCTATTGCGCAGGAAACGGAGGCAACTGCATCATCATCCTGAAAGACCATCCCGTGGTCATCGTGATCACAGCAAGTGCCTATGGCCAGGCCTACGCCCATTCCCAGGTCACCCGAATGCTGGAAAACTTTATCCTTCCTGCTATGCTTGAGTAAGAAAGAGGGCTTTCCCAGAGCCTGACTAAACAGAAGGTAATCGGAAAAAATGTTTTTAAAGAACAGACGGACAAATGAGAATAATGCTTATGAAGCTTACTACGCATATCAAGGCATTTCTGAGGCTGAAGCCATTTAAAAATTCCAGATGGATCGTCCGGAAAAGGATGAGCTCATCGATCATACGCATGGCCATGGATTCTCATATTTTTCGGCCGAATTCCTGCCAGGCAGCTGCCGGTAAAGCAGGCCTAGGTCTGCCCTTTCGATGCAATAAAGTTCGGTTCCATTAATGGCTTCAATGTGGAGTCGGGTAGGGGATTGCATTTTGAAGCTTGTGGTCTCCGTAAAAAATTCTTCGGACAGCACCATCCGGGCCTCCCCGTTCCTGATCTTCAACGTAAATAAAACGCAATGCCCCGCTTTTCACGTAATAATACCGGTTAACGATCTGGCCGTGCTTCAGCAGTAGCAGCTGGTTTTTCCGGAGATTCTGAACTCGGAATCTGGAAACAATTAAAGCCAGCTCCTCTCCGTTGAGATGGGGAACATGGGTTTGATAAAATCGGCAAGCTCTTGCATAAAATTTGGCATAGGTTCACAGAACATTATCCACGCAAATGTGTTATAAATTTTCCTGGTTATTTCGGGAATTATAACAGAGGTTTATAAAATCTTAGGCATTTGTTCTTTTGACTACATCTAAAAATACAGCCCGGTTTGGGATCATGCACAAAAGTTGGGACTAAGCAAAAAGTTTAGTTAACCTGAAAAGAAAGAAAGTTCTGTCTTTTACTCTCTGGAGCTGCATTCTGAAGTTTTTGATCTTGGCATTGAAGGATTTGGCAGCTGCATTGGTGCTTCTCTGATCAAAGTAGTTTAAAATATCCCTATAATGATTCTTTATTGTTTTTATTAAAGAAGAAAAAGATTTAAAACCTGATTCTTATATCGACAAGCTCGATCCTGCAACCAAAGAACACCTGGTCTTTCTCGTGGATAACATTATCCAAAATTTTAAAACAAAACAGGCGTTTGCCAAATAATAAAACCCCTCGCATTTTGCAAGGAGTTCTTTATTTAACAGTTCAAAGTCCGGAGACTTTGCGCAGCGAGGGATTGCCTATTAATTTATTACATTTCCATCCTCATCAAGTTCACTTTCTAAATATCCAATAACTTTACCCCAATCTTCACTTAAATAAAATGTTCCAATATAATTTTTGTTATCAATAGTTACCCCTCTTAATAGAATTCCACAATAATTGTTCATTCCGATAAGTAAATTATTTATTTGTTCTGCAAATTTATAACGCTTATTATCAAATGCATTTCCCTTTCTTATATTAAATATTCCAATTAAATTTTCTCTTTCAAACCTACCATTACTTATTTTTACATGATAATCATTAATTTCCCCAGATAGATTTACAGTATATTTTATTAAATTAAAAATATCTTCTCTTGTTTTCATTTGTTAAGGTTTTACATATTGAACATTAGCTCTAATTACTGGACCAAAAATTAGCCATTCACTTTCTTGCATACTTTTTCCTGTAGAAGAAACATTTGGTATTGCATTTACTCCTATTTTAAATCTTTTTGACAATATAACTCCGGGCGTATTTGCTAAAGGTCCTTTTGCAAAATGTAGAGCAGTATTTATATCTATTGTCCAAGATGTCCAAACTGAATAATTATCTCCCATAGCATGATCACCCATATCCCAATGTGCTGTTTCTCCAGGTCTTAGACCATTTGGTATTGCTATGCCAAATAATGCTTCATTATACATTTTACGTTGTATTTCAGTAGAACCTGCGGAAGATACTCCTCGATATAATAATATACCGTTCCTATTAACATCACCACTTATCGGAATATCTAAAGATCCATCAAACTGCCTAGTCCAGTTAAATTCGGGTTCTCCAATCATCGTAGGGACGAATATAGCTCCTGCTGTAAGACCTGCCGTAGAAAACAAACCCGTTCCAATACCTTGTAACTGCTAAAAATAGACCCTTCAGCTACTCCTTCCGGAATTAATGCAAAACCTGTTATCGTTGCTTTTACTGTATGTCCGGCAGCCGTACTTTTCTTTCCCCTAAAAAGGTTACTGAAGAAATTACCTATTCTTTCTATAATTCCCGGCCTCGTGCTGATTTTCGGACCAGGTCCGCTTCCTCCACTGCCATTGCTTTCCCTGAAAGAATCCTGCCTGAACGATTTCGGGCGATAGGCACTACTGAAATTATGGTAGTTATAAAAACCCTCCATTTCGCTGTGCCACTGGCCTTCGGAGTCATACGAACCCATTCCGTCGGGATCCGTAAAGCGGATCGGGTTATCCATTGCGTAATGGTACGGCGACCATCTCCGGTAGCTT
>JAAIGF010194594.1_pt1 | contig 20205 bp, 16 predicted proteins | sample 6487441 | NCBI WGS metagenome assembly JAAIGF01 (sample SAMN13974129, study PRJNA590717) | phyllosphere metagenome | biome: pepper field; feature: multiple bacterial spot infested pepper fields; material: pepper leaves; isolation source: leaves from pepper fields | host: Capsicum annuum ... | reverse complement strand
TGAGCATCACCGACCACCGCTGCGCGCGAGCAAGCGCGCTGCACGCTGTTTTCTGCATCTTCGACCTTGCGGGCATGCACGCATGAGCCGGCAACTCGTAGGTGAGTTGATCTCCGAGGCGGTCGCGATGTTCATCATCATCGCGCTCGGCGATTCGGTGGCGGCGATGTACATCCTGTACGACCCCAGCCCTTATCAAAACGCCTATTGGGGCGTGTGTATCGCCTGGGGCCTGGCGGTGACACTGGCGATCTACGTGACCGGCTCGGTGTCCGGGACGCACGCCAATCCGGCGGTCACGCTGGCGCTGGCACTGTTCCGCGGTTTTTCCTGGAAGAAGGTATTGCCCTACTGGTTTGCGCAGGTGGTCGGCGCATTCCTGGGCGCGGCCATCGTCTATCAGTTGTACGGGCCGGTGATCGATCACTTCAACCAGGTGCAGCAGCTCACCCGTGAAGCCGGCGGCGCAGCCGGGGTGTTCTTCACCGCACCGGGGCTGGCGGTCACGCCGATGCATGCACTGGTCGACCAGATCATCATCACGGCGTTCCTGATCTTCGGCATCTTCGCCATCACCGAGCAGTTCAACGAGGCCGCACCCACTGCCAACTCCGGCGCGTTGATGATCGGCTTGCTGGTCGCCACGCTGGGCGCGTCGATGGGCTATCTGGAGGCCTGGGCGATGAACCCGGCGCGCGACTTCGGCCCGCGCCTGTTAGCGTATTTCGCCGGCTGGGGCGAGGCCGCGTTGCCGGCCAAGGACAACTATTGGTGGATCCCGATCGTTGGCCCGTTGATCGGCGGGCCGATCGGCGCGCTGGCCTATCAGTGGCTGATCCTGCCATTCCTGCCGGCGCGGGTGCGCCATCTGCAAGGCGGCAGCAAACCGCTCGATCCACTGTGATGGTGCTGCGCCAAGCCAACAATCACGCTGACGACGCGTGAAGTTACCTGTGGCCAAACCCTGATGGCCACGCGGCGTCATCGCCTGCACCGACCTTTCTCGCCGTGCGCCAATGCCGGCATTGTTCGAGGAATTTTCGATGGAAAAGCAGTACGTCCTTGCGATCGATCAAGGCACCACCAGCTCACGCGCGATGTTGTTCGACCGCCAGGGCAAGGTGGCCGGCGTGGCGCAGCGCGAATTCGGCCAGATCTTTCCGCAGCCGGGTTGGGTGGAACACAACCCTCGCGAGATCATGACCAGCGTCTATACCACCATCACCGAGCTGCTCAACAACGCGCAGATCGATGCGCGCGCGATCGCCGGGATCGGCATCACCAACCAGCGCGAGACCGCGGTGGTGTGGGACAAGGCCACCGGCCAGCCGATCTACAACGCCATCGTGTGGCAATCGCGGCAGACCAAGGACATCTGCACCCAGCTCAAGGAGGCCGGGCATGAGCAGATGGTGCGCGAGAAGACCGGCCTGCTGATCGATGCGTATTTTTCCGGGACCAAGGTCAAGTGGATTCTCGACCACGTCGAAGGCGCGCGCGAACGCGCGCAGAAAGGCGAACTGGCGTTCGGCACCATCGACAGTTGGCTGATCTGGAATCTCACCGGCGGCAAGGTGCACGTCACCGACTACACCAATGCCTCGCGCACCATGATGTTCAACATCCACACGCTTGAGTGGGATGCTGAACTGCTGGCCATGTTGGACGTGCCCGCGCAGATGCTGCCGGACGTGCGTTCGTCCAGCGAGATCTATGGCATGACCCAGACCCAGTACTTCTACGGCGAACAGGTGCCCATCGCCGGCATTGCCGGCGACCAGCAGGCCGCGTTATTCGGCCAGGCCTGCTTCGAACCGGGCATGGCGAAAAACACCTATGGCACCGGCTGTTTCATGCTGATGAATACCGGCGACAAGGCGGTGGCGTCCAAGGCCGGTTTGCTGACCACGATTGCCTGGGGCATTGACGGCAAGGTCGAATACGCGCTGGAAGGCGCGATCTTCGTTGCCGGCTCGGTGGTGCAGTGGCTGCGCGATGGCTTGCGCATGCTGGGCAAGGCCAGCGACTCGCAAGCCTATGCCGAGCGTGCCGGCGACAACGATGGCGTGTACATCGTGCCGGCCTTCGTCGGCCTGGGCGCGCCGTACTGGCGCAGCGACATCCGCGGCGCGGTGTTCGGGCTGACGCGTGGTACCACCAAGGAACACTTCGTGCGTGCAGCAGTCGAATCGATGGCCTACCAGACCCGCGACGTGCTCACCGCGATGCAAAGCGATTCCGGCATCGAGCTGAAAGAACTGCGTGCCGACGGCGGTGCCATCGCCAACGACTTCATGGCGCAGTTCCAGAGTGACATTCTCAATGTGCCGGTACTCCGCCCGGAAGTCGCGGAAACCACTGCGCTGGGTGCGGCGTATCTGGCAGGGCTTGCGACTGGGTTCTGGGGCAGCCGCGAAGAAATCGCCAAACAGTGGGCCGTGGATCGCCGCTTCGAACCGGCCATGGCCGACGACAAGCGCCAAGGGCTCTACGCCGGCTGGCAGCAAGCAGTGGAAGCGACGATGGGATTCCGCATCAGCTGACACTGGTGCCGCAACACGACAGCGCCCAGTGTGAGGTGGGCGCTGTGATGAGCTCATCTTCGAGCGTCGAGGACACACGCAGGGCCACGCAACGCAGCCTGGTGCGCAGCGGTGGTTACTGGCCGCCGGTGCTGGCACGTCCCGCGATGGTGTCCGGGTCCCAATGTTCCTTGATCAGGCCCTTCTCGATCCGGAACATGTCGAACCAGGTGGTGGTGTACGTGGTGCCGGGCTTATTGGGGTTGGGTAAGGTGCGCACCGACACCAGGGTGACCAGATCGCCATCGGCGGTGATGGCGACCAAGGGCAATCGCACCCGCGGCTGCACCGGCGTCGGCTTCACGAACGCGGTCAGGAAGGCGATAAACGCATCGCGCCCATTGGCCACGTTCGGATTGTGCTGGATGTAGTTCTTGTCCATGTACATCGGCGCGTACTGCACCTGGCCAGCTTCGAACACGGTGCGCCAGAAATCGTAGACCAGCCGCTTGTTGGCAGTTTCATACCAGGTGCTGCCGAGCAGCATCTTCTGATGATTGGGATTGGCCGTTACCGCGGTCTGCGCGAACGCAGCCATTGGCGCAACCAGCATGACCAGCAACAAGGCACGGGAGAGCAACTTCTTCATGGAGTACTCCTGGGTGGAGAGTGGCAGTGCGCTCATCGGGGACGCCAGCAACGTGTCCGTTGAGCGGGGGGAAGACGCGCGTGCGCACAGCTGCATTAACGCGTCATCGCCACCCTACCGGTGCCGTTCACCGGCCCGCTAGCCGCCTGAGCATGCACCTGGGCACTTGTGCAACCGTTGGTGAGAAAAACATCACCCATGTGGTGAGCGGCAGCGTGCTGCTGCACCGTGTACAGAATGGACACGGGTGTCGCGGTCGGGCGGACGATGACCGCAGTGGAAGCAATGCATGTGCGCTGACGCGCATCATTCAAGCCGGTTTGGGGAAGCGCTGCTGTGCGCACGCATCGCACTTGCGGAGCCAAGGCGACATCGAACCAAGATGTCCACCTAGAAATCCGCTCCGCGGCGTCTGCTAATTCGCGATCACCAATGCGCCATCAGTCCGATAGCGCGGCCAACGGGAGACCTGCATAATTTTCCGCCAGCGTCGCGCGGCCCGCCTCGCTACCGAGCAGATAGTCCAGCTCCGCTCCGTGCAGCCGCGCAGTGAATGCGTCTTCGTCATCGAAGCGGTGCAACAGGGTGGTCATCCACCACGAGAACCGCTCGGCCTTCCACACCCGCTGCAAGGCCAAGGTCGAATACTGTTCCAGCACACCTGCATCGCCGCTTGTCTGCCAACGCTCGAACAGCTGCGCCAACAGGCCGACATCGCCAAGCGCCAGATTCAGGCCCTTGGCGCCGGTGGGTGGCACGATATGCGCAGCATCGCCAGCCAGGAACAAGCGGCCATACTGCATCGGCTCGGCGACGAAACTGCGCAGCGGTGCGATGCTCTTCTCGATCGATGTGCCGGTGACCAGTTGCGCCGCCAACGCAGGCGGGAGCCGTGCACGCAACTCGTCCCAGAACGCCTGATCGCTCCAGGCCTCCACCTGCGCGCTGGCCGGCACCTGGATGTAATAGCGCGTACGGGTGGGCGAGCGCATCGAACATAGTGCAAACCCGCGCCGGTGACGTGCGTAGACCAGTTCTTCGTGCACGGGTGGCGTATCGGCCAGCACCCCGAGCCAACCGAACGGGTATACGCGCTCGAACAGGCGCAGCCGCTCGGCGGGGATGCTGGCACGGCTGACGCCGTGATACCCATCGCAGCCGACGATGTAATCGCAGTCAAGACGCCTGCGCTGGCCGTCCTGCGTGAACTCCACTGCAGGCGTGGGGCCTTCCACATCGCACAGGGCCACGTCCTGCGCGTTGTAATGCGTGGGTGCCCCGCTGCGCTGGCGCGCATGCATCAGATCGGCGGTGACCTCGGTCTGCCCATAAACGGTAACGCCGCGGCCGCAGCCGCGCAGCAGATCGATACGCTCGCGCTGACCGTCCAGGGACAATTCGAAGCCGTGATGCAGCAAGCCTTCGCGCTGCAACCGCTCGCCGACGCCGGCGCGCTGCAGCAGTTCCACACTGCCCTGCTCCAATACCCCGGCGCGGATGCGCGCCAGCACATGCTGGGGCGTCTGCCGCTCGACGATGACGCAATCGATGCCGGCGAGCCGCAACAGTTCGCCCAGCAACAGGCCCGATGGCCCGGCGCCGATGATCGCAACCTGCGTTCGCATGCACTGCTCCTGGCCTGGATGGCGATGCGTGCAGTGTCGGTAGCCAAAGCGCTGCATTGAAGGGATGATTGCGTGCAGTCCTTGGACTTTTCGACGATGGCCACATCCGTGCCCGACACTGCCGCAGTCCCTGCCTTCGGCTTGTACGGCGAGCAACACGCCGATGCCGCGGAATTGCTGCATTGGGAATCGATTGCCGCACGCAGCCGGCTGCACGACTGGCAGATCGTGCCGCACCGACACGAGGATTTGGCGCAACTGGTCTATGTGCAGCGCGGACCGGCCACCCTGCAGCTGGATGGGCGCACCCAACGCCTGCGCGGTGCCAGCGTGGTGTGGCTTCCGCCGCTCTGCGTGCATGGCTTTGCCTTCGACCCGGCAGTGCGTGGCCACGTCATCACCATGTGCATGCCGCTGGTCAGGACGGCGCTGAACGCTGCGCCGTTACTGCAACAGGTCATGGCCGCGCCAGCCGTTGTGCACGCCCAGCATGCGCGCAAATGGCTGGATGTGTTGTTTGGCAGCATTGCGCAGGACCACGCACGCCGGTCGATCGGCGATGACCTCGCAGCGCAGGCCGCAGCGGCGCAGCTGGTCATCTGGATGGCGCGTACGGCACTGGAACGCGCCCGGCATGCCGCAGCGATCAGCCCGCAGGCAGACCCGGCGCTGCGCCACCTGCGCGCCTATCAAGGCTTGATCGACCAGCACTACCGCGCCCACTGGCCGATTTCCCGCTACGCCGATCAACTCGGGTTGACGCCCGGTCACCTCAACGCGTTATGCCAGCGCCTGGCTGGCGCCTCCGCACTGCAGTTGTTGCAGCGCAGGATCATGCTGGAAGCACGCCGCACCCTGCGTTACACCAGCCTGAGCGTGCAACAGATTGCCGCCAGCCTTGGATTTTTCGACGCCGCCTATTTCAGTCGCTACTTCGCACGGCACGCCGGTTGCTCGCCGACGCGCTTTCGGGCCGGTCAGTAGGAGCGACCAGCAGAACGACTTCGCTCACTCGCTGCGCGCGTAGCAGGGAGAACGTTCTGCAGACCAGCTGCAGGGTCCTTGCCCGCCCACCATCGCAGGACACGCTGCACGTGGCGAGGGCACCGCGCGCTCGACCAGTGAAGCCTTTGCCTGCATCCAGAACTGATGCAACGCCGCACCAAAAATCCAAGGCAAGGGCCGGGCACGTGACCGCCATCCATACAGCGATGGAGAGGCCGAGCCAGCCGCCCCATTCCCAAGCCATTGCGATCAGAACGGATACTGCGGCACTTCGCTCTTGATCGTCAGCCATTGCCAGTGCGTGTACTGCTCCCAATCGGCGGGGCCGCCGACGCTGGTGCCGTTGCCCGACGCACCGGCGCCGCCGAATGGATTGACGACTTCGTCGGCCACCGTCTGGTCGTTGATATGCAGCAGGCCGGTGTGCAACTTCTCGCCCAGGGCCAGCGCGCGCGAGACCGATGCCGACAGGATGCCGGCCGCCAGCCCGTACTCGCCCTGGTTGGCCAACTCGGCAGCGTCGTCGCCGGTGTCGAACACGGTGATGTTGATCACCGGGCCGAACACTTCTTCGTCGAACGCGCGCATGCCAGGACGCACGTTGGACAATACGGTCGGCGCATAGAACAGGCCTTCATGGGTGGCGCCGGCCTCCACGACCGCGCCGGCTGCGACGCTATCGTTGACGATGTCGACGACGCGCTGCAGCTGGCGTTGATCGATGATCGGGCCCAATGCCACGATGCCGCTGACCGGGTCGCCTACCGGCAAATGGCGCGCTTTTTCGGCCAGCCGTTGGGTCAGTGCCTGCGCCACGCTGCGGTGCACCAGCACACGCCCGGTTGCCATGCAGATCTGGCCCTGGTGCATGTAGGCGCCGAACGCGACCGCCGAGGCAGCCTTGTCCAGATCCGCGTCGTCGAGCACGATCACCGCGTTGTTGCCACCCAGTTCCAGCGAGACTTTCTTCAGATGGCGGCCGGCAATTTCGCCGATGCGGCGGCCGGCGGCCGTGGAGCCGGTGAACGCAATCATCGGGACATCCGGCGATTCCACCAGCGCCTGGCCAATCTGCGCATCGCCATGCAACACGTGCAGCAGGCCCTTGGGCAGGCCGGCTTCTTCGAGCACCTGCGCGATGATCACGCCACCGGTGTAGGGCGTGCGCGGGTCGGGTTTGAGAATGACCGCATTGCCCATCGCCAGCGCCGGCGCCACCGAGCGCAGCGACAGAATCAATGGGAAATTGAACGGCGAAATCACCCCGATCACGCCCAATGGCAGGCGGCGCGCAAGGCTGAGTTGGCCGGATGCGGTCGGCAACATCTGGCCGCTGGCCTGCAACGGCATTGCGGCAGCCTGCTGGTAGAACACCACCGATTCGTCCACCTCGCGCTGGGCCTTGGGCAGGATGCCGCCGGTTTCGCGCGCAATCAGCAACGTGGCTTCGGCACTGCGTGCCTGCATCGCCTGCGCAGCACGATGAAAGACGGCTGCGCGTTCGCGCGGCGGTGTCGCGGCCCAGGCACGCTGCGCCTGCTTGGCCTGTGCGATGGCAGCGGCGACATCGGCCAGGTCGGCCTTGCCCACTTCATGCAGCAAGGCGCCGGTTGCCGGCTCATGGATGGGCACGCTGCCACCGCGACCGGGCACCCAGTCGCCATTGAAGATGCAGCCATGCCACGCGGGCGAGTCGGTCGCAGCGGCGGTTGCGCTGGTAAGGGCATTCATGGTCTAGCCTCCTGCTAAAAACGTGTGGGGATTACAGCGTGGTGGAAGCCAGCCCGCCATCGATCGGCAGGGTGATGCCGTTGATCCAGCGGGCTGCGTCGGATGCCAGAAACACGATGCCCTCGGCCACTTCATCGGCATAGGCCGGGCGGGTCATGCGCTTGGCGTCTGCCTTGACACGTTCCTCGCCGAGCATGGCAGCAAAATCGCCCAGGATCGGGGTGAACACCGGGCCCGGAGAGACGTTGTTCACGCGCACGCCGTGGTCGGCGAACCAGGGCCGCGATTGCAGCAAGGTCCACACGATCAAGGCCTCTTTGAAGTATTGGTAGCAGGTGTCGTGCGCCACCGGATGCGCCGCCAGCCACGCGCGGCCGCTTTCGAAGCTGTCGGTTGCCGCCAGCTGCTTGTGCAGGTCCAGACGCTGCGGCCATTCGGCGCCCAGGATCGAGGCGACATTGATGATGGAACCGCCCAGCACGATGCGTGGCAGCAACCCCTGGGTCAGATGGCGCAAGCCCAGATAGTTCACCCGCGCCACCACATCCAGCGGCGCGGTGCCCGGCACGCCGGCAATGTTCGCCAGGGCATCGATGTGGTCCGGCAACGCCTTCACCAGGGCATCGATGGATGCCGGGTCGCCGAGATCGGCCTGGTGAAAGCCGTGCAGGGTCATCTGCACGGGCGTGCGATCGACCCCGATCACCTTGGCACCATGAAACCGTGCAAGCCGTGCGACCTCCGCGCCAATGCCCGACGCCACGCCGGTCACCACGATCGTCTTGTTCTGCAAATTCATCGCCATCCTCCAAAGGAGCCAGCCGTGCCGGCGCTAGAACACATGGACATACTCGAAATTGACATTGTTGCCGGACGCGGCATTGCGCACCTCCACCGGTAGATAGACGTTGGCGAACAGGATGTTGTTTGCATCAAAGCGCCACACGCCACCCGGCCCTGCATAGAACGCGCGTTGACGGCTGTCCGGCACGCGCTGGTCGTTGGTGCGGTTGTCGCGGAACTGGGTCAGGTAATACGCATTGATGCCCAGCCGCAGCTTCGGTGCCACCTCCCAGGAGGTGGCGAAGTTGATCCATCCCGCATCGCCTGCCTGACCATTGCGGAAGTCGAAGCCTGGCGGCAAGTTCGGACGGCGCTCGCTGCGAAAGTTGTAGATGTAGTTGATGCGTGCGCTAAGTTCCCAATTGGGCGTGGGCAGTACCGTGAATGCGTAGCTTGGAATGAGCGACCAGTAACCGGAGCTCTGGTTGAGATCGCGATTGCCGTCGTACTTGCCAATCGGTGCCACGGCGTCGAATTCGAACCGCTGCGAGAACACCGGTCGCCCGTTGCGGATCACAGGTGGCATTTGCAGATACGGCCCGAACGTCACATCACCCACGCCGGCGCCATTGTCACGCAGCGTGGCAATGCTGTTGCGGCCGAAGGAGGCATCCAGATTGACCAGCGGCACCAGCGCAGTGATGCCGAGCGCGCCGCCGAATACGTGATAGGGCGTGACGTAAGCGAACTGGGTCAGCAACACGGTGGAATCGATCCGCGGGTTGTCGAACACCGGGATATCGTTGCCACGTGCGTCCTTGATGGCATCCAGCGCGTTGTGCCGCAGATAGGTGACCACCGCCAAGCCGGGCGTGGTGCTGGTAAAGCCATCCAGGAAACTGGTGCCCCCGGTATTGATGCCATTGGTCAGCGCCGCGCTCTGTGGCGCATTTTGCGCAGGCGCCGCACCCGCTGCCAGGCATGCCGCCAGGCCGAGCAACGCGCGCAGCCGCCAGCCTGCTGCCACACCCGCACCACGCATCACCGATGATCGAATCACTGCAGATATCTCCAGCGTTGGGAAGCAACAGCGGTGCGTGTCACATCAGCGACGGCAGGCAAGCGCGCGCCCCGCGCGACGCACAGCACGTGCCGTGGAAACGTTCGTTGGGAATGGCTGCCGGGCGGCGGGCCGCCGACCGAGGCGGGTTACGGCGTGTCCAGACGGTCCAGACGGTCCAGGGCGCGCAACAACGGTGCTTCGCTGGAACCGAGCACGGCACTGAGCTGCTGTTCCATGCGCAGCACTTCGGCCTCGGCGGCGGCCAGGAGCGCGGCACCGGCCGCGGTCAGCGAAAGGTGCTGCATGCGCCGGTCCTGCCGCCCACGCACCTGCCGCAGCAGGCGACGCTTGACCAGCCTGGCCACCACGATCGCCAGATTCGGCGGCGACACGTGCAGCACATCGCCGATCTGGCGCTGGTTGATGCCGGGGTTGCCATCCACCAGCATCAGCAGCGAGAAGTCGACCGGCTTGAGGTCGAAGGCGGCCACGCACTCCTGGAACATCCGCCGCACCATCAACTCGGTGCGGGTGATGCGATACCCCAGCAACCGCAGCAGCCGCGCCTGATCCACCGAGGTGACGGCGTCGGGCAAGGGTGCAGCAAGGGCGGTGACGGGCATGGCGGTTCTCGCGACGGGGGCAGCGGGCGGACCGGTACGCGCAATGCGCCGCATCCGCAACGCCGATCCACGGCGTGCACCGCATTGTAAACGCCACCGGGCCTGCCGATGTGGACAGGCAGGCCGCGGGTGCACGCGCCGCGGGTGCGTCAGCCCCGACGCCCTGCCACGCACGCAGCCTGCAGCGTCGGGCCGGCGCTGCGGCTGACGGGGGGCGACGGTGATCCGGGCAAGGCTGAGACATGGTTCCGGCCGGCAAGTGATTGCGTTCCGGAATAGTTATTGATCATAACTACATTGCCAAGCTGCAGCGCAGCATGGTCGCGTTCGCTAGCGGGGTGGCGCTTCTGTGCAAGGAGTGTCGCGGTGATCGGCGCGCATGACGCACCGCGCGCATTGCCGCGGCGGCTGCCGATTCAACGCCTGTATAGCCCGTCTAGGGCAGCCAGAGCTTTTCCAGATCGCGGAAGCCCCATTCGGCAGGGCTTTCCATCTGCGCAATGCGGTCATGGCAGTCCGGACGCGACAGGTCGATGTCCTGCACCAACACGTGGCTGCGCAACTTGGCCGAATAGAACACGCGCACCTTGGGCTTGAGCAGCGCATCGGGCGTCTGTTCGATCACCACCGCAAGTTTTTGCGACTCCAGCCGCACCAGCGAGCCGACCGGATATATCCCCAGCCGGCGCACGAAAGCCTGGAACACCACCGGGTCGAAATGGCCCTTCCAGGACGCCATTTGCTTGAGCGATTCGGCAGGATCCCAACCGCGTTTGTAAGGGCGGTCCGAGCTGATGGCGTCGTAGACATCGCAGACCGCACCCATGCGCGACATCAACGAAATATTCTCGCCCACCAATTGATTCGGATAGCCGCTGCCATCCATCTTTTCGTGGTGATGCAGCGCGATTTCCAGCACCACCGCGTTCTGCACGCCGCCGGCCACCAGCAGCCGATGGCCATCCAGCGGATGCTGGCGCATGATCTCCATTTCGTCGTTGGTGAGCCGGCCGGGTTTGTTGAGAATTTCCAACGGTGTCACCGCCTTGCCCATGTCGTGCAGCAGGCCGCCCATTGCCGCTTCCACCACCTGCGATTCGGGCAGGCCGAGCTGGCGCGCCAACCCGCTCATCAGCCCGGCCACGGCCATCGAATGCAGATAGGTGTAGTCGTCGGCGGTCTTGAGCCGTGCCACGCTGATCAAGGCCTGCGGATGCCGCAGCACCGAGTCGTTGATGGCTTCCACCAGCGGCATGGCCGCTTCTGTGTCGACGGTGCGCCCCAGCCGCACATCGCGGAACATCGCCTCGACCATGTCGCGGCCGTCTTCGAAGATGCGGCGTGCGCGTACCACCTCCGCTTCGATGCCGACCTGGACGGTCACGCTGTTGGTGCGCACGCTACGCGGCGCGGCGGCAGGCTCCGGCGGTTCGGACGCAGCAGGTGCCGGGCTCGGCGGCGCGGCTGGTTCGGCGGACACGCCAGGGGGCGCGGGCGCCTCCACATCCAGCCCGCGCGCGGTATCGATCACCAACTGCTCGATGCGGCTGTCATGGATCTTCTCCACATCGTCGGAATCGACCAGAAACGACGTCTTCCAGAACGGATGGTGCACCCACGCGCCCAGCAGCTTGTAGACGTACATGCCGGGGCGGAGTTGATCTGAGTCGATGGTTCTGAGCATGCCGGCGCTGGTCTGCACAATGTCCAGGAAAAGTTCGCCACGACTTGGCGGTCTGCGGTGTTATCGGCACATGGCACGATTTCTTTGGCCCGCGGCCGGGTCGGGGAACGGCCCGGATGTGATGCCGGACGCGGCTGTAGGCGGGCCGCTCAGCGGTTGGGCAACCGCATCGCCAGCACGGCGAAGATGGCCAACAGCAACGGCACGCTGCAGGCCAGATACAACATGGCCGGTGACCATCCGGCGTCCAGCAACACCCCGGCGCAGAACGGCGACAAGATCGCACCCAAGCGCCCCACCCCGATCGCCCAGCCCAGCGCAGTCGAACGCACCGCAGCGTTGAAGACGATCGGAACAATGGCGTACATGCCGCCCACCGCAGCAAACATCGCTGCCCCGGTGAGCAAGGCGACGGCGAACGCCCAGCTCAACTGCGTACTGCACAGGCCGGAGGCCAGCATCGCCAGGCCCATCAGCAACAGGGACCCGATCGTCAGGCGCGCCAGCCGCACGCACGATGCCAACCCGCTGAACAGCAAGCCGCCGCCGATGCCACCAAGATTCAACAGCACCCCGCCCGTGACGCCGTCCGTGGCCGACGCGCCGGCGGTCACCAGCAGCTTCGGCGTCCAGCTGATCACGAAGTAGAACGCAAACATCAGCGAGAAAAAGCCAAGCGCGATCAGCAGCGTGTGCCGCCGCATGGCAGCGTCAAACAGGGCCCGATAGCCTTGTGCCTGCGTGGCAGATTGCGGCGGCAGCGGCGGCAATGCGTCGTGCGGCGGCATTCCCATCCGCGCCAGCACGGCGTTGAAGCGCGCGACGGCATCGGGTGGCCGGCGCATGATCAGGAACTCCAGCGACTCGGGCAGGAATGCAAGCACCAACGGCACGCACAGCAACGATGCCACCGCCCCGAGTACGAACACCGCGGGCCACGACCACTGTTGCATCAACAGTTCGGCAATCATGCCACCCAGCGTGGCACCGACCGGGTAGCCGGTCACCTGCAGCACGATGGCAGTGTTGCGCCAACGGGGGCTGGAAAACTCCCCTGCCGTGACTGCAACGCAGGCCAACATACCGCCGATACCCAGACCGGTCAGCAGCCGCAGCGCCCCGAGCTGCCATGCAGTGCTGGCCACTGCCGACATGCCCATGCCGACGGTCAGGATGGCCAGACATGCCAGCGTCAGCGCGCGACGACCGATGCGGTCGGCCAGCGGCGCCAACCCCAGTGCGCCAAGCGCCATGCCGATCAGGCCCGCGCTGAACAGCATGCCCAGCAGCTTGCCCGACAGCTGCCAGTCTGCCGACACGTGCGGTGCGGTGAACGCCATCGCCATCACGTCGAAGCCGTCGAGCATCGTCAGCAACACGCACACCGCAACGGCTCTCCACTGAAACGGCGTCATGCGCTCCAGCACGAAATGCCCAAACGATGCAGTGTGCTGAGGCATTGGCATGTCCTGTGGTGAGAGAGGGTTGAGGCGAAGGCACTGCAGTGGCCGTTGAACGGCGCAGTGTGCGAGACCGGCTAAACCGCGGTGCAGCGATGCGTGCAATCGCCGATGCGCAGTGGCTTGCGACCGCCTGCACACGCTAGCCCATTGCGCTGCCGGTTCAAGGCCGATGACCGCAACGCTGTGCGCTTATCGGAAATGCGCCAACACACTTGGCCAGCGCTGCGATGTCTTCGGATGCACCGCGTCACGTGCTGCCCGCGGCTTTGGAATCTCTGGCGACGCGACACACTCCATTGCACGTCGGCCCACCCGGCCACCTCTGCCAGCCACCTCGCACACATTGCATCCGTGCGTTGGTGACTGCAGCCCGGTGCGCTGCCGCAGCGGCAACCGCAGCGCAGGTATCATCCGCGGCGTGTCCGCAGTGGGCGGCACGCTGACCTGACGGAGATGCCGTGACCCCGATTCGCTCCTTTTTGCACCACACCCCGCAACTGGGCGCCCGCGTTTACGTGGATTCTGCCTGCACCATCATCGGCGAGGTGAGCCTGGGCGATGACGTCTCGGTCTGGCCGGGCACCGTGATCCGCGGCGACGTCAATCATGTGCAGATCGGCGCGCGTACCAACGTGCAGGACGGCACCATCATCCACGTCAGTCACCACAGCCCGTTCAACAAGGCCGGCTACCCCACCGTGATCGGCGAGGACGTCACCGTGGGCCACGGCACCATCCTGCATGCCTGCACCATCGAAGACCTGTGCCTGATCGGCATGGGCGCCTGCGTGCTGGATGGCGCAACGGTCAAACGGTATGGCTTTGTGGGTGCCGGCGCAGTGGTGGGCCCGGGCAAGGTGGTGGGCGAAGCCGAGTTGTGGCTGGGCAATCCTGCACGCCTGGCGCGCACGCTCAGCGACAAGGAAATCGAAAGCCTGCATTACTCCGCGCAACATTACGTGCGGCTCAAGGATCAGTACCTGGGCGCCTCACCCGCCGGCTGAGCCGCAGCACCGGCGCACCTGTCTGGCGCGGGCGCGACGGTACCAGGCGCGCGCGGCTACGGCTGCGTGGCGTGCTCCAGTGCCGTCAACATGGCCAGCGCCTGGGCGCGCGATGCACCGCACATGTCCTGGGACGGACGCAGGCTGGTGCAGACCGCCGGCCGCGTCGGCAGGCCGAACAGGCGGCAGCGGCCCTGCCCGTCCAGTTGCACGCACGGCACCCCCGCCGGCTTGCCGTGCGGCATGCCGGGAATGGCCGAACTGATGGATGGAGCGATACAGCAGGCCGCGCAGCCAGCGCGGCAGGGGATGTCCATGTGCATGCCGCAGTGTAAACCGCCGCCACCTCCCCGTAGCGGCGGCGATGCCCGCTAGCGGGGCGGAACGTAGCTGGACAGGCGCACGTCGAAAAACGCCTGCACGGCCGCCAGATTGGCCTTGGTCTGGATGTCCGCACCCACGTCGCGGCTCATGCCCAGCACGTCGTCGTCCGGCCACCCGGGGCCGAAGCACCACTGCGTGCTGGGAATGTTGTAGGCCTGCAAGTGCGCCAGCATGCGCGTGGTGGCGATCTCCGCGCTGCGATTGCCGGCCGGATAGCCGTGCTCGCCCAGATAACCGCGCTTGCCGGCCTGCTGCAGCGCTTCGATGAACGGGCTGACCATGTCGATGCCGGTATCCGGCTTGATCACCTCGTTGCGTCCACCGGGCCCGATCCAGTTACCGCCCCCGCTGCCATCGCTGTCGAGATAGTTGTGCGCCTCGTACACGATGCAATCGTATGGGTCCGGGATGTCGAACAGGCCCATCGAATCGTCCTGCCAGCGCCGGGCGCTGGCATAGCCGTTGCCGCACACGAACACGAAATGGTTTCGATCGCGGTCGATGATGGCCTTGGAGCAGGCGGTGGCGGTCTTCTGCCAATGTGCGGCCATCGACAGTACGCTGCCATCGGCGTTGCGCTCGGCGCCCTGGTACGGCTCGTTCATGACGCCCCAGCCGAACACCGCCGGGTGTTGCTTGAACCGGTTGACGAGACGCGCCCACAGATCCGGCAAGCCGGCGTCGTTGTAGAGCGTGCACCCCGGCGTGCCGATCACCCGGTATTCGTAGAGCTTGAGCAGTTGGTCGCGACTGTCCAGATAGCCCACGTAATTGAAGTTGCGCAGCGGGTAGGTGTCGGCCCACAACCCGGCCGCCGCCAGGTCGCCGACACGGTTGCCACGCGCATCGACCACTGCACCGCTGGCATCGCGCCGATAACCGCTTTTGGCCGCCACCCGCTGCGGCAGCCGCATGTAATCGTGCAACTCCACGATGGCGCGCTTGCCGCGCGCAGCAATGTTGTCCAGCGCGTCCTGCACCTGCCTGCAGTAGCTCTCGTTCAACGGCGCGCCCTGTCCACGCGTGAAGCGCGCGGCAGTGGTCGGCAGACGGAAGAGCGGGCAGCTCCCCGCCGCGGCCACATGCTGGGCAGTGATGGCGCGGTAATGCGTGCCGATCTCGGCGTTCTCCACATAGCTATTGGAGGCCAGACCGGACAGGTTGAGGCCAGCGAACGGCAGGCTGGCGCTTTGCGCGGCCGCATGGCCTGCCCAACCGGTGGTGGCCACGACCGCAGCGCCGGCCGCGCCTTGCAGCACGCGACGGCGGCTGATGCCGCCGGCGACCGGTGGCGTGGTGGAGTGAGATGATGCCGCTGGTGCGCGGCGTGGAGAGGGATGGTCGGACATCGGGGCGCCTCCTGCGGTGCCGTTGGAAAGATCCTCGCCGGCGCAGCTCCCCTCGGCCGCAGCGGTCCGGTTCGATGGTGGCCGCGCCCCAGCGCCCGGATCTGCGCGCCGGTTCGCACTCCTGCCACTGCATGCCCGGACGCATACGTTTACATCGCATTACATGACAGGCAAAGGCGCCGCGCACGTGCGGGCCTCGCAAGGCGATGGCGCACGAGCGGTCACTGCACGGCATGCCGGCAGCGCCCGCCGCTGCACTGCAGGTGCACGTCGGCGTGCGTGCTACCGTGCGGACCCTGCGCGTGCGGCGACGGTTGCAGCAGCAACAGTCACGACGCGCTCTAATTGCCAGCCACCGCTCGCCAATCAGCCGTCGAATTCGCCATGCCCGAGTACCGCTCCAAGACCTCCACCCACGGCCGCAACATGGCCGGCGCCCGCGCCCTGTGGCGTGCCACCGGCATGCGCGATGGCGACTTCCACAAGCCCATCATCGCTATCGCCAACTCGTTCACGCAGTTCGTGCCCGGGCATGTGCATTTGAAGGATCTTGGTCAGCTGGTCGCGCGCGAGATCGAACGCGTCGGCGGCGTGGCCAAGGAGTTCGACACCATCGCCGTGGATGACGGCATCGCGATGGGCCACGACGGCATGCTGTATTCGTTGCCAAGCCGCGAGATCATCGCCGATTCGGTCGAATACATGGTCAACGCGCATTGCGCCGACGCGCTGGTGTGCATTTCCAATTGCGACAAGATCACCCCCGGCATGTTGATGGCCGCGCTACGGCTCAACATCCCCACCGTGTTCGTTTCCGGCGGCCCGATGGAAGCCGGCAAGACCAAGCTGGCCGAGCACAAGCTCGACCTGATCGACGCGATGGTGATCGCCGCCGACGACAGCGCCTCCGACGAAAAGGTGGCCGAGTTCGAGCGCAGCGCCTGCCCCACCTGCGGCTCGTGCTCGGGCATGTTCACTGCCAACTCGATGAACTGCCTGACCGAAGCGCTGGGCCTGTCGCTGCCCGGCAACGGCACGGTTGTGGCCACGCACGCCGACCGCGAACAACTGTTCCTGCGCGCCGGACGCGTGGCGGTGGAACTGTGTCACCGCTGGTACGGCGGCGAAGATCCCACTGCCCTGCCGCGCGGCATCGCCACCTTCGAAGCCTTCGAAAATGCGATGACGCTGGATATCGCCATGGGTGGCTCGACCAACACCATCCTGCACCTGCTCGCCGCCGCGCAGGAAGGCGAGGTTGCCTTCGGCATGCACGATATCGACCGCCTGTCCAAGCGCGTGCCGCAGCTGTGCAAGGTCGCGCCGAATACGCCCAAGTACCACATCGAAGACGTGCATCGCGCCGGCGGCATCATGGCCATTCTCGGCGAGCTGGCACGTGGTGGCCTGCTGCATACTAACGCCGCCACCGTGCACGCACGCACGCTGGCCGAGGCCATCGCGCAATGGGATGTCACCCAGACCGACGATGAAACAGTACACACGTTCTACAAAGCCGGCCCGGCCGGCATTCCCACGCAGATCGCCTTCAGCCAGGCCACGCGCTGGGACAGCCTGGATACCGACCGCAGCGAGGGCTGCATCCGCGATATCGCACACGCGTTCTCGCAGGAAGGCGGCCTGGCCGTGCTGTACGGCAATATCGCCCGCGACGGCTGCGTGGTGAAAACTGCAGGCGTGGACGAATCCATCCACGTATTCGAAGGCACGGCCCGCGTGTTCGAGAGCCAGGATGCAGCAGTCAAGGGCATCCTTGCCGATGAGGTGGTTGCGGGGGACGTGGTGGTCATCCGCTACGAGGGCCCCAAGGGCGGCCCCGGCATGCAGGAAATGCTCTACCCCACCAGCTATCTCAAATCCAAGGGCCTGGGCAAACAATGCGCCCTGCTCACCGACGGCCGCTTCTCCGGCGGCACCTCGGGGTTATCGATCGGCCACGCATCGCCGGAAGCCGCCGCAGGCGGCGCGATCGGCCTGGTGCGCGACGGCGACAGGATCCTGATCGACATTCCCAAGCGCTCGATCAACCTGCTGATCTCGGACGAGGAACTCGCCCTTCGTCGTGCCGAGCAAGATGCCAAGGGCTGGAAGCCGGTGGAAGTGCGCCCCCGCAAGGTCACTACTGCATTGAAGGCGTACGCGTTGCTGGCGACCAGTGCGGACAAGGGTGCGGTGCGGGACAAGGCATTGTTGGACGGCTAGGGACAGCGAGCGCAGCGTGGCCAGCTGGTTTCGGATGGCCAGCGCGGTGCAACGCATTCGGTGGAACATGCTGATGCAACGCAGTCATCGCAACTTGCCTGCAGTCGAGTACTGAGTCGCTGCAAGCAAGTGCCGCGATTGGCCGCCCTCATCGCACGCTCTGGTGTGTCAGAACATGCGATTTCACTGGCGTGGTCGCAAGCATCCATTCATTGCATCGCGGCCCTGCGCGTTAGACGTCGCCACCAGAACCGCTGAGTCCGTCCAGCGGACTTCATACTGCCGACGCACCGCGTCCCAGCACATGCGCATAGATCTGCTTGGTTGTCACGTCCTTGTGGCCGAGCAGCTCCTGCACCGTGCGAATATCGTGGCCGGCCTCCAGCAAGTGTGTTGCGAACGAATGCCGCAGCGTGTGGCAGGTTGCAGGCTTGGCAATGCCAGCCTGGCGCCGTGCCGATTGCACCGCACGCTGCAGGACTTCTTCCGATACGTGATGCCGACCAACGCGGCCACTGCGCGGATCCACAGAGCGACGCGCGGCGAGGAAAAGATACTGCCAGCCGGGCTCGACATTGGCATTGGGATACTTGCGCGCCAGTGCATGTGGCAGGAATACCCGCCCTGCGCCCTCGGCGAGATCAGCGGCGTGCAATAGCAACGCCCGTTCGCGCTGCTGCATCAATTCTCCACGCAGGCTGTGCGGCGGCGGCACCCGCCGATCCTTGCCCCCTTTACCATCGCGCACCACAATCTCGCCGCGAACCACGTCCACGTCCTTGATCCGCAAGCGCAGGCATTCCAGCAGCCGCATCCCGCTGCCGTACAGCAGCCCCGCCATCAGCCGGCAAGACCCCTCCAGCATCGTCAGCAAGCGCGCGACCTCCTCCGCCGAGAGCACCACGGGAATGCGCCGCGGTCGCTTGGCGCGCACCAGATTCTCCATCCAGGGCAACTCCACGCCCAGAACCTCGCGATACAGGAACAGCAGCGCCGCCAGCGCCTGATTCTGCGTGCCGGCCGACACCTGGCCCCGCGTCGCCAGGTCGGTGAGAAACGCCTCGACCTCTACTTGCCCCATCTGTCCTGGATGCCGTTTGCCATTGGCCAGAATGAAGCGCCGGATCCAGCCCACATACGCCTGCTCAGTCCGCAGGCTGTAATGGCGAAGCCGCAGCCGACCACGGACCTGATCCAACAGCTTGGGGGTCAGGCGCGTCATTGCGCCTGCAGCTTCACGGGTGTAACTCATACGCCTGCTCAAACGTCGGATAACGCCCCCAGCATCGATGCCGAGACTGTCGGTTGCCATTCGGCAAGTCATTGCTGCGGAATAGGAATTCCCCTTCCTAGTTATCCGGGCTTAGTCGATACTTGGCGCAACACCGCTTTTAGGCGGTCCAATAGTAGTTAGCCCCCCCCCCGAAATGACAGAGTCAATGCAGCCAAGGCGGCCAAGCTACAAACCCGGGATGGTGTACGCGGTTCCGCTTGTAGATGGATCTTTTGGGCTCGCACAGGCGGGCAGTCCGATGTTTCCAAACGTAATCTATGTGGCACTTTTCTTGGATCTTTTCTTAGCACTTCCTACTGAGATTCCCAGGCTCGATGCCTCGCGAGTGATCTCACTCACCGCCACTTGGCGCAAGAACCTCAATAGAGGCGAGTGGATTCCCTTAGGCATATCTGAGCCAACACTTGACCTGCTCAAGCACCCGACACAGGCTCTTGCTGGAGTTGGTTACCTGGGCGCAAAACACTACGATGCGGGTCTCCTCTCAGAATTCTTATCGGCCTGTCATGGCCTTCTGCCGTGGAATGTCATGTATGACCCCGCCTACTATGAAAAGCTGCTGTTATCCAGATGCGCGCGCCCTGAGAAAGTTGTGGTGCTCGGTGAGGGGGAGCGAACGGCTTATCGACACGAGGTGCTCGGTGTCGGGGGCTAACAATTCATGGGTTCACCCCCGTTTTCACGGACACTTACAAGAAGGCCGATCAAGGCCATGAGGAGTGTTCATGTCAAAGCGCAGGAAGTTCACTGCCGAGTTCAAGCGTGGCGCGGTTGAGCAGGCCAGCCAGCCCGGCGTCAGCTGT
>JAAIGF010386511.1_pt1 | contig 20257 bp, 17 predicted proteins | sample 6487441 | NCBI WGS metagenome assembly JAAIGF01 (sample SAMN13974129, study PRJNA590717) | phyllosphere metagenome | biome: pepper field; feature: multiple bacterial spot infested pepper fields; material: pepper leaves; isolation source: leaves from pepper fields | host: Capsicum annuum ... | reverse complement strand
TATAAAACAATGGAAGAACTCAAAACGGAAATAAGTAAAATTGTGAAAAATCTAATCACTAGAGAATTGATTATCCAACTTTGTAGTTTTGACTATTTTTTTTATTAAATTAGACTATTGTATATACAGAATTGGTATTATAAACACAATAGCCAAAAGCCAAAAGCCAGTAGCCAGTAGCCAATAGCCAATAGCCAAAATTAAAAAAGACCCCGCGTGAGGTCTTCGTATTTTAACTAATCTATTTCCGCTTTCAGGAAGAGATCCTGGATCTGCAATTCGTTTTCGCAGGTTTCCTTGAATTCAGTGATGAACTCCTTTAATTTATCCGGATTTTCGGAATAGGCACAGAACATATCGGCTTCGGGATCGAACCTGATGTCTTGGGCGAGATCCGGCCGTTTCTCTTCGAGGAATACTTTCGCGAGCGAGGCCCAATCGTATCCGTTTCCTTCAAAACCTTCGGCTTTCCGCCACTCGAAAATTTCGGGTTTGTAGGTTCCGGCATTTAAACATACTGAAAAAGTTTTGTCTGAGGCTACCCAGAAAAAGGGCTTGATGGCCGTTTCAAAATTGTAGGCTTCCATACTTTTAAGTTTGATTTAGTTTAAGTAAACTAAAGATACGGAATTTCTTTTTTGCCCGGAATTTTATAACATTTATTAACGTTTCGAGCGGATAGAATCTAAAATTTTAAAATTAACCGCTGTATCATATCCTAATGATCCTGCTTTTTCCAAATAGAATTGTGCTTTCTCCAGATTTCCTGCATAGAGATAGCTCATTCCTAGTGAGACCAAAAGTTTCGTGTAATCTTCGGTTCCTTTTTTATAGTTAAGATCATAAGCTTTCTGTAAATGCTGAATCGCATTGGTATAATCTCCTGTTTTTAAATAGGCTGACCCCAAGCCCACCCATACATCAGGATGTTTATTTTTATTAACATGATTAAAATTAAAAATTGCCATTTCATACTGGTTTTTTTCATAAGCATTCCACCCTTCCTCATACGACGTTGTATCGGCAGAAGTAAAAAAATTATTTTTAATAATAATTATCAAAAACCCTAATGCAACAAGACCAATTACAATTTGTAACACTTTTTTCATTTCTAAACAATTAAATTAATAATAAGAAGAATAAAAAACAGCATCTGATACCCTCCTATTTTTTGCTCCATCTCATTATTCGGATTCTTTTCTACCTCTTTTTTTAAGATTTTTTTCCGAACAAAAAATATAAAGTAAGGTGAAATAAGTAAAATAAATGCCACCAGAACAGAATAATTATATTTCCAGATATCCAATATAAGGAAAAAGGTATTTGCTTTGGAATTTATTGCTCTTAAGCCAAAAAATGGTACTGCTTCTATTTCATTAAGTTTATTTCCCAGGATGTCTTTTCGATAGTGTATCTGATGGTATTTGATTCTTTGTTCATCTTCCCCCCGAATATAAAAAGAAATATTCTGTATCCGGGCCTTCTTATCTATTCCCCACCTCCAGGTATTTATTCCTTCTAAAATTCCGGGATATTTACGACTGATCCTGACCTGATCCTTTACGAAATTATAAGTCACCGTCGTACTTCTCCGGCTCGAATATACGGTACTTTGATTTTCTGCATTTACCCATTGTTTATGCTTGATATTAATAAAATCGTAAGTGCTTATTATTATAGAATACACAAAATAAAGCACACCAAAAAACAGTGTAATAATATATATTTTATACTTTATAGAGATGTTCATGAAAATTAATCTTTACCTGCCAGTACATTTATCTTTGCCCTTGCCGTTGCTTCTTCATTTTGTAATGCCTGTATTAAATCTTCTGCCTGCCCTTTCAAAACAAAATTGGTTATTCCTTTATAAGCATCCTGAAGTAATCCCATAACAATTCCTCCTCCTTTAGGCCCTTCATTTTTAGAAAACGTAGGAAGCCCTTTTTGGTCCAGGTAAGTATTTTTCACGGTATTTCCGATCGTGGAAGGGATTTCTGCTCTTGAAAGTGGTGAATATTGTGAATTCGTTGTCACAGAAGTTCGTTCCACTTCCTGATACCGGCCGCCAAAATCCTGATCTATTACATTGGTATTTTGAGTATGGGTAGGGTTTCTTCCTTCAATAGCCCCCTGTATTCTTCCTGACTGATCGGAAGTGGTGGGGCCATGTTCTTCAATATCATCTAATCGGACTGATGTAGATCTTTCCGTCACACTATATTGTGAAGTTCTGTTACCTATTGTTTCTCTTCCCGGCCCATTTGCTCCTCCAATATCATTGGCATGTTCATAAAGGGCTTTATTTCCGTCACCATTCGCTAGCTTTTGATTTTCTACAAGTTTTTCGGGGTCAGATTCAAATCCGTCAACATAATTTTTTACCGTGTTTCCGTCCCCGGTAGGAATAACAGAATAAATGCCTCCTTTTGCCTGATCGATACTCCAACCAACCGCATAAGCTGTTCCTGTTGCTAAAATTACACCACCGACATAATTTAGGCCTGCTTTCCAACCGAATTTAGCAAAGGTTCCGATGGCTGTGGAACCACTGGTTCCGAGTGCCGCCAATGCGGGATACATCAGATAAGAAAGAGCAATGACACCCGCCGTATCAATGGCGGTTCTCCCCATCGTAATATCGGTAAATTCATCTGCTGCTTTTTCGGAAAACAAAATCATAACATTCCCGCCAAGCCGGCATGGAATCTGAGAGTTTTCCAATAAAGGATGTTTTCCTACGGTCAGGACATTGGTATCCAAAGGAGTCCAATCGTGAAGCAGCATTCCACAGATTGACGGAATTAAAGATATACCTGCACCCGCTGCGGCACCTACTGCGGCAATAGCCGCCACCGCTAATGCTCCCCCGGAAACAATGGATCCGGCTACCAGTGCAATCCCTGCTACGGCACCGATAATAGCGCCTGCAACGATCATTTTACCACACATAAAGTTTCCTCCTGGTCTGTCATCCACGGTCGCTTTGAGATAGCCTCCCGCAATGGTAACTTTAGACTGGCTGGTCACTTTTATCTGCTGCTTTTTCATTCCATTGGAGCATACCAGCCATGCTCCATCCGGTACATATAGTTTAGCCATTTGCGTTAATTTTTACTAAGTTGTATGGTATGTTCCGTAAGATGGGTATATTTTCTGCTTGCCTGTTCTTTAATCTTTGAATGGCATAAAAGCATTTTTCCTTTTCGAATATCAAAATGATATTCGAGAGACCAGGTAAGCGCATAGTCAAAATTTTCCTGTAAAAAATCTTTCAGCTTGGTATTGTAAATACTTTTCAGATGACCGTTTTTGCCAGGATCTGCTTCAGAATAAAATTTTATCTTTAAAATATCCCCGTCTTTTTCCACTTTCCGTTTTGAGAGGAGCATTACCTTCTCATTGGCAAAAACCTGTGAGGTATATTGTTGTTTTTCCTGCTCAACGAAAGTGCCAAGATCAGCATATTCATAAAACAGGTCATTTAGAAACAAGGTATAAAGGATGTTATTTTTTATCAAGGGCAATGTATCACTGAAATCCCGGTCGCCGCCTTCGATTATATTTTTTTCTTCAAGTGTATTTCCCATTTCAGTCTGTAATTCATTTTTAAGCCTATTCCATCTTTCCATGATTTCGTCCTGATTTGCCAATGACTCTACACCGCCTTCGCGAGAAAGCTCGATTACCAGGTGCTCCAAGGGTTTATTAAACTTCTGCATATATTCTGCAAACTGCCGGTAAATGGATTTGATATATTTTACCTGATGTGATTTTTGTTGAATTTCACCGTAAAAAATCCCATCTTTTCTAAATTTCCTGAATTCCCACATCATTTCTGTTTCAGAATCGATCATGCTGCCTCCGGAAACCTGCATATCAATTTTCTGTAAAATCAGATAATCATCCGTATCTGTTTCTTTTTGTATCAATGCCGCTCTTTCAGAAGACAAAAAATCTTCTTTTTTACTTTTTAAAACTTCTACAGAATCCGGAATTATAATGAAAGTGGACCAGACAGGTAAAGAATTATCTTCCTTGATCCATTCATGGGGTCTTGAAGATTCATTATGATATTTTTTAATTTCAGAAATGGATAAACCTAATTCTTCAGCTATTGAAGGCAAAGTGTCTCCGTTTTTCACATAATATCTGTTCGGTTCCAATGTTGATTTAGTTTTCTATGATTTGACTTCCTTCAATTGTCGTACTTCCATTAAAGATAGCCTTTGAGCTGCCACTGCCTTTAATTTCAACGATAGGGCTGGTTACTGAAATTTTACTTTCCGTAATAACAATCTCGCTGCTGCCGACCTTTAACTTAATCTGTGTAACACCGGTAAGATCAATGGTTCCGGTATGATCCATGGTAAACACACTTTGTCCTTTTCCTACTTCAATTTTATGGGTGTTTCCGATATCCGCTATGTGATCACAGCCGACTTCCAGCTTTTTATTGTTTCCAACCTTATCCGTTTTATTATTTCCTACGGTTTTCGTGCTGTCATTATTGGCATTATGAATAACATTCCCCGCACCGTCGAACTTCATATTGGCACCGCCCTGATCGGTGAGGAATACCGAACCTTCGCCGTCATTAAGCTCCAGCTTATTACCGCTCCGGGTACTCAGGCTTTTGATGTTGTTTCCGGCTCCGCCGCCTGCACCTACCTGACCGTGGAACATTCCGCCCATGACGAACGGCCGGTCGGGATGCTGGTGTACGAAATTGGCAATGACCTGATCCCCAACTTCCGGAATTGCCATCAATCCCCTATTCTTGCTGACTTTATCGCTGGATCCCGCATCCGGGGTCATTACGCGGATGAATTCTGTGGTCGATGATCCGTTTTGCCAGTCGAACTGAACCTGTACCCTTCCCTGATTGAGCGGATCGGTATTGGAAATTACCTTGGCAAACTGGGGTTCCGCCCTCGGAATTTCAAATTCGGGGCGCGGGATGTACTCGCAGTCTGCGGCAATCGCTTCAAAGGTTCCGGTGTAATAGCCGCGCGCATCGACCTCATGGCAGACTTCCGTCATCAGAATTTTGGTAAAATAAGAAGTCTCGTTTGTTTCCGATTTTCTCATTTCAAGATCTACCGGACAGCCGGGATATAAAAAAGGAACCGTGGTTGTCCCTGAGGTAATAAAAACTTCCGATGCCTTACTTCCGGCCGTCCCTTTCTGTGATGCATCCACGTCGATGAATGAAGATGCTTTTATAGGTGCCACCCTTAAAGAAGGGGTCGTAAATGTTTTTTCTGAAATTTCGTATGCTCTTCTGGCAATGTCTGAAGCATGGGTAATTTTAGAGCTTCCGGTGGTTAATTTCTCGTTTTTACTGCTGTTGTAGCCATAAAAGCTCGGGTTTACGTGTTGGGCTTTCATCCTGACTTTTACATCATTCACACTGCTTCCGTAAATAAGCTTGATGGGCTTTTCCTGCGGCGGAAGCTTTCCGAAATGCAGCACTTCCCCGTCATAGTAGAACTGTTCGCCATAGGCTTCTGCAATCCGGGCCAAATAATTATAATGGGTTTCTTCATACTGTGAACTGTAAGACACATTGCCGTGACGGGCATCGACCCTGAAATCAAACTTCCCCTGTCCGAGCCCTTCTTTCATAATATGATCGGCGATGCTGTTCAGGCTGATTTCCTGGGCACCGCCGAAACTCTGGATATGGGGAGCAGCATCCAAAAGAATGGTCGGGCTGCATCCTGTTAAAACAATATTTCCGAGGCTCCCTTTTTCCTGGCTGAATCCCACTTCTGTAATAACTCCTACAAAACTTCTTTCAGGGCCTTCTTCAATATCTTTATATTTAAAAACAACCGTAATTCTTTTGCCTAAAAAATTCTGTGCTTCCTCAAGATGATGATTTTCTGCATTCCCTAATGAATCGTGAGCCAGCATCAGGCTGAACTCATGATGTCTGGTAGCACTCTGTTTCAACTGAAAATGTTTGAAATGCCCGATGGCTTTCCCTTCCACCACAATATCCAGCTTAACGACCCGATTAATGCCATGAACCTGGCTTTCGGGAATTGCTTCCGCGTTATGGATTTTTGAAGTTGGCTGCTGGGACCAGACTTTGCTATCTACCAAAGCCGGTGTATTGGGCTGTAATTGCTGATTCATCATCGTTCCGGAGGTTCCTCCGGCCACTTCTGTATAAGTTTGCGCCTGCGTTAGTTTTTGTGTGGTTTGCTGAACCGTACGGCCTGTATTTTCCTCAACTTTTTCGGCAGCCTTATGTATTACCATTTCCTTTCCTTCGAACGATGTCGTGACGGGAGATATTCCTGAAGAAGAATGAATTTCCGGATTGTTGCCCTCCTTAAACATGCCTTATAATTTTAATTAATGTGATGTGTTTTATTTACTGCTAAAATTTATCCGGTATTTCTCCGGATAAATTTTTAATTAATCAAATTTCAATACCGTCTTACGGTTCTACTTGAAATAAATAATGGGTTATTTCATTTCAAAAAAAAAACAGAATAGCTACTCTTTTGAGCTATGCTATTCTGTAACCAATTTATTTTACTAAGATGATTGTAAGTTTTAGTTGCTGTTACTTCCCGGCCACAGACCCTTGTAATTAGAGGTTCCGTAATCAATGCTTTCCGCACTTACCACAAAGCTGATCAGCATGCTATTTTCGTCTACAGCATCGAAATCAACTTCATGCTGGATGACGTAACCGTTTTCCCATGTAAGAGTAATTAACGTACCTTCTTCGTGTGATTTGTTGAAAGTAATTTCACCTGTAGTCGGTTTATATTTTCCGTTTAGTAAGCTTTCTAAGATGTCTGATTTTTCAGTAGCTTCTACGGTAAGCTTGATCAGTGCATTGGAAGGATCTGAAGCGACTCTACCGGAAACGTCCGTAGACCTTGAAACGCTGTAGTTCAGCTTTAATAATTTTTGTCCTTCGCCGCCGTTGAATTTTAAGATTCCTCTTGAATTTGCTGCCATGATTTGTAAATTTTAATCGTTAATATTTTGTGATTCGGTTGATTTGTTGAGTCAAAGATAGACCACTTACTTTTAACCTGAAAATATTTAAACTATAAATTTATCTTTTGTAGTAATACTACGATTTGATGTCGTAATTCTACGATACTGGAAATAATTCAAATAATAAACCATTAACAATCAAAAAATTAACCCTTAAATCAATTATTAAAAAGAGATAAAATTTCACACAAAACAGAGAAATATTAAGATTAATTTAAGATATTTTTAATAATTGTTAACGTATTTATTTGAGAGAAAATCAAAAAATTCCGGAGCGCATATCTGTCCGGAATAATATTTTACATATACTGAGCATAGAAATAAGACTAACAGAAAGTTTATTCAACATCTTCACTTATCCTCGTAAATTTTCTATTCGTCGATTGATAAATCATCAGATTACTTGTAGGATTCTTTAAACTTAAAATCGCTTTTGTAAATTCTTGTGCTGTCTACCGGAACCGGCTGATTATCGATCATGATCTGCATACTGTTGTTATCCGGGGCTATTTTGAAATCAAGCTTAAAATCCTTTCCTGCTTTTGCAAACTGCTGGTTGACTTTTTCCCAACTAAAGAAAGCACGGCCTTCAAAAGCCTCTCCTTTTCCGGTTTCCCAGAAGAAAGACATTTCTTTCGGGACCGCCCGTTCTTTTACCGGCGGTTTAATGCCCCAGGGGCGGAGCATAATTTCCGTTTCCCCATTGTAATATTCGGATTGGGTCCTGAATAAACGGAAAGCTTTGTTTTCTGAAGTAATGAAAGGAGCCCATGAATATTTCTTCTGATAATCTTTCCACTTCTGAGGCGAAGCATCCGGCATAAACATACGCTGTCTGATTTCTTCCCTCGTCTGCGAAATGTCGGCAAACATTTTATCTGCATATTTTTTATCATCTTTTACCACCTCAGCCTGGAACTCACCCAGTTGTACCGACACATAACCGTAGCGGAACCAGACAACAACCATTCCTTTAGGCGCAAATCCGAAAACAAGGGTTGCAAATCTATAATAGGACTTTCCGAACTTATTGTATTTTTCATAATAATCCGGTTCATCTTTAATGCTTATAAATTCTTTCAAATGCTCGTTGGAAGAATCGGATTCATTATTGGAATAAGCCCTTTGCACCAGAGACAATACTTTATCTTTTGGAAACTCTGCTTTCAGATGATAAAATTTATCTTCATACCTTGAAAAATACACAATATCTGCTCCTACCGGTGTTCCTCCCTGCTCCGAAAACCCTTTTCCGGAATCCCCCCAGGTACCGGATGAGCTGCCATAAGGCAGATGGGAAGGAACGCCTTCCAAAGTAATTATTTGGTCTTCTACCGGAGTAATCATATAATTGTTCCAGGGATGGGATATCTGTACATCATAACTCGGCAGAGGCATGTCTTTTTTCTTCATATCCTGACAGTTTACAAGCTGGAGCATGCCCAGCGCAACCATAAAACTTTTCCATTTATTCATTAAATATTTATACCTGAAAAGTTATGAAGAATATTAACGGTGTGATTTATTAACCAAATCGTTTATTTGTAAATACAACTACCTATAGCTTTCTTTATAATCTCCTTCCCATTGATAAATCCGAATGCTGTCGGATTCTAACGGCTGGCCATTCAGTAAAAGTTCTACTGAATTGTTATCGGAAGCTATTTTTACCTGAAGTTCTATCTTATTACCGGCTTTCTTGAAAGCTTCATTCGTCTTTTTCCAATTGAAAAATGCCCGTGCATTGAATTTTTCATTTTTTTCCTTACCTGTTTCCCAGAAAAAAACCATTTCTTTCGGTACTGCCCTCTTTTTATACGGAATGTCCAGAACCCAAGGCCGCAAAGCACTTTCTTTCTCTCTGTTATAAGTGTAATTTAATACTTCAAACAAACGGAACTTCGGATTTTCAGAAGTTACCACAGGCCGCCAGTTGTAGCGCTGCCTATAATTGTCCCATTCTTCCGGTGAAGCGTCGGTCATAGCCAATTCTTTCCTGGCCTCTTCAAACCGTTCAGGACTAATTCGGTACATCTGAAGATATTTTTCTTTAGCCTTGGCAATAGCTGCATTATCGGTTATCACCTTTGCCTGATAACGCCCCAGCTCAATGCGCGTATTTCCGAAATTCAGCCATACGACAACCATTCCTTTGGGAGCAAAACCGAAAACAAGCATACTGAAACTGTCGTAGGCATTTTCATCGTTCTTAGCTGTATATCCTCTCCCCAGTCTTTTGTATTCTTTGGTTTCACCTTCCAGATCATCCCATCTCGCATAAGCCCTTTCCATAAAATCCTTTATCTTATCTTCGGGAAAATTGATATCAAGATGATAGAAAAGATCCTCGTATCTGGAATAATAAGTGATATCCGCACCTACCGGCGTACCGTATTGTTCCGTCCACATCGAACCTGAGTCGCCCCAGCTACCAGATGAGCTGCCATAAGGCAGGCCTGCATGATTCCCTTCCAAAGTCTTTACCTTATCAAAAACCGGTGTTACTTCATATTTATTATCGGGTTGTGAAATTTCTACATAAAAGGCTAATTTCTTATTATTTGTTTTTTGACAGCTTATCACGAGTAGAATAAAAAAGTAGAATGCTTTCATTATTTTACCAATACTGCAATAATTAAATAATTTTTTAAAGACATTCGTCATTTAAAAAGTTTTTATTCAGATTTATTTTGATGGAAGATATCTATTATTAAATATAGTTTTAATAAGAATCCTTGTATTTTTGGTCTGACTGAAAAATTCTTATGCTGTCAGTAGGTACAGGCTTATCATTAAATAAAACCTGAAAACTTCTGTTATCTGATGAAATTTTGAATTCAAGGGTTCCTTTATTTTCTTTCTTAAAAATTTCATTTGCCTTTTCCCAATTGAAATAGGCTCCTCCTATATACTGTTGATTTTTAGCGGATTGCCATACAAAATTTAATTCTTTAGGAATTGCCCGAAGCCTTTCGGGAGCATTACTTATCCATGGCATGAGCAACAATTCAGCTTCGCCATTATAATAAGAAATATTCATTTCAAAGGTTCTTAGTCCTTTATTTTCTGAAGTAATAATAGGTTTCCACAGGTATTTTTCTCTGTAATCGTCCCATTGTTTTGAGCTGATATCCAAAAACCTTTTTTCTTTCATTTCGGTCCGGCTAACGGATAAGTTAGAAAATAGTTTTTTTTCCAATTCTTTATCATCCTTGATAATTTCCGACTGAAATCTGCCTAATTCTATCTGAACAATTCCAAACCGCAACCAGACTACGACCATCCCTTTGGGAGCAAAACCAAAAACTAATGTTGAAAAACTCTGATAGGGATTTTCTGCACTTCCATAATGCTGAAATCTTCCAAGATCCTGATATTCCGAAATGGGCTTTGTATATAATGACGCCTCGCCCTGAGCATAGGCCCGTTTCATATAATTTTTGATCTTATCAATGGGAAAACCAGCCTTTAAATGATAGAAAGTATCTTCATATCTCGAAAAATAGATAATATCTGCACCTATCGGTGTCCCATATTGTTCCGTCCAGCCTTTTCCCGACCATCCCCATGATCCAGACGTACTTCCGTATGGCAAAGCTGCAAAACCACCTTCCAGTAAAGGTATTTTATCTGTTATGGGAGTAATATCCAATTCATTAGAAGGATGACTTATTTCCACCTGAAATTCAGGAAGGGCTTGTTCTTTCATTTTCTGACAACCAGTATTTTGAGTTAAAAACAAAAAGAAATATAATAACGTTAATAATTTTTTATCCATTTTGTATATTTCTTTTTCTATATTGTGCAGCAAGTGCTCCTTTTTTCTTTGGCGCATCATTATTTGGTTTTGCATCCAAACCAATCTGATTTGCTTTTACAGACCAATGCAAATATTGATTTCTTAATTTTTTTAAATCATCAGACTTTATATGCCCCAAATAAGAAATAGCTTTTATATCCCGGATATATTTTGAAACAGATGGATTCTTACCTGCTTTGTAATCTTCAACATATTTATTTCTCAAATTGTTGCAGGCATTCATATAAGTTAATAATTGGCTATAAATTCCAGTTAGAAAAGAATCGGTAATTTTATGATTTTCCTCTATTCTGTTTTCGATATATTTCACCTCATGCTGCCTAGAATAATGAAACATCTGATTCAAAGGAATCTGATCGTATTTATTTGATAGTGTTCTTGTTCCTACCAAACCGTAATATTGAGCAGCAAAGTTCCAAATTTTACCATAATTGACATCACTTTGACGAAAATATTTTATTTTCAACTGTTCTTCAGTATACCATCCTTCTTCCACTACAATTTTTTTAAACTCTTCGCATTCCCTGTGCAATACAATATTATGATATGGATCATAAGACTCACACAATAAAACAGAAGTTTCTTTGTCTCCGTTACCGTAAGATCCACCGATATCTGAATGGACACCAGGAAGGGTAAATTCCAGACCATGTAAGCCTGTACTATCGATATTTGTTAGATCAAAATTATCTCTGTATTCATCATCAGAGGCCAATTGTAGGACAAATGCTACTTTTCCACGGCCAACAGTATCCAGACCTAATTGTTCCGTATCGTTAGGGATACCCATACCACCACGGTGATTAAGTCCATAAGAAGCTACTGTATCATACAATCCTGCAAACTTGAATTTTATTTGTTTAATATCCAATCCTTTTTCCATAAGACAAGCTCCAAAATAACCATACTGACTAATAAACTGTAGTTTAGACCCATCCTTATCATTAATTACAAAAACTCCGTTTTCAATATTTTCAGGTGGAAAAACCTGTAAATTCTCCATACCCAGCGCATACGAAATTAAAGGCATTGTACTGGCAATATGTACGAAATGTCTTGCAGCAGCAGCCCCTCTGCTGAATCCGAAAACATTTACTGTAAGATTTATGGTTTTCTTCTGCCCTTTAAATTTTGAAGCAATTGCTTCTGCTCCCCTTTTGCAACCTTTTGCGACTTTGGCAACGACTCCTGTTTTACCTATTCCCTGTGCAACACCGCCAATAATACTATCTCCTTTTCGATCTTCGGTACCAATTCCTTCGATGTACCAGGAGACCTGATTTTGTGCATTTGGGTCTATAGCATCATAACCTCTTGCAACATTGGTAAAATCATTATTATAGCTGTCATCTTTATCGCTGCTTGCTTCTTCAAAACCTCCTCCTAATTGAGTATTGGTTTTATTATTCTGGGTTCCGTCAAAAAAAAGATTCAGAGTCACGTCAATGGTGTTGACGGGCTTGTCATTCGGATTGATTTTTTCAGCCGGATTATAGCTTACGCCGGTTTCATTTCCCTTTTGTTCCACGGAAACGGCGCTGTTGTGGATGATTTCCTCTTTGGCATAGGTCTTATAATCTCCGCTTGTACGAATCACAGCCTTGCCTTCTACGATATATTCGATGCTCATGATTCAATTAGTGATTTTTGGATTTCTCGCCGCTGTTGTTCTGAACTTCTTTCTCCGCATGGTGCTCCACCTTTCCTTCACTGTTGATTTCCACCCCTTTCATGGAAGTGAGCTTATGTTCTTTTTCGCCGTAAACTTCCATATCGCCTTTTACGTAATGACTCATCCTTCCTACCACATTAGTCATAAAATCGGCACCGGTAGAAAGATATTTCATAGAGCCTACGCTTTCCGTATGGTTCACCATAATCGTATCGGATTTATTCATTCCGACCGTCGTTGTCATGTTCATCCCAACGTTGATGTTCATATTTTTACAATTAAGCGTCATAGTTTCGGGAGCGGTGATGGTAATATTGCTTCCGGTGGTATCCAGATGAATTTCGTTGCCTGATTTATCGGTAATGATGATGCTTTCGTCTTCGGTAAAGACGATCCGGTGACCGCTTCTGGTCTGGATGGATTTCACCCGGTTGTCTACGCCGCCGCCAAGGCCGACCCCCCCGTGGAACATGCCTCCCATCACGAAAGGCCTGTCGGGATGGCTGTGTACAAAATTCACCATAACCTGGTCCCCGACTTCCGGAATGGCTACATAGCCTCTGTTTTGGGTAATCTGATCCGTTCCGCCTGCGTCAGGGCTCATCATCCGGATAAAATGGGTAGTATCATTGGTTTGCCAGTCGAACCGTACCTGTACCCTTCCCTGGCCTTCCGGATCTGTATTCGAAACCACCGTTGCGATCTGCGGTTCGGCTTTGGGAATTTTAAATTCCGGCTTCGGCATAAAGCCGGTATCCGAAGCGATTCCCTCAAAACTTCCGGTATAATGCCCGATGGTATCGATTTCATGAGACGTTTCCGTCACCATGATCCTGGTGAAATAATCCGATTCATTGCTGTCTACTTTCCTCATTTGGACATCAACAACACACCCCGGATGTAAGAACGGAACGGTGGTATTCCCGGATACGGAAAACACATTTACCGCTTCGCTTCCCGCCGTGCTTCTTTGTGAATATTCCACATCGAGATGGGTGGACGCTTTGATCGGAGCCACCTGTAAAGCCGGTGTTTTATATATTTTATCGTTGTGGGCATAGGCCGTTTTTGCCAGATCGCTTACATGCTGAATCGGTGTTTCGCCGGACGTTAATTTTTCATTTTTACTGCTGTTGTAGCCGTAAAACTGAGGTTTCGTATGAACAGCTTTTAATTCCACCCGGATATCATTCGCACTGCTTCCATAGGTTAATTTGATGGGTTTATTCTGGGGCGGCAGCTTTCCAAAATGGAGAACTTCACCGTCGTAATAAAACTGTTCGCCATACGCTTCGGCCATTCTTGCCAGATAGTTATAGTGCGTTTCGTCATACTGACTGCTGTAAATAATCTGTGAATAATCGTTGGTATCCACCCTTACATCAAACCGGCTTGAATCGATCCCCTGCTTAATCACTTCATTGGCAATGATCCCCATATTCACCGGAGAAGCACCCCCGAAGCTCTGAATGTGAGGCGCACCATCCAGCAGGACGGTCGGGCTGTATCCCGTAAGCACGATATTTCCGAGGCTCATTTTTTCCTGGCTGAAACCTACTCCGGTAATGACACCCACAAAAGTCCTTTCGGGGCTGTTGTCGATATCTTTATAGGAAATAACGGCGGTCAGACGTTTCCCGAGAAATTTATTGGCTTCTTCCAAGGTATGGGTCTGGCGGCCACCCAAGGCATCGTGAGCCAGCGTTACCCTGAATTCATGATGGCGTTTAGCGCTTTGGGTAAGCCTGAAATGCTTGTAATAACGGATCACTTTTCCTTCGATAACCAGGGAAAGCTTCACCAGCCTGTTGATTCCCGTATGGTGGTTCTGGGAAATTCCGTCGGCATTCTGTGACGGACGGAAAGAAGGGCTGTTTGCTATATCTTGTGATTCTGTTTTCATATTTCCTGTGATTTGGATCGATTAAACATGATTTCTCAAAAGGCTACTGCCTGATGGTTGGTGTATTTGATTCTTTAACGGATCTGGAGAGGATTTTAGTCTTTCTTAATAAAAAATCAGGCATCAGATCGGTCGGCAGGTATAAGGTACTTTGCCCTTTCTGCTTCAGCTCATCGCTGATTCCGGGATTCCACGAAAGAAGTTTTTCCATATCCACATTGAGTTCGTCTGCAATGATATTTAAATTAAATCCTGCATTGATATCGGTTTCTGCAAGCTGTGAATTGTCCTTTTTACTTCCGCCGTTCACAAAGAATACCGTATTCATTCTTGAAGAATTGTAATTGCTCAACACTGCCTGAAGTTCTCCTGTGGCATAACAGGCATTCAGATATTTTTTAACATGGTTGATGGTTTCTTCAGGCAAAAATTTATAAAACACATGATATTGTGAAGAATTAGCAGCGGCCATGGCTTTGGCAATATTTCCTTCGCCGCAATTGTAGGCTGCCACTACCGTTATCCAATTGTTGTACTTTTTATAAAGGTTGGCTAAAGAAACAGCTGCCGTTTTGGTGCTTTTATAAAGATCATTCCTGTTCTGTTCCGTCAGGCCATATTGGTTGGCATGGGCGGTCATAAACTGCCACACTCCTACCGCACCGGCACCTGAAGTAATATTTCTGTTGAAATGGGATTCAATCAGGGCCAGGTTCCTTAAATGTCTCGGCAATCCTTTCCGGACCAGGGAATACTCAATAAAATCTACAATTTCCTTATTGGCGCTGATGATGCTTTTATATCTTTTTACACTGCTCTCGGAAGTATCGGAAGCGGCAAGAAACTGGGCCTTCACTACCGGTGCAGCCATAAGCAGCATGGTCGTCAGTAAGATATTTTTGAGATTCGTTTTCATTTTTTTAATTACTTGATGGAGTTTCTGATGTTCTGTGCAATCAATTCACTTTCCAATCCAGCTTTTCTTCATTAGAATTCCAGTCAACATAGATGGTCTGCCCCGGTTTTACTTCTTCCCTTACAATCATTTTAGAGATCGGCCTTGCCAGCTGGGAACGGATCACCCCGGAAATCTGTCTTGCCCCGTATTTGCTGCTGAATCCGCCCAAGGCAAGGTTTTTCACAGCTTCATCAGTGATTTTCAAGCTCATTCCAAGTCTTGTGAGTGAAGCATGCAATGATTTAAGCTGAATATTGAAAATCCTTTCCGCAATAGATTCCGTGATCGGTGCAAACGGGATAATTTCCGTAATCCTTGCCAGGAATTCCGGCCTGAACCGTCCTGAATTGGACATGATCTGCATTAAAGAGTTGGATTCCGGGATCTTCCCTTCCTCAAACTGCTTGACGATTTCTTCGCTTCCGATGTTTGAGGTAAACAGGATCAGCGCGTTGCTGAAATCACCTTCTTTTCCAAGCTTATCATGAACTTTTCCTTCGTCCATGATCTGTAAAAACACATCGAATACCGAGTGGTGTGCTTTTTCAATTTCATCGAACAAAACGACGGTGTACGGCTGCTGCCTGATTTTATTCACCAGCATTCCGCCTTCTTCGTATCCTACATATCCCGGAGGTGCACCGTATAAAAGTGCCGCGGAATGTTCTTCCTTAAATTCCGACATATCAAATCGCACCATTGCTTTTTCATCGTTGAACAGCAATTCCGCCATGGACTTGGCCAGCTCGGTTTTTCCTGTCCCGGTAGGTCCCAGAAGGAAGAATGACCCTATCGGCTGTCCCGGTTTATTCAGTCCGCTCCGGTTTTCAACAATTGCATCCGAAAGGATTTTCAGGGCATGATCCTGCCCGACTACTCTGTTCATTAAAAGCGATTCCATATTCAGGAGCTTTTCTTTTTCCTGTGCCTGGATTTTTCCGATCGGGATGTTGGTTTTGGCAGCCATAACGGCAGCCAGCTCCAGACGGTCCACCTTTTCCCTTTTTACGGAAGCATGCTGTAACAGTTCCGCATAAGTATCTTCCATGATTTTCTGAATCTGTTCAACCGGCATCGAATTATCGATCTGCGGCTGTTCGCTTAACGATCCCCATAAAATCGGGCTGATTTTATCCCTGAGCAAATTATAGGTCCAGATCAGCTCGTCGGCTTTATTTTTTTCTTCAAAAAACTCTTCTTGCAGGATTTCATCATAGCTTGTTTTCCAGCTTTCCAGCTCTTTTTCCGAAAGTTCATCCAGCATTTTAATGGCAGCCATGGTACGGTCGAGCAGGTCGATGGCTGCGTCGGGTAGCTTTTTTCCTTTAGCATATCTTTTGGCAAGCCTTACACATTCCGGAAGAGCTGTTTTTTCCACTTCAATGCCGTGGTGTTTTTTATAGCCGTCCAAAAGAACGTCAATCATTTTAACGCAGGTTTTTTCATCCGGCTCATTGACGGTCAGCACTTCAAAACGGCGGTTAAAGGCCTGTTCCGGTTCGATGATTTTTCGGTATTCTTCCTGGGTCGTAGCTCCGATAACGGTAATTTCCCCTCTTGCCAGTTCCGGTTTTAATAAATTCGCCACGTTTCCGATGCTTCCTTTCGGATCGAGCAACGTATGAATTTCATCAATAAAAAGAATGGCTTTTTCGATCTTTTTACATTCGTTGATTACTTTTTTCAGGCGATCTTCAATTTCACCTTTATAAGAGGTTCCGGCCAGTAAAGCACCGGTATCCAACTCAAGCAAAGTCCCGTTTTTAAGCATATCCGGAACATTTCCTTTGATAATTTCAGTGGCGAAACCTTCCACCAATGCGGTCTTCCCCACACCGGGTTCACCGATGATAATTACATTGGGCTTGCTTCGTCTGCATAAGATTTCAACAAGCATTCTCAGCTCTTTATCCCGTCCGATAATATTTTCGATCTCGCCCTTTCTAGCCTGGGCAGTACGGTCGACACAATAGCTTTTAATGGAAGGAAAAGAATTATCCGAATACTCGGAACCGTTTGAAAAGATGGAGGAAAACTCCGCATTTCCGGAACTTTCATACGGAGTATCTTTCCGGTATAAGTTAAAAATTTCATGTTCCCGGAGCGGCAGTGATTTCAGCTGCTGCAGCGTAAAAGCAACCTGCGGCTTTACAATTGCCGTCAGGATACAGACCGGGGCAATTTCATCCAACCCGAGCTTCAAACGGATATCGTCCGCTTCTTCAACGATCCGGTCTACCGATTCGTCTTCCCGCACTTCATCAGGCAAATGGGTGGTTTTCGGATAGTCTTCGATCCGCACGTCTGCCCATTCATAAAAATATCCCGGATCTTTATCGATGCTTTTCAGGAATTCATTAAGGCCGATATCCCTGTGCATTAAAGCCTGAAGGATATGCGGTGCGCCGTAAGTGGCGTTGTAATTTTCCTTGGCGATCGACTGTGCAATATGAAAAAGCTGTTTTACCGTCTCGTTGGTTACTAGTACTCCCATTGTATATTTTTCTCAAATTAATATTCTGCGTGATGTTGGTGTATTCATTGGTTTTACCCTCTGAAATGCAGCAAAAATCAATCCATAACCGGCTGAATTTTACTGTTTACTAAGATATTGATTTTTCAGAAAATATAAAAATATGTCTTAAGAATGTGACATACCAATATTATTCACCACATACCATATTTTACAGGTAAGGTTAAAAAAAGACCGTCTTACAGGGACAGTCTTTTTTTGTTATGGTATTTTTTATACACAATTTGTTTTTATACTGACGGCCACAGACCTCTGTAAGACGAATTACCGTAGTCGATCGTTTCCGCACTCACTATGAAGCTGATCAGCATGTTATTTTCATCTACCGCATCGAATTCCACTTCGTGCTGAATGACATAACCGTTTTCCCATGAAAGGGTAATCAATGTACCTTCTTCGTGGGATTTGTTGAAAGTAATTTCACCTGTCGTAGGTTTGTATTTTCCGTTCAGTAAGCTTTCCAGGATGTCTGATTTCTCAGTAGCTTCTACGGTCAGTTTAATCAGTGCGTTTGACGGATCTGAAGCTACCCTACCGGAAACGTCCGTAGATCTTGATACACTGTAATTTAGTTTTAATAATTTTTGGCCTTCGCCACCGTTGAATTTTAAGATTCCTCTTGAATTTGCTGCCATGATTTGTAAATTTTAATCGTTAATAATATTTTGTGATTCGATGATTGTGATACAAAGATAAAACGGTAATTTTTTTTTAAAAAGTTTTTTAATCTCAATTTTAATTTTTGTCGTAATTCTACGATTTGATGTCGTAATTCTACGATATTAGATTTAATATACTCTTAACATCTGTTTGATATTAAATAGGTTATGAGATTTCATTAAGTGTAAAAAAGCTGTTATTTTTAACACCAAAAAGGGAAATAACATATTGGGTTTCAATTCTTTTCACGATACCGGAATCTGAACAGAGGGTATATTTCCCAGTAAAATTTATGTTGTCTTCTGCCGAAGTCATGCTCTGATGCAGAACCATTTCCTGACCGTAATCCGGATTTTCCACCTGCTGCAGAACATCAATATGAATATTTTCTTCACCCACCGACTGTTTAAGAAATGATTTTCCGTTTTCAAAACGGTTTCGAATAGCCGCAAAATAGGTTTTAACAAAAACATCTTCTTTCATTCTGCTGCTGAACAGACGCTGGTCGAGAACCGCCGTTTCAAATTCATCAAGATACCTTTTTGCATACTGATCGGGGAAAAGATCGGTCAGCCTGTTTTTTATTTTTCCGAAATTCCTGAGGGTTTCTTCAGGCAACGATACCTGCAAAACCTTTCCTTTAAGATCTGTTTTCACCTCAACAGGATTCAGGGAGCGGATCGATTCTGCGGCAAGGTCGGCCATCATGCTGCCGTTTCCTTCCGAAAAATTATTTTTAAAAATCTGGAAGAAGTGGTAATTTTCTTCTGTCCGCAGCCATTTTAATGAGACCGTGTAGGTAAGGGTATTGCTTTTTTCTTCCAACCCGTTATCTTCGGTTTCTTTACTGACCACCGAAAATATCCTGCTGAAATTTTCAGGACGGAAAGGGATTTCCGGGTTTAATTTCGGATGTTTAAAGGGAGCATCATTCCGGCTGTTGTATTCGCGGATCCTTCTGATATCGGGAACCAGCAGTTTTTTTCCCGGAACCAGCGTTTCATAAATGATGTCTTCCCCTGCACAATGGGCATTGTGAAATTCTTTGAGGTATTTCGGATTTTCGAGATGAATTTCTTCAGATATGCTTTCCAGTGTTTCCCCGGAAAGAATAAAATGAATGGTCATATGATTTCTGTTTTTGGCTCAACCTAATTTAGATCAAAAATTTTATTTTACAAAATTGTTTTAATGATAGTTGAATGCGGATATTTTAAACATAACGTCCGCAAAGTGCTTTTGAATAATGGTTTTGATTTTTTGTTCGCAAGGACGCTCAGCAAGGGTGGGGTGGAAAATTTACAAGTGATCTCTTATAATAACATGAATTCGATGATATTTAATTTGTTTCCAGTTATTTTAAATAAAAAAGACAGGAGATGATCTGGAATTTTAAAATAGAGTCTGTTCTTTACGGAGTGTAAACACGATTATTTGATATTTGAACGGGTATCGATATGATGGCCGAAGAAACTTCCAGCCTACAGCTCCCTTCTTCCAGCCTTAACTCAGTTTCTACTTCGAATTAACGTTATAGTATATGATAATACCAATTATATTTAAAATATAGTCTACTTTTAAAGTTGTATTTTTGATATATTATTAATCTCTACTATAAATATAATTTGTATATGGCTCTGGCAAAACAGATAATCGTAAAAGAGACAGAACAGGAACTCAAGAGT